>Ga0193706_1000372_pt1 | contig 27171 bp, 25 predicted proteins | sample U3c1metaG_FD_160130 | JGI IMG/M metagenome (GOLD analysis project Ga0193706, IMG submission 160130) | Soil microbial communities from a riparian zone of the East river system, Colorado, United States - U3c1 | ecosystem: Environmental > Terrestrial > Soil > Riparian zone | place: USA: East River... | reverse complement strand
ATAGTCGACGTCTACCTCGGCGCCGCCAACCAGTCCGGCGAGGACAACCGCGACGTGGCGCGGATGGCGGCGCTGCTGGCCGGCCTGCCGCAGAGCGTCCCCGGCGCCACCGTCAACCGCCTCTGCGCCTCCGGCCTGGAGGCGATCAACGCCGCCTCGCGGGCGGTCAAGCTGGGCGAGGGCGACTTCTACCTGGCCGGCGGCGTCGAGTCGATGAGCCGGGCGCCCTGGGTGGTGGAGAAGCCGGAGCGCGCCCTCCCCCGCGGCCCGCAGACGATGCACGACACGACCCTGGGCTGGCGGATGATCAACCCACGGATGGCCGAGCTCGGCGTCTCCACCGAGTCGATGGGCGAGACCGGCGAGAACGTCGCCGCGCGCTACGGAATCAGCCGCGAGGACCAGGACGCCTTCGCCCTGCGCAGCCACCAGCGCGCCGTCGCCGCCGCCGAAGCCGGCTGGCTGGCCGAGGAGATCGTCCCGATCGAGGCGCCCAAGGGCCGCGAGACCGTCCTCGTCGAGGCCGACGAGGGGCCCCGCCCCGACGCCTCGCCCGAGAAGCTGGCGAAGCTGCGACCGGTCTTCCGCGAGGGCGGCAGCGTCACCGCCGGCAACGCCTCGACCCTCAACGACGGGGCCGCCTGCCTGCTGATCGCCTCCGAGGCGGGCGCCAGTGCGCTCGGCGCCGAGCCGCTGGCCCGCGTCGTCTCCAGCGGCGTCGCCGGCGTCGACCCCGCTTACATGGGCATCGGCCCGGCCGTGGCCGTCCCCCGCGCCCTCGCCGCCGCCGGACTCGGCATCGACCAGATCGACCTGGTCGAGCTCAACGAGGCCTTCGCCTCCCAGGTGCTCGCCAGCGCCCGCGAGCTCGGCATCGAGGAGGAGTGCCTCAACGTCAACGGCGGCGCGATCGCCCTCGGCCACCCGCTCGGCTGCTCCGGCGCCCGCCTCACCGGCACCCTCGTCCGCGAGCTGCGCCGCCGCGGCGGCAAGTACGGCATCGCGACGATGTGCGTCGGCGTCGGCCAGGGCCTGGCGACCGTCTTCGAAGCCGTCTGAACCGACGACGCCACACGGCTGAAGACTTTTGGTGCCTATAGCCACCACAAACCTTCAGGTAGCCTCGCCAGCTGTGACTCCGGGCTTCACAGAGCTGGCCAGCGTGGACGGGACGGTTACACCGACCGCTGACGCGATGGTGCCGATGAAGGACGACGGGCTCTACCGGGGCGACGGCGCCTTCGAGGTGATTCGCCTCTACGACGGCAAGCCGTTCGCGCTCGTCGACCACCTCGACCGCCTGGGCCGCTCGGCCGCGGCGATCGAGCTCGAGTTCGACCGCGCGGCGCTGGAGGCGGAGGTCGCCGCCCTGCTCGACCAAGCCGGGCCGGTCGACGGGCAGCTGCGGCTGATCGTCACCCGCGGCGGCCGGCGGATCGCCGCCACCGAGCCGATCCCCAACCACGGCGAGACGCTGAAGCTGGCGACCGTCACCTACAACCCGACCGTCATTTTGAATGGCGTCAAGTCGCTCTCCTACGCCGCCAACATGCAGGCCAGCCGGCTGGCGAAAGGGCGTGGCGCCGACGAGGCGGTGCTGGTGCGACCAGACGGCACGGTGCTGGAGCCGCCGACCTCGGCGATCTTCTGGGTCGCCGCCGACGGTCAGCTGCGCACCCCGGCGCTCGACGACGGCGTCCTCGAGTCGATCACCCGCGACCGCCTGATCAAGGCGCTCGACGTCGCCGAGGGCAGCTGGCAGGTCGACGACCTGCGCGCCGCCGGCGAGGCCTTCCTCGCCTCGACCACGCGGGAGATCCAGGCCGTCGCCGCGATCGACGGCAACGAGCTTGCAGCCGCCCCCGGCCCCCGCACCCGCGAGGCGCAGCAGGCATTTGCCGCGACCCTCGGCCGCGAGCTGCGAGAACTGTGATGACCAACCGGAGCGGCAGTCTTTTGTACCTCTATGCGTCACAAAGGACTGCCGCACTCGACGAGACAGGAGTGAGATGGACTTCCAGCTAAGCGACGAGCAGCGACTGATCTCCGAAGCGGCGCGTGAATTCGCCGACAAGGAGATCCAGCCGCGGGTCAAAGAGAACGACCGCGCCGCCCGCTTCGACCGCGAGCTGGCCAGCAAGCTCGGCGAGGTCGGCTACCTCGGCGCCCCGGTCGCCGAAAAGTACGGCGGCCGCGGCCTCGACTACATCGGCTACGGCCTGATCGTCGAGCAGGTCGGCCGCGCCGACTCCTCGGCCCGCACCGTCGTCTCGGTGCAGACCTCGCTGGTCGCCGGCTCGATCGAGAAGTGGGGAACCGAGGAGCAGAAGCAGCAGTGGCTGCCGCGGCTCTGCTCGGGCGAGGCGCTCGGCTGCTTCGGGCTGACCGAGCCCGACACCGGCACCGACGCCGCCAACCTGCGCACCCGCGCCACCAAGACCGACTCCGGCTGGTCGATCAGCGGCCAGAAGATGTGGATCTCGCTCGGCAACTTCGCCGAGGTGGCGCTGGTCTTCGCCCAGACCGACCCGGCCAAGAAGCACAAGGGCCTGGCCTGCTTCCTGGTCCCGACCGCGAACGAGGGCTTCTCCACGCAGGAGATCCACGGCAAGCTCGGCCTGCGCTCCTCCGACACCGCCTCGCTGGCGCTCGACGAGGTCGAGGTCGGCGAGGACGCGATGCTGGGGGAGATCGGCGACGGCTTCAAAGTCGCGATGAGCGCCCTCGACAACGGCCGCTACAGCGTCGCCGCCGGCTGCGTCGGCATCTGCGACGGCTGCGTCGACGCCTCCGTCAAGTACGCCCAGGAGCGCAAGCAGTTCGGCGTCCCCCTGGCCCGCTTCCAGCTGGTCCAGGAGATGATCGCCGACATGATCCTCAAGCGCGACGCCAGCCGGATGCTGGTCTACCGGGCCGGCGTCCTCAAGGACGAAGGCGTGCCGAACACGACCGAGACCTCGGTCGCCAAGCTGTACGCGACCGAGTCGGCGGTCGAGTGCGCCAACCTGGCGATCCAGGTCCACGGGGGCGCCGGTTACGTCGACGACTACCCGGTCGAGCGCTACCTGCGCGACGCCCGCGTCACGACGCTCTACGAGGGCACCTCGCAGATCCAGAAGCTGATCATCGGCCGCGCCGCGACGGGGATCAACGCGATGCTGCCCTTCGAGCCGAGCGAATGAGCATCGCTATCTGGTTCTCTGCGAATGAGCGAGGCGAAGAATTCATGAGAAAGGAAAGCTGAGCCGCTTGGCCGCGATCGTCGAGACCACGGTCGACGATTTCCACGTCGCCCTGCTGCGCCTCAACCACCCGGAGACGCGCAACTCCCTCTCGATCGAGATGCGGGAGCGGATCCTCGCCGAGCTGGAGCGCTTCGATGGCGACCCGGAGATCCGCTGCATCGTCATCGCCGGCTCCGACAAGGTCTTCGCCGCCGGAGCCGACATCAGGGCGATGGCGGCGCGCGCCCCGGGCGAGCCGCCCGATCGCAGCGGCGCTGAGTTCTGGCAGCGGATCGCGGCGGTGCAAACGCCGCTGGTGGCCGCCGTCACTGGCTACGCGCTCGGCGGCGGCTGCGAGCTGGCGCTGGCCTGCGACATGATCGTCGCCGACGAAACGGCCCGCTTCGGGCAGCCGGAGATAACCCTGGGGATCATCCCCGGCGGCGGCGGCAGCCAGCGCCTGACCCGCGCGATCGGCAAGCAGCGGGCGATGGAGTACGTCCTCACCGGCCGCCACTTCGACGCCGGCCTCGCCTACATGTGGGGTTTGGTCAACAAAGTCGTGAAAACCGGCCACTGCACGAACGAGGCCCTGGAGCTGGCCCGCACCGTCGCCGAGCGGCCGCCGATCGCCGTCCGGCTCGCCAAGCAGGCGGTGCTCGCCGCCGAGCAGACCGGGCTCGCCGCCGGCGTCGAAGCCGAGCGCGACATGTTCGAGGAAGCGATGGCGACCGAGGACCGGGTCGAGGGCATGAACGCCTTCATCGAGAAGCGCGAGCCACGCTTCAGGGGCCGGTGACGGTCGCCCGCATCGGCATCCTCGGCGCCGGCACGATGGGCCGGGGCATTGCTCAGGTCGCGGCGCTGGGCGGCTACGAGACGCGGCTCTACGACGCCTACCCGGACGCCGCCCGGGACGCCGCGGTGAAGCTCCGCGAAGCGCTGGCCAAAGGCGCCTCGCGGGGGCGCTGGAGCGAGGCCGAGGCCGAGGTGGCCTCGAACAGGATCGGCCCCGCCCTCGAGATCGGCCAGCTGGCCGGCTGCGAGATGCTGATCGAGGCGGCGCCCGAGGACGTCGAGCTGAAGCGGAAGCTGTTCGGGGAAGCGGCGGCGGTCTGCGGCCCGGAGGCGATCCTCGCCAGCAACACCTCCTCGCTGCGGGTCTCCGACATCGCCGTCGGCGTGCCCGATCCGGAGCGCCTGGTCGGCATGCACTTCTTCAATCCGCCGGTGCTGATGAAGCTGGTCGAGGTGGTCGCGGCGGAGCGCTCCGCCGAGTGGGCGCTGGAGGCGACGACCGAGGTGGCGCTGGCGATGGGCCGGACCCCGATCCGCGCCAAGGACAGCCCCGGCTTCGTCGCCAATCGGCTCGCCCGCCCCTTCGCCCTGGAGTCGCTGCGGATGCTCGGCGACGGCATCGCCGACGCCGCCACGATCGACCGCATCGTCCGCCTCGGCGGCGGCTTCCGAATGGGCCCCTTCGAGCTGATCGACCTGATCGGCCTCGACGTCAACCTGACCATCGCCCGCTCCTTCTTCGCCCAGGGCGGCCAGCTGGAGCGCTGGCGCCCCAACCCGATTCAGGAACGACTGGTCGAGGAAGGCAAGCTCGGCCGCAAGAGCGGCCAGGGCTATTACGCCTACGGCGAGGGAGTCGAGCGCCAGGCCGATCCCGAGCTGGACATCGACGCCCCGACCCTCGACCCCGAGCAGCTGGCCCTGGTCGACCCCGCCGCGAGCGAGGTCCTCAGCCGCCTCTTCGCCCAGATCGCCAACGAGGCCGCCTTCGCTCGGGAAGAGGAGATCGCCTCGCCCGCGGATATGGACACGGCGCTGCGGCTGGGCCTCAACTGGCCGCTTGGCCCGCTCGGCTTCGCCGCCGAGATCGGCCCCGAGCGCGCCGTCGCGGTGCTGGAGGGGTTGCGGGCCGAGAAGGGCGAGGCCTACCGCCCCGCCCCGCGGCTGCGCGCCGAAGCCGCGGCCGTGCGGGGATCATGAGCGCCGCTCGCAAGCCGGCCTCGCCCCTCGCGATCGTGACGCCGGAGCGATGACCGCGATCGGGGCAGCGATCGCGGCGAAGCGGCGCCCGGCCGAGGAGGTGCTCGGCCACATCGCCGTCGGCGGCGACGCGATCGTCGGGCTCGGCAACGGCGAACCGAAGACGGTGATCGACGCGGTCGAAGCCGGCGCCGAGCGGCTCGAGGAAGTGCGGCTGCACCAGATGCTGCCGCTGCGCGACCGCCCCTACATCGAGGGCCAGGTGCAGGGCCTGCGCCACGTCTCCTGGTTCCTCTCCCCTCACGACAAAGCCGCCTTCCACCGCGGCGACTGCGACCTGGTGCCGAACAACTTCAGCGAGGTGCCGGCGCTGATGCGGCGCACCGCCCGCGAGCCGATCGTCCTCGCCGCCGCCTCCGCCCCCGACCCGCATGGCTACTTCTCACTCGGCTGCCACGCCGAGTACGTGGCGGCGATGATCGGCGAGATGCCGTTCTTCCTCGAGGTCAACGCGCAGATGCCGCGCACCTTCGGCGAGAACCAGATCCACGTCAGCCAGATCCTCGGCTGGTGCGAGGCCGACTACCCGCTGGTCGAGCTGCCGCCGCGGGAAGGCCGCGACGCCGACCGCCGCATCGCCGAGCTGGTCGCCGAGCGGATCCCCGACGGGGCGACGCTCCAGGCCGGGATCGGCGCCGTGCCGGACCTGGTGCTCTCGCTGCTCGCCGACCACCGCGACCTCGGCGTCCACACCGAGCTGCTCTCCCCAGGCTTTGTCGACCTGGTCGAGGCCGGCGCCGTGACCGGGACCCACAAGCGCACCCACCGCAACAAGCTGATCACGACCTCGGCGGTCGGCAACAAGCGCCTCTACGACTTCGTCGCCGACAACCCCGGCGTCGAGTTCTGGCCGGTCGACGAAACCAACGATCCCGCCCTGGTCTCCCGGGAGCCGAACTTCACGGCCATCAACGCCACGATCGAGGTCGACTTCCTCGGCCAGTGCGCCTCCGAGAGCCTCGGCAGCGACTACTGGTCCTCCTCGGGCGGCCAGCCCGACTTCGCCCGCGGCGCCGTGCTCTCCGAGGGCGGCCAGGCGTTCATCGTCCTGCACTCGACGACCGGCGACGAGGGGGCCTCGCGGATCGTGCCGCAGCTGCACCCCGGCGCCGCCGTGACCACCTTCAAGAACATCGTCGACCGGGTCGTCACCGAGTACGGGGTCGCCGAGCTGCGCGGCAGCTCGATCGCCGAGCGCACCCGCCGCCTGATCGACGTCGCCCACCCGAAGTTCCGCGAGGAGCTGAAGGCCGCGGCGGTGCGGTGCGGCTACCTGCGCTGACGCGTCACTCGGCGCGCAGCTGGAACATCAGTTCATCCGGGTAGCACCAGCTCCAGTCCTCGCCGGGCTCGGCGGAACGGATGATCGGGTGGCCGGTCGCCGCATTGTGGGCGGTGGCGTGCTTGCCGACCGAGTTGTCGCAGCAGCCAATGTGACCGCAGCTCTGGCACATCCGCAGGTGGACCCACTGCATTCCCTCGGCCAAGCACTCCTCGCAGCCGGCGACCTCGTCCGGGAGCTCGAGGAGCTCGACCGCGTCGAGGTGGGTGCACTCGGTGGCCATCAGCCCACGAATAGTAGAACCCAGACCACCGCGGCCAGCAGCGAGGTGAGGATCAGGCGGATTCCCAGCACCCGGTCCTCCTGCTGCAGGTTGAGCAAGCCGAGCAACAGCCCCGCCGGCGGCAGCACGATCGCGATGCCGAACGGAAAGAGGCTGGTCGCGCGCTCACCCATGGGGGCACCCTAGATCAGGGCTGGGCGTGGTGGGGTCGGGGGTCTCTCGCGCGCGAGAGACCCCCGACCCCACCCAACGGAACCTCTCTCTAGCTCACTTGAGTGGGCAGCTTCCGTGAGTGGGACTGCTTCCTTGACTCGGCGAGCGAACGGGTGAAGGATTGTGGGGCCTGGGACCCCCACAATCCTTCAGTCATAACTGGAGAGCTTGCGTGAGAGCAAAAGCCTTCGTGAACCGGAATCTCTCACGACCAAACGAACCCTCGGCTCCTCCAACCCGAGGAGTCGGCTTCACCTGGAGGGTCGGGTGCCCCTCCCGCGGAGGCTCAAGGAACCGCGCCTGAACCCCCAGGGCTCGATCCAGCTGCGCGACGGTCTCCGCGGGAGGGGCACCCGGGGCTCCAGACAATGCGGTCCCTAGCCAACCCTCTCCGCGGGAGGGGCACCCGACCCTCCAGACAATGCGCTCCCTAACTAGTGGATCGTGTAGCCGCCGTCGACGACGACGATCTCGCCGACCATCGCGCTGGCGGCCGGCGAGGCGAGGAAGACGATCGCTGCGGCGATCTCGCCGGGCTCGATCAGGCGGCCGATCAGCTGCGCCTCCTGGCCGCGCACGTCCTCGGCGTCGGCGTAGTGACGCGTCGTCATCGGCGTGCGGGTGGCGCCGGGGCAGACCGCGTTGACCCGCACGCCGTCGCCGATCGCGTCGATCGCCATCGCCCGGGTCAGCTGGATCACCGCCCCCTTCGAGGCGCAGTAGGCGGCGTTGCTCGCGTTGGCGACCAGGCCCAGCTGCGAGGCGACGTTGACGATCGCCGGCTCGCGGCCCTCGCGCAGGTGGGGCAGCGCCGCGCGACCGGCCAGATAGACGCCGCGGGCGTTGACCGCGAAGACGCGGTCCCAGTCCTCCGGCGTCGTCTCCTCGATGTTGCCTCGCAGGGCCATCCCCGCCGAGGCGACCAGGGCGTCGATGCCGCCCATCGAGGCGGCGGCGCGCTCGATCGCCTCCCCGATCTCCGCGGCGACGGTGACGTCGGCGCGGACGACCTCGACGTCGGCCGGCAACGACCCGTCCTCGACCTCGCGATCGACCACGGTCACCGCGGCGCCCGCCTCGAGCAGCTGCTCCACCGTGGCGGCGCCGATCCCCGAGGCGCCGCCCGTCACCACGACCCGCCTACCAGCCGATCCCGTCTCCGTCATCACCGCTCCTTTTCGTCGATTCACCCGTGTAGTCACCAAGTCGCCACAGCAGCAGCAGAGAACAGCCGAGCACCACGGCCAAGGTCAGCCAGAGGGCCGTGAAGCCGCTGAGCGCCGCGACCACCCCCAGCAGGGGCGGCCAGAGGACCTGGCCGAAGCCCTGGAAGGTCAGGCCGGTGCCGACCGTGGTGCCCATCCTGTCCGCGGGCGAGAGTTCGGCGAGCAGGTTCATCCAGGCGCCCTGCCAGCCGACCAGGGTCGTGCCGACCAGGAAGGAGACGGCGCCGAGGAAGAACGGCGAGGGGAAGAGCCCGGCCGTGGCGAGCAGGCAGGCGGTCAGGGCGCCGACGACGCTGATCGCGATCAGGATCGCCCGCGGGCCGCCGGGAACGAGGTCGCTGGCCCGGCCCCAGGCGATGCGGCCGACGATCCCGCCGACCTGGGAGAGGGTCAGCATCACGGTGGCCAGCTCGATCGAGAAGTGCGTTTCGGCGCCGAGGCTGAGGACGAGGAAGGTGATGATCGCGTACTGGCCGCTGACGAAGAGAGCGGCCCAGCCGATCGCGTAGCGCAGCGGCCGGCTGCGCAGCAGCGAGAAGGAGCGCCGCTGGGCCCAGTCGTCGTGCGGCATCGGGTGCTTGCGGGCGCCGAGGAAGGCGATCATGGCGCCGGCCAGCGGGAAGACGGCGGCGACCAGCAGCGCCGTCCGCACCCCGTGGGCCAGCGCCAGCGCCGGCAGGATCAGCGCCGCGATCAGGGCGCCGGCGGGCACCGCCGCCTGGCGCGCGCCCAGGGCCAGGCCGAGGCTGCCGCTGGCGACCGTCCGCGAGACCAGCCGCGCCCCGGCCGGCGTCGCCGAGGAGGCGAAAAGCCCGCAGACGAAGAGGGCGGCAAGCAGGACGGCCTCGCTCGGCGCCATCGCGGCGCCCACCATCGCGGCGCTGAGCCCGGCCCCGCCGAGCAGGAAGGCCGGCGCCTCGCCGAAGCGATCGACGAAGTGGCCGGAGGGGAAGGAGCCGCCGATCCGGCCCGTGTTCAGCGCCGCGACCAGCAGGCCGACGCCGACCGTGGTCAGGCCGAAGGCGTCCTTGATCAGCGGGCCGATCGTCGGCACGCCCATCTCGGCGACGGAGACGGTCGTCTGGGCGACGACCGCGCTGACCAGGAGGCGGACGCCGCCGACGCGGACGGTCGCGGCGGCGGAGCTGGGGGCCGCGACCTCCGAGCTCACCGCGCCGCGGTCGGCGGAGGTGCGACCGACGTGAACCAGTCGGCAATCTCGCCTCCCTTCATGAAGACCGTGTCGGGCCGGGCGAGCAGGGTCTCCAGCGCCCTGCCCAGGTGGCCGATCCGGTGGGCGACGCCGATCAGGTGCGGGTGCAGGGCCAGGGTCAGGACCCGCGGCTCGCGGCGCAGCTCCGGCTCCAGCGTCTCCAGGGTGTCGACCAGCCGAGTCAGGATCGCGTCGGAGGGCTGGCGCTCGACCGCGTGCAGAACGCTGTCGTTGAGCTCCAGCCCGTAGGGCATCGCGATCAGCGGCCCGGCCGGCGTGCTCATCCAGACCGGGACGTCGTCAAAGGGCCAGTCGAAGACGTACTCGACGCCGGCCCGCCGCAGCAGCTCCGGGGTCTCGAAGGTCTCCTGCAGCCCCGGTCCCAGCCAGCCGCGGGGCCGGGCGCCGAAGAAGCGCTCGATCCGCTCCAGGGTCGCCTCGATCGTCGCCGCCTCGTCGGCAACCGCCTGCAGGCTCTGCTGCTCGACGCCGTGGCCGATCGGCTCCCAGCCCGCCTCACGGATCGCCTCGGCGGCGGCCGGGTAGGCGTCGATCACCGAGGCGTTCATGCTGACGCTGGCCGGCACGCCGCGCTCGCGCAGCAGGGCGAGGATCCGCGGCAGGCCGCAGCGCAGCCCGTACTCCAGCCAGGCGAAGTTCGGCACGTCGGGGACCGCCGCCGCCCCGTGCGGGGCCGGCAGCACCGCCCGCGGCATCGCCCGGTCGAAGGGCCAGTGCTCGACGTTGACGACGACGTGGACGATCAGCGGGCCGGCCGGCGGCGCCGGCAGCGGCGGTCGGCGGTCGGCCATCTCGAAGGGCACCTCGGGCCGGCCGCTCAACGTTCCTCCCCCGCCGCGCTCCACACCGCCAGCACGTCGTCGGCCGCGCAGACCGTCGCGTAGCGGTTCGCCGCCGTCTCCAGCGAGGCTTCGTGCAGCGGCCGCGACCACGAGGCGCAGCCGTCCTCGGGCAGGACGACGTAGATCTCGCGGGCGAACGCCTCGCGGGCGGTGGCCTCGACGCAGACGTTGGTCGAGGCGCCGCAGCAGATCACCGTCCGCACCTCGGCACTGCGGAGCACCCGCTCGAGGTTCGTCCCCTGGAAACCGCCGTAGCGGTACTTTGGAACCGTGGGCTCACCATCGAGCGGGTGCAGCTCTTCGATCACCTCCTGTCCCCAGGTGCCCTCGATGCAGACGTCGACGGCCGAGAACTTCGAGCGCCGCCGCGACTCCAGCCAGGTGCCGGAGTCGCTGGCGCCGTCCGGCAGGGCGGTGTGCTGGACGTGGACGACCAGCGCCCCCGCCGCCCGGGCGCCCTCGCGCAGCCGCTGCAGGGTCGGGATGATCGAGCGAATGTGGTCGAGCGGCCGGTTGCCCTTGACGGCCGCCTTGCCCTTGGGATCGGCGAAGTCGTTGACCATGTCGATCAGCAGCAGCGCCGTGTGCTCGGGCGCGACCTTTTCGGCCAGGCTCCCGTAGACGATCGGCTCGCTAGACATGGGCGACCTCCTCGGCCGGCGCGACCGCGAGGCGCCGGTGCAGGTCCGCGACCGAGTCCAGGCCCGGCAGCTCCCAGAGGTCGGCGAGCACGGCCGCGGCGGTCTCCTCGTCGATCGCCAGGCGCGCGCATTCGAGGAACTTCGCCTCCAGCTGCTCGCGGGTGATCGGCTTGTCCGGGTGGCCGGTGGCGGCTCGCTCGGTGCGCTCCAGCACCGTCCCGTCCTCGAGCTTGATCTGCACCTTGGTGTCGAGGTGCTGGAAGCCACGGGCGTCGATCTCGGCGTCGACGACGTGGTGGCAGCGCTTCATCATCTCCTGCACCTCGCGGCTGCGCACGACCTCGTCGGTGAACTCCTCGATCCCGGCGCGGCGGCGCAGGATCGCGATCGCGAGAAAGAAGGGGAAGGAGAACTTCGCCTCCAGGGCGGTCTGCGGCAGCGCGTAGATGAGCGCGTTCGGCATCGCCGAGTTGGTCCCGGCGACCGCTTCGACGACGTCCTCGGGCTGGACGTCGTGCTCGCGCACCAGCGCCAGCACCGCGTCCTGGCCCGGGTGCGAGAGCGAGCCGGACGGGTAGGGCTTGATCGAGACGCCCGGGTCGACGAGGAAGAACGGCTTGCCGAGCTTGCCCTCGATGCGGCTCGGCTCGTAGCCGCCGGCGGCGGCGCGGAAGAAGCCGCGCGGCGCCTCGACGATCGAGACCGCGGAGGTGAAGCCGGCCTTGGCCAGGCGGGCCGCGAAGACGCCCGCCTGCGCCGCCTGGCCGGCGTGCAGCGGCTTCGTCATCGTCCCGAAGTTCTCGCGGAAGCCGCCGCCGAGCGGGGCGGCGATGCCGAAGGCGTAGCGCATCTCCCCGGCCGAGAGGCCGAGCAGCCGGCCCGCCGCGGTGACGGCGCCGAAGGCGCCGACGGTCCCGGTCGTGTGGAAGCCCTCCTGGTAGTGGCGCGAGTTGGCGGCGTCGGCGATCCGGCAGGCGACCTCGACGCCGGCGACGTAGGCGGTCAGCATCTCCTCGCCGCTGGCGCCGACCAGCTCGGCGGCGGCGCTGGCGGCGCCGAGGACCGGCGTCGTCGGGTGGGTGAGCAGCCCGTAGACGCTTTCCGGGTTGGTCGAGAGCTGGGTGTCGTCGAAGTCCATCGCGTGCATCGCCTGGCCGTTGACCAGGGCGCCCAGCTCGGCCGAGGCGCGCAGCGGCGTCCCGAACAGCTGCACCTCGCTGGCGCCACCGCCGACCGCGGCGACGTAGTCACGCAGGATCCGGTGGCCCTCCTCGGCGTGGCCGCTGAGGCCGACGCCGTAGCCGTCGAGGATGTGGCGGATCGCCTCCTCGCGCACCGCGGCGGGGATGTCGGCGTACTGCAGCTCACGACCCCACTCGGTCAGGTACTCCGTAAGTCCATCCTGCTGTGCGGCCATGTTTTCGCTTCCCTTTCTCTATTGCTCTATGAAGACGTCGAGGGGCAGCGCGGCGGCGACGACCGCGTTGGGGACGTTCACCACCTCGCTGATCTGCAGGTCGACGGCGACGCTGCAGAGGGCGTAGGCCTGCTCGCGGGAGAGGCCGCGGACGGCGGTCAGGTAGGCGAGCATCTCGCGCACCGCCGCCCGCGCCGCCGCCAGCAGGTCGAGGTCCCGGTTGGCGCCGCCGGGCTCGACCGGGATGCCGGTCGTCGCCAGCCAGCGCCGCGGGCCGGGGAGCGGCGGCTCGGAGTACTCGGCGACCGGGTAGGTCGGCCGCCAGGCCAGCGTCGCCGCCTCGAGCAGCCGGAAGCGCAGCTGCACGGTGGCCCGCATCTCGATCGCCTGGCTGCAGCTCTCGCCGTCGCCCTGGGCAAAGTGGGCGTCGCCGACCGAGAAGAGCGCCCCCGGCACGTCGACCGGCAGGAGCAGCCGGGAGCCAGCGGTGAGCCGCTTGAGGTCGAGGTTGCCGCCGGTCTCGCGCGGCGGCACCGTGCGCAGGCCCTGCGCGGCCGGCTCGCCCGCGGCGGGCACCGCGCCGGTGGCGTCCGGCAGCCGCACCGTGGCGCCGGAGCGCTCCAGCTCGGCCTCGCGGGCGGCGAACTCGCGCAGGCGCTCGGCCGAGGGCGCCACGCCCATCAGGCCCATGAACGGCGCCCCCGGGATCGCCACCCCGGGCAGGTCGGCGGAGCGGGCGACGCCGTCGGCGATCTCCCAGCGGACCACGAAGGGCCGCTCGATCTCGGCGCCGAGCAGGCCGCCGCCGGGGCGGACCACGGTGAAGCCGAAGGAGTCGGGCTCGATCGCGACCGTCTCCACCTCGAGCAGGTCGCCGGGCTCGGCCCCCTCGACGTGGATCGGGCCGGTCATCGGGTGCGGGCGGGTCATGTCGAGCGCGCCGACGTCGGCCGGCCCGCTGGCCGGCCCGATCTGGCCGTCGATGCCGTCGCGGGTCTCGATCGAGACCAGCTCCTCGCAGGGCACGGTCGCGACCGCGGGAATCTCCGGGTGCCAGCGGTTGTGGCCCAGCCGGGGCTCCGCCGCCACCGGCAGGCGCGTGTCGGCGGCGATCCAGATCACCGGCCCACTCCCTCGACGCCGGCCGCGACCACGGTCCCCAGCTGCGCCAGCGTCGCCGCCCGCTCGAGGCGGCGCAGGCCGAGCGCCGCGTCGAAGAGATCGTCGAGGCGGTCGCCGAGGCTGGGCGCGGCGACGAGCCGGGCCTTGGCGCGCAGCTCCGCGTCGCTCATCGGCCGCCCGGCGCTGCCGGTCGCGTGCTCGACGTGGCGGCGGTGGACGCTGCCGTCGGCGGTGCGGGCGGCGATCCTGGCCTCGTCGCGAGCGATCGCCGGGTCGAGCCGCACAGTCACCTTGGCGCGCAGCTCGCGGGTCGCGGCGTCGACCGCGCGGGCGTCGCTGTACTGGTCGGGCCCGGCGGCGCCGTCGCTCAGGCCGACGGCGACGCAGTGGTAGACGCTGAACTTGCTCTGCAGCCCGTCGACGGGGTCCTCGACGCCCATCACGTCGAGGACGACGGGGTTGACCTCGACCTCGATCTCGGCGACGGCGGCGGGGTCGGGGATCGCGTCGCGCAGCGCGATCGCGGCGTCGATCGCCGGATGGGAGACGATCCCGCAGGCGTAGGGCTTGAAGGCGTTGTCGGTGACGTGCCAGGACTCGCCCAGGCGGGCGACCATCGCCTCGAGGTCGGGGTCGGCGCAGGTGACCTCGGCGAAGCCGCGGCGTCCCTCGATCCCGTCGACCGGCCCGGTGAAGCCCGCCGCGGCGAGCAGCGCCGCCTCGACCCCGTTGGCGGCCGCCTTGCCGGGATGGAAGGGCTTGGTCATCGTGCCCAGGGCGGCCTGCAGCCCGGCGGCCTGGGTGGCGACGATGCCGAGCCCGTTCGCCATCGCGGCGGCGTCGAGCCCGAGCAGCCTGCCGGCCGCCGCCGCGGCCCCGAAGTGCCCGGTGGTGGCGGTCAGGTGCCAGCCGCGGTCGAAGTGCGACGGCGAGACGCCGATCCCGATCCGCAGCGCCACCTCGACCCCGACCAGGACCGCTTCCAGCAGCTCCAGCCCCGAGCAGCCAGTCCGCTCGGCCATCGCCAATGCGGCCGGCACGACCGGGGCGCCGGGATGGATGACGGTCTCCAGGTGGGTGTCGTCGAAGTCCTCGACGTGGATCGCGACGCCGTTGACGAAGGCCGCCCACTGCGGCGAGAGGCGCCGGCCACTGCCCAGCACCGTCGCCTCGGGCTCGTTGCCGAGCTCGGCGACGGTCTCCAGGGCGATCCGGGTCGCCGGCAGCTCGGCCGCGGCGACCGCGAGCGGCAGCGCGTTCGCGACCGTGCGCTCGCCGGCGTGGAGGACCTCCTCGGCGGGCCGCGGATCGAGCGGGCCGACGGCGAAAGCGGCGAGCTCGGCGGTCACCGCGGGGCTCACGCCGCGCCCCGATCCGCCCGCGGCGGGGTCACGGCGGCGAGGATCCCGTCCAGCGAGGCGGCGCCGCCCAGGTCGGCGACCGCGCCGACGAGGCCGGGGGTCCGGCCCGGCAGCACCGGCTCGACCAGCGTCTCGACCTTGCGGGCCAGCTCCGCGTCGCTCAGCGGCCTGGCCAGGCCGCCGCGCGCGTGCTCGACGTGGTGGGTCCGCGAGAAGCCGCCCGCGAGCCCGACCTCGATCTCCGCCTCGTCGCGCTCGTAGCCACGCTCCGGCCGCAGCTCGACGAGGTCGCGCAGGCGCACGACGGCGGGGTCGACGAGCCGCTCGGCCTCGAGCTGGGCGACCCCGACCTCGCCGTCGAGCAGGCCGACGGCGACCGCGTGCGGAGTGCTGAAGCGAGCCCGCAACGGGTCGGCCGGGGCCGGATCGGCGGTCAGCTCGAGGACCAGCGGATGGCAGCGAACCAGGATCGACTCGATCGCACCGGGATCGGGCAGCTGCGCCGCCAGGGCGATCGCGGCGTCGATCGCCGGGTGGGAGACGATCCCGCCCGGGTAGGGCTTGTAGGTGTTGAGGCTGAGCTCCCAGCGCAAGCCGAGCTCGTCGCCCAGCCGAGCCGGCACCCACTCCCCCGAGAGCACCTCGAAGTAGCCGCGGGGGGCCTCCAGGGCGGGGCCGGAGAAGCCGCGCCGCGCCAGCAGCGCCGCCAGCACGCCGTTGGCGGCGGCCTTGCCGGGATGGGAGGCCTTGATCATCGTGCCGTGGGCGACCCGCAGGCCGAGCGTCTCGCTGGCGGCGATCCCGAGCGCGTTCGCCATCGCCTCGGCGTCGAGGCCGAGCAGCAGCGCCGCCCCGGCGGCGGCGCCGATGCCGCCGACGGTCCCGGTCACCTGCCAGCCGGCGTCGAAGTTCCAGGGGGTAATCGCGGCGGCGACCCGCAGCTGCGCCTCGCAGGCGAGGGCGAAGGCGAGCAGCGCCGCCGGCCCGCTCGCGCCGGCCCGCGGCCCCACCGCCAGCACCGCCGAGAGCGCGGCGGCCCCCGGGTGGACGACGGTCTCCAGGTGGGTGTCGTCGAAGTCGTCGAGGTGGGCCGCGAGCCCGGTGGCCATCGCCGCGTAGTAGGGGTCGAGCCGCTCCGGGCGCCCCGGCACGGTCACGCCGCCGTCCCGCGGCCGCGGCGCCACCGCGAGCAGGATCTCGACCGACTCGTGGCGGCTGCCGCCGACGGCGACCCCGAGGACGTTGAGCAGGGAGCGCGACGCCTCCCGTTCGACGGGCGCCGGCAGCGGCCTCCCCCAGAGCCCGAGCAGGCCCTCGCAGAAAGCCGCCGTGGCGCCCTGCTCAGAAGCCAACGCTCTCACCGCCGGTCAGGTTGAAGGTGGCGCCGGTGGAGAACGAGGCTTCGTCGGAGGCGAGCCAGGCGACCAGCGACGCGGCGTCCTCCGGCGTCCCCAGCCGCCCCAGCGGCATCGAGGCCGCCTTCTCGGCGACCGCCTGCTCGAGGTCGATCCCGCGCCGCGCCGCCACTTCGGCGAAGCCGCCGCGCATCTGGTCGGTGTCCATCGTGCCGGGGCAGATGCAGTTGACGAAGACGCCGCTGGCGGCCATCTCCAGCGCCATCGCCTGGGTCAGCGCCACCACCGCCGCCTTGGAGGCGGCGTAGACGGCCAGCTCCGGCCAGGGCGCCTTGGCGACGAGCGAGCTGATGTTGACGATCCGGCCGCTGCCGCGCTCGCGCATGATCCGGCCGGCGGCGCGGGCGCAGGCGATCGTGCCGCCGACGTTGACGGCGAAGATCCGCTCGACCACCTCATCGGGGGTGTCGACCAGGGCCAGGCGCGGCTGGATCACGGCGGCGTTGTTGACGAGCAGGTCGAGGCGCCCGTAGCGCTCGGCGACCTCGCCCACGCAGCGGTCGACCTGGTCCGGCTGGGAAACATCCAGGCCGACCGCCATATGGGCGCCGCCGCCGGCCGAGGGGGGTAGCGCGGCGGCAAGCTCTTCGGTGTCGAGGACGTCGGCGCAGGCGACCGCGGCCCCCTCGGCGGCGAGGCGGCGGGCGATCCCGGCGCCGAGCCCCTTGGCGGCGCCGGTGACGATCGCCACCCGCCCCTCCAGGCGCCTGACGGCGGCGCCCGGAGAGGCGGCTGGGTTGGCGGGGCCCGTCACCGCCGCCCACGGAGGGGTAGGGCGATCGGCCGGATCGGGCTGCCGGTGGCGCCGCGGATCTTCATGCAGGCGCCGATGAAGGCGAACTCGTGAACCGACTCCGCGGCCAGCTCCTCGAGGTTGACGATCTCCATGATCGGCACCCCCGCCTCGGCCAGCAGATAGGTGTGGACCACCTGCCAGTTCTCGGGGTCGGCGGAGGGAATCTGCTCGCAGCCGATGTTGTCGACGCCGACCATGATCGCCCCCGAGCGGGCGAGGAATTCGGCGCCGTCGCGGTTCAGCCCCGGCTCGTTGGGGATGAACAGCTCGGCGTCGGGCCAGTGCCGCATCCGCCCGGTGCGGACCAGGGCGATGTCGCCGACCCGCAGCTCCGTCCCCTGCGCGTCGAGCGCCTTGCGGAGCTCCTCGGCGCCGATCCCGTAGCTGTCGGGCAGCATCTGCTCGCCGTGCAGGCCGGCGACGTCGATGAGGACGCCGCGGGCGACGATCGGCGGGTGCTTGTCGGCCCCCGAGACCAGCCAGTTGCGGTCGCCGAGATGGCGCTGCTCGGTGTAGCGGTTCCAGACCGTGCCGCCGTAGCCCATGTGGTTGAGCGTGTCGACGTGGGTGCCGCTGTGGGTGTACATCGAGATGCAGTCCCCGGAGCGGCCGACCATTTCGTTCTGGGCGTCGCCGACCCCCATCGCGTCGTCGAGGACGCCCTTGCTGGGCGTCGAGGACATCCACATCTGGAAAGGAGGATCGCCCGAGACCAGCCAGTTCGGCATGCCGATGAAGTAATCGACGGCGAGGTCGAAGGTGCGCCAGGGGTCGACCTCGGCGAGCGCCGCCGCGACCGCCTCGGGGTGGATCAGGTTGAGCATCCCGATCTCGTCGTCGGGGCCGAACGGGCTGCGGCTCGCCTCCCGGAAACGGGCGTCGAGCGCGGCGATGGCCTGGACCGGATCGCCGTCAGGCGCGGGCGCGCACATCTATTCCTCCTCCTCGATTTCGCCGCGACGGAGGATCTGCCGCAGCGCCACCGCCGCGACCAGGGCGCCCCCGTAGAACAGCTGCTGGACGAACGCCTGGACGCCGAGCAGCTGCAGGCCGGTGATGCCGGTGACCAGGAAGTAGACGGCGATGAACGACCCCCAGGCGTTGAAGCGCCCGGGCTTGATCGCGGTCGAGCCGAGGAAGGCCGCCGCGAAGGCGGGCAGCAGCAGCGCCGACCAGGACGAGGTGTCGGCCGAGCCGGAGGTGCCGACGTAGATGACGCCGGCGATCGAGGCGGTCACGGCGGAGCCCACCATCGCTCCGATCCGCACCCGCCCGACGGCGACGCCGCTGAGCCGCGCCACGCTTTTGCCGCGGCCGGTGAACAGCAGTCTTCGCCCGACCGGCGTGTGGTCGAAGACGTACCAGACCACCAGCGCCACGGCGAGCCCGTAGTAGAACTCGAGCGGCAGGCCGAGGAAGCGGACGCCGATCACCGCGTTGACGAGCTTCGAGGAGACGCCGCTGACGGTTTCCGAATCGCTCAGCCAGAGCACGACCCCCTGCAGGATCGTGCCGGTGCCGAGGGTGACGATCAGCGATTCGATCTTCAGGCCGACGATGAGGATGCCGTTGATCAGACCGATCAGGGCACCGACGCCGATCGCGATCGCGATCGAGAGGCCGAGCGGCACGCCGTGCTGGGCGTTCAGCACCGCGATCGTCATCGCCGAGAGGCCCAGCACCCCGGCCACCGAGAGGTCGTAGTCGCCGGCGGTGAGCGGGATCAGCAGCGCCAGGGTGAGGATCACCAGGGCGGTCTGTGAGCCGAAGATCGAGGTGAAGTTGGCGCTGGAGAGGAACGTGTCCGGCTCGAGCACGCCGAAGACGGCGATCACGATCCCCCAGGCGACCAGCAGCGCGTAGCGCTCCGCCAGGTCGGCGAAGCTGAGTCGCTCTCGCCAGCCCGGTTCGTCGCCCAGCTTCGGGAGCATCCCGGTCGGTGGCTTCCCAGCCTCGGTCGGCTGGCTTTGCGTCGTCATCCTCGATCCTCCTCTTTCTCGCCGATGCCGCTCACGGCACTCAGCGACTCCTGGGTTATCCGCCTCGCCTTCACTTCGTCTCCCACCAGTTCCTTGACCACTCGCCCGTGGGCGAGGATCAGCACGCGGTCGCAGAGCAGCTCCAGCTGTTCGTGGTCGGAGCTGGCGCAGAGGGCGGCGGTGCCGCCCTTCGCCTCGGCCCGGATCAGCTCGAAGATCTGCGCCCTGGCGCCGACGTCGACCCCCTGGGTCGGCTCGTGCAGGAGCAGCAGCTTGCGCGGCTGCTGCAACCACTTGGCGAGCACCACCTTCTGCTGGTTGCCGCCGCTCAGCGAGCTGTAGCGAAGGTCGGGCCGCGGTGGCCGCACGTCGAAGTCCCTGAGCGTCTGGGCCGCCTGCCGGGACATCTCGCCGCTGCGCAGCCGCAGGCCCCGGAAGTAGTCGCCGAGCACCTGCATGGTCACGTTGTCGGCGACCGAGAGCGAGGCGATGCTGCCGTCGCGCTGGCGGTTGGCGGGAATCAGCGCCATCCCCGCCTCGAGCCCCTTGGCCGGCGTCATGTCGGCCAGCTGCCAGTCCTGGTCATCGATGCTCAGCGTTCCCTCGGTCCCCGGCCAGGCGCCGTAGAGCAGGTAGGGGATCTCGTCGAAGCCGGAGCCGACCAGGCCGGTGATGCCGACGATCTCGCCCCGGTGCAGGGAGAAGTCGACGCCGTCGGTGACGCCGTTGTCGGTGCGCAGGCCGCCGACCTCGACCATCCGCTCGGCGGTCGGGGCGCGGTTGTCGCTGGCCATCGCCGCCTCCAGCTCGTGGCCGACGATCAGTTCGACGAGGCGAAGTTTGCTGGTCTCCTTGCTGTTGACGACTCCCGCGACCTTGCCGTCGCGCAGGATCGTGGCGCGGTCGGAGACCGCGAGCACCTCGTCGAGGTCATGGGAGACGAAGATCACGCTGGCGCCGCGGGCGACGACCGTCTCGACCAGCCGGAAGAGGCGCTGCAGGCCCTCCTCGGAGAGGAACACGGTCGGCTCGTCGAGGATCAGCAGGCCGGCCCCCCACTCCTCGCCGTCGCCGCCTTCGTCGAGCTCGGTGGCGGCGCGGACGATCGCCAGCAGGGCGCGTTCGATCTGGGAGAGGCTGCCGACCTGGGCGTTGAGGTCGAGGTCGACCTCGAAGTCGGCCAGCGTCTGGCGCGCCCGGCGCCGCTCGGCGCCCCAGCTGAGGCGCATGCCGCGCGCCGTCGAAAGCTTTGGCAACAGCAGGTTCTCGAGCACGGTCAGGGTCGGCATCAGGGCCAGGTGCTGGTGCACGAAGCTCATCCGGAAGCCCCGGAACTCCCCCGGCTTGAGGGGCAGCTGCACGGGCCTGCCGTTGATCGACAGCTCCCCCCCGGGCTCCGGCGCGTGGAAGCCGGCGAGGATCTTGATCAGGGTCGACTTCCCGGAGCCGTTCTCGCCGAGCAGGCTGTGGACCTCGCCCTTCTCGACGCGCAGGTCGACGTCGTCGAGCGCCTTGGCGCCGCCGAACGACTTGGAGAGGTGGCGGGCCTCCAGCTGGGGGGAGCGACTGCTGTCGCTCCCCCCGCCGGGCCCCGGAACCGGTGGGGCCGCTGTGTCGGGCACTACTACTTGCCTCCCCACAGCTTTTCGTAACCGGCTTCGTAGGCGTTCCCGTAGCCCTTGTTCACTGCGGGCGGTTCGCCGGCTTCGGCGACGTTTTCCTTTTCGAACACCCGCAGCGGGATGTTCTCCGAGGCGACCGGCTTGGTGCCGGTCATCACCCGCAACATCTGGTCCGCGAGGCCCCAGCCGAGCCAGTCGTAGGACTCGCCCGAGTCCATCGAGATGATTTCGCCTTCCTGCATCATCCCCAGCACCGAGGGAGTGGCGTTGTAGGAGGCGATTTTCACCCGGGAGCCGGCGCCGGCCGAGGTCACCGCGGGAGCGGCGAACTGCACCATCCCGTCGAAGACCGGGATCACGTAATTGGCGTCCGGGTTCTGCGTCAATGCCGACTGCACGGCGGTCTGCATCTTCGACGCCCAGTCGTTGAACGGGACGTTGACGACCGTGTATTCACAGTCGGGACAATCGGCTTCGAACTCTTCTTCGATTCCCCGCAGCACGTCTCCGGCGGACAGCAGGTCCTTGGAGGTGACCAGCACCGCGTTGGCGTCGCCTTTGGTTTCGGCGATGGCCCAGGCAGCCGAGAGCTTGCCGGCTTCGATGTAGGGAGCCGGGATGCGCGCCGCCACATCCTCATAGCCGGCCGGGTTGGGGTGTTCGGCATCGAGGAAGTGGTCCTCGACGAACGGGATCCCGGCTTCTTTGGCTTCCTTGATCTGCGGCGCCACGGATTGCGGGTCGAACCCGATCGCGGCGATCGCGTCGACCTTGCTGGAGATCGCGGTGCTCATCCCCTGCTGCCACTGGGACGGCTGTCCCTGGTTGGTGTACGTGGTGACGTTCACCCCGAGCGGCTTCAGCGCTTCTTCCATCGCCTTGCCAGTCAGGACGTTGAAGGGGACGTTGCTCGATACGGGCAGGACCATCACGGTTTTGCCCGCCGCCTTGCTGGCGTCAAACGCCGGCCCCGGTGGTTTGAATTTCTGGATCGGGGTGTGTTCGGCGATCATTTCTTCGGCGTGGGCGACGTTCGCTTCCGCACCGCCGCCACCACCTCCGGACGACCCTTCGCTCCCCGTGCTGCTGTCACTGCTGCCACAGCCGGCGACGAGCGCCGCGCTGAGCAACAGCACCAGAACCACGAGAGGCGCAACCCGCGACCCTCTTCCCATCGACTTCAGCGATACGTGATCTCTCACTACACCCTCCTTACCTGTTCAACGGATCGGCGTTCGCCGTCTGGCGACGCCGGCGCAGTAACCACTTCTTCCCTGATGAGTTCGTCGATCTCGCCCGGCCCAAAGCCCGCCTCGGCGAGCAGCACCCGCGAGTGCTCGCCGAGGTCCGGGGCGGCGGATCGGTGCTCGACCCGGGCCCGGTTGAGGCTGAGCGGCGGTGCCACCACCCGCAGCTCCGGGATCGCCGGGTGCGGCAGCTCCTGGAGGATTCCCAGCGCCTGCGTCTGCGGGCTCTCGGCGACGGCGGCGATGTCCTGGACCGGGGCCACCGGCACCCCAGCCGCTTCGAAGCGCTCCAGCCAGGTCGCCGCCGGCGCCGCGGCCAGCGGCTCGGAGATCAACTCGACCAGCTGCTCGCGGTTGGCGACCCGGTCGGCGTTGGTCGCAAAGCGCGGGTCCGCGGCCAGCCGTGGCCGCTCGATCGTCTCGCAGAGCGTCGTGAAGAGGCGGTCGTTGCCGGCGGCGATGACGATCCAGTCGTCGGCGGTCTCGAACGCCTGGTAGGGCGCCAGGATGTCCAGCGCCGAGCCCATCTTGCGGGGCACCTTGCCGGTCGCGAAGTAGTCGACCAGCTGCCGCGGCACCCAGTTCAGCGCCGTCTCATACAGCGAGGTGTCGACCAGTTGGGCGCCGCCGTCGCGCGCGCGTGTGTGCAGCGCCGCGAGGATTCCCACCGCCGCCCAGAGCCCGGTCCCCTGGTCGACGATCGAGATGCCGGAGCGCACCGGCGGCCGCCCCTCTTCGCCGGTGACGCTGACGATGCCGCCGGCCGCCTGCATCAGCGGGTCGTAGCCGGGCCGGTGGCTGAGCGGCCCGACCGCCCCGAAGGCGCCGATCGAGCAGTAGACGACCTCGGGGCTGCGCTCGCGCACCCGCTCGAAGTCGAGGCCGAGGCGCTCGACCAGGCCCGGGCGCATGTTCTGGACGAAGACGTCGGCCCCCTCGCTGAGCCGCAGCGCCACCTCCAGCCCGGCCGCCGAGCCGAGGTCGAGGCCGATCGAGCGCTTGCTGGCGTTGGTCGCCAGGAAGGCGGCGCTCTCGCCGTTCCAGAACGGCGGCCCCCAGTAGCGGGTGTCGTCGCCGCGCTTCGGGTGCTCCACCTTGATCACCTCGGCGCCGAGGGCGCCGAGGATCTGCGTGCACCAGGGGCCGGCGATCGAGCTGGTCAGGTCGAGGACCTTGACCCCGTCCAGCGGCGCGCCCATCAGTAGGACCTCGGCATCTTCAGCACGTGCTGGCCGATGAAGGCGAGCACCAGGTTGTTGGAGATCGGCGCGATCGAGTAGAGCCGGGTCTCGCGGAACTTGCGCTCGACCCCGTACTCGGCGGCGAACCCCCAGCCGCCGTGGGTGTCGAGGCAGGCGTTGGCCGCCTGCCAGGAGGCCTCGGAGGCGAGCAGCTTCGCGGTGTTGGCCTCGGCCCCGCAGGGGCGGTCGTTGTCGAACAGCCAGGCCGCCTTGTGGCGCATCAGGCCGGCCGCCTCGACCGCGGCGTGGGAGCGCGCGATCGGGAACTGGACACCCTGGTTGGCGCCGATCGGACGCCCGAACACGACCCGTTCGGAGGCGTAGGCAGAAGCCGTCTCGACGAACCAGCGCCCGTCGCCGATGCACTCCGAGGCGAGCAGGATGCGCTCGGCGTTCATCGAGTCGAGGATGTAGCCGAACCCCTGGTCGAGCTCGCCGACCAGCGCCTCGGGGCCGACCTCGACGCCGTCGAGAAAGATCTCGGTGGTGGCGTGGTTGATCATCGTCTCGATCGGGTTGATCGTCAGCCGCTCGCCGGCGGCGGCGATGTCGATCAGGAAGACGGAGAGCCCTTCGCTGCGCCGCTCGACCTCGGCGCGCGGCGTGGTCCGCGCCAGCAGCAGCATCAGGTCGCTGTGCTGGGCGCGCGAGATGAAGACCTTCTGGCCGCGGATCACGTAGCCCTCACCGCTGCGCTCGGCGACCGTCTCGATGCTGGTCGTGTCGGAGCCGGCGTTCGGCTCGGTGATCCCGAAGGCCTGCAGGCGCAGCTCCCCGGAGGCGATCCGCGGCAGGTAGCGGCGCTTCTGCTCCTCGCTGCCGTGCCGCAGCAGCGTCCCCATCGTGTACATCTGGGCGTGGCAGGCGGCCGCGTTGCCGCCGCTGGCGTTGATCTCCTCGAGGATCAGGCAGGCCGAGGCGATGTCGAGGCCGGCGCCGCCGAACTGCTCGGGGATCATCGCCGCCAGGTAGCCGTGGCCGGTCAAGGCGGCGACGAACTCCTCCGGGTAGCGGTCGGGCTCGAGCTCGTGCCAGTAGGAGGAGGGGAAGTCGCCGCAGAGCTCGCGAACGGAGTCGCGCAGGCGCGAGGCCTCGGCGTTCAGCTCGAACCCGAGCAGAGCCGAGGCGGGGCTCACGCCGCCCACTCCCGCTCGGCCTCGGGGAAGCGGGCCGGGGCGGCGCCGGCCCGGGTCGGGACCATGAAGGCGCGCCGGAATTCGATCACCACGGCGCCGTCCTGGTTGATCCCGCGGGAGCGGACGGTGACCACGCCGAGCGCGGGCTTGCTGCGCGAGAGGCGCTTCTCGAGAACCCGGGTCTCGGCCCAGATCGTGTCGCCGGCGAAGACCGGGTTCGGCAGCGTCACCTCCGACCAACCGAGGTTGGCGACCGCGTTCTGGCTGGTGTCGGGAACGGTCAGGCCGGTGACCAGGGCCAGGGTCAGGGTGCTGTTGACCAGCGGCCGCTCGAAGCGGCTGTCTTCGGCGTAGGCGGTGTTGAAGTGGATCTGGTTCGTGTTCATCGTCAGGCAGGTGAACCAGACGTTGTCGGCGTCGGTGACGGTGCGGCCGATGGCGCTGCGGATCGGTGACCCACCGGGCTCCAGGTCCTCGAAGCAGATCCGGCGCGCGCTCGTGCCGTCCATAACCATGGAAAGGACTATGTCAGACATTGACATCAGCTGTCAATTCGACCTTGAGAAACAGTCTGATTCCCGCTAATAATGCCGATTGAGAGAGAAATGCTCAATGTCTGATGATCAAACCCAGCCCTGCCCCTATACTGCCTTGCCAACGAGCGGGTGGCCTTTGGGGGGCGGAAATGAGCGGTGAGCAGATCGAGGTGGCGAAGGGCGGCGTGGGCTCGCCCCCCGTCCAGGTTCGCCGGGTCCTGAAGGCCTACGAGCAGGTCGCCGAGCAACTGCGCGAGGCGATCGCCAAAGGGGAGCTGAAGCCGGGCGAGCGCCTGCCGACCGAGGTCACCCTGGCCAAAGACTTCGGCGTCGGCCGGACGACGATCCGGGAGGCGCTGCGCGCCCTCACCGCCCAGAACTTCATCCGCACCGCCAAGGGCACCAACGGCGGCTCCTTCGTCAACCTGCCGACGATCGACCACATCTCCGAGTTCCTCGGCGCCAGCATCAACCTGCTGACCGAGGCGCGCGACGTCTCCCTCGAGGAGTTCCTGGAGGCGCGCGAGCTACTCGAGATACCGGCCGCGCGCCTGGCCGCCGAACGCCACGACGCCGAGGACCTCGAGCAGCTGCGGGCGACGATCCCGACCGAGCCGTTCGACCTCGATACGACGGCGCAGTTCGGCTACAACGAGCGCTTCCACACGGTGCTGGTGGAAGCGTCCGGCAACTCGCTGCTGGTGATCGGCGCCCAGCCGATCTTCACGGTCCTGCAGACCAATCTGGCCCGCTCCAGCCTCGGCCAGGAGTTCCACGGCATGGTCAACCACGACCATGTGCGAATCGCCGACGCGGTCGCCGCCGGCGACCCCGACGCGGCTGCCGAAGAGATGCACCGCCACCTGGAGGAGCTGCGCGGCTATTACGAACGCGTCTGGCGCCACCGCCACGCGATCGAGGACTGACCGACCGCCGCTACTGGGAACCGGCCGGGGCGATCTCGACCGGCTCGCCGCCGGGCATCCAGTGCGCCTCGACCGGGGGCGGGCTGTCGCGCAGGTAGCGCTCGGCGTCGAGGGCGCCCATGCAGCCGGTGCCGGCGGCGGTGACCGCCTGGCGGTAGGTGTGGTCGACGACGTCGCCGACGGCAAGGACGCCGGCAAGGTTGGTGCGGGTCGAGCCGGCCTCAGTGACGATGTAGCCGTCCTCGTCGGTATCGACCTGGCCGACGACGATCTCCGATTTGGGGATGTGACCGATCGCCACGAAGGCGCCGCTGGTCGCGATCTCCTCGGTCTCGCCGGTCTCGGCGTTGCGGACGCGCACCTTGGCCAGCTTGCCGTCCTCGCCGGCGACGAACTCCTCCGGGATGAAGGGGGTCTTCAAGTTGATGTTGTCCTTCTCGCGGGCCCGGTCGAACATGATCTTCGAGGCGCGGAACTCGTCGCGGCGGTTGACGATCGTCAGCTCGCTGGCGTACTTGGAGATGAAGATCGAGTCCTCCATCGCCGAGTCGCCGCCGCCGACGACGACGACCGGCTGGTCCTTGAAGAAAGCCCCGTCGCAGACGCCGCAGGTGGAGACGCCGCGGCCGCCCAGCTCCATCTCACCCGGCAGGCCCAGCCTTTTCGGCTCCGCCCCCATCGCCAGGATCACGGTCTTGGCGTGGTGCTCCTCGTCGCCGAGGAAGACCTTCTGGACGCCGCCGTCGGAGAGCTCGACGCGGTCGACGTCGTCGGTGACGAAGCGGGTCCCGAAGCGCTCGGCCTGGGCGCGGAACTGGCTCATCATCTCCGGGCCCATGATCCCCTCGGGGTAGCCCGGGTAGTTCTCGACGTCGGTCGTGTTCTGCAGCTGGCCGCCCCACTGGAAGCCCTCGAAGACGAGCGGCTCGAGGTTGGCGCGCGCCGTGTAGAGCGCCGCGGTGTAGCCGGCGGGCCCGCCGCCGATGATGATTACGTTCTCGATCTTCTTCTTCGAATCAGCCATTTTTCCGCCTGGGGTCTATTACTTTACTTTTTATAGTAGTCCCCTTGACGGCCCATCGCAAATCCGCCGATGGCCGGCTCGAGGTCCGATTCCGCGTTGCCGCCACGAGTCACCGGCAGCCCCTCCGTTTCCCAGCGATGAACCGTCTTGCGGAGCTGGAAGAAAGCAATTATGCCGGGTGGGATCGGCATCCAGAAGGCGACCAGCCGGAAGACGAGGATCGCCGGGAAGACGGTCGTCTCGGGAATGCCGAAGAGCACGAAGGCGCCGATCATGCCGGCGTCGACCGCCCCCACCCCCGCCGGCGCCAGCGGGAAGAGGTTGGCGACCATGCCGAGGAAGAACC
>Ga0193706_1000371_pt1 | contig 27178 bp, 28 predicted proteins | sample U3c1metaG_FD_160130 | JGI IMG/M metagenome (GOLD analysis project Ga0193706, IMG submission 160130) | Soil microbial communities from a riparian zone of the East river system, Colorado, United States - U3c1 | ecosystem: Environmental > Terrestrial > Soil > Riparian zone | place: USA: East River... | reverse complement strand
GCCGTGGGCCTGAACGATGTGGCAAGTGATGTAGAGGCCGAGACCCATGCTTCGGCCGGCGCCCGAGCGCGCGCCGCGCCCGCGCTGAAACGGCTCGAAAAGGGACGGCAGATCGTCGGATGCAATCGGAGGACCGCCATTGTGCACGTCGAGAATGACGCGCTCCGCGTCGCCTCGCGTGCGCACGCGAACGGCGACGTCCTCGCTCGTATGTTGAAGCGCATTACCGACGAGATTCTGGAGCACTTGCACGAGGCGGTCTTCGTCCCAAAGCCCGCCACCATCGCCACTCACTTCGGTGGCCACGCGGCGCTCGGGACGTGTCGCGACCATCTCATCGACGACCTGCGCGACCAGTACATGAAGGTTCACGGGCTTGCGCTGCACGCCAAGGCCTCCACCGAATCGCACCGAGGTGAAGTCGAGCAAGTCGTCGATCATGCGCCCGGCGCGATTCGATGCGAGCACAATGCGCTCGAGCACTCTGCGCTGTCCCGCTTCGCTGACGGACCTGAGTCCGTGCGTCGCGGAGAGCCGAATGGTGTGAAGTGGATTGCGCAGATCGTGACTGACGATCCCGATGAGCTGCTGCTCGAACGCCGCGCGCCGTTTCTCTTCGCTCTCGGCCGCTCGTCGCTCCGTGACGTCGGTGCCGATGGCGACCGCACCGACCACCGCATTGTCGACCGTGATGGGCGCTGCGGCGTATCGAATGATCCGATCCTCGCCCGTCTCGCGATGTCGCACGATCACTTCTCGAACAGTCGAATGGCCCGACAGAGCGTGCGCGATAGGCTGCTCGCCCGCGGCGAGCCGCTGTCCCGTCTCGGCACTCCGGGGGTTCAGCTCCTCCGGTAGCATGTCGCACTGCTGCCCCGTTTGCTCCTCGCGTCGGTTGTAGCCGAGCATGGCCAGGCCCTGTGCGTTCGAGCGGATGCTTCCGCTCGCGTCTGCGACGTACACGGCATCAGGAACATGCTGAAAGAGAAGAGCGTTCGTCGCGGCGACAGCGGCCTCCGTTCGCTTACGAGGAGAGAGGTCGTGAAGCGCGAGCGCCCTTCCAGTCATGCGGCCATTGCGAAGTGACTGCGCGCTCGAGCAGAGCACGGGCACGAACCCGCCGTTCTTATGGATGAACCAGTCTTCGTGATGGCGAAGCGGCTTTGCGCGATGCCCCGAGCTGCATACCGCACAATCCGACGCCGCCGACGCCGTTCCGTCGAGCCGCTTGAAGTGGAGAGACTCGTGCAGCGGTCTGCCGACTAGCTCGGGCAGCGTCCAGCCGAACATGGCCTCGGCCGCGGGATTCACGAAGGCGATGCACCCAGCTTCATCCGTTGCGAAGAGCGCGTCGGTTGCAATCTGCGCGAACGCACTGGCAAGCTGGACGTCGGACGCATTGGGCTCGACCGGTGCGCAATGGCGGACAACGTCCTCGAGCGGCGACTCCATGTGCGCGGCATTAGCATGGCATTCACGCCTTCGCACCTCACCGTTCGCGCTAGGCGATTGCACCGAGGAACGCTGTTCTGCCTCCGCACGGCCGCGGTGCGGACGGTCGCTCGTCGCATTGACGCGCGAAGCTTGTCGCGTCGGTCTTTCGCCCGACCGCAGCGCGATCCGCAAGCGCGAGCATGAACTGAGATTCGCGGGCGTCTTGAGAACCGCGTACGGCTCTCAGCAAACCACCTGGCCTCAGCTACAGTCAGGCGGACGAGGCGCAGACGAGGCGGTGCCGACGCAACAGAAGGACCCGACGAGGATGATCACGGAGCGCGAGAAGATGCTTGCGGGAGAGCTGTATGACCCTCTCGAGCCAGACCTCATCGCGGCTCGGCGACGGGCGCGGGACTTGTGTCAGTCGCTCAACGCGACACGCGAAGCAGAACAGGAGGAGCGCCGTCGCATTCTAAAAGAGTTGTTCGCGGCGGGCGGGGACTCAGTTGTGATGCAGCCTCCGTTCTTCTGCGACTACGGTTCGAACATCGAGCTGGGAGAGCGCGTGTACTTCAATTTCAACTGTGTGGTGCTCGACGTATGCACGGTCCGTGTCGGGAGCTTCACGCTCTTCGGTCCGGCGGTGCAGATCTATACCCCGATGCACCCTCTCAACGCTGAGCTGCGGAGAAAGGAAGAGTTTGGCAAGCCCGTCGAGATCGGGTCGGACGTCTGGGTCGGGGGAGGCGCGCTGATCCTGCCCGGCGTACACATCGGCTCGCGTGCGGTCATCGGCGCCGGTAGCGTCGTCACGCGGGATGTACCCGCAGGAGTATTTGCCGCCGGAAACCCCTGCCGCGTGATTCGCGAGATCAACGATTGAGTCCGCCGGTGCATCATTTTATCGACCTCCGCAGCACCGCGGCCGAGCTAGGGCAAATTGATGCAAACTCAGCGGAGCTTCGAATCCCCGCCGGCACGGATGTTCGTTCGATACGTTCGAAACCGAGGCCCTCGAAGAACACAGCGGCGGTCGTGGTGATCAGGTAAAGCGAGCTCAAGCCGTCCAACGCGGCAGCCTTCCGACAGTCCTCAACTAGTCGAGAACCCAAACCGCGATTGCGCCCCGCTCGGCCTACGGCCAGTGAGCGCAAAAGGCCATCCGCACCGTACACCTCGATTCCCGCACAACCGACCACTCTGCCGTCGACGCGAGCTACGACGAAGCGTTGCGAAAATCCGACGTCGATGCCTTCCACGGGCAACGCCGACTCCGTCAACAGCGAGCGGACAGCGCCCTCATCCTCCCTGCGCGCCGGAACAACTTCAACGGTCGCATCCGGCTGAAGCAACCATCCTTTTTCTGCGAGAAGCGCCTTGGTGCGATCACGAACTTGCTTGCGAATGTCTCGCACCCGCTCGATCGGCTTGCCCTTCGGATCTTCGAGTGGCCAGTCATGCCGTTCGACGCCCGGCACAACGGGGCATGCTTCGCCGCAACCCATCGTGACCAGAACGTTCACCGACGCTGCGAGCTCGTCGCTCAAAAACTGCGGACTGACCTGACTGAGGTCGACATCGAGCTCCTTCATCGTTTCGAGCACCTCGGGGTGTACGCGCGTGCCGGGCTGCGTCCCTGCCGAGATTGCGACGGCCTTTTGCGGATCCGCGTAGCGGTTGAAAAGCGCGGCCGCCATTTGCGAACGGCCGGCGTTGTGCACGCAGGCGAAAAGCACCTTTTTCATTTTTTATTGTTCGCTCCTAACCACGCCACACCGGTTCGACGGCGCCGGCGTCGCCCGCACTTCGCGCAACGACATTCTCGGCCGTAGCGGGCAAAGCCGGCACGAGCCATCGAAAGAGAGCCGTCGCCGCCGCGGCCCCCAGGATCTGGGCGGCGATGAAAGCCGGCGCATCGATCGGACGGATCCCCGCAAACGTGTCGGTTGCGGCGCGAGCCAGCGTAACGGCCGGGTTCGCAAACGACGTCGACGCCGTGAACCAATAGGCGGCCGTGATGTAAGCGCCCACCGCCAACGGGACAGCTGTAGAGCGCTTTCGCGACACCCCCCAGATCACCGCGAGCAGTCCGAACGTCGCGACAAACTCGCTGAACGCTTGTGGCATCCCCGATCGCTCGTGTCGTGAAGCAGAAAAAATAGGCTCACCGAACATCGCGTGCGCCGCGGCGACCCCACCGAACGCTCCCACGACCTGAGCGGCGATGTACGTCGGAACTTCCTTCCAAGCGATCCCGCCCTGCGTCGCATCGGCGAGCGTCACGGCGGGATTGAAGTGTGCCCCGGAAATCGGACCAAACGTCAGGATGAGCGCGACGAGACCAGCTCCGGTCGCCACGGTGTTGGCGAGCAGCGCGACCGCAACATTTCCGGATGAAAGGCGATCTCCCATGATGCCTGAACCGACGACGGTTGCGAGGAAGAGTGCCGTGCCGACGGCTTCGGATGCAGCTCGTCGAGCGAGATCGGGTTCATTCATGTCACGCTCGTTTCAGTCCCCGCGAACACGGCGCGCGCTAGCAAGAGGACTTTCCTCGCTTGCAGCAGTCTTCCCATAGGTACGCGGTCAAGAGCTTCAACGCGTCGTATTGCGGGCTGTAATAGACAAAGGTTCCTTCGTTCCGGCCTCGAACGAGACCCGCGCTCGAAAGGCGTTTCAGGTGATGACTGAGGGTGGACGCGGGCAAATCGACGTGGGCCTGGATCTCGCCAGCAGCCGCGCCTTCGTGGCCGCTCTGCACGACGAATCGGAGGATGGCTAGGCGCGCGGGATGACCGAGGGCGCTCAGCTGTTCAGCATGCAGCTCGAGTTTGCCGGGCACTCGTTAATTCTAATATTTTCGAAGTAACCGTCAAGCTCATCACCCGAAATCTGCAAGCTCCGCCCGCGTGACCTCAGGCGAAACGCCCCGCCAGGTTCGCAATGACGATCAAAAGCTCTTGCGGTTCGATGGGTTTTGCTGCGTGATTTTGAAACCCGGCGAGCAGCGCGTTGCGCCGATCTTCAGCGCGCGCATACGCAGTCAAAGCGACAGCGGGGATGCGGCCGCCCTCCTCTCGCGACAGCTCACGAAGCTTTCGAATGAAGACGTAGCCGTCTTCGTCGGGCATGCCGATGTCACTGACGATGACGTCTGGCCTCTGTGCGCGAATCATCTCGAACGCCTCCGCGGCGCTCGACGCAAGCGTCACCTGAGCGCCGCCTTCAGCGAGCACGGCTTGTACGAGCTCGCGCGCATCGGGCTCGTCGTCTATGACCAAAACCTTCAGCCCGCCAAGCTCGGAGGGAAACTTCAGGTCCTCGGCATGCACGCTGCTTGTCGGGGTATCGCGGCGCGCTGCGTAGACAGGGGCGAGCGGCAATCGGACGATGAAGGTGGTTCCGGCGCCCTCACCGTTGCTATGTGCTTCGACCGTGCCGCCGTGAAGTTCGACGAGATGCTTTACGATCGCGAGGCCGAGCCCGAGCCCTCCCGCCGATCGTGACTTGCTAGCTTCCTGCTGCGTAAACCGCTCGAACATGCGGGGAAGAAAATCAGGTGTGACGCCCTTGCCGGTATCCGCCACGTCGATCTCGACCGACGAATTTTCCCGGCGGAGCGTGATGTGAATGCGGCCGCCTCGAGGCGTGAACTTCACCGCGTTCGTGAGCAGATTCCACAGAACCTGTTGCAGACGACCGGCGTCGCCCTTGATCATGCCTGTGCTGGGGTCGAGCATGGCGTGGATGGTCAGTCCCTTTGCCTCCGCTCCGGGACGCACGACCTCGATCGCCGAACTAACGATCTCGCAGATGTTGATGAAGTCGACCTCCAGACGAAGCTGACCCGCTATGATTCGGCTCACGTCGAGGAGATCGTCGATGATCTGATTCTGCGCCGTCGCGTTGCGCAAAATCGTCTCGATGGCGTGGATCGACTTCTCCGGGCCCAGCGAGCCGGCGTGAAGCATTCGAGTCCAACCGAGGATGGCGTTCAGCGGCGTGCGCAGCTCATGGCTGACGGTGGCGAGGAAATCGTCCTTCAACCGCGTTGCCTCTTCGGCTTTGTCCCGCGCATGGCGGAGATCAGCGGCGAGCACCTGAGCGCGCCGTTCGCTCTCTTCCGCGGCTCGCCGTTTCTCTTCGGCTCGGGCGAGGGCGATTCGCTCATCTTCATGGCGCTTTCGCTCCGACAGATCGCGGGTCACCTTTGCGAATCCGACGAGAACGCCATTGGCATCTCGAATCGTAGAGATGACGACGTTGGCCCAAAAACGCGATCCGTCTTTGCGTAAGCGCCAACCTTCATCCTCGAATCGGCCGACGGCAGTTGCGCCCTCGAGCTCCATCTCGCATTTGCCCGCCCGAACGTCTTCTTCAGGATAGAAGACTGAAAAGTGCCGGCCGATGATCTCGTCGGCAAGGTAGCCTTTCAGCCGCTCTGCACCGGGATTCCACGTCGTCACGCGCCCCGTCCGATCGAGGATGAAGATGGCATAGTCCTTCACCGATGCGACCAGCAGGCGCAGCCTCTCTTCGCTCGTTCGAAGCGCCTCTTCTGCGCGCCGTCGCGTGGTGAGGTCGCGAGTCACCTTTCCATAGCCAACCAGGCGACCTTCTCGGTTGCGCACAGCCGTGATGACGACATTCGCCCAGAACTGCGTACCGTCCTTTCGAATACGCCAGCCCTCTTCTTCGAAGCGCCCCTCCTGCTCGGCGATCTCCAGCTCGCGTTCGCACTTGCCGGACGCCACCTCTTCCTCGGAATAAAAAATCGAAAAATGCTTCCCCAGAATCTCTTGCGTGGTGTAGCCGTTCATCCGCTCGGCGCCCGCATTCCAGGACGAAATGCGACCATCCAGGTCCAGCATGAAGATGCCGTAGTCGACGACGCTTTCGACCAGTAGCCGCAAGCGATCACCGCTCTCCCCAAGGGCTTCGACCTCGCCGGAGCCGACGCCCTCAGAACCTTCGGCTTGGGGAGAAATTCCGTCACGATCCGGGTCGGTTTCCAGCACGCCGCGATCCTAGCGCACACTGTGGCTGGGATCCCTCCACGGCCGGGGTGAATGCTCGACCCTGAGCCGAAAGACGGACGGTGCACAGCCGCGAAATCGCCTCATTTTCGCGGGGACGCGGTCTGGGAGTCAAATGGCCGACGTTCTGCCCCCATTAGGGATCGCACCTCATTACCGAGGCAAATCGATGCGGAAAGTTGGTGAATCGTCCTATCCCGTTGATGGGGGCCACGAGCCCCCCATCGTCTGGTATGGTTCCACGCGTGGGGATGGGCGAGCCGCGCGACGGAGCTCCTGCGCAGCAGCACGTCCATGCACGTTCGAAAGACGCGCACGATCTCAGCGACGTCATCATCAAGAACATGGCGGAGGGCGTTTGCTTGGTTCGCGTGGCTGACGCGACCATCGTTTACGCGAATCCGAAGTTCGAACAAATGCTCGCTTACGACCCCGGTGAGCTCGAGGGAAAGCCCGTATCGCTCGTCAATTTTCCCGACGAATCTGCCACCGCAGAGCATACGGTCGAGCGAATCTTGGAGGAGCTGAACCGCTCGGGCGAAGCGGTGTACGAGGTGCGGAACGTCAAGAAGGACGGCGTGCCCATCTGGTGCCGCGCACACACGTCCAGTTTCAATCATCCGACGTACGGCGCGGTATGGGTCGCCGTACACGAAGACATCACGGACCAGAAGACCTTCCAAGAGGAGCGGGACCGCTTCTTCGATTTGTCGAACGACATGCTTTGCATCTCGAACTTCGACGGTTGGTTCGAACGCGTGAATCCAGCTTGGGAGTCCGCTGTCGGTTGGACCGCAGAAGAGATGCGGAGCCGTCCGTATCTCCAGTTCGTACATCCCGACGACCAACCTGCCGCTCTGGTAGAGCGAGAGAAACTCGTACTTGGTCACCCGACCACCTTTTTTGAAAATCGCTTTGCAACGAAAGACGGCGGGTACCGCTGGCTGCAATGGAAGTCGGTCCCGTACGCTTCGCGACGACTCATCTTCGGAAGCGCGCGCGACGTGACGTGGCAAAAGCAAAGTCAGCAGAAGCTGGCCTTCGCCGACCGAATGGCATCACTCGGAACGTTGGCGGCCGGCGCAGCTCACGAAATCAACAATCCGCTCGCCGTCATTCGCGTCAATGTCGATCTCATGGTGGATGAGCTCGCGGAAGCGCGAGCACTCGGCCAAGACGCGATCGAGCGATTGAGGAAGCTCGCGGAGGACGCGCGCCAGGGCGAAGAACGCATCCGCAGGATCGTTCGGGGGCTCCAAGCCTTTGCGCGCATGGAGCCTGTCGAAACGACACGCCTCGACGTGCGGAGGGTCGTCGAGCTGGCGGTCGATGTCGCCTTCTCGGCGATGAGCCGCCGGGCCAAGCTCGTAAAGGAATTTCGGCGCGTGCCTCCCGTCGACGCCGATGAGACTCGCCTCACTCAGGTGATTGCCAATCTACTCATGAACGCAGCCTATGCGATGGGGGAACGCGACCGCGAGCTGAACGAGATTAAAATCGTCACTCGTACCGACGAGTTTCGACGTGCGGTCGTGGAGGTAATCGACAATGGAGAAGGGATTTCGGCGGAGAATCTTCCGCGCGTTTTCGACCCGTTTTTCACGACCAAACCTCTTGGCGTAGGCACCGGTCTCGGCCTGTCGGTGTGTCACGGCATCGTCAACGAGTTGGGCGGCAAAATGAACATCGAAAGCGAGCCTGGGCGAGGCACGCGCGTAACGTTTGCGCTGCCGCCAGCATCGACGAAGATCGATGAGACCGAAAGATTTGCAGCATCCGAGAATGCGGCGCGTGTGCTCGTCATCGATGACGACGACACCTTGGCGAATCTCATCGAACGGATGCTGACCGGCAATCACGTGACCATCGTGCGCACGGCCCAGGAGGCCATCGACATCCTCCAGCAAGGCGAACGGTACGATGTCATCCTCTGCGACGTGATGCTGCCGGGAATGACGGGGATGGAACTCTATCGTGAGCTCTCTCGCGAGCGCCCGGACCAGCTGGAACGAATCGTCTTCATGACGGGTGGCGTATTCAGCGATTCCATCAAAGCGTTCTTGGAAGCTGTCGGTAATGAGCGCCTGCAGAAGCCATTTCCACCGGAGAAGGTTCGTGCTCTGGTTCGGCGATTCAGCGCGCGCCCCCCCCCCGCCAGCAGCTGAGATCGCGAACAGCTACCCTACCCCGCTAGCGCAGGTACTTCCCCGTCAACGAGCGCTTCGCTTTCACCAGCTCCGCCGGCGTGCCCTCGAAGACCACCTCGCCGCCCTTGCTGCCCCCCTCCGGCCCGAGATCGATGATCCAGTCCGCGTTGCGTATGACATCGAGGTTGTGCTCGATGACGATCACGGAATTGCCGGCGTCGACGATGCGATCGATGATCGCGAGCAGGTGCGCGATATCGGACATGTGCAATCCGGTCGTCGGTTCATCCATCACGTAGACGCTGCCGTCCTTGTGCAGCTCGCTGGCGAGCTTGAGACGCTGGCATTCACCACCGGAAAGCGTGCTGAGCGGCTGACCGAGCGTGAGGTACGCGAGCCCCACGTCGTGCATCGCCTGCAGCTTGCGCACGATCTCCTTGCGCTTTTGAAACAGCGCCACCGCTTGCGCCACCGTCATCGCGAGCACTTCGCTGATCGATTTTCCGTCGAGCTTGTAGGCAAGCACTTCGTCCTTGAAGCGGCGGCCCTGGCACACTTCGCACGGTGATTTGAACGAATCGAGGAACGCGAGATCGGAGTAAACCACGCCCGAGCCGTTGCACGCTTCGCAGGCGCCTTTCGAATTGAAGCTGAACAATCCCGCGTCCACCTTGTTGGCCGAGGCGAACGCCTTGCGCAGATCGTCCATCACGCCGGTGTACGTCGCGGGGTTGCTGCGCGTCGATGTTCCGACGGCAGATTGATCGATCACGATCGCATCGGGATGCTGCACGAGGAACGCTTCGTTGATGAGCGAGCTTTTTCCCGAGCCCGCCACGCCGGTGACCGCGGTGAGTACCCCGGTGGGGATGTCGACGGAAATGCTTTTCAGGTTGTTCGCGCGCGCGTTCTTGATGCGCAGCTGGCCCGCCGGCTTTCGCACGTCCTCCTTGATCGGCAGCACCTGCGTGAGATGGCGGCCGGTGAGCGTGTCCGACTTGAGCAGCTTGTCATACGTGCCTTCGAACACGATCGTCCCGCCGCCGCTCCCCGCCCCCGGCCCGACGTCGACGATGTGATCGGCGGCTTCGATCACCGAAGGGTCGTGTTCGACGACGATGACGGTGTTACCCTTGTCGCGCAGTTTCCCGAGCAGCTCATTGAGGCGATGCACGTCGCGCGGGTGCAAACCTACGCTCGGCTCGTCGAAGATGTACGTCACGTCCACCAGGCTGCTGCCGAGGTGCTTCACCATCCGCACGCGCTGCGATTCACCGCCGGACAGCGTGTCCGTCTCGCGATTGAGGCTGAGATACTCGAGGCCGATGTCGACGACGTTCTGCAACCGCTCCACGAGCGCGTTCACGATCGGCCCCGCCTTGGGCTCTTGGATGGCACGCACCACCTGCAAGAGCTCACCGACCTCCATCGCCGACGTGTCCGCAATGTTGTGCCCGCCGATCTTGCTCGCGAGCGCAGCCGCGTTGAGGCGCGCGCCCTTGCACGACGGACATTGCCGCGGTTTCAAATACGGCATCACCGCTTTTTGCGTGCGCTCGCTGAGCGTCTTGATATCGCGCTGCACGTAGGAGCGTTCGATTTTGGCGATGATGCCGGCGTAGGTAAGGTTGATGGTGCGCCCACCGAACTTGGCCTTGAACTTCTTGTCCTTGCCGTGCAGCAAGAGCTCCATCTCGTCCTTGGTGAACTTGCTGAGCTTCTTGTCGTTGTCGAAGAAGCCGCTCAGCGTGTACGCCTGCGCGTCCCATTCGCCAAAGAACGGCACTTTGACCGCACCTTGGTTGAGCGACTTGCTCATATCCAGAAAATCGTCGGAGAGGACGCCGATTTTCTTGCCCAGGCCAGCGCACTCGAGGCACATGCCGCGCGGATCGTTGAATGAATAGGCGATGGCCCCGCCCGCCGACGGTTTGCCCACGCGTGAAAAAAGCAGCCTGAGCACGCCATAGATGTCCGTCACAGTGCCGACGGTGGAATGCGATCCGCCGCCGAGCCGCTTCTGATCGACGATCACCGCCATGGTGAGGTTTTCGATGGCGTCGGCGTCGGGCTGCGGGTACTTCGGCAGGAAATTGCGGACGAACAGCGAGAAATTTTCGTACAGTTGGCGCTGCGCCTCCGTCGCCAACGTGTCGAACACGATCGACGATTTCCCCGAACCCGATACGCCGGTGAAGATCGTGAGCTTTCGCTTGGGGATCTGGAGGGTGACGTCTTTGAGATTGTTTTCGCGCGCACCGCGAATGGAGATGAACTCGGTCATCGGGGCTTGATGGGTGGGCGGGCGCTCGGGCCGGACCTGTTCAGCGGCGGATCGCTCAGGACTTGGCTTTCGCTTTCTTCGAAGGTTTCGACTTGCCAGAACTGTTGACGGCGATCGCTTGGCGAATGAGCGCCTTGAAGGCGGAGGCGTCCACCTCTTCTCCTTCGTGGATGTCGATGGCGCGGCGCATGTTTCCGTCGAGACTCGAGTTGAAAAGACGCGCCGGATCCTTCACCGACGCGCCCTTGGCGAACGTAAGCTTCACGACAGCCTTGTAGGATTCGCCGGTGCAGATGATGCCGTCGTGCGACCAAACCGGAGTGCCGGGTTTGGTGGGTTTGACCCACTTCCACTCCTCGACGACCGCCGGGTCTGCTTCCTTGATGAGCTTGCGCATTCTGCCCAGGGTTTTCCCGCGCCAATCCCCGAGCTCGGCGATTTTTTTGGAGATGAGCTCCGATGCCGGCGGCCCTGCGCTCGCGTCCGATTTTTTCATGTTCGCATCCTAGAATTTTCAGTTAGGCCGAGCCAGCCCCGAAAGGCGATGCTCACCGCGCGGTCACGCCGTCGCCGGCATCGCCTGCAGGCGGCGCCACAAGAAGTACGAGACGCCCCAGAGCAGGCTGGTTGCCGCCGCCCAGCCCCACGCCTCTGGGCCATCGCCCACCGCGACATGGGCAATCAGCGCAGAGCCGAGCGTGATGGCGAAACCGGCGTAGGCCCACTCTTTCAGCCGAGCCGACACCGGCGCAAGCAGCAGCACCACGCCAAGGAACTTGGCCCACGAGAGCTCGACCCGGAAGTAGGCGGGAAAGCCGAGGTGGGTGAACGCATCTGCCACCTGCGGCAGGCGCAGTTGCGCGTAGGCAGTAAAGCCTATCTGCAGGCAGAAAAGCGCGGTGACGATCCAATAAACGATGGTCTGCGCTTTGGGCGTGTTCTTGGTGACGGTGACGGACGGGTTCTGCAGGGTCGATTCCATGGGCTGCTCCTTCCAAGCTTCAATGCTTCGGGGCGTTGGGCGCCAAGCTGGGAGTCTCAATGCCAAACTTTTTTGCGTACTCGGCGTTCAGTCGCGGCCAGCCGAACTTCATGGCCTCGGGGCCGACGATGCGTCCAATGGGCTCACCGGCGAGAAGCCGCTCCAGCACATCGAAGCAGATTTGCCAGCCCGCAGCCCCCATCGATATGAAGCGACGATCGATGCTGTGCCAAAGCGTGAGCCGAGTGCCTCCGGCTCCGAGCGGCTCCAGTTCCCAGCGGATGTCCTGTCCCCCCCAATTGAATTCGAGCACCTTGGGCGCGTCGGCTCGCTTCACCTGGGTCTCGGATGCGAGCGACGTCGGCACCCCCACTGTCGAGAGCGTTGCGGTGCCAACGGTACCGAGGTTGCGGTCAGAATCGAACGGAGCCCATTCGCGGAGATGCTCGGGGTCGGTGAGCGCCTTCCAAACCTTGGCAGGAGGATGGGAAACGTTGCGGACGAGAACGAGCGTCCACTTCTCTCCGTCTTTTCGGACCTCAGCGTCGGAAGCGGTACCCGGCGCGTATTGCTCACGGCTGCTCATGTTTTTTCTTTCCTTTCACAGAGGGCACCTTGTCCATCTTTTCCAAGTGTTGCTCGAGGGCGTCGACGTGCTTTGACCAAAAGCGCCGGAACGGAGCGAGCCATTCGTCGAGCTCCATGAGCGGCTCCGGTCTCAGTCGATAGAGACGCCGCTGCGCTTCAATTCGTGATTCCACGAACCCAGCCTCTCGCAGCACGCGCAGGTGCTTGGAGACGGACGGCTGCGACAGTCGAAGCTTGCGCTCGATGTCACCAACCGAGCGCTCAGACGACAGCAGCAGGCTCAAGATGGCCCGTCGATTGGGCTCCGCGACGATGGCAAACGATGATTCCACCATGGTGTATATACCCGTTACTTTATATTCCCGTCAAGTTATATTATGAATGGAACCCTGGGTACGAAGTTCGAGGCCGTCGGGCGCGGACTGCGCGACAGCCCGGGCGTCAGGCTGGCGGGATGAGCGCGTACCGCCCATAGGCCACGAACGCCGCCAACAGCGCCCCCACGACGACGTAGACGAGCGGGTTGGTAGAGACCAGTTTGAGCGAATACCGCGCGTACAACGCGGCGAGCGCCAGGTTTTCCAGCGCGAGGGCCGCGGCGGCGAGCGGGGTCAGGATTGGCATCCAATTGGCGGCGGCCGGGACGACCAACAGGACCGCGCACAACATCTCGAACACGCCGACCGCGGCCCATCCGCCGCGAGAGAGCGCGCCCATCGCGGGCACCTTCGCGAGCTCGTCGAACTTGAACACTTTGTATGCCCCCCCCGCGAAGTTCTGCAGCGCGAGCGCGACCTGGAGGACCCATAAGAGGATGTTCATCGGTGGAGGCTCCTTGACGATGGCAAACGGTGGATTCTGGGATCGATATAGCCAGGCACTTATATGCCCGTCAAGGCATACTCGAACCAAGGTCTCGTATTCGTTGTCGACGCCGAGGAGCTTGCCGTAAAAAAATCTTGGGCATGTCGATCCGCCCCCGGCTCGTTCGTTGCCCTTTCAGAAGCGCGGCATCATGCCGAGCTCGAACAAGGAGACATTCTCATGCATAAGCCGAGCAGCAGCGGCCGCACCACCATTGAAGGCGTCGACTACTACTATGAGGTCCATGGCGAGGGCGAGCCGCTGTTGATTCTGCACGGCGGACTAGGATCGATCGATACGTTTGGGCCGGGGCAGATGATGCCCGTGTTCACGAAGGGCCGGCAGGTGATCGCGGTCGACATGCAGGGGCATGGTCGAACGACGCTGGGCACGCGCCCCATCCGCTGCGAAGCCATCGCCGACGACATCGACGCCCTCCTTGGGCAGCTCGGCCGCGCGCAGGTCGATGTACTCGGCTATTCGTTCGGAGGCGGCGTCGCGCTGCGGCTGGCGATTCAGCACCCCGAGCGCGTGCGCCGACTGGCGCTCGTGTCGACGACGTTCGCCGACGACGGCTGGTACGCAGAAATACGCGCGCAGCAGACGCAGATAGGCGCTGCGATGGCGCCGATGATGGCCGAGACACCGATGTACAAGAGCTACGAGGCGATCGCGCCCAAGGTCGACGACTTCCCTCGCCTGCTCGATGGGATGGGCGACTTCATGCGTCAGCAGTACGACTGGTCTGCGGACGCGGCCAAGCTGAAGATGCCCGTGATGCTGGTGTTTGGCGACGGCGACATGATCCGGCCCGAACACGAGATCAAGTTCTACCAACTGCTCGGCGGCGGCCTAAAGGACGCCGGCTGGAACCGCGAGCACATGCCGAAGAACCGGCTCGCGATCATCCCCGACCAGACGCATTACGAAGCCTTCGCCAACACGCGTATGGCCGAAACCGTGCTGCCGTTCTTCAACAGCTAGACCAGCACCGATAGCTCGGCGGAGCGAGCGAAGACCCCGCCGATCAAGTCAGTTCGTAGGCGTCCGATATTTGCCGGCGTAGTGCGTTCCGGCGCCCTCGATCTGGCGGACCAGCGCATTCCACAGGAAATGAAGTCGCGGCGCGCTGGTGAAGACCTCGCGGGCCTGCAGGGCCGCCTCGCGAGTGATCTCTTGCACCTCGTCGAAGCGAGCGAGAACGGCGAGGTTCAGCTCGCAAGTCCGTTCGAGATCCAACATGTCGATGACGGCCTGCTCGATCGAGCTACCGAGCGTGATGAGCCCATGGTTCTGGAGCACCGCCGCGCGATGCTGGCCGATCGCCCGGTGCATCGATTTAGCCTGATCGGTGCTGGCCACGACGCCGTCATACTCTTTGACGAGCGTGTGGTCCTCGTAGAATGTGCAGGCGTTCTGGTCGAGGATTTTGATGGGGCGGCCGAGCGCCGCGAAGGCGGTGCCTTTGGGCGGGTGCGTGTGGCAGATGGCGACGACCTCGCGCCGCTCGGCGTGCAGCGTCGAGTGGATGGCGAACGCCGCCTGGTTATAGGGGCGGTCGCCCTCGAGGATCTCGCCGTCGAGGTTCACGACGAGCAGATCGCTGGCCGTCACTTCCTCGAAGAAAAGGCCGAGCGGGTTCACCCAGAATTGGTCGTGCGTACCGGGCACGCGGCAGCTGATGTGCCCGGCAATCCCGTCGTCCATCTTGCGGCGCGCGATGATCCGAAACGCCGCCGCGAGCTTCACCTTGAGCTCGATGCACTCCGGCGTATTGCGGTCGATGGGTTTTTGCGGCGAGGTCTGCGAAACAATCTGCATGGTCGTTGCTTTCCGGGTCTCAGTGCCGGGCTCAGTAGCCGGCTGGATAGGTACCAAAAAATTGACGAATGAGCGGCTCGAACTCGCCGAGAGGGAGGATGGGGTAGTTGGGATCGAAAGCCGCTTGATCCCATTCGTCGGTGAACCGTTCAGCATCGTGAAACCAGCGCTCGTTCACGTGCCGCGCCCGCAGCGTCGAGCTCTTGCCGAAGTGTTCGTAATAATGCTTGCCCTGGAAATCCTGGTGCGTCTCGACGATGCGGTAGGCGGCCTCGGATACGTAGGGCCTCAGAATCGCGGCGGCGATGGCGGCGTGGTTCGCAATCGAGACGTATTTTCCAATGTCGTGGCAGAGCGCTGCCAAAACGATGTCATCCTCGGCGTTCGCTCGTTTCGCCATCGTGGCCGTCTGGAGCGCGTGATGCAGCTGACTCACGCCGAACCCGGCATGGAGCGTAGCGAAGCTCCGCAGCATCGAGAGCACCGTCTCGCCCACGTTGGGCTGCACCGCCAATGTGGCGCGCGCGATCGTCATCCAGTCGCCCTGCGTGCTCTGATCCATCCGCGTGAACGTGGTCGTGTCATCGGTCATGATTTCGACTCCTCGCAGAAAGGCGCTGCTGTTCGAACCAACTGACTCGGCAGCGCGACGCGCAGCATCGCCTCCACCAGACCGCGCACGAACCGGGCGTCTGACACGACGGGAGTCCCGAGCGCGTGACCGTGAACCGCGCCCTCGAGTAGGGAGAAGAGCATGAACGCAGTCGTTTCGACGTCGCCGTCATGGCCCCAGCGCGCGAGCGCGGCGGCAAATCGACGCACGGCTTCCTTCTCGGAAGCGATCATGATGGCGTCGAGCTCTGGATCGCAAAGACGGCGCTCGGTGAGCACGCGGTGCAGCCCGCGATCGTCGCGGTGATAATCGACGTAAAGTTGAACCAGTCGGGTGAGACGCGAGCGCGCATCACGAACGAACTCCTGGACATCGAGCTCGCGAGAAGGAACGCCTTCGATAGCGGCAGATTCATCGAGCAGGTAAGCCACGCGCGCCCGGCAGATCTCACGAAGCGCCGCGTCTTTGTCGGGGAAATAATGATAGAAGGTGCCGGTGCCGACCTTCGCCGCCGCGGCGATGGATTTGGCCGTCGCCTCGGCGTAGCCGTGCCGCGAAAACTCTTTGCCAGCAGCACGGATCAGCGACGCGCGCGTCTTGAGAGAACGCGACTGAAGCGGCACCCGGAGGGCGGGATCGGACAGCACGACGTGAGTCTGCGAGAACCCGAACTCGACGTCAAGTTCGATTTTGGCCGTTGCCGCCTAAAGTGCGTGTCCGCAGCGGGATTCGAAGCTGGAAGAGCGGGAAAGGCCCGGGCAACACGCGCCATTGTTCCCAATCAGGGAACGAAAATGACCCAAAAAAAATTCATACGATGCTCGTTGTCCGCATTGCGGGCCTGCGTGGTCGCTCCTGTTGGCGAATGTCAGGGGCGCGTCTCGCCGAACGGATACGTGCCTCACAAAGGACGTCGGCTGAGGTCTCTCTAAGGGCGTCGGTCTTCGCCAACGCGAGTTGCGCTAGCCCGGGAGTGAGCATGGCCGATACAACGGAAGCCGCCGGTACGAAAATGTCAGGGCCGACGAGCCGGATCGAGGTCGTTTCGAGCGTTTCGAAGGCGCTGAAAGACGTGGTTGCGGGAGGGCGTGACGCGATGCTTTTTTCCATCGGCATCATGCTCCTGTTTGCGCCCACTTTCATGGGTGACCGGCTCACCAAGGCCGGGTTTGCGAAGGGTGAGATTCTGGGTTTCGAGTGGAAGGCGCGTACGGAGGAGGTCAGCACCGAGCTCTCGTCGTCGCAAGCCGCGTTTCACGACCTCAAAGACCAATACGACGGCCTGAAGAAGACCTGCGACAACGCGGTTACAGAAGCGGGCGACGCGCAGGCGAAGGTCGCCTATGTACAACAGATCAAGGCCTCGCAGCCGATCGTGCAGGCAGCGGTAGAGAAACAGGAAAATGCGGCGCGCGTAGTAGCGTCGACACTGGATGCATTAAACCGCGCACCCGAGAAGCTCGAGCTTACCGCGGTAACGCCGGAGTGGGCGATCGTGCTCGGCGCGGATCGAACATTGCCGGAAGCGCAGACGGAACTGCGCGAATTTGCGAGCGTCGGCTTCGACGATATGCGCATTTACTCGCGCCAGAATAGTTTTCGCACGGTCGCGAAGTTCGACGGCAAGGAGCAAGCAACGAGCGCGCTTCGGATCGCGATGCGCCGACGGAAGGACGCCTACATCGTCGATCTGCGGCGTTGGTGTCCTAAGCAGACGGCCGAAACAAATTTTACCGTCTGCTCGGGCGCGGACGAGGCCGCGGGAAAGGCCTTTCAATGACGGTGCGACAACCGAGCAACGCACGAGTTATCGCTGATCTATCCGCCACGCGCGCGCCCTCTTTCGCCGACTCTGAACGGCGGCGCCCGCGATGATCCCAGTTAACCTTCGACGGGCGCTAGCCAGCTCCAACTTCTTATTCGTTCGGGACCGGTCGTATCGGCACCGCCGGCGCTATTCCGAGCGCCCTCCGTGCGTCTTGCCACGCGAGCATTGCCTCTGATTCGTCGAACGGGGCCGCTTCGTGGAGCCAGTGAAATCCCGATGCTGCGTCGGCTGAACGGAAGGCGTTCACGCGCACTTTCGGCACGATCCAGCCAAAGGCGGTCAGGGCGCCGCGGACGAGGACGTTGTCAGTGACGAGGGCGATACGTTCGAGTTTTTCGAGACGCTGTCGTGCGAAAAAATCCGACATCTTCTTGCGTTGTTGCGCGTTCGGATGCGCGTAAACGGAGCAGACCATGCTGACTCTCGTCGTGACGCGCAGCTCGCGTGCGATGGCGAGCGTGTCTTCCAAAAAGGCGAACCACTCGGCGTCATCGAAATCGCGCGCGGTGCAGACGGTGATGGTGAGGGCGCCGAGCTGACGAAAGTACATCCTGTTTTGCCAAAACAATCGCGCGCCGGAGTCAACGGCCGATGATGCTGGGGGCGACGCGCTCTCACGGCGGTCGGTGTTCGGATTCGTCACCCGCGCATTTTGCCAGCATCGCGCCGAGAACACCAGGCGCGCAACGACGTGACTGATCCCGCGCTCATCGACGCAAGGATCACGAGTTGGTCAGGGGATGCGCCGGTGGCGTCGGCGCGCCATGACCAGTGCGGAGAGAGCGAACGAGAGTCCATAGGCCAAGGCTCCGCTCTCGCTGGGTCGCATGCCCACGCGACACGCGCATCCGACCTGCTCTGGCGCGCCCGATGAACCGGCCCGCGCTCCCGAAGCACCCGCTCCACTTGCGCCGCCGTCGGCACCTGCGCCGCCGCCGCCCGTGGCGTTGGTTCCACCCGTGCCGCTGCCACCGATGCCACCGGAACCACCCGTGTCGATCCCGCCGCCCGCTCCGCCGACGCCTACCCCGCCCGTTCCACCGACGCCTACCCCGCTCGCTCCGCCGACGCCAGCGCCACCCATCCCGCCGGTGCCACCGACTCCCGCGCCGCCTGTGCCCGCGCCGCCCGTACCAACAACGCCGCCCGTGCCACCGACGCCCGCCGTGCCACCGACGCCTGAAGTGCCACCGGCACCGCCTCCTCCGAGGCCACCGCTGCCGCCCACCCCGGTGCCCCCGGCGCCAGCACTGCCCGCGTCTTTTGTCGGCGGCATCGCGTCGGGTACGCCGCCGTCGGTGACGGTGCCGTTGTTCGCGGTGGCGTGCAAGAAGCATGTGGCCGTGCTGAACGCACAAGAGCGACGATTGGCGCTGTTTTCCTCGACCATCATCACCGTCGCGGCGGACGTGTTCACGGTGTCGACGACGGCGATGTGACCGGTGGTTGCGTCCGCCCCGCAGGCGCTCGGCGCGAAAACGATCAGATCGCCATGGACCGGCGTCGTGGACTTGACGAGCGTGCTCGGTAGATTGCCGTTGCACCACTCTTTGGCATTGCCGTTCTGGTAATCGACCTTCCACTGAAAGAGCATGTAGCGATGCGCCCACTCGGTGCATTGGTAGCCGTTACCGGATTGGGTCCTGACCCAGCCCGTTCCGCCCGATGCCGTGCTCGTGTCGATTCCGTTGTTCGACCAAATGGAGGCGCTGGTCGAGTCGGCGCATTGTGCGTACGCCGGAAACCCGTCGACGTAGCGGGTGGTGGGGACCGTCTCGTTACAGACGTTGGCCGCTCGGCTCGTCCGACCGAGGCCAGCGATGGTTGCGAACACTGCAAGCGACGTGACGGCAGACGAGAGTTTCATTCAACGGTCCCTTTCACTGACGACGGCTGCAGAAGGCGCTTCCGTCGGCTGTCGAGGCCACGATTCCGAACCCGTTGCAGAAATGAGCCGTGGCGGTAACCGGCGTATGACTTTCTCCGGCATCCTAGCAGAGTCCGGAGGAGTGCGCGTAGTCGGTAATGACCGAAGCGGCGGGGGCTCGATCGCCTCACTTGTAATGCGCGTGCAGCGAGCAGCGGTTTTTTCAATCGCTCGACGCGCTCAGAACGATTGTCTCGAGCGCTCAGCGCGTAGGTCGCAGCCTCTCCATTTCTGTCTAGCGGGAGATGAGAAGCGCCGACTGGAGGACGTTGTAACCCCCGCGTCGAAGACGACGTAGACAGGGCGATCGTAGAGCGGCGCCGCAAATCCGTCATTTTGCACAACGAACTGAAATTGGAACGTGCTGCCTGCCGTGGCGCTGTCGGGAAAGTCGGCGATTTTGATCCAGACACGATAGCCGAGACGCCGGCTGATCTCGTCGAAGCAGCCACCGCTTTTGAATGCCTGAACCGCGTCCGGATGGTAGTCGTCATTGAGATAGGTGAAGTGCATCGCCGCAAGCTCGGCAAGCGCGGTGTTGCAGGTGACGCGGCCAGGGTAGGCGCAGGTCTCGCCGCCCACGATGTGATTGCGGCCCAAGGTGCTTACGTAGGCTTTGTCATCCGCAATACTCAGCGGTTGTGGGCCGCGCCCCCAGGTTCCCGAATCGTCAGTGCTGGCCAGAAAACAGTCATTGTGATGGCCGACACGCGCTTGCTCTGCCGGGGTAAGCTCGGTTCCTACCGCTCGGACCAGGCTGGGATAGCGAATGGCGATCTGCGGCGCGTACAAGAGATTTTGCCACGCCGGATCGGGATCGAGAGCGGCGTCACGGGGCCACGTGAACGCGTCGATCAGGCCGCGGACGATGGCCGTCTTGGGCGGGACCTCCTGATCGCCTTGGTACCAAGATGAATGCCATTCACCCCAGCAGCCAATGAACCCGGCCTCCAATCCCATGACGATGTCGCGATAGGGTTGCGAGAGAGGACGAAGCTGCGCGAGGTGTTTCGTGATCGTTGCCTCGGTCGCGTCGGCATTGCTGCAGCCGGAGCCCGTCCAATCTCCGTCGTTGTAGGCAAACCGCAGGATCGTCTTGCGCCCCTGCTCACGGAGGCGCTGCAGACCGGCCTGCATGCCGGTTGCGATTGGATCAGCCGCCCCGATGTCTGTGCCGGCCTTGTAGCTATCGAGCCGCACATAGGTATGCACGATGCGCGCAGCTGTTGTGAAGTCGCGATCGATGACAATGTCCCTGCGGCTGTACCAACCGCGTTCGGGATTGTCCAAGGCGGTTCCGTCGGTCTGGTACGTGTGCGACACGACTTGCGTGGTAACGACGTCGGCGTCCGGAGTCGACGTGCTTGCATCGGTAGGCCTGACATCAGACATGACGTCCGGCGGTGGTGGGCGCGACGCGTCCACGTCCATCATGGCCGATGCGTCAGCGATATCCGTAGTTGTTTCAGGGGTGCCATCGCTGTAGTCGGTAGTGACTACGGCATCGAAGTGGTCGGCGTACGTTGTTTCCGCGTCAGACGGCGCTCTCTCGGTAGACGGAGAGCAGGACGTTGCGAACAATGTGAACACTGTGAAGCAAGCGCGAGATCGAGTCGCCATCGACCTACCTCTTCTTGGCTGTAGGATGAGTAACAACCTCTTGGATGGCCTCTTGTGCGTAGTGTAGCCCCCCCAAATGGAATCTACCGAACTCTCGGACTGGAGAAGGTGCAATGGATCGCACCCCTCGAGTACCTGAATACTCCTTAGCGGGGCCGCTGTTGCTTCTTCTGGTAATGTTGGGAGGGAGCTGCACGCCCAAGGAAACAGCACCGGATGGCGGCAATCGCATTGGCATGATCATTCGGGATTCTGGCGCAGCACGCGAGTTGAAACCTGAGGTCATCGTGGACGCAGGAGATGATATCGGAGAGCGCTCCGAATGGACGGTCGAGGACGTCGATGAGAAGCTGGATCAGATTTTCACCGAAAAGATTCCAAGCACGGCAGCAGACCGTGCTGTCGTGACATTCGTCGACGAGTGGATGCCGTGAATTTGGGATGGAAGCTGGCGCAGGTGGTCAAAGGGACATCGCCAGAGAGCCGGCTCGATACCTACCATGCCGAGCGGCACCCAGTCGGAGCCCGCGTGCTCCGCACGACCATGGCGCAAACCGCGCTCAGCCGCGGTGACGAACGTATGGACGCGGTGCGCGAGGACCGTGTCCGAGCTGCTGCGGATGGACGAGCCTCGCAAGCGATACGCCGGGATGATGTCGGGTTTGGATATTCACTACGACCTCGGCACGGGACACCCGCTGCTCGGGCGCCGCATGCCCGATCTCGACGTGGTCACCGAAAGCGGCCCACGGCGTGTGTTCGCCCTGCTTTACGATGTCAGACCGGTATTGCTCAATCTCGGTGAGCCCGGCGCCCTAGCTCGCGTTCCCGTGCGGAACACCGCAGGAGCCCGAGGGCGCCGAGCTATTCGAGAGCGCGCCCGGGGGGAGTGGTCGCGCTGAGCGGCGGGCGCTCGCCGAAGCACTTGTCGATCGCCGGTTGCAGAAGCGCGGCCTGCGCGGGAGGAATTTTCGGCTCGCCCATCACGGTAATGCCGACGCGATCCCAGGCGATGCCTTGGGGCGCAAAGCTCATCCAGATGATCAAGGCGCGCCCCCTGATGTTTTCGAAAGGAACGCCGCCGCCCTTACCTTCCCACCAACCGCGCGAATCGTAACTGTTGTTGCGGTTGTCGCCCATGACCCACACCTCGTTGGGCTTCACCTGGTAGGGACCTTCAAGCTCGCCGCAGAGATTGGCTCGGCAGGAAAGGCCGGGCTCGCATTCGGAATCCCGATTGCAGCTATGGCGGTTCTTCGTGGCCGATCCCCTCATGGCGTCGTCGAAGAACGTGAGAAACGCCTCGGGGCCGAGATACTCGACGAACAACTCGCCGCCGTGTGGCGAAAGGGAACCATCGCCAGAGGCGCTGTAAACGCCTACCTTGCATTCAGGAGGGCGCCACCCGTTGATGATAGGGCGCCCGTCGAGAGCCTCGAGACGATCGCCGGGCAACGCGACGACGCGCTTGATGAAGTCTTGTTGCCGATCCATCGGAAATTGGAAGACCATCACGTCGCCGTAATGCGGGGGTAGGCGTGAAAATAGACGCGTGCTCGTCCACGGTATCATCGGGCCGTAGGAGGATTTGTTCACGAAGATGTGGTCGCCGATCTGTAGCGTGGGGACCATCGACGGGCTCGGGATCTTGAAAGCCTCCACCACGAAGGCGCGCAAGAGCAGCGCGATGGTCACGGCGATGGCGATCGATTCGGCGTACTCGCGCAGCTCGCTTTTGCGCCAGCTCGCGAGATGGGTGTCGACCAGGTTTTCGGCGCGGGCCAGCGAGGAATCGAAAGCCTCTGCGTCGAACGGCTCTTTCTTCATCGAGCCTCGCAACTGTTCGAGGGAAGTCGAAAGGTCCTCGCGTTCGGATGGGGTCAGCGCTCGTTCGACCTCGCGCTTTCTTCGCCCGAAAATTCGTTCTGCCTCGTCGAGCAACGTTGCCGCGTGTTCGAATTTTCGTCGAATCGCTCCCGGCAGGTCACCCCTTCCTGCAACGCCGGCCATACCCGCTCCGGGAAGGGTGTGCCTTTGGCCCCAGAGGATCATTTCGAACACCGTAAACGCAATGATGCACACCGGAACCGGTTGTTCTCGACCGAACGCCCGCAACGCGCCGATGATCCCTTGACCGGCCGACCCGGACGGGTCCGCAATGGTAAGGACCCGAACGATCAGAAAAGCGGCGGCGAGCGGGACCAGAACGAACCAAACGGCACAAAACGCAGCGTATCGAGCGAATCGGGCGTCTTTCGGGCTAGCCCCTGTGCCGAGTAAGGTCATCGCGCCCGCGGCTACTCTGTCAGATTTTCACCGCACCGCGAGTCTTAAAACGCCGTGGGGCGTCTCAAAGGGGACGCAGGCGTGAACTTCGTGGCCGAGGCGGTTCATGAGATCGGTTCAGCTTCATGAGCGGGTTGACTGCCGTCGAGGACCTCAGCTTCGCCGCGATCGAGCGGTTTCCGTCGGCGCTTGCGCTGCAGCCACGCGACGGCGTCGTCGAAATACGAGTATGCGACCGGTGTCGCGAGGAGGGTCAGCGCGAGCGACAACGTCTGTCCGCCGACGACGACGCCGGCGGTTGCTTGATTGAGCCCCGCGCCGATGCCGCGCGAGAGGATGAGCGGGATCGTGCCCGCGACGAACGCGAGGGTCGTCATCAAGATGGGGCGTAGTCGATCTCTGTTGGCCTCGAAGATCGCTTCGAGGCGCGGCTTGCCCATCGCACGCAAACAGCGCCCGCCTTGACGTGATCGCCGCGCTCGACGAAGGTGCGTAAAACGCGCCCGCTCGCGTTCGCCGCGAGCTCGGTTCGCTGATCCCCTGCGAGCACTCCCGTCAGGACGAGCGTCTTGGGTACGACGCGCTCGCTCGCGACGACGGTCTCGACTTTGATGCCCTTCTCTGCGGGTCGAATCGAGGGCTCGTCGTGGGGCTGGCCGCGACGGCACGACACGAGTGCCATGCTTGCGACCGAGGCGTAGATGAGAGCGCGCAGCATTCGGGGAATCTGTCACAGGTTAGATGGCGCGCCGCCAATTGCAACTATTTGTTGCATCTAATTGGCCCTGCTAAGCTCTTCGTCCCATGAAGCACCGTAGGCCCGCAGCAGCGGCTCTGGCCCGCCAGCGGGACATTCTTTGTGCCGCGCTCGAGGAACTCGCTCGAGCCGACTACGGCGGCTTGACCTTCGAGCGTGTCGCCGCGCGTGCTGGGGTGAACAAGACGACGCTCTATCGCCAGTGGCCGACCAAGGCTCTGCTGGTGCGTGCCGCGCTCGAGAACTACGCGGCGGCCACGAGCCCTGGACCGAGCACCGGCTCGCTGCGCGGTGACCTGCTCCGGGTCGGGCGGATGATGCTCGATTTCGCTTCGTCGTTCGAGGGCCAGGGGCTCGTTCGTTTGCGCTTGCTCGAGCACCCCGAGCCCGAGCTCGCCGAGATGGCTCGCGCGCTGCACGAGCGGTACACAGGGCAGCTCGTGTCGATGCTCGGGGAGTCGGTGGCGCGCGGCGAGCTTCTGCCGGACGCCGATCCTCGCCTCTTACTCGAGCTGCTCGGTGGAGCATTGCACCTCCGGCTTTTCGTGAAAAATGATCGCGTCGACGACGTCATCATCGCGCGTCTCGTCGACGTGCTCTTGCACGGCGTCGCGCCGATGCGACATCAGAATGCTGCGACTCGTGCTCTGGATCGCCGATCAGCGGTGCGGCCGAAAACGCGCCGCGCGAAGGCACGCGCCTGACACGGCTCGGCCCTAAGGGTGCGAGCACTGAAAGCGACCGTTAGACACAACAATTTGTTGCACCCAAAAGCAGAAGAGTGCCATCGACTCGGAACAACTGGAGAGAAAATCATGCGCGCATTATTGTCGGCGGTCGGAACCCGCGGGGATGTGCAACCCATCGTGGCACTCGCCTTACGGGTGAGGGGCTTCGGTCACGATGTTCGTTTGTGCGTTCCACCCAACTTCGTGGAGTGGGTTCGTGGCTTCGGGTTCGAAGGGGTTCCAGTTGGCGTGGAGATGCGGCTTTCCGGACCCGCGAGCGGCGCGGCAGCCACGCTCACGGCGGAGCAAATCAGACGTATGCGCGAGTCGATGCCGGATTTGATCACCAATCAGTTCGAGGCGATCGGCGCGGCGGCAGACGGATGCGACGTCATTCTCGGTGCCAACGCCCACCAGTACGCTGCGCGTTCCATCGCCGAACTTCGCGGCATCCCTTACGTCACGGCCCTCTACGCCCCCGTGGCCGTCCCTTCGTGCCATCACGCACCACCGCCCGCACCTGGCTCGGCATGGATACCCGGGGGAGAGCCCGCGACCAACGCGCAACACTGGGATGACAATGCCCGGGCGTGGAACGATCGCGCGCTCGATCGGGTCAACCAAAACCGCTCGCGGCTCGGCCTCGGACCTATCGACGACGTGCTCCGCTTCAACATCACCGACCGCCCGTGGCTCGCCACCGACGCTATCCTCGGTCCGGCCCCAGCCGCTCCGGGCATCGAAATCTTCCAAACCGGCGCTTGGATTCTCGAGGACGCCACTTCCCTGCCCGACGACGTGGAAGCGTTCCTCACCAGCGGAGAGCCGCCAATTTATCTCGGCTTCGGCAGCATGCCTGCTCCCGCAGGGATGAGCCGCATCCTCGTTGACGCAGCGAAGGCCGTCGGGCATCGGGCTATCCTGTCGCGGGGCTGGGCGGATCTCAACGTGATCGACGACGCGAGCGACTGCTTGGTGATTGGGGACGTCAACCAACGGGCGCTCTTCCCGCGCGTTGCTGCGGTCGTCCACCACGGCGGGGCAGGCACGACGGCCACCGCCGCTCGCGCCGGTGTTCCGCAAGTGGTGGCGCCTTTGTTCGGAGACCAGTTCTATTGGGCCAGCCGTGTCCGTGCTCTCGAAATAGGAACGTGGGCCCTCGGCCCCCTCACGACCGAAACCTTGGCGACTGCCTTGCGAGACGCGCTTCTTCCCCTTGCCACCACGCGCGCTGCGAGCATCGCGCAGCAATTCACCGGGGACGGCGCGACGGTCGCCGCTCGGCGGCTTTTGGCCATGTAGCCGCGCCTACAACATCATCGGTGACAGCGACGGGACGGCGCCTCGCATCATCCGGTCGCGCATCAGGTCGCGCACATGGCCGATGGGAAGCGAAAGACGTCATCCACGGGTGTGGCATCCGTACCGGGCGCGCAATGTGTACGAAATTCCGCACATTGGCGCCGACCAATCTCTTCATGGGCGATTGGGCAGAAGAACGGTAAGATCATGGCCCGATGTTGACATTCTCGTACGTCAAGGACGCCAGTGTTTTGGTCGTCAACTCGACGGCAGAGATCAGCGAAGAGGATGTGCCCGCGTACCGGCGCGCGCTCGTTCAGCTCGACCGCGACGCCATTTCCGCTCGAGTCACGCCACTCACGATCTTGGTCGTCGAGGCGAACGCCGTAAGGCCCGACGCCAAGCAGCGCCAGGCGCTCGCCGAACTCTGGAATCACACCCAGGCCCCACTGCATTTGTTCGCCTTGGTCACGACGTCCGCCTTTGATCGAGGCATTCTGAAAGTGATCTCGTGGATTAGTCCGCCGGGCGATCATCGCCGCGAAAGCGTGCATTCGACGTTCGAAGAGGCGCTGTCGTGGTCCCGTGGGCAGCGCAAACATCCGATCCCGGACCTCCTCTCGCCAGGCTAAGTCGCTTCGTCGGGCGTTCGTTGCTTCTCGCCGGGGATGCACGCCGGTGTATCGTGCGTTCATCCTAGAAGCGGCTTCCCCCCAAAGCCCCCATTGGGGGGCACGTCATCCGCACCTGCATCGCCTCCGACACAGCCAGCAAAACCCCCGCGGCTAGTTTTCACGACACCCATTCGGGTCTCCAGCTCACTCTGGCGCACTGCCTGGGCTCACTGGCGGCAAGCACATCGCGACTACTTCCGCGCCGACCCCTCCCCCGACGTTCGCGACGGCCGCGCAAGCTGGGCCTCATCGAACAAGCCGACCGGACAACAAAACACAAATCG
>Ga0193706_1000370_pt1 | contig 27216 bp, 21 predicted proteins | sample U3c1metaG_FD_160130 | JGI IMG/M metagenome (GOLD analysis project Ga0193706, IMG submission 160130) | Soil microbial communities from a riparian zone of the East river system, Colorado, United States - U3c1 | ecosystem: Environmental > Terrestrial > Soil > Riparian zone | place: USA: East River... | reverse complement strand
TGCCCGTCTATCTCGAGCAGGGGCACGAAGCCCTGAGGATTGCGGTCGCGATAGTCGGGCGACTTCTGGCCGCCGGCGAGCAGGTCGATCGGCTCCCGGTCGAAGTCGATCTTCTTGAGGTTGAGGGCGATACGCACCCGGTAGCTGGCCGAGGAGCGCCAATAATCGAAGAGCAGGGGGTCGGTCATTTGGTATGGAGATACGATGAGTCGGACGATGCGGGCAATGCAGCTGGACGCGGCGGGACGGAAGCTCCGCGCCGTCGAGCGGGTCCTGCCCGATCCGGGGCCGGGCGAGCTGCTGGTCGAGGTGGCCGCGTGCGGGATTTGCCGCACCGATCTTCATATCGTGGACGGCGACCTCAAAGGACCGATGCCGATCATTCCCGGCCACGAAATTGTGGGTCGCGTCGTGGTGCTCGGCGAAGGCGCGGCGGGTTGGTCAGTCGGCGACCGCGTCGGGATCCCGTGGCTCGGGCGGACCTGCGGGATTTGCTCGTTTTGTCGGTCGGGCCGAGAGAATCTGTGCGACGATCCGCTCTTCACCGGCTTCAGCCGAGACGGCGCCTTCGCCACGCATTGCATAGCCGATGCCGCTTTCTGCCTGCCGGTCTCCGACACGTGGGGCGACGTCGAGGCGGCGCCACTGCTCTGCGCCGGACTGATCGGATATCGGGCCTTGAAGATGGCCGGCGAGGCGGCGGTTCTCGGTCTCTACGGCTTCGGGGCGGCGGCGCATATCATCGCCCAGGTCGCTATTTGGCAGGGACGGCGAGTCCATGCCTTCACCCGTCCTGGCGATTCGGAAGGGCAGGGATTCGCGCGCTCGCTGGGCTGTTCGTGGGCGGGCGGGTCGGACGAGGCGCCGCCCGAGCCTCTCGACTCGGCTATCCTGTTCGCGCCGGTCGGGGCTTTGGTGCCGGCGGCCCTGAAGCAGGTGCGGAAGGGCGGAAAATTGGTCTGCGCGGGCATCCATATGAGCGACATCCCTTCCTTCCCTTATGCCGATCTGTGGGGGGAGCGCGCGATCCTTTCGGTCGCCAACCTGACCCGAGAGGACGGACACGCATTCATGGCGCTGGCGGCCGAAGCCGGGGTGCGGACGGTGACCCGGGCCTACAAGCTGGAGGATGCGGAGTCAGCGATGGAGGATCTGCGTTGCGGAAGGGTCGAAGGGGCGGCGGTTTTGGTGCCTTAAGTCCAGAGCAGGGAGCTTCGACGGCCCAGCCAGGACGGGGAGGAACCGCCCGCTATCAGCGCAGGCAATATTCGCGGACGGCGCGGACCAAAGCGGAATCGCGGGCTTCGGCGGCGAGGCGCTCGCCGCCGCGGCAGTCGCCGGCGGCGACCATCCGGCCGACCCGGTCGCCGAGACCGCGGGCATCGGCTTCGCTGCGCTGGGGAGCCGGCGCGGGCTGGGTCGTCTGGGCACGGCGGCTGAGCTCGGACCAGTCGATCCACGGGCCCTTCACGGGCGCCGGCTCGGCGGCAGCCAGCGAAGGCGCCATGAGCGCGGCCAGGAGAATCGCTGTTCGCATTCACCCTATATAGGGCAAGTCGCTGAAATTGTGAAGCTTTCCGAGCCAGGCCGTTGGAAAGCCGGGCTTTTTCGCGAAAGAGGGTCCGGACCCGGCTAGACGTCGTGCTTGTCGAGGCGGCGGCGGCCGAACAGCAATTTGCGTTCGAGCCGGGCCCTCAGCGCGGCATAATAAGCGTTGAGGAAGCCGTAATCGCCCGCCACCTCGCCGATCCCGATCTTGTTTCGGATCGTCCAGGAAACCGTCGCCATCGCCTCGGGATCCAACTCGCGGAGCACCCGCTCGAGGGTCTGGAGCTCGAAGACGCCATAGGCATCGAGCTGGGCGTCGGTGAACGCATATTCGGGCTCCTGCCCGCCGCGCTCGGCGAGCAGCTCCGCGCCGAGCAGGCGCTTGGGCGCGCTGATCACCCAGGTGCCGGCAAGCAGGTCTCCGACCCGAAGGCCGTCCTTGTTGAAGAAGGGGAAGAAGAGAAAGAGGCAGGACCAGCCAAGCCCGAGAAGCCACATGGCGCCGTCGGCCGAGCCTTCGGCCGAACGGTAGAAGAGGAAGGACAAAGGCAGATAGAATTCGATCTCGCGCATCAGGTTGCGGGCGATCACTGCGTCCGCGGTCAGCCGCGCGCCGCTTCGGGCAACCACTCTCAGGCCGTTGACCCTCTTGCCCCAGGTCGCGGCTCGAGGGCCCATCTCCATGATGATGAAATAGAAGTTCCGGAGCGTGAAGAAGCCGATCAGCCAGAGGATCGCCACATACTCGCCGGCGGCGGTGAAGATGCCGACCAGGGCCAGGAGCGAGAAGGCGATCAGGATCCCGACCATGATGATCAGATCCAGAGTGAAGGCCGCGGCGCGCTGTCCACGCGTGGCGAGCTTCAGGCTGAGATCGACGCCTTCGGGCGTGACCAGGCTTCGCCGAAGCTTTGCCTCGGCCGCGCGCAGGTCGGCCGCATATTCAGCCATTGGCGACGGCCGGCGACGTGGATGGGCGAAGGGCGAAACGCTCGCGCCGCGGCAGATAATGGTAGGCGAGCCAGAGGAGGAGCATCCCCCCGCCGATCGCGTAACGGACCCAGTCGACCTTCACCAGCTGCCGGCCGAAGCCTTCGAGCACGCCGGCCATGATCAGCATGATCACCACCCCGACCATCAGGGTCGCGGCTGTCTTGCCGGATTCCGCCGCCGCTGCCATCCGAGTCGAACTGCCCGGGAAGACGACGCTCCAGCCGATCCGGAGCCCCGCCGCGCCGGCCAGGACGATCGCATAAAGCTCGGTCGATCCGTGGATGATCAGCCAGCCGCCAAGCTCCCAGCTCAGGCCGTGCGCGCCGTAGAGCGCGAAGAAGGCCCCGAGCATTCCGCCATGATAGAGGAGAAGCATCAGGGTCGGCACGCCGAAGGCGAAACCGAGCGCGAAGCAGAAGATCGCGACCTGCGAATTGTGGGTGAAGAGTAAGGCCGCGAAGATTGCGAGCCCGTCCCTGGTGCTGCCTTCGTACAGGCCCTGGCGAAGGCTCGACGCCGAGGCATTGTAATCGCGCCCGCCGGCCAGCTCGGTCGGGACGAAGGCGCCGTACCAGCTGGGATCGTTGACCACGAGCAGATAGCCGGCGATCGTCCCCACCACGAGCAGAAGAAAGGAGACGAGGGTCTCGCGCCACAGGGCCGTCGCGGCCGCCGGCCAGTCGTGACGGAAGAAGGCGAGCAGGCGCCGGCCGGGGCTGGTCCGGACTCCGTAGATGAAGAAATAGGCCCGGGCGCACAGGCCCTCGAGATAGGTAACGACCTCGAGGTCCAGCGAAGTCTCACGCGCGACCGAGAGCGAGGACAAGGCGCCGCGATAAAGGATCGGCAGGGCCATCAGGTCCTCGTCGGACAAGGAGCGCGGCGATCTTTTCTCGCAGACCTGAAGAAGGTCGTCGAGGCGGCGCCATTCCTCCTCGCGGGCCAGGCGGAAGCTCCGGGAATCGACGACCTTCACAGCAGGTTCCTCCGCTTGAGGTCGACATAGGCATTGACCAGGGTCGGGCCCGCCTGGTCGTGCTTCGCCTCGAGGACATGGACTCCGAGGCGGCGGAGCCGGTTCACCACCAGCTTGCGCTCGCGAAGAAGGGCGGCGGCGGTGACGGCGCGGGTGACGTCCTCCGGCTCGACCGGCTCGGCCTCGACGAGGGTCTCGAGCTCCTCGTCGCGGAACAGGATGAACAGGACCAGGTGGCGGCTGAGCAGGGTGCCGACCGCGGACAGCATCAGCTCGGCGCTGATCGTGTCGGCGAAATCGGTGAAGATGACGACCATCGACCGGCGGTTGAGGCCGGACGCCAGGGTCGCGAGAGCGAGCGTGTAATTGGTCTCGCGATCCGAATAATCGATCCCTGCGGCGACTCGCTGGAGAAGCGCGAAAGACCGGCTTCCAGACACCGGCTTGGTCGATACCCGCGGATGGGAATCGAAGCCGAACAGGCTGACCCGGTCTCCGTCCTTCAGAGCGACGAAGGCGGTCAGCAAGGCCGCGGAGACGGCGCGGTCGACCCTCGGCACGCCGGCCAGCGGCTCGCACATGGTCCGGCCGGCATCGAGCGCGATGATGATATTGTTGTTGCGCTCGGTCCGATATTCCTTGGCGAGCAAGCTCGTGTGGCGGGCCGAGCTTTTCCAGTCGATCGCCCGCCGGTCCATGCCCTGGCGGTAGTCGGCGAGCGCCTCGAACTCCGCGCCCTCGCCCAGTTCGAGCTGGGCGATCAGGCCGTGCATCGCTTGGCGGTGGAGCAATTGGGCGCTTCGCTCGCGAACGACGCGGATGTCGGGCGCGATCAATATCTCCGCGCCGAGCACCATCTCCTTCTGCTTCCAGATGAGGCCGAGCGGTCCGGTCCAGCGCAGCCAGGTCCTGCCGATCGAGGCGGCGCCGCGGCGGAGCGCGCGCATCTCGATCGCGGCGAAGCCGGCGCCGTTCTCGACCCGGACGCTGCGGCGATGGCCCTCGAGCGCCTCGAGCAGGGGATGGTCGTCGACCGCCACCTCGCAGCGCGAAGGCGCGGCGCGGGCGAAGCGGACATGGCATTCGACCTCGAATTCCGCGCCGACGCTGACCGCCGCCGGCCCCTCGCAGATCAATTCCGCGTCGCGGTGGCGCGCGCCGGCGAACGCGTCGATCAGGCAGAGCGCGAGTAGGAAGGCGAGAAGGGACAGGCCCGCGAACCAGTAGGCCGGGACGAGCGCGCCGATCAGCAGTGCGACCGGCGCGACCGCCGCCGCGGCGGCGATGGTCGGCCTGGCGGGATAGATCAACGCGGCGCCTCCACCTGCTCTATCAGACGCGCGATCACCGATTCGACCGGGCGGCCCTCGATCTCGGCGGCCGGCGAAAGCGAGATTCGGTGGCGGAGCACCGAGGGGGCGAGCGCCTTGACGTCGTCGGGGATGACATAGTCGCGGCCGTCCAGCGCGGCCCGGGCGCGCGCGGCGCCCGCAAGCATCGATGCGGCGCGCGGGCTGGCGCCGACGTCGAGGTCCGCGGCGTCGCGGGTCGCGCGCACGAGGTTGACGACATAGTCGACCACCTCGCCGACCATCGGCACCGCCTCCACGGCGGCAACGGCCGCGGCGACGTCGCCGGCCTCGACCTTCTGCTCGATCCCCCACTCCTCGGGGCGCGGCGCTCCGAAGCGGGCGCCGTGCGCGGCGACGATCCTCCGCTCCTCCTCGGGCGACGGATAATCCATTCGGTGCTTGAACAGGAAACGGTCGAGCTGGGCCTCCGGAAGCGGATAGACCCCCTGCTGCTCGATCGGATTCTGGGTGGCGATGACCATGAACCGGTCGGACAATCTGTGGGTCTCGCCGTCGATGGTGACCGCGCGCTCCTGCATCGCCTCGAGCAGGGCCGCCTGGGTCTTGGGCGGAGTCCGGTTGATCTCGTCGGCGAGGAGAAGCTCGCAGAAGATCGGACCCCGGGTCAAAGTGAACTGGCTGGTCTGGAAGTTGAACAGGTTCGATCCGAGGATGTCGCCGGGCATGAGGTCCGGCGTGAACTGGATTCGGCCGAAGCCGAGGCCGAGCACCCGCGCGAAGCATTGGACGAGGAAGGTCTTGGCCGTGCCTGGCGGCCCTTCGAGCAATATGTGGCCCGAGGAGAAGAGCGCGATCAGCATCAGCTCGACCGCTTCCTCCTGGCCGACGATGGCCCGGGCGACCTCGCCCCTGATCGTATCGGCGAGGGTCTTGACGTCCTGGAGGTTCACTTGATGAGATCCTTCTTCCACTGGAAAAGCGCGTGCGCGGCGCCGACGAGGTCGTAGCGATGCGAGGCCGAGGATGCCCTTGCCGCAAGCTCGGTGAAGCTCGGCCTGTCGGGCGAGGAGAAGCGGTCGAGCGCGGAGTCGAGCGCCTCGCCGTGGAGGTTTCCGGCCGCGGCCGCGTGGGCGGCCTCCTCGCGGATCAGCTCGGCATAGGCCGGGCCGGTGCGATGCTCGCGCTTGGCGATCCTGAACAGGCCGGCGCTGTTCTCGACCAGGGCCGCCTTGCCGAAGGCGATGGCGCGCTTCTCGCGCGCCGCCGGGCCGAACCGGAAGGCGCCGTGAAGGCCGGCGAGCAAGGCGGCGACGAAGATCGCGAGGGTGAGGGCGAGGAAGGGCGGCTCGAAGGCGAGCTTCAATGCGCTGGGGCTCTTGCCGAGGTCGTTGGCGGTCAGATCGAAGGCGATTGTCTTGGCGCCGGTCGCATTCAGTGCGTCGAGGATCGCCAAGGCGGCCCGCGCCCGGACGGGATCCTTCATCGCCAGATTGTTGAGCAAATCGGGATCGGCGAGAATGTATAGCGGGCCATTGTCGACGCGCGCGAGAATCGATCGTCCCGCCGGCGTCGCGAGCAGCGGCTCGATATTGTCGCCGGAAATGGCCTGAACCGGGGACGGAAGCGGAACGTCGACGCCCTCCAGCAGGCCGCGGCCAGGCGCGGCGCGCGAAGGCGCGCGGCCCTGATAGACCCTGGCAGCCCCAATCGAGGGCAGTAGGCGAGCGACAGTGCCGGGGTCTTGCAGCCCAAGCGCTCGCACCCAGCCCTTCTTCCGGGGGTCCGGCCCGACCTCCCACTTGGGAAGCACGAGCAGGGTCGCCTTGCCGCCCCGCCGCTCGAGCAGCGAAATGACAGAATCTCCGGGAGCGTCATCCGGAGCTCCGGCGGCGTTGAAATCGAACCGCGGCTCCAGCGTGACCACGACGAGATCTTCGGTGTCGAGCTCGGAATCGTCCTGGATCAGGCGGCTTCGCCCTCCGTTCATGCTAACCAGATTTACGACGCCTCGAAAGCCGATCGCGGAGCCCGACATTGCGGTTGGCCGGCCGCTCGAGCGCGGGCCGAAATCCGGCGCGTAGGCGAGGAGCAGCATGAAGGCGGCGAAGGCGACGATCCCGGCGCCGATCAGCCAGAACACCATGCGCGCGTTGAAGGGGTTGCCGCCGTCCGCCATCGCCGTCTTCATTCCTTCCATGCCGAGGCGAAGGCGAATTCCTGATAGGCCTCGCGGCAAGCCTTCCAGTCATGTTCCTCAAGGGTTCGGCCCCCGAAAAGGCTGCGTTCGACCGTCGCGACGATCCGGCCGAAGGCGGTTTTCGGCCCCGAAGGGAGCGCCGGTGCGGTCGCAATGTCGCGGCTGGTCAAGGCCGGCCTGACGAGATCGGGGCGGCGCCGGTCGATATCCTCGATGCTCCGGAACAGGAGAAGATGCGCCGCCTCGCCATAGCGGCCCAACGCCGCGAGCGAGTCCGCTTCCTGAAGCAAGGCGCGCGCGGGCGCTTCCTCCGGGCGCCAGACCTCGGCTTGCTCGTCCCCGGCCTTGCGCCTGAGCAGCCAGGACCAGTCGCCGCCTCGCGCCCGGTTCACGATGAAGGCGAGCAACAGAATGACTGCGATGGCGAGGACGATCCAGAAGACGAGGCGCGAGCCGTCGGCGCCGATCAGGTTGAACAGGGCCTCGAGCCATGCCGGCGGCGGATCGGGCTTGTAGGTCGTCATCTCGAACTGGATCGAGCCGTCGGCGAGAAGCCTTGCATGCGCGGCGTCGAACCGGGCGCTTGCGTCCGCCGCCGCCTGTGCCCCGCTGCTTATGCTCACCAGGGTCCGGACCCACTATCGGAGGTGGCCGGGATCGATCGGGGAAGGCGGCTGGACAGGAGGGCGGCGAAGGGCGGGCCGGCAGCCCGTCCGAGGCGATCGACGCAGCCAGCCGCCTTCCCCGGCCGACCGCGAAGCGGCGGGCTGTCCTTTGTCGCCCGGACTTCGTCGCTCGGTCGGTCACGATGAACCTTCATCGCTCCCTCCTCTCTCCTAGCCGGACAACAAATGCCAGCCCGTCACGACCGCCTCCGATAGTGGGTCCGGACCCTAATCCCCCCGGAAGAGACCCGCGCTTCGCCCGGTCCCAGTCAATGTCTAGGCGGGGGCTTCGAGGCGAGGCAAGCCCAAGCCGCTCGGAAGAAAGAATATTGGGTGGACAAGGCGCTCGAGCCGGGGAAGTCTGGAAGCCGGAAAGACGGGGAATGGGATGGCGACTTCGGGACCAGGCGGCAGGATCGACATTGGCAGCGTGGTGTCGCGAGGCTTCGAAGCGATCGGCCACAATTTCCCCGCCTTCCTCGGGCTGTCGATCCTGTTGGGGGGTCTCCCGGCCTTCGCTTTCAGCTATCTGTCCGGGCCCAATCTCGACGGGCAGAACGCCCTGGGGTTCGGGGGCGGGGGCATGACGATCGCCGCCTGGCTCGTCCAGATCGTCGCGACATCCTTCCTCCAGGCGGTCATCGTTCGGTCGTCGATCCTGACCCTGAGCGGGCGCGATGGCGACATCGGCGGAAGCATCGTCGCCGCCTTCGGGCTCATCCTGCCCCTGATCGGCCTGTCGATCCTGAGCGGCCTCGTGATCACGATCGGTCTCGTCCTTCTCATCGTTCCCGGGATCATCGCCTATGTCGCCCTCAGCGTCGCGGTCCCGGCCATGGTCGAGGAGGGGCGGGGGATCACCGATTGCATGGAGCGAAGTGCCGAGCTCACCAAGGGATCGCGCTGGCAGATCTTCCTTCTGCTGCTGATCCTGGTCGTCGCCTATTTCGTGCTTGCGGCCGGGCTCGGCGCGGCTTCCATAGTGTCGGAGGAAGCAGGGATCCTGCAGTTCGTGGCCGAGGCGGTGGTCGGGACCGCGAACGCCTTGTTCATGTCGACGATGACCGCCGCGCTCTACGTCGAGCTTCGAACGGTGAAGGAAGGCGCGACGACGGAAGGGCTTGCCGCGATCTTCGAGTGAGGGGCCGCCTTGGAGCGTTTTGCGATCTGATGGCATCAGGCCGACCGCTCCAAGTTTTTGGTTTGCCGCGATTTCCGAGTCGTCGAACGATTCCGTTCGACTAGAGCATCGTGCGGAAAAGTGGGGACCGGTTTTCCGCTTAAACGATGGGGCAACAGGGATTTAGAGCAGGCGGCGCGATTCAGAAATTGCGTCGGATGCTCTAGAAATCGCGCTAGCCGAAGCTGGTAATGGTGCGCCGCATGACGTCGAGCGCCATGGAGACATGGGCCGCGGCCTGATGGAGGCCGGCATCGTCCAGCCTGTCGAGCAGCTTTTCGCTCTCGCGGTACAAAGAGGCGATATCCGTTTGCTCGAGCGGCAATTCGAAATTGCTGGAGTCCATGATCATTCCCTGGCGGCGGTCGGTGCTGGAAAAGCGTGGTGCCGCTTAACGGACTCGAACCGTTGACCCCATCATTACGAATGATGTGCTCTACCAGCTGAGCTAAAGCGGCGCTCCCGTGGGAAGGGCGCGCCTTATCAGCGGCTCCCGGCGATGACAAGCGGGCGCCGACCGGTCGTCGAACGGCGCCGCGAAGCCTCCGAACGCCTCTCGCGCCGCTTCAAAGACTTAACGCTTTCTCAACCATGCTGGGTGCATTCCTTTGCCACAGGACGGCGCGTGAAGCCTGCAAGGACGGCGAATGGACAATCTCAGGGCATTCGAGGAGGATCAAGGCTACAGCGCCGCCGACGACGAGCCGGCGATGGAGGCACCGCCCGAAATCGGAGTCGACGAGCGCCGGATGCACGTTCGCGCATACAATTACTGGGTCTCTTTGCTCGACGGCCGGCCTTATCCTTCGATCGGCGATCTCGAGCCGAACACGCTCGACGATTTCGGGCCGCACAGCGTCCTTCTCGATTTCAGCGACGGCACCGACGATCCGAAGGTGCAATGGCTCGGAATGGCCCTTCGCGAGGAATGCGAGCTGATCGGCGACATCCGCAAGATCAGCGACGTCCCCAAGCGGAGCCTGCTGTCGCGGCTTACCGACCATTATCTCCAGATCATCGCCAATTGCGCGCCGATCGGCTTCGAGGCCGAGTTCATGGGCCAGCGCGGCCGCAACACGATGTACCGGGGCATTTTGATGCCCTTCTCGTCGGACGGCGACACGATCGACTTCATCTACGGCGTGATCAACTGGAAGGAGGTCGCGGACAGTGCGACCTCGGCCCGGATCGCCCAGGAGGCCGCCAAGGCGCTCGCCGCCGCGCCTGCGGTCGAGGCCAGCCCGGTCTGGGCCGACGGCCCCAATGCCGAGCCGATGGAAGCGATCGACCCCGTTCCGGGCTCGATCAGCGCCGCCGAGGAAGAGTGGGATCTTCCCGCAGCCGAACCCGAGCAGGTGGCCGAGCTTCCCGCCGATGCCGGCCTCGCCGACCGGCTTTCGGCCGCGCGCGACAGCGCCGACGCGGTGAAGAGCGCCGACGTCCGAAGCCGCTCCGCACTCTACCGCGCACTCTCCCAGGCCTATGATTTCGCACTGGCGGCCGAGGACGAACCCGAAGACTATGCCGAGCTGCTCGACGATGCCGGGCTGAAGGCCCAGGCGCGGGCGCCGATGACTCCCGTGGTCAAGCTCGTCTTCGGCCCGGATTACGACAAGAGCCGGATCACCGAATTCGCCGCCGCCCTGAACTGGGCCCGGCGCGAGCATGTGCCCTCGGGCGCGTTCCGCGACTATCTCGACGGCTATGAGGGCGGGCTCAAGGGCCTGGTCCAGTCCGAGCGCAAGGCGCGCCGGCCCGAGCCGAAGCCCGACCCCGCCGAAGCGCTTCGCGCCGCCCTGCGCGAGGCGGTGCCGTTCGCCTTTGCCGAAGTGGATGCGGGAGCCGAGGAATTCGTCCTGCTCGTCGTGCGCAATGAAGGGAATGGCCGAATCGCGTTCGTCGCCCCACCGGTCGCCGACAAGGCGCTGGTGGACAAGGTCATCCGCAAGGCGGCCGCCTAGGCGCGTTCGCGCCGGCGGTCGTCATCTCCGCAAGCCGTCACCCTGACGAAAGTCAGGGCCCATGAACACCGACTGCGCGGACCCGGCATCCATCGTGTTCATAGGTCCCGGATCAAGTCCGGGATGACGAAAGTGGAGCGGCCTTCGCGCCTCACTCACCCATCGAAGCGCTGTCGATTACGAAGCGATACTTAACGTCGCCGCGCTGCATCCGGTCATAGGCCTCGTCGATCTCGCGGGCCTGGATCATCTCGATGTCGGAGACGATCCCCTTCTCGGCGCAGAAATCGAGCATCTCCTGGGTCTCGGGGATCCCGCCGATCAGCGAGCCGGCAATGGCCCTGCGCTTGAAGATGAGGTTGCCGATATTGGGCGTCGGATGCGGATGCTCGGGCACTCCGACCAGGCACATCGTTCCGTCGCGCTTGAGCAGAGCCGTGAAGGCATCGAGATCGTGGCTCGCGGCCACGGTGTTCAGGATGAAGTCGAAGCTGTTGGCCTGCGCCTTCATCTCGTCGCGGTTGCGGGAGACGACGACTTCGTCGGCGCCGAGATCGAGCGCGTCCCGGCGCTTGCTCTCCGACGTGGTGAAGGCGACGACGTGAGCGCCCATGGCGTGGGCGAGCTTGATGCCCATATGGCCGAGCCCGCCAATGCCGACGATGCCGACCTTTTGGCCCGGGCCGACCTTCCAGTGACGCAAGGGGGAGTAAGTCGTGATCCCGGCGCAGAGCAAAGGCGCGACGGCGGCGAGCTGCTCCTCGGGATGGCGGATCCGAAGAACGAAGCTCTCGTCGACCGTGATGCTCTCGGAATAGCCGCCGAGCGTGTGGCCCGGCTCGTCTTCGGTCGGGCCGTTATAGGTGCCGATAATGCCCTTCTCGCAATATTGCTCGAGGCCTTCGTCGCAGGCGGCGCAATGGCGGCAGCTTCCGACCAGGCAGCCGACTCCGACCGTGTCGCCCTCCTTGAATCCGGTCACCTCCGCGCCGACCGCGGTGACATGGCCGACGATCTCATGACCGGGCACGCAGGGGTAAAGAGTCCCGCCCCATTCGGAGCGGACGGTATGCAGGTCCGAATGGCAGACGCCGCAAAAGGCGATGTCGATCTGGACGTCCTTGGGGCCGGGTTCGCGGCGGTAAATGTCCATCGGCTCGAGCGGCTTGTCGGCGGCGTTCGCGCCATAGGCTTTGACGATCATGCGGAAATAGCCTCGTGATGTGCGGGATTGGAACGGGACATAGTGTGTCGCCCGGCGGGATTCGAGGCTTTGCCGCGCGCCATCCATCGAAACGGCGGGATGGGCTCGCCCGGCTCGCCCATCCGCCGCCCTTGCCCCCTCCGGCCCGCGGGGGCATAGGGCGCCGCGAGACCGACGGCGCGCGGCGCCGCCCCTTCGGGAGCCTGTTATGAATTCCGACGATGTCGCCGTTTCCGAAGCCGCTTCCTCGGCAAGCGGCGGGGGCGGGACCGGGGCGCACGCAGCTGCCGACGGACCGATCGTCGAAGCGATCGCGGCCCAGCTCGTCCGCGGCGCCCTGCCCGGCGAGGTGTTCGAGTTCGGAGATTCCGACCGGCGGGAGGCCGCGCGGTTCATCGCCGCCTGCGCCGCGAAACGGGAGGCCGGCGCGGCCTCGGTTCGGCTGGAGACATTGGGCGGCGCGCTCGGCCAGAGGCGGATGCGCATCGGAATCATAAACGACGACATGCCCTTCCTGGTCGATTCGGTCGCCAACACGCTCGCCGCGCGCGGGCTGATCGTCCATCGCCTCCTCCATCCGGTGGTCTGCGTGCGGCGCGACGAGGACGGCGCACTCGAGGCGGTCGAGCCGCTTTGCGACGAGCGCGACCGGCGGGAATCGATGATGTATCTCGAGGTCGACCGGGCCGAGGCCAGGATCCGCCGCGAGGTGGTGTCCGACCTCAACCGCGTGCTCGCCGACGTCCGAGCCGCAGTGACCGACTGGCGGGCTATGCAGGCTCGGATGCGCGCCGACGCCGATGCGGCCGAGGGCGAAGGCGCGGACCTTTTGCGCTGGTTCGCCGGCGGTGCGATGACCCTGTTGGGCTATGAGGTAGAGCGGCCGGACGGGCCCGCGTCCGGCGCGCTCGGCCTGTTCCGATTGCCCGGCGATCCGACCGACCCGGGCGGCTCGGTCGGCGCGATCCGCTATTTCGAGGGCGGCGGCTCGGTGCCTCTGCTCGCCAAGGCCGAGAGGCGCGCCTCGGTTCACCGGCGAGTACCGCTCGACCTGGTCGTCGTTCCGATCCGCGAGGGCGACAAGGTGACCAGCATCGGAGTTCATGCCGGCCTCTGGACGAGCGAGGCGCTGAGCTCGCAGGTCGAGGACGTGCCCGTGCTCCGCGCCCGGCTGAAGCAGCTCGAGGAGGAATTCGGCTTCGATCCTTCCGGCCATAGCGGCAAGGCGCTCCGCCACGCCGTCACCGCGCTCCCGCACGATCTCCTGATCGGCCTCAGCATGGAATCGGTGCGCGAGCTGGTGACGACTGCCATGTCGCTCGCCGACCGGCCTCGGCCGACTCTCGTGCTCGTCCGCTCGGTGCTCAAGGGCAATATGTTCGCCTTCGTCTGGCTTCCGCGCGACGAGCTGACGACCCGGCGGCGCCTGGCGATCGGCGAGATGATCGAGCAGGCCTCGGGCGGGCGGATCTCCAACTGGTCGGTCGAGCTTGGCGACGGCGATCTCGCGCTGATCCGCTACACCCTCTACGTCGGCCCAGCGACCCCGACGCCCGACGTCGCCGAGCTCGACCGCCGCCTCGACGCGATGGTTCGCGGCTGGGAGCCGGCGGTCGAGGAGGCGCTCGGCGAGGTGGTGGGGCCGGCGCGCGCCACGCGCCTGGCGCTGAGCTACATGGACGACCTGCCCGAGCTCTACCGCGCCCGGACGAGCCCGGAAGAAGCGAGCAGGGACATATTGCGTATCTGCGAGCTGGACGGCGCCGCGGCCCGCGACGCCCGGCTCTATCGCGACGAAGCCGACGGCCCGACCCGGCTGAGGCTCAAGACCTATCGCCTCGCCGGGCTGATCCCGCTTTCCGAAGCGGTTCCGGTGTTCGAGAATTTCGGGTTCCGGGTGCTCGAGGAATTTCCGTCGCCGCTGGACGATGGGAAGCTCGGTTACATCCACGAATTCGTTCTGGAGATGCGGGTCGGCGACGCCGAGGACGTCCTCGTCCGTGCCGGGACGATCGAGCGGGCGATCGCCGAGGTGCTCGAGGGCAAGGCCGAGAATGACGCGTTCAACCAGCTTCTGGTCGCGGCCGCGCTCGATCCCGCCGACGTCATCCTGTTCCGGGCCTGGTTCCGCTACTTGCGGCAGGGCGGCCTTGCCTACGGCCTTGTCACCGTGGTCGAGGCCCTTCGCCGGGCGCCCAATGTCGCGCGCTCGATCATCGACCTGTTCGAGGCAACCCACGATCCGAAGCGGCAGAGCGGCCGCGCCGAAGCGATGCTCGCCGCCGAGCAGGCGATCGACGAGGGGCTCGAGCATGTCGCGGGGATCGACGAGGACCGAATCCTCCGGCTGATCCGCGGAGTGGTCGCGGCGACCCTGCGAACCAACGCATTCGCGCCTTCGAGCCGAGAGGCGCTCGCTTTCAAGCTCGAGAGCGCGAAGGTGCCCGGCCTTCCACAGCCGGTGCCGTGGCGCGAGATCTGGGTCTATTCGCCCCGCGTCGAAGGCATACATCTGCGCGGCGGGCCGGTCGCCCGCGGTGGCCTTCGCTGGTCCGACCGGCGGGACGATTTCCGGACCGAGATACTCGGCTTGATGAAGGCCCAGGTCGTCAAGAATGCGGTGATCGTCCCGACCGGCGCCAAGGGCGGCTTCTATCCCAAGCAATTGCCGCCCCCGTCGGACCGCGATTCCTGGATGGCGGAGGGAACCGAATCCTACCGGATCTTCATCCGCGCGCTTCTTTCGGTCACCGACAATATCGTCGAGAACAAGATCGTCCATCCCGAGGGCGTCGCGGTCCGCGACGGCGACGATCCCTATTTCGTAGTCGCCGCCGACAAGGGCACGGCGACCTTCTCCGACGTCGCCAACGCCATCGCACTGTCGCGCGGCTTCTGGCTGGGCGATGCCTTCGCCTCGGGCGGAAGCCAGGGCTACGATCACAAGGCGATGGGGATCACCGCGCGCGGCGCCTGGGTCTCCGTGCAGCGCCACTTCCTCGAAATGGGCGTGGACGTTCAGAAGGACCCGATCAGGGTGATCGGCGTCGGCGACATGTCGGGCGACGTGTTCGGGAACGGAATGCTTCTGAGCAAGGCTCTGAAGCTGGTCGCGGCCTTCGATCATCGCCACATCTTCCTCGATCCCGAACCCGATCCGGCGAAAAGCTGGACCGAGCGGAACCGGCTGTTCGAGCTCCCGCGCTCGAGCTGGGACGATTACGACTGCAAGCTGATCTCGAAGGGCGGAGGCATATTCCCGCGCAGCCAGAAGGCGATCCCGGTCTCGCCGCAGGTTGGCGCGATGTTCGGAATCGAGGGCGAGGAAGTCGGCCCGGCCGCCTTGATCAACGCCATATTGAAGGCGCAGGCCGATCTGCTCTGGTTCGGCGGAATCGGCACCTACATAAAGGCGAAGAGCGAGAGCAATGCCGAGGTCGGCGACCCGGCCAACGACGCGATCCGCGTCAACGGGTCGGAGCTCCGGGTCAAGGCGATCGGAGAGGGCGCCAATCTCGCCGTCACCCAGGCCGGCCGGATCGAGTTCGGCCAGGCCGGCGGCCGCTCCAACACCGACTTCATCGACAACAGCGCCGGAGTCGACTGCTCGGACAATGAGGTCAACATCAAGATCCCATTGAACCGCGAGATGCAGGAAGGGCGGCTGAGCGAGGAAGACCGGAACGCGTTGCTCGTCGAGATGACCGACGAGGTGGCGGAGATCGTCCTCGAGGACAACCGGCTCCAGACCCTGGCGCTGTCGATCGCCGAGAGGGGCGGCGCCCGGGCGCTTCCGCCCCTCGTTCGCGTGATCGAGATGCTCGAGGAGAGCGGGCGGCTCAATCGCTCGGTCGAGGGGATCGAGAGCAATGAGGAATTGCTTCGGCGGGCGCAGGAGAATCGCGGCCTGACCAGGCCCGAGCTCGCGGTCCTGCTCTCGACCGCGAAGATGGCGCTCCAGGCGGCGCTCGAGGCGGGCAAGATCACCGAGGATTCGACCCTCGACCGCGAGCTATGCGGCGCCTTCCCCAAGACGATGCAGAAGCGCCAGGCCGACGCGATTCTCGCGCATCGCCTGCGCAAGGAGATCATCGCAACCAAGATCGCCAACCGCTTCGTCAACCGGCTCGGGATCACCGCGCCTTTCTCGCTGAGCGAGGAGGAAGGGGCCTCGTTCGGCCAGACCGCGGCGGCCTTCGTCGCGGCCGAGCGGCTGTTCGAGATGGACTCGCTTTGGCGGACACTCGAGACGGCCGAGATTCCCGAGCAATTGCGGCTCGAATTGTTCGAGCAGGCTTCGCGCGCGCTCCAGCTCCATATCGCGGACCTGCTTCGCAACTCGAAGGCGACGACGAAGATCAACGAGATGGTCGATGCGATCGCCCCGGGCCTCGCCAAGCTGAACGGCGCGGTCGAGAGCCTGCTCCGCCAGGAGGTCGCCGGCGAGGCGGCCGACCGTCGCAAGCTTCTGACCGATCTCGGAACGCCGCCGGAGATCGCCCATCGGATCGTCCGGCTGTTCGAGTTGAATGGCGGGATCGGGATCGCGACCCTGGGCAGGAAGATCGGCCTCGACGAGATCAGGCTGACCCAGGCCTATACCAAGCTCGGCGAGGCTTTGGGCCTGGACTGGGCGCAGGGCGCGGCCAACCGCTTCGCCGCGCGCGACCAGTGGGAGCGGCTCCTCACCGCCGGCCTCGCCCGGGAGTTCGAGCAGTTGCGGCTCGACTTCCTCCAGCGCCAGAAAGGCGGCGATCCGCTCGAGGCGGTGGACGAATGGGTCCATGCCCAGGGCGCCCGGATCGAGCAGTTCCGCCGGATCGTCGACCGGGCACGGCACTCGCCGGTCACGACCGCGGCGATGCTGGCCCAGATCGCGACCCAGGCGCGAGTTTTGCTGGGGCGGTAATTACGTCATCCCGGCGCAGGCCGGGATCTCAGTGAGACCCGCCGAGACCTCCGGTCCTGAGATCCCGGCCTTCGCCGGGATGACGGAAATCAGGTGGCGCGGCCTTTGGCCCGCTCGAACAGCCATACGCGAATGGCGCTGCCCAGATTGGGTGGGTTCGGCCTCTGGATCCGCTCGACGTCGATCCGGGCGACGAGGGCGTTGAGCGGCAGGCGCTCGGCTTCCGCCGCCTCGCGCAATGCATCCCAGAAGACCGGCTCCAAGCTGATTGACGTGGCGTGGCCGGCGATCATCATCGAGCGTTTCACCGGGCCCATGATCAGAACCCCTCATTCCAGCGAAAGCTGGAATCTCTCTTCTTTCGAAGGAAGCAAATGAGATCCCAGCTTTCGCTGGGATGACGGCTTGTTGATGGCATCAGTACATATGCTGCCCGCCATTGATGGACAGCGTCGAGCCGGTCACGAACCCGGCATCCTCGCCGCAGAGGAAGAGCACGCCTCGGGCAATCTCCTCGGCCTTGCCGAGGCGGCCGACCGGGATCTTCGCGACGATCTTCTCGAGCACCTCGGGCGGGACTGCGGCGACCATCTCGGTGTCGATGTAACCGGGCGCGATGGCGTTGACGGTGACTCCGCCGCGGGCGCCTTCCTGGGCGAGCGCCTTGGTGAAGCCGTGGATCCCGGACTTGGCGGCGGCATAATTGACCTGGCCGTACTGGCCGGCCTGGCCGTTGATCGAGCCGATGTTGACGATCCGGCCGAACTTGCGGGCCTGCATGCCCTCGAACACCGCCTTGGCCATGTTGAAGCAGCCGCCGAGATTGACGTCGATCACGTCGTCCCAGGCTTGGCGGGTCATCCGCTTCATCGTCCCGTCGCGGGTGATTCCGGCATTGTTGACCAGGACGTCGACCGGCCCGAGATCAGCCTCGACCTGCTTGATGCCTTCCATGCAGGCGTCGAAATCGCTGACGTCCCATTTATAGGCGCGGATGCCGGTGCGGTCGCTGAACCCTCGGGCCTTCTCCTCATTCCCGGCATAATTGGCGGCGACCTGCATCCCCGAATCGCGGAGCGCTACGCTGATCGCCTCGCCAATGCCGCGGGTTCCCCCCGTCACGACTGCAACGCGTGCCATATCTTTCTCTCCTGCTTTTATCGGGCCGGGCCCTTTTGTGGGGCTGCCTTATGGCGCGGAGGCCCATCCTTCAAGTTCGCGCCCGATCAGGGCGCGGAGCATCTCCATGCCGGGCGGGCCGTCGTTGAGGCAGGGCAGATAGGCGAAATGCGTGCCGCCGGCGGCGAGGAACGTCGCTCGGCCGCGTATCGCCAGCTCCTCGAGAGTCTCGAGGCAATCGGCCGAGAAGCCCGGGGCGACGATGGCGAGCTTTTTCACGCCCCGGCCGGGAAGCGCGGCGAGCTCGGAGTCGGTGGCGGGCTCGAGCCACTTCGCCCGCCCGAAACGCGACTGGAAGGCGACGAGCAGGTCGCGGCCGAGCGCCCCTCCGAGGAGCCGGGCGGTCTTGCGGCAATGGCAATGATAAGGGTCGCCGAGCTCCAGCGTGCGCTGGGGCATTCCGTGGAAGCTGGCGAGCAGTGCGTCGGGCTCGAAATCGAGATCGGCCAGGCTCGCCTCGACGCTGGCCTTTAGGGCGTGGATATAGAACGGATCGTCATGATAGGGCGGAAGCGTCCTGACCGCAGGCTGCCAGCGCAGGCCGCGGAGGTGGGCGAAGGCCTCGTCACTGGCGGTCGCGGTCGTGGCGGCGCAATATTGCGGGTAGAGCGGCGCGATCAGGATCCGCTCGCAGCCGGCCGCCTTCAGGGCGTCGATCCGCTCCCTGATCGCCGGCTTTCCGTAGCGCATGGCGTAGTCGACGATGACCCCGTCGCCGAACGCGCCCGCAAGCGCCCTGGCCTGGCGGGCGGTGATCGCGGCGAGAGGCGATCCTTCGTCGGTCCAGACCTGCCTGTAGGCGTGGGCCGAGCGGGCGGGCCGGGTGCGAAGGATTATGCCGTGAAGGATCGGCCGCCAGACCAGTTGCGGAATCTCGATGACGCGCGGATCGGTGAGGAATTCCTTGAGGTAGAGGCGGACCGCTCCGGGCTCGGGCGCGTTCGGGGTTCCGAGGTTGATCAGAAGCACGCCGACCCTGGACGGCGCAATGTCCGGATGGTCCGCCGGAGGGTTCAACGTCCGCCGCCGATCCGCAGTGGAAGGTCGCGAAGGCGCATTGGCCATGGCCGGCGCCGCCGTCGGGACGGCAAGCTCGGTCGCTCCGCCGGGCGGCTCGTCGCTCTCCAGAATCTCGACGCTGACCTCGGGCGACGCTGAGAGGCCGGGAAAGGCGAAATCGCGGAAGCCGAGCGCCGAGGATCGGCCTTTCTCGAGCGAGATCGGATTGCCGGTGGCGGCGGCGATCCCGAACATGAGGCCGCCCTCGATCTGCTGCTTGACGATCTCCGGATTGACCACCCTCCCGCAATCGACCGCGCACAGGGCGCGGAGCACCCGAACCCTCTCGCCGCGCTCGACCTCCACCTCGACGAGCGTGGCGATATGCGATCCGAACGCGCTGTGGGCTGCGATTCCCATCGCGCTTCCGGCCTGGCCGCCGTCCCAGCCGCCGAGCGCCGAGGCCGTCGAGAGGCAGCGTGCCAGACGCGGATTGTCGCCGAGTATCTGCATCCGGAAGGAGAGCGGCTCGACGTTCGCGAGCCGCGCCAGCTCGTCGATGAAGCTCTCGGTGAAGAAGGCGGTGTAGCTGTGAGCGCCCGAACGCCAGGCGCCGGTGGCGATCCCGATCTCGGCCGGAAGATGGTCGATGGCGACCGCTGGGATGGTATAAGGCGGAACCGCGCCCGCCATGGGCGAGGCGAGGCCGCCGGCGGCGCGCGAGCCGAGCCGGTCACTCAGCGCCTCGACGCCCTCGGGCGTGGCGATCCGGGTCTGCCAGCCGAGGATCAGGCCGCCGTCGCCGAGCCGGGCGGACAGCATTGCCCGCGCGGGCGGGCGGAAGGTGTCGCGGGCGCTCTCCTCCATGCGCGACCAGACGACCTGGACCGGCCGCTTGAGATGGCTTGCGAGGATCGCGGCCTGGGCCACCGCGCTCGTCTCCAGCTTGCGGCCGTAGCCGCCGCCGGCGAGGGTCGGGTAGAGCGTGACCTGGCTCTCGGCGAGCCCCGCGGCTCGGGCGGCGGCTCGGCGCGCGAGGCCGGGCGCCTGGACCGAGGCCCAGATCTCGAGCCGGTCGCCGGTCGTGCGCGCGGTCGCGGTCAAGGTCTCGAGCGGGGCGTTGGCGGCGAGGCCGACCGAATAATGGCCCTGGACGACATTGCCCGCCTCGTAGACCGCGCCGACGTCGCCGCGCTCGAAGATGCGGGTGCCCGAATCCTCGGCAAGCGCGTTGGCCAGGGCCGCCTCCACCGACTCGACGGTCGGAAGCTTCTCCTCGACATGGAAGCGCGGCTTCATCTTCCCGACGGCGCGTTCGGCGGCCCACCAGTTGGTCGCGACCGCCGCGGCGAAATGATCGTTCGTGAACGTCGCGACGAGGCCAGGCGTGCCGCGCGCGGCGGCGCGGTCCGCCGCAATCAGCCGGCTCCCGGCGCCCGGGCCGGAGCGGACCGAGGCATAGACCATGTCGGGCAGGCGTATGTCGCCGGCGAACTGGGCCGAGCCGTCGACCTTGGCGGGCAGATCGAGGCGCGGCAGCGACTGGCCGGTGAGGCGATTGTCGATCCCGCCGCGCAAGGGCGGATATTCGGGCAGGGTCTCGCGCGAGGCCGCTTCGGCCAGCTCCGCGAAGCTCAATTTATCGTCGTCGCGGAGAACGAAGCCGCCGGCGGTGTCGAGAGTCTCCCAGTCGGTTTTCCAGCGCGCCGCGGCCGCCTTCATGAGGAGGGCGCGGGCGGCCCGGCCGGCCTCGCGCAGGCGCGGCTCGAACAGGCGGGTCGAGGTCGAGCCGCCGGTCAGCATGACACTCTCGCGGGTCGCATATTCGCTCGCCACCCAGCGCCGGGCGCCGCGCAGGAATTCGGGCCTGGTCTCGTCGGCCGCCGCCTCGGCGAGCAAGCTGTTGGCGTAGAGCGGGCTGATCGGCGCCGGCTCGACCGCGATCGTTCGCCAGTCGGCGCCGAGCTCGTCGGCGAGGATCTGGGGCAGGCTGGTCCAGCTTCCCTGGCCGAGCTCGACCTGGGGCACGGCGACGATGACCCGGCCGTCCTCGCCGATCTTGAGGAAAGCGTTGAAGACGGTCTCGCCGGGCGCGGCGCGAAGGTTCGGCCGGTAGGAGCGCGGCCACAATTCCCAGGCCAGCAACAGCCCGAGCCCGGCGCCCCCGCCGACCAGCATCGTTCGCCGGCTGATGCCCCGTCCTTCGCCTCGCGCCATGGCTGGCGTGATAGAGGGGCGTGGAGGGAAGGGGCAAGCGCCCAAGTTCCTCCCCTCGATTTCGAGGGGAGGGGGACCATGCGCAGCATGGTGGAGGGGTATGGCGCCGTGCCAAGCCCCTCCACCGCCCTGCGGGCGGTCCCCCTCCCCTGCAAATGCAGGGGCGGAATATCAGGCCGCCTGCTCGACCTCGCGGCGATAGCGGTCGCGGAGCAGGACCTTGTCGATCTTGCCGGTGCCGAGCTTTGGCAAAGGTTCGTCGTGGATCCAGATGTGGACCGGGATCTTGAACGGGGCGATTCGCTCGGCGAGGAAAGCGGTCAGCGCCTCCCTGGTCAGCGTGCCGTCATCCTCGGAATAGACGAGCGCGGCCGGGACCTCGCCGAGCCGGTCGCAGGGCACTCCGAACACGCAGGCTTCGGAGACCGAGATGTGCGAATAGAGCGCCGCCTCGACCTCCTGGCAGCTGATATTCTCGCCGCCGCGGATGATGATGTCCTTCTTGCGGTCGACGATGAAGAGATAGTCGTCCTCGTCGAGATAGCCGACGTCGCCGGTCTTCAGATAGCCGTCGGGGGTGAAGGCGGCGGCGGTCGCTTCCGGGTCGCGCCAGTAGGAATGGATGTTCGATGCGGCCCGGATCCCGATCTCGCCGCGCTCGCCGACGGGCAAATGAGCGTCGTTCTCGCCGAGGATGGCAAGCTCCACGACGGGCCGGTGAGGCCTTCCGGTCGAGGAAGGCTTGTCGGCATAATTGCTCCAGAAATTCCCGCAGCCGGCGGCGTTGGTCTCGGTGAGTCCGTAGCCCAATGCCGGCTGGGCGCCCCGGAAACTGTTCTGGAGCCGGGTGACGTGCGCCACCGGTCGGGGCGCGCCGCCGGCGGCGATGTCGGTGAGCGAGGAGAGGTCGAAGCTGTCGCGATCGGGATGCTGCATCATCTCGAGGCTCATCGTCGGAACGCCGACGAAATAGGTGACCCGTTCCTTCTCGATCAGCCGAAGCGCCTCGCCCGGATCCCATTTGGGCATCAGAACCATTCCGCGCCCGATCACGAAGCTGTTGAGCATGACCGGCACCTCGCCGGTGACGTGGAAAAGGGGCACGTTGACCAGGGTGCGCGGCGGGTTGGTCGGCGGACGGCCCTCGCTCTCCATGATGTTGAGAAGCGCCATCAGGCTCATCGTGTAGGCGTAGATTCCGGTTGTGACGGCGCGGTGGGTCGAGAGCGCGCCCTTGGCCAAGCCGGTCGAGCCCGAGGTGAAGAGGATGGTGGCGAAATCTTCCGGGGCAACCTCGGGAAGCGCGCCTTCGGTGCCACGCTCTAGGATCGGCGCCAGCGCCTCGTCGATCGGCTTCTCGATCGGGAGGGTAACGTGCGGGAAAGCAAGGCCGGTTTCCTCGAGCTTCTTCGCCCTCGGCGCATCGCAGATCACCAGGGTCGGCTCGGTCAGCGACAGTCCGTGGCGAAGCTCGGCGGCCTGCCACCAGCCGTTGACGAGGACCGCAATCCCGCCCGCTTTGACGATCGCCATGTAGGCGACGATCCAGCTCGGCGCGTTGCGCATCGCGATCGCGACCCGGTCGCCCTTCTTTATTCCGAAGCTTCCGGCGAGAATATGGGCGACCCGGCCGGCGGCGGCGTTCAGCTCGGCGAACGTGATCCGCTCGCCGTCGGCGATCACTCCGACCGTGTCGGCGTGAAGCGCGCAAAAGGCGTCGAACATGGACGGGAGCGTCGGCGGCAGGTTGGTGACGATCGCCCGGCCCATCTCATCATGGCCGATCTGAATCCGGCCCCCCGGACCGATCACCTCCTGAAGCTTGGCATCATACTGGATGTCGAGCGCGCTCGGCACCTCTTCCCTCCCTCGCCCTTTTCGTTTCCTCCGGCCCACTCTATTAGGGCAACCAGCCTCGGGGGGAAGCCTTGATTACGCAATATCTTACCATGATCGCCGCCGACGTCTCGCAGGCGATTCACTACAACGATCTCGGGCTGGACCCGATTATCTTCGAATATAAGGGCTTCGCGCTCCGCTGGTATTCCCTGGCCTATCTGGCCGGGATCCTGATCGGCTGGTGGTATCTTCTGAAGCTGATCGACCGCCCCGGCGCCCCGATGGCGCGGCGCCATGCCGACGACATGGTCTTCTACGCCACTCTTGGCATCATCCTGGGCGGGCGGCTCGGCTACGTGCTCTTCTACAAGCCGGCTTATTATTTCTCGGAGCCTCTGCAGATATTGCGGTTGTGGGACGGCGGAATGTCGTTCCACGGGGGAGTGATCGGGACCAGCCTCGGAATTTTCTATCTTGCGAGGAAGAACGGACTGAACTGGCTTCGAATCCACGATTACGTCGCCTGCGTGGTGCCGTTCGGCCTCTTCTTCGGCCGGCTCGCCAATTTCGTGAACCACGAATTGTGGGGCCGAGAGACCGACGCGCCCTGGGGCGTGATCTTTCCCGACGCCGGCCCTTTCCCGCGCCATCCGAGCCAGCTTTACGAGGCGGGGCTCGAGGGGATCGTCCTGTTTCTCATCCTGTGGTTCCTGTTCTGGCGGACCGACTCGCGCTACTACCCGGGGCGCCTCGTCGGCACCTTCCTGCTCGGCTACGGGGTCAGCCGCTTCATCGTCGAATTCTGGCGCGAGCCGGATCAGCATCTGATCCCGTTCGCCCATGCGACCGGGCTCCACATGGGCCAGTGGCTGTCCATTCCGATGATCCTCGCCGGTGCCTGGTTCATCGCCACGTCGAAGAAAAGGCGGCAGCGAGTCGAGCCGATCGCGGGCGGCGAGAGCGTCGCCTAGGGGCGAAGAAATGGGCAATATCGCCGACCGCCTCGCCCGCCGGATCGAGGCCGACGGGCCGATCAGCGTCGCGGCCTATATGGCCGAGGCCAACGCCCATTATTATGCGACCCGCGACCCGTTCGGGTCGGCGGGCGATTTCGTCACCGCGCCAGAGATCAGCCAGATGTTCGGCGAGCTGATCGGCGCCTGGATTGGCGATCTGTGGAGCCGCGCCGGGCGCCCGCAAGATGTCCATTATGTCGAGCTCGGCCCGGGCCGAGGGACGCTTGCCGCCGACGCGCTTCGGGCGATGGCCGCCGCGGGACTGAAGCCGCCCGTCCATTTCGTCGAGACCAGCCCGGTCCTTCGCGAGACGCAGGCGCGCAGGCTTCCCGATGCGCTCTGGCACGATGATTCCGATACGCTCCCCGAGGATGGGCCGTTGCTGATCGTCGCCAACGAATTCTTCGACGCGCTTCCGGTGCGGCAGCTGGTGCGCACGGAGGACGGATGGCGCGAGCTGGTCGTCGCGTTGGAGGACGGGGCCTTCCGGCGCGCGCCCGGCCCGATCCGTCCCGCACCGCCCGGCGACGCGCCGCCGGGAACGATCGTCGAGACCTGCCCGGCCGCGTCGGCGATCATTGCCGGGCTGGCGCGGCGGATCGCGGCGCAGGGCGGCACCGCTTTGATCGTCGATTACGGCCCTGTTCGGTCGGGGACGGGCGACACCTTGCAGGCGGTGTCCGCTCATGGCTTCGCCGACCCCTGGGTCGAGCCGGGCGAGCGCGACCTGACCGCCCATGTCGATTTCGAGGCGTTGGCGGAAGCCGCCGGGCGCGAGGGCGTGCGCGTCGCCGGTCCGCGCACTCAGGGCGAATGGCTCGTCGCGATGGGACTCGACCTGCGCGCCCGGGCGCTGGCAAGGAGCGCTCCGGAACGGGCGGACGAGATCGGGGCGGCGCGCGAGCGGCTGGCGGGCCCGGATGAGATGGGAGATTTGTTCAAGGTGATGGCTCTGGTTTCCCCGAGCTGGCCGGAAGCGGCGGGCTTCGCATGAGCGAGGCCGTCTATCGCGATGCGACTGCGGCGGATTCGGCCCTGATGGCCGATATCGGGCCGCGCACCTTCGTCGAGACCTTCGGCCATCTCTACTCGAAGGAGGATCTCGACGCCTTTCTCGCCTGCCATAGCGAGGAGAGCTGGGGGGGCGAGCTCGAGGATCCGGCCTACACCGTCCGAATCGCCGAGATCGACGGGCAAGCAGTCGGCTTCGCCAAGGTCGGGCCGCCGAGCCTGCCCTTCGATCCGCGAGGTCCGTCGGCCGAGCTTCGGCAGCTCTACGTCCTCCCGCCTTGGCAGGGCAAAGGCGTGGCCCACGATCTCATGCGCTGGGCGATCGATCATTCGAAGGCGCTTGGAGCCCGGGATCTCTATCTGTCGGTGTTTGTCGACAATCACAGGGCTCGGCGCTTCTACGAACGCTACGGCTTCACCTTCGTCGGCACCTACGCCTTCATGGTCGGAAACCATGCCGACGAGGATCATGTCATGCGCCTGGCGCTGGACGGGGAATGAAGGTCGAGGCGCTTCGCGCCAAGGCGCTGGACGGCGTCGCCCACGGCTTTTTCGGCCGGCGCGGCGGCGTCTCGAAGGGCATGTGCGCGGGCCTCAATGTCGGGCTCGGATCGGACGACGACCGCGAGGCGATCCACGAGAATCGCAGGCGCGCGGTCGAGGCGGTGGCGCCCGGCGCCGGGCTTGTCACGGTCCACCAGGTCCATTCGCCGACCGCCCTTCGCGCCATTGCGCCATGGCCCGACGATGCGCGTCCGCGCGCCGACGCGATGGCGACGCACCGGCCCGGCCTCGCGCTCGGAATATTGACCGCCGACTGCGCTCCCGTGCTGCTCGCCGATGCCGAGGCGGGCGTGATCGGCGCGGCCCATGCCGGGTGGCGCGGCGCGATCGGGGGGGTGATCGAGTCTGTCGTCGCCGAGATGGAGAGGCTGGGCGCCGAGCGCGGTCGGATCGCCGCCGCGGTCGGGCCCTGCGTCGCCCGTAAATCCTATGAGGTCGACGACGGCCTTTTTCGCCGCTTCGTCGAGGCCGAGCCGGCCAACGAGCGCTTCTTCGGGGCGGGGCGCGAGGGCCATTACCAGCTCGATCTCGAAGGCTATGTGCTCTCGCGCCTGGCCGAGGCCGGCCTCGGCCGGGTCGAAGCCCTGGGCGAGGACACCTATTCGCAGCCCGACCGCTTCTTCAGCTTCCGCCGCGCGACTCACCGGGGCGAGCCGGACTACGGACGGCAGATCTCGCTGATCGCGCTCGAGCCCTAGCCGTCACCCCGGCGGAGGCCGGGGTCTCGTCGAGACCCGCCGTGACTTCTCGTCACGAGATCCCGGCCTGCGCCGGGATGACGGATTGGGACGGGCTTCCGCATCCACCTCGCCTCTGGCATCACCGCCGCAAAACAGGGGAGGGCATATGGCGGCGCGTTGGGGGCTTTGGTGCGGGCTGGCTGTATTCCTGCTGATGCTGGGGCTGCCCGCGCCCGAGGGCATGCCGCCGGCGGCGTGGCACACGACCGCGATCATCGTCCTGATGGCGATCTGGTGGATGACCGAGGCGCTTCCTCTCACCGCCACGGCGATGGTGCCGTTCCTCGCTTTTCCCCTGTTCGGGATCATGACCGCGTCCGACAGCGCCGCGGCTTATTATTCGCCGATCCTGTTCCTCGTTCTCGGCGGCGCGATCGTCGCCTTGGCGATCGAGCGGACCGGGCTTCACCGCCGCCTCGCGCTCGCCATCGTCTCGCGCGGAAGCGGAAGCCCGGGCCAATTGCTCTTTGCCTTCATGGCCGCGACCGGGATTCTCAGCATGATCGTCTCCAATACGGCGACGACCCTGATCATGATGCCGATCGGCCTTGCCGTGCTTCACGCGGCGCGGGTCGAGCCGGGGCACACCGACGGCTTCGCCGGGGCCCTGGCGATGGGAATCGCCTTCGCCGCGACGATCGGCGGGTTCGGCACTCTGGTCGGATCTCCGACCAATGCGATCGCGGCGGGAATCATCGAGAAGGC
>Ga0193706_1000369_pt1 | contig 27234 bp, 25 predicted proteins | sample U3c1metaG_FD_160130 | JGI IMG/M metagenome (GOLD analysis project Ga0193706, IMG submission 160130) | Soil microbial communities from a riparian zone of the East river system, Colorado, United States - U3c1 | ecosystem: Environmental > Terrestrial > Soil > Riparian zone | place: USA: East River... | reverse complement strand
CGGAGTGCGCTGGGTGCGCGGCTACCACAAGGAATCGCGGCAGCGATTCGATCCCGCCCTGTTCCTCGCCGAGCTCGAGCAGGCGATCCGGGACGGCGGCGTCGCGCGATGATCCTTACCGCTCTCGCCGCACTCGCCTCGCCGCTCCAGGAGCAGGCGCCGGCCGTCCTGACCGCTCCGCCGGGATTCCACGTCGACCTCATCGATGCTGCGCCGAGCCTGCGCTGGCCGTCCGCCGTCCACTGCCTCGACGACGGCTCGCTCCTGGTCGCGGAGGATCCGATGGACATGCCCGGGCCGACCGACGAGCCGCTCGATCGCCTCTGGCTCTACCGCTGGAACGACAACGGCAGCTTCACGCGCACGCTGTTCGCCGAGCAGCTCTTCGCGAGCTTCGGCCTCGAGGAGATCGACGGCGCCGTGTACGTCATGAACATGCCGCACTTGACCGTGCTGCGCGACCGGGACGGCGACGGCGTGGCCGAGGAGCGCAAGGAATTGTTGACCGATCTCGGTCCCGTGGCTCCTGGACATCCCGGCGGGTTCAACGACCACATCGTCTCCGGCCTGCGGTATGGGATGGACGGATATCTGTACGTCGCTTGCGGAGACAAGGGCGTGCCGTTGGCGCATGGGACCGATGGCTCGAGGATCAGCCTGCGCGGCGGGGGAGTCGTGCGCATGCGTCCCGACGGATCCGAGCTCGAGGTCGTCGCGCGCGGCCTGCGCAACATCCTCGACGTCGCGATGGACGCGAACGGCGAGATGTTCACGTACGACAACACGGACGACGGTCTCGGCTGGTGGACGCGGGTGACGCACATCGTGCCGGGCGGGTACTACGGATACCCGTGGGACTACCACGATCAGCCCGGTCGTTTTCTCGCGCCGATGGATGAGTACGGCGGCGGGTCGCCGACCGGCGGTCTGGTCAAGCGCGAGGGCGGGTGGCCCGCGCCCTACGAAGGCAGTCTGTTCTTCTGCGAATGGGGCGATCAGACTCTGCGGCGCTTCGAGCTCGAGCGCGACGGAGGGACGTTCAAGGTCGCGAAGATGGAGGAGTTCCTCGAGCCGGGCGACGTCAAGGATTTCCATCCGACGGATGTCTGCGAGTCGCCGGATGGTCGCTTCTTGTATATCAGCGATTGGGGCTACGGCGGCTGGGTCGCGAAGAACGAGACGGGTCGTCTGTGGCGCGTGCGCGTGAGCGACGTATGCAACGTCGATCCGCGCCTGGACAAGAATGCTACGATCGCGCAACGGCTGGAGTGCGATGGATGGCGCACGCGCCTGCTCGCTCAGGACGAGATCGTTCGCACGCGGGACGTGAAGGCGTTGATCGCCGCGCTCGGCGCCGGCGGGAGGGTCGAGCTGCACGCACTGCACGCAGCCGCCGAGCTGGCGCGCCGCGACCTGGACAAGCTGCCGCAAGCTGACTGGAAAGCCTTGACCGAGGCCACCCGCTCACGCTTGTTGGACGCCGATCCTCTGCTGCGCCGTGCCGCGCTGCAAACCTCCGAAGCGATCGCCATCGATCTCGACTTGTTCCACGGACACGGTTTCGTGAGCAGCCAGGCCATCGCGAGTCTCGCCGACATGGACATGCGCGTGCGCGAAGCAGCGCTTCGGATGCTGGTCGAGACGCGCGATGCCCACTGGGGCCGCGAAGCTTCTGCCCGAGCCGCCGCGTGGAGCTGCGCGGAGCAAAGCCCCCATGCGCGCGCGACCTGGCGGCGCCTGGCGGCAGGGCCCATGGATCCCGAGGAGCTCGCGCATTTCTTCGAGGACTCCGACGCGCAGACACTCGAGCTGCTCGATGCCATCGAAGACTTCGCCGTGCGCCTGGCCGAGACGCGCCGCGGTGCGCTCGAGGAGGACTGGCGCGGCCCCTTCGAGGATCTGGAGAAGAGCGGCATCTGCGGCCTCGCTCGCGGCAAGAAGGCCGGCAGCCATCCGCGCGTTCGCGCCGCGGCCCTGCACGCACTCGGTGTGCTCGCGCGAGTCTGCGAGCCCTGGGACGGCAAGTGGTGGAGCATCGCGCCCGCCAAGCTGAAACATCCGGCGCGCACGGTCGACTGGAAGGGGACCGAGCTCGCCAACGCGACCCTGGCCGCCGCCCTCGCCGATCCGGACGCCGCCACGCGATCCGCCGCGACCGCCGCCGTGCGCGAGACCGGCGATTCGCGGCTTGCCGCCGCGCTGCGCCAGCGGATCGTCGTCGAAACGGACACCAAGCTGCGCTCCGGCATGCTCGAAGCCCTCGGCGAGCTGGGATCCAAGGAGGACGTCGGCTTGTTCGCCCGCATCGCGCGCAAATCCACCGACACCGACGAGCGCGTGCGAGCGCTCGAGATCGGCGCGCGGCTCGGGATCGAGGAGATGTCGCAGTCGGCGCTCGTCCTGGTCCAGAACGAGGCCACGGTCGCCCAGGTTTCCGGCGCGTCGCTGGAGCTCCTGAGCCAGCTCGAGCCCATCGCGCTCGAGCAGCTCGGCTTCAGCTACGATCTCGCGCTGGAACGCAGCAGGCATCCCTCGCCGGTCGTGCGGCGCGCGTCCTGCTCGCTGCTCGCGGAAATCGAGCCTCAAGGAGCCCTGCCGCGCCTGCTCGAGCTGGTTCGCGACAGCGAAGTGCGCAGCGCTGCGTTCAAGGCCCTGGCCTCGCTCGACGATCCGCGCGCGGCCCGCGTCTACGCTCGCGGGCTCGGCGACGAGGACCCGGAACTGCGCAGCGTCGCGCGGCGCACGATGATGCGCTCGAAGAAAGCTCTGCGGCCGACCCTCGAAGCCATGGTGCAGCGACAGGAATTCTCGGGCGAGATCGTTCGCGAGCTGCGCGGGATCTACGCGGGCCATCAGCCGATCCTCGACTGGCAGATCCGCGGGCCCTTCGATGCGGACGGAGCGCTGGGCAAGCTCGAATTCAGCGCCGAGCACGCGGAAGCCTCGCTCGCGGCATTGAAAGACGTCGAAGCGCGCAGCGAGTCGTCCTCGCGAGCCGATGGCATGATCGATCTGGACGTCCTGCTCGGCGAGAAGTCCAACCAGACCGCCTACGCCTTCGGCGAATTCGAGAGCAGCGCGGAGCGCGACGTCGAATTGCACGTGGGCAGCGACGACCAGGTCTCGGTCTGGCTCAACGGCGCGCTGGTCCACGAGTTCACCGGCGCTCGGGCCTTCACCGCGGAAGCGGATCACTTCAAGGCGCACCTGCTCGCGGGGAAGAACCAGCTCGCCCTGCGCATCGGTCAAGCCGGCGGCGATTGGAGCTTCGCCTTGACCGTGCCCGAGGAAGGCAGCGGCCCGCTGTTCGAATCCCGCCTGCCCTCGCGCCCGACGCCCGCGGAATACGCCGCTTTCGCCCAGGAAATGCAGGGCGATCCCGCGCGCGGCGAAAAAGTGATCCAGGACGTCAACCGAACCACCTGTCTGCGCTGCCACGCGATCGCGGGCAAGGGCGAGCACGTCGGGCCAGACCTCGACGGCCTGGGCGCGCGCTATTCACGCGCCGAGATCGCGAACTCGATCCTCTCGCCCTCCCAGCGCATCCTCGACGGCTACGCGGCCGTGTCGGTGCTCACGAAGGACGATCAGATGCTCTTCGGTCAGATCAAGCAGGACGACGCGAAGGGGATCGTGCTGATCGACACCACGGGGACGGCGATCACGACCCTGCGCGCCGATGTGGCCGAAGTCCGCCCGTCGAAGCTGTCCGTGATGCCCGAAGGTCTGTGCGCGACGATGACAACCGCCGAGTTCGCGGACCTCGTGGCTTACCTCTCGCGCAAGCAGCCCTGAATTCAGCGTCGGCGCGCGCGGATCGCCATCGACAAGGCGGCGCCGGCGGTTCCAGCGCACCACACCGCGTGCAGGCACGTCCGGCGGCGTCCGAAATTCGGCAGCAGGATCGCGTCGCCAGCTTCCAGGCGCCAGGCGTGGCCCGCGTCGACGAGGACAGCGAGGAATTCCGGCGAGTAGTTGACCATGCGCGCAAATCCGCCGCAGCCGGGTGAAGTCAGTTGCTCCTGGAGCCAGCCGGCCTCGCGCGCGCGGCGAGTGATGCGCGCGAATGCCTTTCGGTTGTCGAAGCAATCGTCGACGACCCACGGTGCCGCGCCGGCTTCGAGGGCTGCGAGGAAATCGCGCGTGTGGCGCACGAGATCCGCGGTGCACAGGGCGAGCCAGATCGTGGCGCCGGAGAGCTGGACGTAACATACGCCGCGCTGGCGCGAGCGCGCGGGCTCGTCGAAGGCGTCGTGGTGCAGCAGCGCGCCGCCTTCGGGCGCGTTCCAGTAGCCGATGTGCTGGGTCAGGAGCACTGGCGAGCCGACGAAGCTCGCGAGCAAGCCTCGATGCGCGCGCGACTTCGCGATCGCATCGGCCAGCGGCAAGCAGCGGCGCGCGAACTCGCTGACTCGGGCGTGGGCCTGCTCGTCAGCGCTGGCATCGTCGTCGCCTTCGCGGCCGAAGGAGAAGCGCACACGGCCCGATCCGTTCGTGGTGGGGGAGGTCAGGGTCGCGCTCTTGACCCACAGGCGCGCGCCAGAGCCGCCGTCGCGCACGAAGAACTTTTCGAGATCGCGCTCGGGATCGTCCAATCGGGTCGCGGCCTCCAGAGTGTCGCGACCCAGTTTCGACGAGAGAAACTTCCGCAGGGTCCCAGGCTTTCGCAGGTTCCTGACGACGCGACTCCAATTTGTGATCGGGTCGCGCTCGGCGAGCACGAGCGCGCTCGCCCAGCCTGGCAGCACGATCGGTCGCGCCGCGCGCCAGCGTGTCGACAGGGCATCCAGGCGCTTACTTGTAGCCCCGCTCGATGCTGTCGCGGGCAGCTCGGCCACCGACAGGAGCGGCCGCCCGAAACGCGAAACAGGCACGATCCGCAGCGAGCACTTGCGCAGCAGCGCGAGATACTCCGGGTAATCGCCCTCGCGATACGCGACCAGCGGCCGCGCCCCTGGGCAATGGTCGCGATCGGCGGCTTCGAGAATCCCGCTCAGCAGCCCCGCGCCGCCCGCGAGATCACTTGTCGTCGATCTTCGGCGCTTCATAGTGCGCGGAGGGATCGACGGGCGAGGCGTAGGTCGAATTCCAGACCGAGACGAAGATCTTGTCGAGCGCTTCGCCGACCGACTTGCCCTCGACGATCAGACCCAGATTGCGGCTGGTCGAGAAATACTCGCGCTCCCAGTTGCTCGTCCCGATCCAGGCTCGCCGTCCGTCGACGACCATGTACTTGGCGTGGGAAACCCTCGCGAAAGGAATGAATCCGCCCGACCACTGCGGGATCGTGGTCATGCGCACCTCCACGTTTTCCAGCGGCTCGAGGCTCTGTAGCCCCTCGATCGTGCCCTTGCGCTTCGACCAGTCCGCGCACAAAAGCTCGACTTTCACACCGCGCGCGGCACAGCGTCGCAGCGCGGCCTCGAGCGCGTCGAAGTAGACCTTGTCGCGGCCGACCGGCTTGTAGGTCATGACCTGCACCCGCACCCGCTCGCGCGCGCTGTCGATCAACTCGACGATCTTGAGCAACTCCCACAGCTTCGGATCGGGCATCAGGACCTTGGGCGAGAACACCGGCGTCACGTTGATCTCCGCCGCGCCTTCTCCGATGCGCGTGGGGAAGACATAGCCTTGAGGAGCGAGCGAAACCGGGTCGAGCTTCTCGCCGCCGGCCAGGGCCCAGTCGAGCGCGAACACGTCGTTCACGGCCTTGGCCACGTCGGGCGCCGCCACGCGCACGCCGAGCTCCTGGATGTGCTCGAGCGAGCGCCAGTCGAAGTTCTGGCTGCCGATGAAGACCTCCTCGCCGTCGACGATGAAGTACTTCGCGTGCAGGATGCCGCGCGTCGTGCTCTCGAGGTCGAGCACCCGCAGCTCGAGGTCCTTGATCGCCTTGAGCCGCAGGCTCATCTCCGGGTAGGTCGAGGTGAACTTCAGGTCGAGCAGGAAGCGCACTTTCACGCCGCGCGCAGCGGCCGTCTCCAGCGCCTTGATCACGCCCTCGAGCTTGCTGCCCGGCGCCGAGCTGGCGTAGAACTCGGCGAAATCGAGCGTGCGCGCCGCGCTCTCGATCATCTCGATCCAGACCACGTCGGCGTTGCGCACCTCTGGGTGATCGAGCGTGGTCTCGATCGGCGCGCTCTCGACCAGCTCGAACACCGGCGGGTGGAGCACGCTCGCCGACTGCTGGGCCTGTCCCGGGGCTTGGGAAGGCACCTGCGGCAGGGCGAACGGGAGCGCGCAGGCGAGAGCGAATACGATGCGGTGGGTCACGCGCGCGAGCCTACGCCAGGCGCTTCCCCGCGTCGAATGAAGATGCCTAGCAGGCGAGCGGAGTGAATGAAGATCGGAGCAAGAAGCGGACGGAGAAGTAGGATGGCGCCCTGAAGCTCGCGCCGGCCTCGCTGGCCTTGTATGCGCAGCCTCAGGCTCCGCGCGACGAGCCGAAGCCGAGAGTGCCCCGCAAGCAGCCCAAGGGGAAGTAGGGAGCATGGACAAGCAGCCGAGCGCCGCGGAGGAGATCGTCAAGTGGGTGGGCGTCATCGGCACACTGATCCTGGTGCTCTGGCTCATCGTCGAGTTCGCGCCGGCGTCGGTGTTCTGAGCGCAGGGCGTCGCGCCTCGCCGATTTTTCCGCAGCACTTTCGCGCCCGAGCCCTGCCCGCAGGCCTGACGAATAATATGCCAATCGGGTAGAATAATCCCGCTTGCACCGACTACCCAGTCCCGACGGAAAATGCACCCTTGCACTTCTGGCGCGACTAACTATTCTGTTCGATCGTATCCATGGCCGCCACAACCGAAAGACGTTCCGTCGTCCGCGAGCTGATCGCGAACGGACAATACCAGAGCCAGTCAGAGCTCCACGCCGCGCTGGCGAAGCGCGGATTCCAGGCCTCGCAGCCGGTGCTGTCGCGCGATCTGCGCGCGATCAAGGCCGCCAAGCAGGACGGCGTCTACACGATGGTGCCCGAGGAGCGCTTCACGCCGCTCGACGCCCTGCAGAGCCTGGTGCGCGGCCATGCCAGCGCCACGCACATCACGCTGATCCGCACCGAGCCGGGCGCTGCCTCGGCCGTCGCGCGGGCGATCGAAGCCGACGGCCTGCTGGGAGTCACCGGCACGATCGCCGGCGACGACACCGTGCTGGTGGCGACTTCCTCGCAGGCTGCCGCGCGTCGCGTGCGCGCCCGCGTGTCCGCTCTGCTCTCCTGACCGCTCCCGCATGCCTCATTTCAAGGGAACTCCGATGCGTGTATTGCTGGCCTATTCCGGTGGTCTCGACACTTCGTACCTGGTCGCCTGGCTGATCCGCGAGCGCGGGGCGGAGGTCACGGCGCTGACGGTCGATTGCGGCGGATTCAGCGAAGAAGAGAAGCAGTCGCTGCGCGAGCGGGCCCTGCAGCTCGGCGCGGTGGAGCACCGCTTCGTCGACGCGCGCGCCGAGATGTTCGATCGCGTCCTGCGCTGGCTGGTCGCCGCCAACGTGCGCCGCGGCGGCGTGTATCCGCTGTCGGTCGGAGCGGAGCGCGGCCTGCAGGCGGAAGTCCTCGCGCGCGAAGCCCTCGCCGGCGGATTCGACGCCGTGGCTCACGGCTGCACGGCCGCGGGCAACGACCAGGTCCGCTTCGAAGCCGCGCTGACCACCATTGCGCCGGGTCTGAAAGTCCTGGCGCCGGTGCGCGATCTCGCGCCGAGCCGCGAGTCCCAGCGCGCCTGGCTCCAGAAGCACGAGTTGCCCATCCCGCCCGCGGGCGGGCGTTACTCCGTCAACGCCGGCCTGTGGGGCCTGACCATCGGCGGCGCCGAGATGGGCGACTCGTCCCAGGCCCTCCCGGAGGAAGCCTGGCATTGGACGCGCGGCGGCGGCGGCGATGCGCGCGTGCAGATCGACTTCGAGGCGGGAATTCCCGTCGCGATCGACGGCCAGCGCCTGTCGCCGGTCGAATTGATCGAGCGACTCAACCGCGAGGGCGGGCTGCTCGGCGTCGGCCGCGGTTACCACCTCGGCGACACCGTGCTCGGCATCAAGGGCCGCATCGCTTTCGAAGCGCCGGCGGCGGAGATCCTGCTCGACGCGCACCGCGAGCTCGAAAAGCTCGTGCTCACCGAGGAGCAGCGTTTCTGGAAGGACCACCTCGGCGACGTCTACGGCCGCCGCCTGCACCAGGGCCTGTTCCACGATCCTTTCCAGCGCGACCTCGAGGCCTTCTTCGCATCGAGTCAATCGCGCGTGAGCGGCTCGAGCTTCGTGCGCCTTTCCGGCCGCGCCGTGCTCGTCGAGGGCGTGCGCTCGCCGTTCAGTCTCCTGGCCGCGAGCGACGCGCGCTATGGCGAGCGCCCGGCGACCGGTTCCGATCCGGCGGGCGCCGTCGGTCTCGCGCGCGTGCTTGCCGAGCCCGCGCGTCTGCATCGTCGCGCCGGCGAGGCGGGGAAAAAGGCGGCGCTGCTATGAAGCGCGTCCAGCTCGACAAGATCGCCTCGGTGACCCTGCGTCTCGAGCTCGAGCGCAACGCCGTGCTCGGCGACGAGATCCCGTCCGAGGCTGGCACCGTCGTCGCGGCGCGCGTGCTCAACGCGAAGACGTCGTACAACACGATGGAGGACGTGCACGGGCGCATGGTCGCCCTGCATCCGGGCGACGTGATCGCCGGCGCGCTCGGCCACCGCGACGCGCTGTACGGCTATTCCGGCCGCGTGCCGGAGAAAGTCGTCGTCGGCGACCAGCTGCAGCTCTTGAACATCGGGGGGGTGATCGGCATCGGCGCCGAGGCCGTGCCGGGACTCGGCGATCCCTTCCGGATCGAGGTCCTCGGTTCCGTGCTCGAATTCCCTTATCTCGGGACGCGCGTCGGCGTGCCCGCGAACATCGCGCGCGCGTCGCTTCCGCAGGCACCCTTGCCGAGCGAGCTTCCGCCGATCATCGCGCTGGTCGGAACTTGCATGGACGCCGGGAAGACCACCGCGGCGGCCGTGATCATCACCGAGCTGTCGCGCAAGGGTCTGCGCATCGCAGCGGGCAAGCTCACCGGCGTGTCGCTGCGCCGTGACGTGCTGCAGATGGCGGACTGCGGCGCGGAGCCGACCGCGATCTTCACTGACTTCGGCGTGGTGACCACCAGCGAAGACACGGCTCTGCGCGCGGCGAATTCGCTGATCAGTCACCTTGCCGATTCCGAGCCGGACGTGATCGTGCTCGAGATGGGCGACGGCCTGCTCGGGACGTACGGAGTCCACGCCCTGCTGGGCGACGCGCCTCTGCGCCGCGCGATCACGGCGACGGTGCTCTGCGCCCAGGATCCTGTCGGTGCCTGGGGCGGTCAGCGACTGCTTCTCGAGCGCTATGGCATGTCGATCGTCGCCGTTTCCGGGCGTGTCACCGATTCGCCGGTCGGCGTGCGCTTCTGCACCGAGAAACTCGGCGTCGCGGCGTGGAACGCGCTGCGCGACGGACACAAGCTCACCGAAGCCCTGCTGCCCTACGTCGAGAGACAGAGAGTGGGAGCATGAAGACCACCAGCGAGACCAGATCGCCGCAGGCGAGCGATGCGGCGAAAAGCCAGGCGAGCACGCCCTTGTTCGTGTGGGGCGGCGGCGGGATGCTCGCCGGCGAATTCCTGCGCCTGTCCGAGATGCACCCAGCCCTGCGACTCCAGGCCGCGGTGGTGCGCAGCGGCACGCCCTTGAGCGAATCGCAGCCGCACCTCGCGAGCACCATCGCGACTTCCTCGTCCGAGGAAGCGGAGCGCGCGCTGCGTCTGTGCCTCGAGGACAACGAGCGCGCGGCGGTGATCCTCGCCTTGCCGCACGGAGAATCGCCGGCGCTGTGGAAACGGCTGCGCGCCGAGCTCGGACGCGCGGGCGATCGAGTGGCCCTCGTCGATCTGGCCGCGGACTATCGCCTGCGCGACGCGAAGCTCTACGAATCGGCCTATGGCGAGCCCCACGAGGATTTCGCCGAGGTCGAGCGCTTCGCCTACGGTCTGCCGGAGTTCAAACGCGCCGCTTTGCGCAAGTCGACGCGCTGCGCCGCGCCCGGTTGCTTCGCGACCGCGATCCAACTCGCCAGTCTGCCCGCTGCCTACGCTGGATTGCTCGACACCGAGCGCGCGTGGATCCTGCACGGCATCACCGGCTCGAGCGGCAGCGGCAACGCGCCCAAGCCCGGCACGCACCATCCCCATCGCCACGGAAATCTCTGGGCCTACTCGCTTCAGGGCCATCGCCACGAAGCGGAGCTTGCCCAGGCCCTCGGTTGGCACGGGATCGAAGCCAAGCTGCAGCTCGTCGCCTACTCCGGTCCCTTCGCGCGCGGCATTCACATGACGGCGGCCTTGCCTCTGCGCCGCCAAACGGCCGCCGCCGACGTGCTTGCGATCTACCGCGCCGCCTACGCCAACGAGCCCTTCGTCGAAGTGCTCGAGGATGGCGTACCCGACATCCGCCGCGTCGCGGGCTCCAACAGCGCCGCGATCGCGATCTCGGTTCGCGACGACGTGCTCACCGTGCTCGTCACGCTCGACAACCTCGTGAAAGGCGGCGCGGGACAGGCGCTGCAATGTCTCAACCTGATGCTCGACTACCCGGAGACCTGGGGCCTGGCCCGATCCGGACTGGGAGTTTGCTGATGAGTCTCATCGAATGGCCGGCGTACAAGCGCATTCCGATCGAAGTCGTCTCCGCGCAGGGCAGCGATCTGGTGACGCGAGCGGGAGACCATGTGCTCGATCTCTACGGAGGCCACTGCGTCAACACGCTCGGCGCGGGAGATCCGGGCCTGGGTGCCGTGCTCGCGCGCCAGTGGAAGACCTGGTCGTTCGCGACCAATCTCATCGATCATGCCCCGCGGCGCGAGTTCCTCGCGGCGTTCGAGCCGACCCTGCCGCGCGGCGATTGGAGCGTCTTCGTCACGAATTCCGGCGCCGAAGCGAATGAAAATGCGCTCAAGGCGGCGCTCGCGATCACGGCGCGCAACAAGGTCGTGTGCTTCAGCGGTGCTTTCCACGGCCGGACCGCGGGCGCGGCTTTGATCAGCGACACCAAGCGCGCTGCGTATCCCGCCGCTGCGTTCGAGGCCGTGCGCATTCCCTGGAGCGACATCGGCGCCGCGAGCCGCGCGATCGACTCCTCGACTGCCGCGGTGATCCTCGAACCAATCCAGTCGCTGGCCGGTGTGCAGGAACCCGCGCCGGGTTTCCTCGCGAAGTTGCGCGAGCGCTGCGATCAGAGCGGTGCTCTGTTGATCTTCGACGAAGTCCAGAGCGGCAACGGCCGTCTCGGCACGTTCTGGGCCTCGCAACACTTCGACGTGATTCCCGACCTGTTCACGACCGCGAAAGGCGCGGGCGGCGGATTCCCGATCGGCTTGACCGTCGCGCGCGCGAGCCTGTCGAAGGTGACGCCCGAGGGACTGATGGGCACGACTTTTGGCGGAGGACCTCTCGCCCTGGCGATGGCCAGCGAAGTCTCGCGTCGCATTGCAGCGCCGGGTTTCCTCGAGCACGTGCGCCGCGTCGGCGCGGACTTCCGCTCGTCCTGCGCCGTCGGCCCGATCGCGTCGATTCGCGGCGAAGGACTCTTGCTCGGACTCGTGCTGCATCCGGGCCTCAAGGCCGTGACCGTTCGCGATCGCCTGCTCGAGCAGGGGATCCTGGTCGGAACCTGCGACGATCCGAGCGTCCTGCGCCTCTCGCCCGCGCTCAACCTGCCGAGCGACGCACCGGCGCGTCTCGCCGCGGCGCTCGAGCGCATATCGGCCGATCCGCGGGGCGCAGGCGCGGCGCGCGACCCCGTGCCCAGTGGAGCCCGCCCGTGAACGGGCTCTACCACCTGGGAGATTTTCCGCCGAGCGAAGTCGAGCAACTCGTCGCGCGCGCCCTCGCCCTGCGCGGCGGAGCGCGAGCGCAGCGCTTCGAAGGCCGCGCTCTGGGCCTCATGTTCTTCTCGCCCTCGCTGCGCACACAGGCCTCCTTCCAGCGCGCCGCGGCTCTGCTCGGCCTCGATCTCGTGCAGCTCCAGGGCGGCGCCGGCGGCGTGTGGGGGATCGAGACGAGCGAAGGGGCCGTGATGGACGGCGCCAACGCCGAGCACATCCGCGAAGCAGCCGCGGTGCTCGGTCGATTCGTCGACGTGCTCGCGGTTCGCGCCTTCGCGCGCGGCGAGAATCTCGCGGAGGACTTTGCCGATCCGATGCTCGACGGCTTCCGCCGTTTCGCCGGCGTGCCGGTCGTCAACATGGAAAGCGCCCTGTGGCATCCCTGCCAGGCCCTCGCGGACTGGACCACCATGGACATGCTGCGCGTGCCGCGCGCGGCCAAATTGGTGCTCACCTGGGCCTGGCATCCCAAGCCCCTGCCGCAAGCCGTGCCGAATTCGACCCTGACCATGGCCGCGCAGCGCGGCATGCAGGTCGTCGTGCACCGACCGCGCGGCTTCGAGCTGGCCGCGGACGTGATGGGCCAGGCGCGAGAGCTCGCGGCGGCCTCCGGCGGCTCGGTCAGCGAGAGCGACGACCTCGCGAGCTTCGACGGCGCTCGCGTGGTCTACGCGAAATCCTGGGGCAGCCTCGCCTGCTACGGCGACGCCGCGCGCGAAGCTGAATTGCGTGCTCCGCTGCGCCAGTGGTGCGTGACCAACGATTGGATGCGCAAAGCGGCCCCGGGCGCGCATTTCATGCACTGCCTGCCGGTGCGGCGCAATGTCGTCGTCGCTGACGAAGTCCTCGACGGACCGAGCTCCGTCGTGATCGATCAAGCCGAGAACCGCTTGCACGCGCAGACCGCGCTGCTCGAAGCCGTGTTCTCGAGCCTTCCCCGCGAACGCACGCGCACGTCGCCGCGCTCCGAGAGCGACTCGACCAGCCCTGCCATGGAGATGCAACGATGATCGACCTGTTCCGAGCTGCTCCCCACATTCGTTTGCACCGCGGCGCCACGATGGTGATCAAGGTCGGCGGCGGCGCGCTGTCGCGGCCTTCGAACGTGCGCCTGTTCGCGAAGCAGGTGTCGATCCTGCAGGCGCTCGGCGCGCGCGTCGTCGCGGTCCACGGCGGCGGACCGCAGACCGACAACGTCCAGCGTCTGCTCGGCGAGGAGCCGCGCATGGTCGACGGACGGCGCGTGACCAGCCCGCTGGGCCTGCGCGCCCTGCGCATGGCGACCATCGGCGAATTGAATTCCGAGCTCGCCGCGGCCTTGACCGCCGAGGGCGCGCCCGCGGTCGGTCTGTGCGGAGCCAGCGCCGGCGTGCTCGAAGCCCTGCGCCGCAAACCGATCGTCACCAGCGAAGGCATGGTCGATTTCGGCGAGGTCGGCGATCTCGAGCCCTCGAACCCGGCCCTGCTGCATGCCTTGATCGAGAAGGGCTTCGTCCCCGTCGTCGCGCCGCCCGCGAGCGACGGCCAGGGCGGATTCCTCAACGTGAACGCCGACCTGGCTGCCGCGTCGATCGCCGTGGCGATGAAAGCGCGCAAGCTGATCCTCGCCACCGGCGCGCCGGGAATCCTGCGTGACATGAACGACCCGCATTCGCTGGTCTCGGCCCTGGCCCTCGCGGACCTGATCGCGATGGAGACCACCGGCGTGCTCCAGGCCGGCATGAAAGTGAAGGCGAAGGCGATCCGCATCGCGCTCGAAGGCGGGGTCGATCGCGTGCACGTGGTTTCCGGCGCGGATCCGGAAGCCCTGCTGGTCGAGCTGTACACGACCCAGGGTGCGGGCACGCTGGTGACGCTCGAGCCCGAGCGCGCGCCCGAGCCCAGCGCTTCGCAGCCCAGCTTGAACGGAGCGAGCGCGTGAAATCGCTCGCCGGCCTGCTGGCCGATCTGGTCGCGATCACGAGCATCTCCGGCGCGGAGGAGGAGATCGCGAAGTACGTCAGCGATTTCTTCGCCGCCAACGGCATCGACAGCGAGCGCCTGGGCAACACGGTGCTCGCGCAGCTCGAGCGCGGGAGCGGCCCGAAGTTCCTGATGAACTCGCACCTCGACACGGTCCCGGTCGGCAACGGCTGGACCCGCGATCCTTTCCGTGAGGAATGGCGCGACGGTCGTTTGTACGGACGCGGCGCGAACGACGCCAAGGCGAGCGTGGCGGCGATGCTCGCTGCGATGGCGGCCTTGAAATCCGTTCGCGGTCTGCGCGGCACTGTCCAGCTCGCGCTGACCGCCTGCGAGGAGACCACCAATGCAGGCATGGGCGCGGCTCTCGCGCGTCTGGGCATGCCCGATGGCGCGGTCACGGGCGAGCCGACGGGGCTCGCGGTGGTTCGCGCGCAATCGGGATTGACGGTGTTGACCGCCGAGTGGCGCGGCAAGGCCTGCCATGCTGCTCACGTCGCGCGCGTCGACCACGAGAACGCCTTGTTGCTCGCCGCTCGCGAGCTGTGCGCCGTCGCTCCTTACGTCGAGGTCGGAAAAGAACATCCGTTGCTCGGCAAAAGCACGCTGGTCGCGACCGTGCTCGAATCCGGCGCGCGCCACAATGTGGTGCCCGACCGCGCTCTCGCGGTGTTCGATGGCCGGCTCGCTCCTCCCTACGCCGCCGCCGATGGCATCCGCGTCTTGAGCCAGCGCATGCCCGCCGCCACGGTCGCGGTGCGCTCCGAGCGCCTGCAGCCGATCGAGACGGCCGAGGATCATCCGCTGGTCCGCGCCGCGCTCGAAGCAGCCGGCAAGAGCGCCGCGGTCGGCTCGTCGACGCTTTCCGACATGGCGTTGCTGCAAGGCGTGCCCTGCGTGAAATGCGGTCCTGGCGAGACCGCTCGCTCGCACACTCCCGACGAGTTCGTGCTGCTCGAGGAGCTCGAAGCCGGCGCCGCTTTCTACACGCGCCTGGTTCCGGCGGCGCTCGAGGCCCTGTCGAAAAGAGAGGTGCCGACATGAGCAGCCCCTCCCACCCGCGTCCGATCTGGGATCGCGGCGATGCGATCGACGCCGAGATGCTGGCCTTCACGATTGGCGACGATCCGCGGATGGACCAGCGGCTCGTCGCCCACGACCTGCGCGGCTCGATCGCCCATGCCCAGGGGCTCGCCAAGGTCGGCTTGATCTCGGCCAGCGATCTCGCCGAAATCGAGAAGGGCCTCGAGGGCCTGCTCGCCGATCACCAGCGCGGCGCGTGGACCGTCGAAGCCGGCGACGAAGACGTCCACTCGGCCGTCGAGCGGCGCCTGACCGAGCGCATCGGCGACGCCGGAAAAAAACTGCACACCGCGCGCAGCCGTAACGAGCAGGTTGCCGTCGACCTGCGCCTGTGGTTGCGCGACGCGGTCGCATCGACCAGCGCGGAATTGACCACGCTGATCGCGGCTTGCCGCGAGCTCGCGCAGACGCGGGGCGACACGCCGCTCACCGGCTACACCCACCTGCGGCCAGCGATGCCCTCGAGCGTCCGCGATTGGATCCTGGCCCACGCGCGCGCTCTCGAGGACGACCTGGCCGAATTCGCGCAGGTGCGCCGGCGCATCGCCGAGTGCCCGCTCGGCTCCGGGGCGGGCTACGGCCTTCCGGTCGAGCTCGCTCGAGCTTTCGTCGCCGAGCGCCTGGGTTTCGAGCGACCCGTCGAGCCGGTCACGCTGGTCCAGCACTCGCGCGGCCGCGCCGAGCTCGCCTATGTCAGCGTTCTCGAAAGCATCGCCCTCGACCTCGGCAAGCTCGCCGCCGACCTGTGGCTCTATTCCTCGAAGGAATTCGGCTTCGTCAAGCTGCCGGTCGAGCTGACCACGGGCTCTTCCCTGATGCCGCAGAAGCGCAATCCCGACCTGATCGAATTGGTGCGCGCCCACGCGCGGCAGGTGGTCAGCGACCGCGCCGCCCTGCTCGACGTGCTGCGCGACCTGCCCTCGGGCTACCACCGCGACTTCCAGTTGATCAAGCCGGCCTTGTTCGCCGCCCACGACCGCATGGCGGCGATGCTGCCCCTGTGCTCGAAGCTCGTCGGGCGGCTCGAGTTCGACGCCGCGGCGATCGCGCGCTCGCTCGCAGATCCAGGTCTCGCCGCGACGGCGCGCACCCTCGAAAAGGTGCGCGCAGGCGTACCGTTTCGCGAGGCCTACCGCGAAGAGAGCCGCGCTTCGGACTGAATCGCCGCTCTCTGGAGACATGGCTCGACTGCACAACGAGCTCCGTTCCAGCAGTCATCGATGGGGCAGGCTAGACTGAGTGCCCCATGCGAAAAATCGTCCCCGCGAGCGTCGTGTTCCTGGCGAGCGGGCTCGTTTCCGCGACCGTTCATGCCCAGAGTCTCGTCACGGAGCTCGCCAGCACCGGCACCTCCGACCAGGCCGCCAGCGGCAGCTCGGTGTATCCCTCGATCTCCCTGGACGGGATTTGGGTCGCTTTCGAGAGCGATGCCGCCGACCTCGTGAGCAACGACACGAACGCGAAAAGCGACGTATTCGCAAGCGGCCGCATCAGCGGGACTCTGCTGCGCGTGAGCGTCGACTCCAACGGCGTGGAGGGCAACGATGCCTCGACCTCGGCGAGCATTTCGGGGGACGGCCGATATGTCGCGTTCGCGAGCATCGCCACGAACCTCGTTCCCAACGACTTCAATAGCGTGAAGGACGTCTTCGTTCGCGACACGCTCGCCGGATCGACGGTGCGAGTCAGCGTGGACTCGTCGGGTGGTCAGTCGGACGACTGGTCGCATGCGCCCGTGATGTCCGCGGATGGCAGGTACGTGGCCTTCGCCAGCCAGGCTTCCAACCTGGTTCTGGGCGAGACCAATGGCTGGGTGGACGTCTTCGTCCACGATCTGACGACGGGTGTCACCGAGCGGGTCAGCGTCGACAGCTTCGGGGCGGAAGCGAACGCGTGGAGCGGCGGTGGCAGCTATCCATGGCGGACGACCCCGATCTCCGCCGACGGCCGGTTCGTGGCCTTCGCCAGCTTCGCGAGCAACCTGGTCGTGGGGGACTCGAACAACAAGTGGGACGTGTTCGTCCGCGATCGTCAGGCGGGCACCACGGTGCGCGCCAGCGTCTCGAGTACGGGCGTTCAGGGAATCATGGAGTCCTACAACCCCGCCATTTCCGCCGACGGACGCTTCGTCGCTTACGAGTCCTTCGCCTTCAACCTCGTTCCTGGCGACACCAACAACGCACAGGACGTCTTCGTCCACGATCTGCTCGCCGGCACGACGATCCGCGCCAATCTGACCGCGGCGGGTGCCCAGTCGAGTTTCGAGGCACGCGAGCCCGCGCTCTCCGCGGACGGTCGCTTCATTTCCTTCGAAAGCAACGCGCCAGACCTGGTCCCCAGCGACTTGAATGGCGATTCCGACGTCTTCGTGCGCGATTTGAGCCTGGGAGTGAACTCGCTCTGGAGCGTGAACACGGCGCTGGCACAGGCCAACCAGCCGTCCGGCGGAGGCACGCTCTCGGGCGACGGATTGCGCGCGGCCTTCCACTCCCGCGCGTCCAACCTGGTCACCAACGATCTCAACAACTCGGAAGATGTATTCACGCGCGGCCCCTTCTTTGCTCAGCCCGTCCTGTATTGCACCGCGAAGGTCAACTCGATGGCTTGCTTGCCGGTGATGGCCTTCATCGGCGTGGTGAGTGCAACCCAGGGATCAGGCTTCACGCTGACCGGGAGCAACGTGATGAACAGCAAGCCCGGGTTGTTGATGTATTCGAGCGCCGGCCAGCTCGCGCAGCCCTTCCAGGGCGGCATTCTATGCGTGCATCCCCCGATCCGGCGTTCGATCGGATTGAACTCGGGCGGCTCACCGATGCCGAATCACGACTGCACGGGTGTTTTCTCGATCGACATGAATGCCTATGCGACCGGTTCACTCGGCGGCAACCCGGCAGCCTTCCTCACGGCGATCGGAACGGTGGTCGATTGCCAGTTCTGGGGCCGCGACCCCGGCTATCCGCCTCCGGCCAACTCGGCCTTGACCGCCGGTCTGGAATACACGATCGGCTCCTGAGCAGCACCCCGGAGGGCCGTGCTCACACGACCGCGACCTTGACGCAGTTGATCGGCGGCAAGGAATCGAACAGGCAGGTCCATTCCTCGCCGCCGTCGTGGCCGATCCACAACTGGCCGGTCGTCGTGCCGAAGTACAGCGCGGGCGAAGCGGCGTCGTCGATGTCCATCGCGTCGCGCAGCACCGTGAACCAGCTCTCCTTCTTCGGGAAGCCGCGCGCCATCCGGCTCCAGGAATTGCCGCCGTTCTCGCTGCGCCACACGGCGGGGGCTCCGTCCGGGCAAGTGCGAGAAGGCACCTCGAGCGGCATCACATAGACCGTGTCGGGATCGTGGGGGTGGACGAGGATCGGGAAGCCGAAATCGCTCGGCAAACCCTTGGCGATCGAGCGCCAGGAGTGGCCGTGGTCGTCGCTGCGCAACACGCCGATGCCGGGGCGATCGGGCCAGCCGCCGTGGTTCTGCATGTAGAGCCTGCCCGGCGCGTCGGGGTGAGCGGCGATCTTGTGCACGCATTGACCGAACACGGGGCTCGGGTCGGGGACGAAGCCCGCGCCGATGCCCTTGTTCGAGGCCTCGAAGGTCTTGCCGTTGTCCTCGCTGAGATAATGGCCGCCGGTCGAGATCCCCAGGTGCATGCGATTGCCCTGGCGCACGATGGTGTGCAAGCACAGCCCGCCATTGCCGGGATGCCATTGACGCGCGTGCTCGTGGTTGCTGATGCCCGGGACCAGCTCCCAGGAATCGCCTCCGTCCTGGCTCTTGAACAAGGACGCAGGCTCGACGCCGCACCACAGGTCCTTCTTGCCGTCGCCGGGCTGCAAGGACCAGATGTTGGCCATCGCGCGCCCGTCTTCCTTCGGGAACACGGGCGCGGACTTGGTCTCCTTGAACTTCTTGCCGAGGTCGTTCGAACGCAGCAGCTTCATTCCGAAGAAGGGGTTGCAGCTCGAGGCCAAGATCTTCGGAGTGCTGCCGCGCTTGTCGATCAGGGTCGAGTACACCGCAACGCCGGATCCTGACGGACCGCGCAGCGAGAATTTGCGCCGCGACTTCGAGGCTTCCGCGACGTACAGGCCCTTCTTCGTGCCGATGCTGAGGATCACGCGCTCCGACATGTCTAACCTCCTGATACCGCCGTGAAGATCGATACGACGTCGCCCGGCGAAAGTGCCGTGTCGAGTGCCTCGCGATCCTGTACGAGCGCTGAATTCACGAACAACCCGATGTGACGACGCACGCGGCCGGTCTCGTCGCACACGCTGCGGTGCAGCGAGGGATAGAGAGACTCGAGCTGGCTCAGGACCTCGCCCGGGCTCGAGGCCGAGACCTTGAGCTCCCGCGCGCCGGCGCAACAATCGCGAAGCTGCGACGGAATACGGACGGTGATCTGCTGGGGAGCCATCGCGCGGGTCAAGGGGGCGGTGAGGATATAACGTGATCGCAAAGTGGTGAAGACGGCCGGCGCGAACTTTCCTCTCGCCCGTCAATCTTTCGCAAACCGGCGGGCGCCGCGAGCGCGCTTGATCCGCGCTTCGACGCTCTGGGCAGCGCCGCGGTCGGCGAAGGGACCGTGGAGTCGCGCGCAGACCCAGGGGCGGCCGGCGTGGGTGCGTCGCGCGCCCCCGCGCTCGAGCCCGTTGTGCTGGCGCAAGCGGCGCTCCGCATCCAGGGTCGTGCCGACATAGGTCGAAGCGCTCGTGCGCGAGACGAGCACGTACACCCACCAGCTCATGCGGCTCGCGGCTTCCATCGCGGGCACGAGGCTACAATCGCGAGGCTCGCCGCGGCGAGTGTGATGTTCGTCGATGCGCTGAAACTCCTGGTGATGCCGCCCCTGTGCCTGTACCTCGCGGCCATCGTGGGATTCGCGCTCCTGCGGCGGCGGCCGCGCACGGGTCGCGTCCTGCTCGGCGGAGCCTTGGGACTGCTCGTGCTGCTTTCCATGCCGGTGGTCGCGACTTTTCTCGCGGTGAGCCTGCAGGGAGCTGCGCCGAGCGGCGAGCTGGACGTCGGCGATGCCCAGGCGATCGTCGTGCTCGGCGCGGACGGAAATTCTTTCGCACCAGAATACGGCGGCGCGAGTGTCGGTCCGTTAACGCTCGAGCGATTGCGCTACGGCGCGAAGCTCGCTCGAGAGCACGACCTGCCGATCCTGGTCAGCGCCGGAGTGATGCGCGAGGGCGAGCCTGCGCTCGCAGTCGCCATGGCCGAAACGCTCGAGCGCGACTTCGCCGTCGCGGTCCGTTGGCGCGAGGAACGATCGGCCGACACTCGCGAAAATGCCTCGTTTTCCGCTGAAATTCTGCGCGCCGAGCACATCGAGCGCGTGCTGGTCGTCACCCAGGCCTGGCACGAAGCGCGCGCTCTGGAAGAGTTCCACCGCGCCGGTCTGACGGCTCGCGCGGCCGGAACAGGCTGGCGAAGCTTTTCGAAGCTCGATTTCCGCTCGTGGATCCCTTCCGCGCGCGGCCTGCGAGAGAGCTCCTGGGCCGTGCACGAGTGGATCGGCCGAGCCTGGTACGCGATCAGCTGAACGAAGACTCTATCCTTACTGCAGTTCTCTCAAGACTCACTCCGCGCGGGGCCGATCTGCCCAGTCAACGCTTGGGGTTTGGGGGCTTTCGAAGGGGGAACACGTGGGGAAATTCGAGAAACCGCGCGAAGTGGCGGTGGGCAGGACTCGCGCCGTGGATGCGCGGCGCAGCATTGGATTGGATTTGAGCATCGTCTTCGCCACCTCGGATGACGCCGCTCGCATCGGCGTGAGCCTCAAGCGCGTCGCTGCATTCCTCGAGCGTTCGCGAATCTCCGCCGAAGTGCTGATCGTCGACGACGGCAGCCGCGACGGCGTGCAGCAGGTCGTGGCCCAGTGGGCGGAGCACTTCGACAGGTTGCGCCTGGTGCGCAACGACGTGCGCAAGGGCCTGGGCTCCGCCGCGCGTTCCGGGCTCCTGCTCGCGGAAGGCAAGCAAGTCCTGCTCGCCGAAGTCGGCCTCGCCGCGCCGGTCGAGGACGCGATCGCCCTGCTCGATTGCCTCGCGGCCGGCGCCGACGTCGCGATCGCCTCGCGCAAGCTCAACGGCGCCAGCGTGCGCTCGCAGCGCCCCGCCGGCCGTCGCGCCGCGGAGGCTGTGTTCGGCGCCGCGGCCCGCATGCTCGTCCCGCTCGGGGCGCGCGACCTGTTCTGCGGCTTGATCGCTTTCAAGCGCGACGCCGCGCGTCGCATCGCCGAGCGCGCACGCCTGGAGCGCGCGACTTTCTGCGTCGAGTGGATCGCGCTCGCCGCGCGCATGGGGCTGCAGGTGATCGAGTGCCCGGTGCGCTTCTCGCACAACTCGGATTCGAAGGACTCGCTGTCCTGGACCGACTTCGTTCGCCTGGACGACCTGTGGAAAGTGCGCAGCCTGCTGAACAGCGTGCGAGCGCCGATGCCGCAGCCCCAGGCCAAATTGCTGATCGAGACCAGCTTCGTGAGGCTGGATCGGGAAGCGCTGTACAGCGTGAGGGCCCCGGTCGACGGCGCCTGATCGTTTGGGGGGGACCGAGGGGGGGACGCACGCCCTGACGCCTGGCGCTCGCCAGGTCTCAGGGCGTGCTCTACACTCCGCCGCCCCATGATGGACCAACGCCACGCCGAGCTGCTCGCGTTCTTCGACGTGGCGATCGACAAGATCCGCGCCCACGCTTCCTACGGTCCGAAGCTCGCGGACGCGGCGAAGGAGCAGCGCGAGCTGATCCTGAACTTCCACACGCATGGGCCTGGCCAGGGCTATTGCACGTCGATCTGCGTGCTCGAGGGCGGCGTGCCCTTGATCGGCCTGCCCGGCGAGCTCACCGAGCTGGTCCACCTGCGCGCCATCGCCCGCACGCTCGAGGAATGCGATCCCTTCATGGAGGCGTTCGCCGACAAGCTGGTCGAGCGCTACGCGCTGAAGCACCGACCGATCACCTGGGTCGACGGCAACGCGAGGCCGGCATGAGCGCGCAAGGCCTGTTGGACGCCGTCGAGCTCGAGCCCGACGTCGCCGCGCGCGCCTGCGTGATCTGGCTGCACGGTCTGGGCGCGGACGGAAACGATTTCGTCCCGATCGTGCCCGCGCTGGGCCTCGACGAGAAACTCGCCGTGCGCTTCGTGTTCCCGCACGCGCCGCGAATTCCCGTGTCGATCAACAACGGCTTCGTGATGCCGGCCTGGTACGACATCGGCGACATCGATCTCGAGAAACGCCACGACCAGGTCGGCGTGCGGCGTTCGGCCGAGGCCGTGAAACGCTTGATCGAGCGCGAGAACCAGCGCGGCGTGCCGACTTCGCGCATCGTCCTGGCGGGTTTCTCGCAGGGCGGAGCGATCGCGCTGTTCACCGGCGTGCGCTATCCCGAGCGGCTCGCGGGAGTCATCGGTCTTTCGACGTACATGGTGCTCGCTGATTCGCTCGCGGCGGAGGCAACGCCCGCGAATCGCGACGTGCCGATCCTGATGTGCCACGGCACGCGTGATCCGATGGTCGGCCGCCAGCGCGGGAAGGGCTCGGCCGATGCGCTGAAGGCCGCGGGGTATCGCGTCGACTGGCACGAGTATCCGATGCAGCACGAAGTCGTGATCGAGGAGATCAGGCTGGTCGGCGAGTTCTTGACGTCGGTTCTGGGTTAATCGCACGAGCGAGCTCGGCGATCGACGTGCTCGACTCCGGTTCGACGCCTAGCTGCGAGCTCTACTCCTCTCCGAACGCCGCTTCGATCGCTTTCCGGCCTTCCTTGTCCCTCGTGACCTCGAGCAGCGATTTCCGAAACCTCGCGAAATCGTAGTAGCGCACGCGGTTGACGCGCAGGTTGTGGTCCTTCTGATCGAGGTTGTTGATCGCCATGCCGATCGACTTCGGCCCGACCCGATCGTCCAGCGCGAGGAGCAGCGCCATCACGCCTTCCTTCGACTCCGTCGACGGCTTGACGCTCCTCGCCGCCGTGCGCTCGATCGCGAGCGAGCGCCACTTCGAATCCTTCATGTCCTTGACCCACGCCGGCGCGTCCTTGGCATGGCTCAGATGCTCGACGATCGCGACTCCCGTGTAGTGGGCCCAGGCGTGGTGATCCGCCTCGTTGCGCAGGTCGCCCCACATCGCGATCACGTGGCCGAGCTCGTGGCAGAGCCCGTAGAAGAGGAACTCTCCGTCCGCGGTCGGCGAGGTGAAGCTCTTCGCGTCCTCGACGGGAAAGTCGATCTCCGAGTGGAAGGGAAACTCCGGCGCGAAATGCGGCGGGCCCTTGATCTCGTCGACGAGGTGCACGCGCACACGCAGCTTCTTGCCGGGAACCTTGCTCCATTGCTCGAAACCGAAGACCTCGTCGTAGGCCGAGAGCACGCCATCGAGAACTTCCGCGAAGTGATCGAGGTATTCCGTGTCGATCCCGTCGGCGCCGCGCAAGACGAAGCGCGCCTTCGAGACCATGGTGTCGAGCTTCGCCGCGTCCTTGCCGGCGTCCTTCCCAAGCCGCGCGCGGATCCTCGCGAAGTCGTCGGAGCGATCGAGGTCCATGGCGGCTTCGGAAACGGCGCGCAGCGCCTGCGTCATCTCCTTGCCGGAGCTCGACGCGAGCAGCGCATCCAAGGCTTTGCTCGCCGCGGGAGGCAGCTGCTTCGCAAGCTCATCTTCCGTCTCCTTCCCCGGCGAGCCCGCGTGCTTCTCGTTCAGCTCGCGCACGGCGTCGACGTAGATCTTCGCCTGTTTCGCCTGCGGCGACTCCGGGCTCGCACCCAGGAACAACACGCAGATCAGCAGCAGCGCTCGCACTACCACGATGGCTCCAGCATAGCTTTCCGCCGCTACATGGGGCGCGGTTCCCAAGCAGCTGAAATCGCGTCCGACATTTCGCCGCCGCAGCGCTTCAGCTCTTCAGCTTCTTCGCCATCTCGACCGCTTCGAAGGCCGAGAGATTCGCGACCGGCGGCTTGTTGTGCGCAATCCCCAGGACCGCATTGATCGCCGCGACGCGCACCGTGTTGTCGTTCGAATCGAGGAATGCCCTCGCCTTGCCCAGCGCGCTCTTGTCCCCGCAGCCCGCGAGCAGATTGAGACACGCGACCACGCGCTGACGATCTTCCTTGGCTTGCAGCGGATCGTTCGGCTTGGGCACGTCCGATTCCTTGAGCAGGGCGAGCACGATCGCGCTCGCTTCCGGCCCGCGCACGCCCTCGAGCGCCGCGCGGATCTGGACGCCGCGCTTGTTCCAGTTCTCGACCGCGGCCGTGTGCAGGGCGAGCAAACCTGCGGTCGACCCGGTCGAAGTCGCGCACACGGCAATCGCGTAACGCTCGTCGGAGTCGACGCCCGCCGTATCCTTGACCGCCTTCGCCAGCATCGGCTCGGTGAGCGAGCGCAGCTCCTTGTCCGGATACAAAGCGCAACGATTGAGCACGTACATGCGCACGTCGCGCGACTTCGACCCGAATTCCTTGGCCATCAAGCGCGTGTGCTCGGCGCCCGTGACCTGGTCGAGCACGGTGATGATCCGGCCGCGCACGATCTCGTCCTTCTCCTTGCCCAGCGCGGCGAGCAAGAGCGGCGCCGTGGCCGCGCCGGCCTTGATCAAGCCGTCGCGCCCGGCCGCGGCCATCTCATCCGTCGCGGCCTTGCGCACGCGCTCGACGTCCGTCTGCGCGATCTTCAAGGCATCGCTAGGGAGCGTGGGCCAGGCTTCGAGGCGCGGCTTGGGAGCCTCGGCGGGCGCAGGCTGTTCCTTGGGCGGTGCCGGCGGGGTCTGCGCGCTCGCGGGGGCGAGCGGGAGCAAAGAAAGCGAAAACGCGAACAGCCAGGGGCGTGAATTCATTTGCCGTGGACTCCCATGAGGTACTTCACTCGTTCGGGCACGATCGTATCCCAGGCGGGGTCGACGATCGTCAGGCGGTGTTTCTGGAGCTCGTCGTCCGGGGGCCGCCAGGATGGATCGGTGAGCAGGTAGCTTGCCTCCAGGCGGTCGACACGCAGCGAGGTGTAGGCGGGCTCCTTGGTTTCCTTGCGCTCGAGCAGCCGCACGCGCGCGAAGCCGCCGGGTTCCTCGAGCACCTCCGACCACTGGTTCAGCTCGAGCGCCATCGCATTGCCCCAGACCGTGAGTCCGAGGACCTGCCAGGTCCCCTCCATCGCGTGACCGAAGACTTCGGCATCCTGCCGCGGGCCCATCAGCGTGCCCTTCTGGATGCGCTCGAACTGCTCTTCGATCGAGCGTCGCGCCTTGTCGCGCGCTTCACTCGAGATTCGCGTCCGCTGGACCGCGCGAGGCAGGCTGACCGCGAGGAAGGCCTGGCGCTTCCATTGCACCTCGCCCGACTCGGGCTCGATCAGCAGGACCGAGAGCGTGTCCTGTGCCACTTCGGAAGCAGTCACCGGAACGTCATCGATCGCGACCACCGTGCCAGCGGGCCATTCGCGAGCACTGGGATCTTCGTGACAGCCGCCGAGCGCGAGCAAGGTGACGAAAGCGATCCTCGCGCGGATCGACCTCGAGCGCGCGAGCGTCGCCGCGCGCAGGTCGGCCACGGGACTCCTGAATTCATTGCCGCTTCGCTCTGCCACCGCTACTCTCGTGATGCTGACCCACGCCCTCGGGCCGCATGAAGATCCTGCTGCTTTCCCACAAGGTACCCTGGCCGTTGCACGACGGGTACTGCCTGCACAATTATCACTATTCGAGGCAATTGTGCGCGCGGCACGAGCTTCACCTCGTCTCGCTCGGCGAAGGCACGGCGCCCGCGGAGCTGAACGGCATCTACGCCTCGACCCACATCGTTCCGCGCCGGCCCGAGCCGCGCCGGCGGAACCTGGCGTCGCGCGCGATCCACGCCCTCTCGCCCGACGAGGTCCACGATTTCGACCCGGCCGTCATGGAGGTGATCGAGCGCACCCTGGCGCGCGAGAAGTTCGACCTGATCTGGGTCGGAGGCGCCAAGATGCTGGTCTACTCGCGGCGCATCACCACGATTCCGGCGCTGGGCGACGTGGCCGACGACGGCGTCAAGGACAACTGGAGCCAGATGTGGGCCAGTCGCTCGCCGGCGACTTTCGCGCGGCGCTGGCGCGACTACGCATCGGCGCGGAGATTCCAGCTCGCGTATTTCCGCCATTGCCGGGTGATCAACGTCGTCACGGAAGAGGACCGCGCCTCGCTGCTCGCGCAGATGCCGGGGCTCGAGGTCAGCGTGATCCACAACGGGGTCGATGCGGAGTACTTCCAGTCGCGCGGGAGCGAGGCGGACGTGCCGACCCTGGTCTTCGAGGGCAGCATGAATTTCACGCCCAACGCCGAGGCGGCTTTGTACTTCTGCCGCGAGGTCTTGCCGCTGGTGCGGGAGACGGAGCCGCGTGCGCGCGTGCTGGTCGTCGGGAACAAGCCGACGGCGGAGGTCAGCACTCTCGCGGCGCCGGATGTCGACGTCACGGGCTTCGTCGACGATGTCAGGCCGTATCTCGATCGCGCGTGGGTGTTCGTGTGTCCGCTGCTTTCGGGGACGGGGATCAAGAACAAGATCCTCCAGGCCTGGTCGATGCAGAAGGCGGTCGTGGCGACGCCGATCTCGACGGGGGGGTTGATCGACGCCGGTGCCAATCTGGTCGTGGCCGATGGGAAGCGTGCGTTCGCGGATGCGATCCTGCGGTTGTTCGCGGATCGCAATCAGAGGCGGGTGCTCGGCGAGCGAGGCCGCGCGACCGTCGTGCAGCATTATTCCTGGGAAGCGAAGGCGCGGCAGATGGAAGCGGTCCTGGCGAAAGTCGCCGGTCCGCGGCCGCCGGTGCGCACGCCGGCGCCGGCGCGCACGGATTGATGGGGGCGCCTGAGCTGGCTGGCGGATCCCGGCAGCTATCGCCGGAGTGGATTCCCGTCCGATGAAGGGATCCGCCGACGCACCCCCCGTGACTCGCCCCACCCATGAAGAGCCGGGAGAGACTCCCGTCGCGAGCCTGGCGAAGCATTCGCTGGTGTACAGCGTTGCGCCGCTGATCCAAAAATTCATCGCGCTGACTCTGGTGTGGATCTACACGCGCGAGCTGAACAATGCGCAGCTGGGCGCGATTGCGATCTGCGATCTCCTGTTCACGGCCCTGATCCAGATTTGCGGCACGAATCTGCTCGGGGCGGTCGTGCGCTTCTACTTCGAGCAGAAGGACGAGCGCGATCGTCGCTCGGTGATCAGCTCAGCGATCCTCTTTCTCTCCGCCGTTTCGTGGTCGATCGTCGCGCTCGGATTCGTCTTTCGCGCACCGCTCGCGGAGGCGCTGTTCGTGGTGTCGGATCCCGAGCTCGCC
>Ga0193706_1000368_pt1 | contig 27444 bp, 20 predicted proteins | sample U3c1metaG_FD_160130 | JGI IMG/M metagenome (GOLD analysis project Ga0193706, IMG submission 160130) | Soil microbial communities from a riparian zone of the East river system, Colorado, United States - U3c1 | ecosystem: Environmental > Terrestrial > Soil > Riparian zone | place: USA: East River... | reverse complement strand
TCACCGCCGCCTATGTCGGCCTGCACGGAATGACCCAGAGTCTGCAGGCGGAAATCCGCGAGTGGGGGCGCGCGGCCTTCCTCGAGAAGGTCTACGTGCGCAACCTGCCCGACGTCGAGCTGACGCCCTTGATCGAGCACCTCTCGGGCTATCCCGGCGTGCTCGGCGTCGAGCCCAACGAAGCGCGCACCTACGTTCCATTTCTTCTGATCGGCGCGCGCGTCGATCAGCTCTCGAAGTTCGGACCCTGCGCGAAGGATCCTGCCCTGCAGCAGCGCATGCGCGCGGAGCACGGCGTGATCCTCTCGCGGCGGCTCGCGCGCCATCGCGACTACAAGGTCGGCGACCAGGTTCACATCAAGGGGCCGAACGCCGAGGTCTTCTCGCTGCCGGTGCTCGCGATCAGCGACGCCTACGGATATTTCCCGCACCCCGATGAGCGCCTGTACGGGATCGTCGACGAGAGCTTCCTCGCCAAGAGTTTCTGCATCGAGACGAAGAACGTGCACGACGTTTCGATCCGTCTCGCGAGCGGCACGGATCCATCGGTCGTCGAGACCGCGGTGCACGAGCTGTATCCCGACGCGAAGGGCATCAACTTCGAGGACGGGCCGTACCTCTGGCGCTGGTACACGACCGACATCGAGCGCGACTTCATCCTCTTCGATCTCGTGCTCGCGGGCACGGTGCTGCTCGCGGCGCTCGGAGTCTTGAACGGCCAGCTGCTCGCGGCCCTCGAGCGCGCGAAGGAGCTCGGCGTGTTGCGCGCGCTCGGCGCGACGCGCGCGCAGATCGCGGGCATGGTCTCGCTCGAAGCGCTGGTCACCGGCACGACCGCCGCGGTTCTCGGCCTGGGACTGGGAAGCGCGCTCTCGCCAGTGATCGTCCGCGCCCTGCGCGTCATCTCCGGCCTCCCTCTGCCGTTTCCTGGTCCATCGTGGCAGCACCTGTGGGCAGGTCTGGGAGCGGTCGCGATCGCATGGCTCGCCGTGCTCTACCCGCTGTGGCGCATGATTCGCGCGCGCGCAGCCGACGCGGTCCGCTCGGGCTGAGCGGATTCCTTTCTCGGAGCGTCGAGGGTCTGCTCGCCGGCGACGGAACCCTTGCCAGCCCACAGGGCCCTGGATAGAGTCTGCCGCCCACAAGCGGGGATGTAGCTCAATTGGTTAGAGCGCCGGCCTGTCACGCCGGAGGTTGCGGGTTCAAGTCCCGTCATCCTCGCCATCTCCGCCGGCCGGCGTGGCGGACGGATCCCCTGAAAGGCCCCTGATGCAATCCGACCTGCCGCCGCCAACGCTCGTCCAGGATGCGCGCGGGCTCTCCGGGCTGCTCGCCGACCTCGCGACGCAGACCGAAATCGCGGTCGACACCGAGGCGGATTCCTTTTTCAACTACAAGGAAAAGGTCTGCCTGATCCAGGTCACGGTCGAGGACCGCGACTACCTGGTCGACCCCCTGGCCGGGTTCGACATCGCTCCCCTGGGAGAGATCCTGGCCGATCCGGCCAAGGAAAAGATCTTCCACGACGGGGAATACGACGTGCTGATCATGAAGCGCTCGTTCGGCTTCCGCTTCGTCAACCTGTTCGACACGCGCGTGGCCGCGGCGGCGCTCGGCGAGGCCCAGCCAGGGCTGGCGAGCGTGCTCAAGTCGCGGTTCGGGGTCGAGCTCGACAAGTCGATGCAGCGCTCGAACTGGAGCGCGCGCCCTCTGTCGCCCAAGCAGGTCGCCTACGCACGGCTCGACACGCGTTTCTTGATTCCCTTGGCGCGCGAGCAGAAGAAGGAATTGGAGCGGGCGAAGCGCCGGCGCATCGTCGAGGGCGAATGCCGGCGATTGGAGCAGCTGGTGCCCGCCGACAACGCCTTCGAGCCCGACGAATTCCTGCGCATCCAGGGCGCGCGGCAACTGGAGGGGACGGCGCAGCGCGCCCTGCGCGAGCTGTTCGTGCTGCGCGACAAGCTCGCGCGCGAGAGCGACCTGCCGCCGTTCAAGGTGATCCACAACGAAGTCCTGGTGCAGCTCGCGCAGCGCGCCCCGGCGAGCCAGCGCGAGCTCGACGAGATGTCGGGTCTGTCTCCCCGGCAAGCGCGCCGCTTCGGGAACGACCTGCTCCAGGCCCTGGCGCGCGCGCGCGAGCTCGGGCCGATCACGCGCGCGCCGCTCCTGCCCTCCAAGGACGGCACGGGCGAGCTCGACGATCAGGAATTCGAGCTGCACGAGCGGCTCAAGGAGTGGCGCCGCGAGCAGGCCGCGAAGGAGGGCTACGACGCGAGCCTGGTGCTCAACCGTCACGTGCTGCTGCGCCTGGCCAAGAAAAAACCGCGGCGGATGGAGGACCTGGAGGGCATCGAGGGTCTGCTCGACTGGCAGGTCAGCGAGCTGGGGCCGCAGCTGGTGTCGCTGATCGACCGCAGCCTGAAGGAATTTCAGACTCTTACGCCGCGCTCGCGCCGGCGCGGACACTTCAGGAGCTGAGCCGCGGCTCAAGATCGCGCGGCCGCCGGCTCGATAGCCGGACCATGCGCGCCCCGGTTCTGCACCTGGTCATTCTGGCCGGGATCCTCGTCACAGGTTGCTCGAAGACCGCGCAGGAACCGCAGGCTCCGTTGAAAGCCACGCCGGTGACTCCGCTGCTCGACTGGGCCTCGGTCACCAAGCGAAACGTGCCGGCCAAGGCGGAATCCACGGCTTCCGCGGCCCTGGAAGATCCGGCGCCCGCGAAGAAGACCTCGTCGCTCGCTCGCGCTGCTTCGAGCGTCGCCGCCACGGGCCGTCACGCGCTTTTCGCGCGGCTGCCGAAGGCCGCGCTGCTGGTCCTCGACCTGCCCGATCTGAAAGGGCTGCACTCGGCATTGGAGCTCAGCGGACTGGGACACATGCTCAGCCTGCCCCAGGTCGACGAGCCGCTGACGCAAATGCGCGAAGCTTGGACCCGCGGCCTGACCCAGATGCGGCAGGAGTCGCCCGAGCTGGTCGCCGCGCTCGATCTCCTGCCCGAGCTCGGCGGCCGGATGGCCGTGGCGATCACCGGCTTAACCGCCGAGTCGCTGCGCGCCTCCGCCGTGGACCTGCCGATCGCCGTGTGCATCGTCTACGACGCGGGCGCTCAGGCCGATCGCGTGGCGCAGGTCATGGCGCCGCTGCTCGCGGCGACGGCCAGGGATCGCAGGTGGCTGCTCGAGGAAAAACCCTTCCCGGCCTGGGGCTGCGAGATGGGCGACGCGCGCTTCCTGCTCGATTTCGAGCGCCGCGGCGACGTGTTCGAGATCCGCATGGGAGGACGCAGCGCGGTGACCCGCGAGCTGGCCTCGGCGCGCACGCGCATCGAGTCGTCGTCGTTCCTGGCTTCGCGAGTGGCGACCGAAGCGTCCAACGTCGAAGCCCTGGGCGCCACGGAGCTCGCCGAGATCCATCTGCAGCTCACTTCGCTCTGGGACGCGATCCGCGCCGGCGGCAATCGCGCGGACACCCGCGTGCTCGCTCGCACCGGCCTGCCGCAGTTCTACGGTGCATCGGTCGCGGTCGGGCGCACGCAGAAGGGCTTGGCGGAAGCATTGACGCTGCACTCTCCTTCGGGCATCGACCTGGTCACTCACCTGCTCACCGGACAGCCGATGGACAGGACGCTCGCGCGCTGCGTGCCCGCGGGCCTCGCCAACGCAGGCCTCTACAGCTTCGACGGCACGCGAGTCATCGCGGATCTGTGCCTGATCCTCCCGAGCGAAGCCCAGAGCGGCCTCGTGCGCGGCCTCTCCGAGTTCAAGCGTGAATTCGGCGTCGACCTCGAGAAGGACCTGCTCGCCAACTTCGGTCCCACGATCGCGGTGGGGACCAGCGGACTCTCGTTCCTCGATTCGGATGCCCTCGAATTTCCGAGCTTCTTCTTCGCCTGCCAGCTCGTCGATGCAGCGCGCGCCAAGCGCAGCTTGACCTCGCTGTTGATCGCTTCCGGTTGCTCGCCCGATCTCGAGACCGACACGCTCGAGGGCGTCGAGGTCACCTCGCTCGCGATTCCGATGGACGAGACGGGGCCCGAGCTGGAGCTGCATTGGTGCATCAAGGACTCGGTGCTGCTGCTCGCCACGAGCAACTCGCTCCTGCGCGAATCGATCCGCGGCCTGGGGCGCAAGGGAACTCCCAACGCAGGCCTGGCGCGCGCCCTGGCCAGCGCGAATCCCGACTGCTTCAGCGCGGGGTTCTCGCAAGGCGAGCAGGGCACACCCGACGCGATCACAGTGGGCCGGCGCACGAGCGCGGGCCTCGAGCTGACGAGCGCCGACGGCATGGCGATGCAGAGCACGGTGTTCTCGCTGTTCACGCTCGGCGTGGCTTCGAGCGTCGCGATCCCCAAGCTGATGGCGGAGCGCATCGACGCCAACGAGAGGGCGGTCGCGTCGTCGCTGGTCGTGATCAACGATGCGCAGCTCATGGCCCGCCTGGGGAACTACCTCGACCGCGACGGCGACGGCCGGGGCGAGCAGCTGTTCCTGGACGAGCTGAGCGGAGAAAGCCCGCTGCGCGGCAGCACGCTGCCGATCTCCGATCCCTGGGTCGAGAACAAGTTCGAGTGGGTCGAGCCGGGCATCGGCAAGCGCAATGGATTCTATTTCCGCGTCGATCTGCCCTCGGTCGACGGTCACGGCGCCTGCAGCGTCGCGGATCTCGAGGCCCATCCGCTTGCACCGGAAGGCGAAGAGCCGAGCTGTGTCGTCAGCGCCTGGCCGATCGACTTGTCCACCGGCAACGCGGTGTTCGTGTTCGACTCCGAGGGCGGGCTGTACAGCTCGGACAACCGCGGCGAGCGGCAGCAGTACGTCGGCGATCGCTCGCCGCCGATGGGCGCGCACTGGACCGCGTCGGGCGAGCCCGGCGAGGCCACGCGCTACGTCGGCCGCGACGGCGGAATCTGGCTGCGGCTACGCTCGGTAGGGGATCCGCCCGGCCGTTGAACTGGTGGAGGCTAAGGGAGTCGAACCCTCGACCTTCGCATTGCGAACGCGACGCTCTACCAACTGAGCTAAGCCCCCGAGGGGCGGGGATCCTACCTGGGCGCAGGCGGGGAGGGAAGGGCCGGAGGAGCGCCGTGCATCAGCGATCGCGGCTTCGACGTCCCGCGCGCGAGTTGAGCACCACGGTGCCCGTCGCGAGATCGTGCAGGCTCTGTCGGCGTCGGGTCATCGCGGCGCTGGCCAGGTAGATCCCGAGCCACAGGTTCGAGCCGAAGAGCAGCAGGAAACGCGCGCGCTCGAGCGGCTCGCGCGGATCCCACGGCGTGGGGAACAGGAAAGCCAGCGCCGCGATGTGCCAGGGCAGGAGCTTGATCGCCGTGCGCAGCGCGACGCGCGCGAAGGACGGTTTTTCTTGCGGGCGCGGGCCCTCGATGCGCATGCCCATCGCGCGCTTGCCGGGGCCCGCGCGGCCGGGCAGCGCCTCGAGGATCGAGAGGGCGAGCCAGGCGGGCAGCGCGAAGGACAAGCTCCAGGACAGCCGCGTCTCCACCGAAGCGGCTCGAGCGCCGGCCTCCGCGTGCGCCGAGGCCGCGGCGAACAGCTCGCGCAGCAGCGGATGGGCCGCCAGGCCGATCAGGGCCGCGCAGGCGAGGTCGATCGCCGTGGCGCAGGCGCGCCGGACCAGCCCCGCGGGCTGGTGCTCGAGCTCCGCGCCCGGTGCTCGCGCGGATTGCGCCGGTGGATCGATGGAGGCCATTGCGGGAGCGGGAGTCCGCTGGCGCGAAACCGTAGACTCTTCTCCGACTCTTTTCGAAGGACAATCAGCCGTGCACGACAGTTTCTCTTCCCGCGCGACGCTCCAGGTCGGTCCCCGTTCCTACGAGATCCGCCGCCTGCGCGCGCTCGAAGGACAGGGCGTCGACCTCGCGCGCCTGCCCTTCTCGATCCGCATCCTGCTCGAGAACCTGCTGCGCACGGAGGACGGCGTCAACGTGACGCCGCGCGACATCGAAGCGGTGCTGCGCTGGAACGCGAGCGCGGAGCCCGATGCCGAGATCGCTTTCACGCCGGCGCGCGTCCTGATGCAGGACTTCACTGGCGTGCCCGCGGTCGTCGACCTGGCCGCGATGCGCGACGCGATGAAGCGGCTCGGCGGCGATCCGGAAAAAGTCAATCCCGGCCAGCCGGTCGAGCTGGTGATCGACCACTCGGTGCAGGTCGACAATTTCGGAACCGCGGGAGCTCTGCGCGCCAACACCGACGTCGAGTTCGCGCGCAACCGCGAGCGCTATCTCTTCCTGCGCTGGGGCCAGCAGGCCTTCCAGAATTTCAAGGTCGTCCCGCCTTCGACGGGGATCGTGCACCAGGTGAACCTGGAGTACCTCGCGCGCGTCGTCATGACGAAGACGGTCGACGGGGTCGTGCAGGCTTTTCCCGACACTCTGGTCGGCACCGACTCGCACACCACGATGATCAACGGCCTGGGCGTGCTCGGCTGGGGCGTCGGCGGGATCGAGGCCGAGGCGGCGATGCTGGGGCAGCCGGTGTCGATGCTGCTGCCGCAAGTCGTCGGTTTCAAATTGTCCGGCGCGCTCGCGGAGGGCTCGACGGCGACCGACCTCGTGCTGCGCGTCACCGAGCTGCTGCGCAAGCGCGGCGTCGTCGGCAAATTCGTCGAGTTCTACGGACCCGGCCTCGCGAATCTGCCGCTCGCCGACCGCGCGACGATCGCGAACATGGCGCCCGAATATGGCGCGACCTGCGGCATTTTTCCTGTCGACGCCGAGACGATCGCGTATCTGCGCTTCAGTGGACGCAGCGAGGAGACGGTGGCGCTCGTCGAGGCGTACATGAAGGAGCAGGGATTGTTCTTCGACGCGGCGACGCCGGAAGCGCGCTACACGGACACGCTCGCGCTCGATCTCGCCAGCGTCGAGCCGAGCCTCGCCGGGCCGAAGCGGCCGCAGGACCGAGTCACGCTGAGCCAGGTCAGGGGCTCGTACGAGGATGCGCTGCGCGTGCTGATCGCGCCGAAAACCGCGGCCGCCGGCGCGCCTGCGGGAGGCGGAACGGCTCTCGCGCCGGCGCCGCGCAAGGTCAAGGTCACGCTGGAGAAGGAGACTTTCGAGCTCTCTGACGGCGCGGTGGTGATCGCCGCGATCACGAGCTGCACGAACACCTCGAATCCCTCGGTGATGCTCGCCGCGGGTCTCGTGGCGCAGAAAGCGCGTGCGCGCGGGCTGAAATCGAAGCCCTGGGTCAAGACCAGCCTCGCGCCGGGCTCGAAGGTGGTGACCGATTACCTGGCGGCCTCCGGACTCGACAAGCACCTCGAAGCCCTGGGCTTCTACACGGTCGGCTACGGCTGCACCACGTGCATCGGAAACTCCGGCCCGCTGCCCGAGCCGATCCAGGCCGCGGTCGATACGGGCGATCTTCTGGTGGCCTCGGTGCTCTCCGGCAATCGCAACTTCGAAGGCCGCGTCCACGCCTCGGTGCGCGCGAATTACCTCGCCTCGCCGCCGCTGGTCGTCGCCTACGCGATCGCGGGCCGCGTCGATTTCGATCCGAAGAGCGAGCCTTTGGGCCTGGGCTCCGACAATCAGCCCGTGTACTTGAAGGACATCTGGCCGACGCAGAAGGAAGTCCGCGACGCCGTGCAGACTTCGGTCAAGGCCGAGCAGTTCCGGCGAAATTACTCGAACGTTTTCCATGGCGACGACGCCTGGCGCTCGCTCGAAGTGCCGAAGGGATCGACTTACGCGTGGGACCGCAGCTCGACCTACGTCAAGGAGCCGCCCTACTTCGAAGGCCTGACGCGCGAGCTGCGCCCCTTCGCGGAAATCCGCGACGCGCGCGTCCTGGCGCTGCTCGGCGACAGCGTGACCACCGACCACATCTCGCCCGCGGGCTCGATCAAGTGGAACAGCCCGGCCGGCGCTTACCTCATGTCGCGCGGCGTCGCGCGCGGGGATTTCAACCAGTACGGCGCGCGGCGCGGCAACGACGACGTCATGGTGCGCGGGACCTTCGCCAACGTGCGGCTGCGCAATAAATTGCTCGTCAACGTCGAAGGCGGCGAGACCCTCCACCTGCCCAGCGGCCAGCAGATGTCGATCTTCGACGCCTCGGCGCGCTACGCGCTCGAGAAGACGCCTTTGATCGTGATCGCGGGCAAGGAGTACGGCTCGGGCAGCTCGCGCGACTGGGCGGCGAAGGGACCGTATCTGCAGGGCGTGCGCGCGGTGATCGCCGAGAGCTTCGAGCGCATCCACCGCTCGAACCTGGTCGGCATGGGCGTCATCCCGCTGCAATTCCAGGCCGGTGAGTGCGCCGAATCCCTGGGGCTCTCTGGCCGCGAGCACTACGACTTCCAGGGCCTCGCCTCCGCCATCGAGTCCAGCTTCAAGTCCGGCCGCGACATCGTGGTGCGCGCGAGGAGGGAGGACGGGTGGGCGAAGGAGTTCAGCGTGCGCGTGCGCATCGACACGCCGCAGGAGATCCTCTACGTCAAGAACGGCGGCATCCTGCAATTCGTGCTGCGCAAGCTGCTCGCGGAAACCCGCTGAAATCCCGCGCGCGCGATGCCGACGCGTATCGAAGTCTTCGACGGCGCTCCGCTCGCGCACCACGCCGTCGCGAACTGGCTCGCGCGCGCCGTCGCTCGCTCGATCACGGAGCGCGGCTGGTGCCACCTCGCCCTGCCCGGCGGTCCCTTCGTGCGGCCGATCTTCACCGAGCTCGCGGGATTCCAGCTCCCATGGTCGGACGTCACTTTTTATTTCACGGACGAGCGCTGCGTGCCGGTCACGCACCCGGCGTCGAACTTCGGTGAGGCGATCGACAAGCTCTTGAAGAACCCGCGCATCGAGATGCACCAGTTCCGCCGCATCGAAGCCGAGCGCGCCGAGCGCGAGGAAGCCGCGGAGGATTACGAGCGCGGCCTGCCCGAAGCCTTCGATTGCCTGCTGGCGGAGCTCGGCGCCGACGGTCACATCGCTGCCCTCTACCCGCGCTCGCCCGCTCTGTCCGAGACCGAGCGCCTGGTCCTGCCCGTCGAAGCGCCGACGCGGCCGCAGCGGCGCATCAGCGTCACGCCGCCGGTATTGCAGCGCGCGCGCGAAGTCCTGGTCGTCGCCACGGGTCACGATCGCGCCGCCGCACTCGCCAGCGCCCTCGCGAGCGAAGGCGATGTCCTCGCGAATCCGGGCCGGCTCTTGCGCGAGCGCACCTGGTTCGCCGACCGCGAAGCCGCCGCGCAGCTTCCAGCGTGAGCTCGCAAGCCTCCAGATCCCTTGCGCCGCGCAGTCGCGGCTGCGATCGTCATCAGCCATGAACCGCGGGCTCACGCTCATCGCTCTCGCCGCGCTCTCCGCCATCGCGAGCGCACAACAGGGCGACGTCGCCGGCGAAGAGCAACCTCCGCTGCCCGCCGATCTCGTCATCCCCGCGGCGCCCGCGCTTTCCTGGGAGGACGAGCAGAAGACCTTCGAGCTGCCCGAAGGCTTCTCGATCGAGCTGGTTGCCGCCGAGCCCCTGGTCCACGATCCCGTCGCGATGACTTTCGGTGTCGACGGTCGCCTGTGGGTGGTCGAGATGACCGGCTACATGAACGATCTCGCGGGCACGAACGAAGCCGCGCCCGTCGGCGTGATCGCGGTCCTCGAGGACGAGGACGGCGACGGCCGCATGGACAAGCGCACCGAGTTCGCGACCGGCCTGGTCCTGCCGCGCGCGATCGCCTTGACTCGCGAAGGCGCGCTGGTGATCGCGCCGCCGGAGCTGCTCTTCCTCAAGGACACCGACGAGGACGGAGTCGCCGACGAGCGCGAGGTCATCGACCGCGGTCTCGGCGGAATCGCGAGCCCCGAGCACGCGATCAACGGCCTCCTGCCGACCCTCGACAACGCGTTCGCCTGCGCCAACGTTCCCTGGCGCTACATCTGGCGCGACAAGAAGTTCCAGCGCGAAGCGAGCGCCGCCGGTGGCCAGTGGGGGATCACCCAGGACGATCGCGGCCGCCTCTACCACGACAACAACTCCGATCCCCTGCGCATGGACCGCGTCGCTCCGCGCTACGCGGTGCGCAACCCGAACGTCTCGAACGTCCCTGGCATCAACGAGCGCATCGTCCAGGATTTCAGCGTCAAACCGCGGCGCATGACGCCCGGCGTCAACCGCGGCTACCGGCTGGATTTCCTCCGCGATGGCAAGCTCACCGCGGTCACCGGCACCTGCGCCCCGCTGATCTTCCGCGGCGGCACCTTCCCCAAGCCCTACGACAAGCTCGCCTTCGTCTGCGAGCCGACGGCGAATCTGCTGCTCGCCTACGCGCTCGAGGAGAGCGACGGAATCGTCAGCGGCCACCCGCTCCGCCACGCGGATGGCCAGCGCGACTTCCTGACCTCGAGCGACGAGCGCTTCCGCCCCGTGTTCCTCTGCGACGGCCCCGACGGCGCCCTGTACGTCGCCGACATGTACCGCGGCCTGATCCAGCACCGCCTGTTCGTCACGACTTTCCTGCGCAAGCAAGTCGAGTCTCGCGGTCTCGAGAAACCGATCGGCCGCGGCCGGATCTGGCGTGTGCGCGACGCATCGCACCCCCGCGATGCAGCCCTGGCCCTCGACGATGCGCCCTGGGCGGAGCTGGTGCACGCCCTCGAATCGGACAACGGCTGGACCCGCGATCGCGTGCAACAGATCTTCGTCGAGGAGGGCGCCGACGAAGCCAAGGCCCAGACCCTGTTGCTCGAGCTGCTCGCCACCACGAAGTCGCCGCTGGCGCGCTTGCACGGCCTGTGGGCCCTGTCCGGCATGCGCCGCGTCACGCCGGAGCTCGCGAAGAAGCTGCTCGTCGATCCCGACGAGCGCGTGCGCGAAGCCGCGGTGCGCTGCAGCGAGATGCTCGCCGGCAGCGATCCCGAGCTCCTCACAGCCTGGATGCGGCTTGCCCGAGGCGACACCGCCCTCGTGCGCACCCAAGTGATCTTCTCCCTGGGCGAAGTGCACACCGACGCCGCCGAGCGCGCCCTGTTCGAGCTGATCTCCCTCGACGCCCATGATTCCGGCGATCGCGCCAAAGTCCTCTCGAGCCTGGCCCGCCGCGAAATCCCTTTCCTCGAGCTCGCCCTCGACAACCACGGCTTCGAAACCGAACGCGCGGGCCGCGCCGGCTTCGTGCAGCTCCTCGGCAGCGCAATCGCGCGCGAAGGCAACCACGGCAACATCTCGCGCGCGCTGGAGCTCGTCGTCGAAGGCCGCCGCATCGGCTGGCAACGCGCTGCCCTGACCGCCGGTCTGCTCGAAGGCCGCTCCCCCGCGAGCGAAGGCCATCCCGCCGCACTGCGCCTGGTCGAGGAACCGCGCGCCTTCCAGACGCTCGAGCGCTTGATCGCCCAGCTCGGCGCATCCAACGCGGGTGCCCTGGTCGAGCTCAAAGCATCCCTCTCCTGGCCCGGCCATCCGCTCGCCGGAGAAACTCCGGTGCGCCCGCTCGACGCCAACGAGCTCGCCCTGTTCGAACGCGGCCGCAGCTTCTTCGCAACGATCTGCGCCGGCTGCCATCAGTCCTCGGGCCAAGGCCTGCAATCGATGGCGCCGCCCCTGCGCGGCTCGGAATGGGTGATGGGCAAGCCCTCGACGCTCGGCCGCATCGTGCTCGGCGGTCTCACCGGACCGATTTCCGTGCGCGGCGAACACTGGGAGCTCGAAATGCCCGCAGTCGCCGCTACGGATGAAGAGCTCGCGGGCGTCCTGACCTACATCCGCCGCGAATGGGGCCACTCCGGCGATCCCGTGCTGCCCGCCGCGATCAAGGCGCAGCGCGAAGAATCGCGGAAGCGCGGACGCGCCTGGACCTCGGCCGAATTGAAGACGCTGGAGCGCTGAGCTTGCGCACCCCGCAGCTTTGGATCGGGCTGGCGCTGATCGCGGTGATCTGGCCGCTCAACTGGGGCCTGGACGGCATTCGGACACACCTCCTGTTCTTCCCGCTGTGGCTCGGCTACGCGCTGGTCGTCGACGGATGGTGCGCACGCCGCACCGGAACGAGCGCGCTGACGCGTTCGCCACGCGGATTCGCCCTGCAATTCGCGCTCTCGGGACCGGCGTGGTGGCTGTTCGAGCTGATCAACGCTCGACTCGGCAACTGGGAGTATGTCGGCCGCGAGCGATTCAACGATCTCGAATACGCCCTGCTCTGCAGCGCGAGTTTCTCGACGGTGCTGCCGTCGGTGCTCGGCACGGCCGAGCTGATGCTTTCGACGCAGTGGGTGCAACGCAGAGCCCAAGGTCCTCGCATCGTTCCTTCGCGCGGACTGAATCTCGCCTTCGCCTTGATCGGCGCTGCGATGCTCGCAGCGATGCTCCTCTGGCCGAGACACTTCTACCTATTCTGCTGGACGAGCCTCGTCTTCCTGCTCGAACCGCTGGTCCAGCGCCTCGGCCGCCGCAGCTTCCTCGACGACCTCAGCCGCGGCGACTGGCGCCCCTGGTGGGCCCTGTGGAGCGGCGGCCTCATCTGCGGCTTCTTCTGGGAAATGTGGAACTGGCACTCCGATCCAAAATGGATCTACCACGTCCCCGGCGTCGAGTTCTGGAAAGTCTTCGAGATGCCCCTGCTCGGCTACTTGGGCTACTTCCCCTTCGCGATGGAGCTCTACCTCTTCGCGAACCTCTGCCTGCCCCCCTGGGCCCGCCCCAAGCTCTCGTCGCTCGACCACAGATTTGCGCCGATACGCGTCCAATAAGAATCCAGTACGGAGTCAGGTGAATTCGTCCGGAGTAGTGACGGCAATCGCGCGCCGCTGACGCGGCACGCAATTGCCGTCACTACTCCGGACGAATTCACCTGACTCCCCGACGAATCCCGCCAACTCCCAATTCGCACCTCGCGTTTGGGAACTTTCGGTACTCCGAAAGTTGCCAAACGCGAGGCCCGGCGCTCCGCGCCGGAATCGTCCATCCCGCCTGCGCTCTCAGTCCTCCCGACCGTTCCAGCGCCGTCGCCTCTGGCTCGCTACTTGTCCGCGACATCCTCGAAATCAATCGAGTTCCTCTTCGGATCCGCCGGCTGAATCTTGAACACATACTTCATCCCCGGCTTCGCTCCCTCCGTCTTCACCGCAGCCTTCTCCACACACTCCGCCGGTGAACCCGCCGGCGCCACCTCCTCCCCATCCTTCCGTTGCTTCTCCTGTCCGCTCATCTCCCCACCTCCTGCGCAATCCACCCATGCTGCACCAGCTCCCCGACACACCGCAAGGCCTCCTCCCTCACCGGCCTCGGCACGATCTCAATCACCTCCTCCAACGTCCTCACCCCATCACACCGCTCGAGCAACTGAGCCGCCGCCGGCGACACACAATGAATCTCCGCCGTCCGCGTGTCATACAGCAACATCGAAGCCTCCCTCGGCTCCCGCTCCATCTCGACATCAAATCTCTTCCGATCCTCATCCTCGACCAGATCCGACTGATACCTCGGCCTCAACGTCGCCGAATCAATCGTCGACAACCGCTGATCAATCGACGCCCGATCAAACCCAAGCTCGATCATCCGCACCAGATTCGACGCCCGCGGCCGCGAATCCAAGCTGCGCGGATCCGCTAACTGCTTGGTGGGCTCGAGCACATTCTCCCGCAGCGCCTCCCACGTCCCGTGCTTCGCCAGATACAGGAAATAATGACTCTTCAACTCGTGATAAAGCATATTCGTATTCTGAAACACCGGAAAATGTGACCGCAACTCCCGCGTGAATTCCAAATACACATCCCGCGCCTCCCGCCTGGTCATCCCGCTCCCCGGCTTGAAATCGTAATAAACCTGCAGATCCGATTTCGGATCCGGATACACCTCGAGGATATCGAACTCCTTCCTTCTCTTATAAATCTCACTCGTCTCATCAAGATAAAACACCCGCACGCTGACCTCCTGAATCAGCTCGCGATGCTCGAGAATCGTCGAAAGCGTCTCCCTCGCCTCCGCCACCGTCTCCGTCGGAAACCCGATCATCGCGTACAGCGTCACCGAGATCCCCGCCTGCCTCACACGCCGCACGAGATCCATGCTCGCATCCGGATCGATCCCCTTGCACATCCGATCGAGCACGCGCCTCGAGGCACTCTCATATCCGAACGCCAGCCGCTTGCACCCCGACGCCGCCAGCGAATCACACACAGCCTGGTCAAATACATCATGCTCCAACCGCGCATCCGCCCACCACGCGACATCCAGCTTCGCATCGAGGATCGCCTGAGGCAGCGCCTTCGCCATGTTCGGCGGCAAATCCTCGATCGCCAGATAGAAGTACCGCGTCTTGTACTTCGCCGAAAGCTTCTGCATATCCTCGACCGTCTGCGCCACGCTCCGCCCGCGGTACCCCGGCCCAATGACCGTGTACAACGTGCAGAAAACACACTTCCCCCAATAACACCCGCGTGTCGCCGCCAGCGGCAACACCAGCTCAGGCGTGAAATACAGATCGAGCGGCAACCCATCGAAGTCCGGCGTCGGCAAAGTCTTGATGTCCAGCGGATCCGCGCGCGGCGTGTGGGCGATCTCACCTGAAGCCGCGCGATAGATGAGGTTCCCAATGCGCGAAAGGTCGAGATCCCCGCGCTCGATGCCTTGCGCAAGCTGCAGCAAGGGACCTTCCCCCTCGAGCATCACGAACGAATCGATCAATCCCCAGATCGCCGGCTGCTTCGAGAGCTTCTCCGCGACATAGGCAAGCAATCCGCCCCCCAGCGTGATGTGAACCGTCGGCTTCCACGCCTTGATCAACTTGCACAGCGTCAAAGCCGGAATCGCCTGACTCGGAAAGGTCACCGAGATCCCGATCAGATCCGGATCGAGCTGCTGCAGCTTGGGCAGCGTGTGCTCGCGGAAATACTCGATGTACGGATTCTCCTTCTCATCGCCAAGCGCCGCAACGATCTCCGCCGAGCGCTCGACCGAGTACCGCGTCACGAATCCATGCGCCGTCAACCGCGAGGGCGAAAACTCCGCCGAAAACAATCGCAGACCCTGCTCGAGGGTGCGCCCCGCCCACAAATAACGCTCGTAGTCGTAAAAATCCTCGCGCGAGCGCAACACGCGCTTCGCTTCCTCGATGTTGTCGACGACGTCCTGACCAATCAAAGCCAGCTCGGACAGCCGCTGATACCGCTCCATCCCTGAGAAATCGAGTCCCTCGCGCAGCTCGAGCTCCTCGAGCCCCGCCTGCGCCTGGACCCTCTCCAACGACCGCGCCAACCGCGCCCGGCTCAAAAAGTGATCGTACGACTCGATGCTCGCATCGATCGTGTGCACATCCACGATCCCATTCGCACGCAAAAACGCCGCGAGCGAAGGCAGCGACAGATACGGCTGCGTGAAATGCCCCTGAGGCGGGAAGACGAGCGCGACTCTCATTTCTTGGTCTCCATGGGTTCCTTCACGATCTGCAAACTATCCGGCGCCGGCTTTTCTATCACGCTGATCGCCCCCGAGGGCCAGCGCACCTCGATCGAATCGATGAACTCGACGCGCCCCACGCCGAAATGGATGCGCGGATCGTTCGCGGAGTACAGACCGCTGGAAGTCCGCGATTCCCGAACAAAGCTTCGGCCGCCGGCCTTGACCGTGATCAGCGCCCCGTATCCGTCCCGGTTCGAGCGCGAGCCAAGTGTGCGCACGGAAACTCCGTACCCCTGACGCGCGCTGCGGTTCTCGAGCAATCGCGGTTGCTCGTCGACGTCGATCACCAGCGCGTCGATGTCGCCGTCGCTGTCGGGATCGCCGAGCGCCACGCCGCGCGCAGACTGAGTCCCCGCGAGACCAGAGCCTGCCCGCGAAGTCGCGTCGACGAAGCGCATCCCTCCTTTGTCGTCGCGCAATCCCTCGAACAGCTGCGTCGGCTGCTTCCACGCGCCCATCTTGATCTGCGCCGACTGCGGATAGACATGCCCGTTGGCGACCAGCGCGTCGAGATCCCCGTCGTGGTCAGCGTCGAAGAATCCTCCGTCCCACCCGAGCTTGTCGATCGAAGGCCTCGCGAACCCGAAGGCGTCGCCCTGATCCTTGAAATTGCCCTTGCCGTCGTTGACGAGCAGCGAATTCGCCTCGAAATCGAAGTTCGTGCGCAGCACGTCGAAGTCGCCATCGCCGTCGACGTCGTCGACGAAGAGTCCCATCGCTCCCGTCGGCGCCCCGGCGGCGTTCATCGCGAAACCGCGAGCCAGGCCCTCTTCGCTGAAGTGCCCGTGCCCATCGTTGTGGAACAGATTCGAGGGCTGCAGATCGTTCGCGACCAGGATGTCCTGCCATCCATCGCGATCGACGTCGCTGAACACGACCCCGTAGGAGCAGAGCGGCTTCTCCAGCGACAGCCCGAACTTCGCCGTCGCTTCGGCGAAGAGTCCCTTGCCGAGATTCTCGAAGAACACATCGGGCGCGCCGACATTGAAGCCCTGCTTGTTCTCCGCTTCCGGTCCCCAACCGACCTCGACGCCCTCGAGTTTCTCGCGCTTCCCGCCGTCAGGAGGATTGTCGAGTTCGAACTCGCAGTAGTTGGCGACGTACAGATCGAGATCGCCGTCGTTGTCCGCGTCGCCGAAGGCCGCGGAAACTCCCCACTTCGCGTTGCCCAGTCCGCTCTCGGCCGTCGCATCGACGAAGTGGCCCGCGTCGTTGCGCAGGTACACGTCCTTCCCGAAGCAAGCGAGGTACAGATCGCTGTCGCCGTCGTTGTCGGCATCGGCAACCGCGACTCCGTTCATCCAGTCCTTGCGGTCGAGCCCGGCCTCGGCGCTCGCGTCGTGGAACTTCATGCCACCGTCGTTGCGATACAGCTTCGAATGTGCGTCATTGCGAACGCTCAGTCGTTTTCCGTCGTCGATGTAGTCGAGGTGCCCGCCGTTGCCGAGGAAGAGATCGATGTCGCCGTCGACGTCGTAGTCGATCCACGCCGCGCCATTGCCGTTGGACTCGATGATGTACCAGCGCCGCGGATCGCCGCTGACGTTGACCAGGTCGATCCCGCTCGCGCGGGCCACGTCGACGAACTCGAGCCGCGCCCCGGAAGAATCACTGCAGGACGCGAGGGCGGAGAGCAGCGCGGCGGCGATCAGGAGTCGACTCATCCGCGCGATCCTAATGAACGATCGTGCTGGAGCAATCACGCGACGACGACTCGGGCATTCTTTCGTAGCTCGAGCCCGAATCCGGCTCGGTTTCAGCCCGCGGTGCGCGCAGCGCGAACTTGCTCGAGCCGCTCAGGCGGAGACTCGTTCGCCGATTACTTCAATCCCAGAGTCAACACTCCGCCGGGGATGCCCGCGAGCGACGAAAAAGATGCTTCCGCGCTGCGACCAGCTTCATCGCGCGCCACGAGCCGAACGGTCTGGAGCGCCAGGACCAGGCTTGCAGTCTGCCAGCCCTGACCCTCCCAGAGGAGCGTGCCCGCGGCATCGAAGGCTTGAACCACGGCCTGCTCGCTGCCTGGCGGCGTGATCAGGACCTTGACGCGCGCTCCGGAATCCGCGCGCAGATCGACGCTCGTTTCTTCGCCGGTGCGGACCGTGGCACGCGCGGTGCGCTGCGCGACCTTCTGTTCCGCGTGACCGAGGACCTCTACCAGATACTCTCCAGGTGCAAGCACCGGCGAGCGTGCCAGGTCGTCGAGCACCGGCAAAGAGAAAGAAGATCCAGAGCCAGGCTTCATCGCGTACAGGTTGAGCGCCGTCCCGAGGAGAGCCGGATCGCGGGCCAGGTGAACCACGATCGTTCCGCCGCGCTGGAGATGCAGATCGCCGAAGTCAAAATCCGAGCCCGCTGCGACGTCGATCTGCTCGGCCGAGAAAGGCGCGAAGCCCGCCGCGTACACGCCGATCCCATACCTTCCCGGAGGCACCGGCCCGACGTCGAATCTTCCCTCCGCGTCCGCGATGAGGACTGGAGCTCCATTGACGTCGGCGCGCCCGGGGAAGTACTCGATTCCTGCGATAGGTTGATTCCTTTCGTCGACGAAGCGACCGCGCAACCTGCACGGGGCCAGTGAGGACGGCTCGATCGCGATCACCAGCTCGGGTCCGCCCGGATGGACGTCCTTGCGCTGAGCAATCGGAAAGCTCACGCGCCCGGAGTTGCCCTGGTGCACTTCGAGGGTGTGTCCGACGTCGGCGCAACCGCGGATTTCGAACGAGCCGTCGACACCCGGTCGCACATGGGCGAGTCGTGGGGCGGGCCCGATCCGCGCAGGGCGCGGATCGGGCCCGCCCCACGACTCCGGACGATTTCACCTGACTCCGTATGGATGCGCGTCGACGAGGATCGCGTGGTCTCGCTCGCGTTCGGCGGTGAGGACCAGTTCGCGTTCGACGGCTGTGATCAGGCCGGATTGCTCCGCGGCTTGGAGCATTTCCTGGCTGCCGCCGCGGGCGAGCTTGCCGTCATGCTGTGCCTTGCGCAGCTTCTCGCGCACGGGCATTGCAGCGACTACCGCGGCGAGGGCGTGCTCGAGCGTCGCGACACCCGGTTGGCGATCGCCGGGGAGGAAGATGTCCGGCGAGAGCCGTTCACGCAGTGGATGACCATCGAGGATCGCGCGCGCGAGCGACGCAGAGAGCCGATCGCTCGGCGGTTTTGCGTTTGCTCCGAGCGGAAAGATCACGGGCCGGAGCAAGATCGCAGCCGGCCGATTCGGCAGATTGTCGAGCACTCCGACCATCGCGCGCTGGATCTCGTATAGCGCATGGTCCATCGCCCAGCGGAACGCGACGCGGTCGCTCTCGGGCTGGCCGTCGTCGTGGAAGCGCTTGATCGTGCCGCTGGCGAGCAGCTGCCACGCAAGCGCATCCGCGAGCCGTCCGCAGATCGCTTCCTTGCGCTTGAGCGTGCCGCCGAGCGTGCCCATCGCGGCATCCGCGAGCAGCGCGAATCCCGAGCTCGCGCGCGTCAATCTCCGTACGTAGCTCGCGGCGACTCCGCCGATCGGCGAAGTCATCATCGCTCCATTCGAAAGTCCCAGGAACAGCGAGCGCCCGACGTTCTTGAAGACGAAATTCACATGCCCGAAGAACGCGCGATCGAAACCAGCGACATCGTGACTCGCCGCCGTCGCCATCTCCGCCTGCACGAACGGGTGGCAGCGGATCGCTCCCTGTCCGAACACGATCATTGTGCGCGTCAGAATGTTCGCGCCCTCGACGGTGATGCCGATCGGAACCGCCTGGTAAGCATGGGCGAGCACATTGCTCGAGCCGCGGCAGATTCCCGCGCCGCCGAGCACGTCCATCGCGTCGTTGACCACCAGACGCATCGACTCCGTCGACCAGGCCTTCATGATCGCAGTCATGACGGCCGGCTTCTCGCCCGAGTCGATCGCTCCGATCACGAAGCGGCGGCCGGCGTCGATCGCATACGTCAAACCCGCGATGCGCGCGAGGTGGGCTTCGACGCCTTCGAATCGCCCGATCGAGAGATTGAATTGCTCGCGCACCGTCGCATACGCCCCGACGGCACGCACGGAAAGCTGCGCTGCTCCGACCGACAACGAAGGCAGCGAAATCCCGCGCCCTGCCGACAAGCACTGCATCAACATGCGCCAGCCCTTGCCTGCGTTCGCCGGGCCGCCGATGATGAAATCGAGCGGCACGAACACGTTTTCTCCCGTCGTCGGCCCGTTCATGAACGGAATGCCGAGCGGATCGTGGCGCTTGCCGGTCTCGACGCCGGGCGTTTTCGCTGGAATCAACGCGCAGGTGATCCCAAGCTCGACTTCGCCGCCGAGCAGGTGGTCCGGATCGCGCAGCTTGAACGCTAGCCCGACGACGGTCGCGACCGGCGCGAGCGTGATGTAGCGCTTCGACCAGTTGAGCCGCATGCCGAGCACCTCGCGGCCCTCGAACATGCCCTTCATGACCACGCCGCTCGCCTTCATCGACGCCGCGTCGCTTCCCGCGCCGGGCTCGGTCAAGGCGAAGCAGGGGACTTCCTCGCCGCGCGCGAGCCGAGGCAGGTAGTGCTTCTTCTGCTCGTCGGTGCCGTAGTGCAGGAGCAACTCCGCCGGTCCGAGCGAGTTCGGCACCATCACGGTGACCGCGGCCGTCAAGCAGCGGCTCGAGAGCTTGACCACGACTTGTGAGTGAGCGAGGGCCGACATTCCCAGGCCGCCGAATTCGACCGGGATGATCATGCCCATGAAGCCCTTGCTCTTGATCAGCTCCCAGGCCTCCGGCGGAAGATCGCCCTCGTTGGTCACGCGCTCGTCGTCGAGCAGGCGGCACAGGTCCTCGACCGGACCGGCGAGGAAGGCGCGCTCGCGATCGGACAGAGGCGGAATTCTTCGATCAGTAAGTGCGCGCCAATCCGGCGCGCCGGAAAACAGCTCGCCGTCCCATCCGACCGTGCCGGCCTCGAGGGCCGCGCGCTCGGTCTCGCTCATCTTGGGCAAGATGCCGCCGACGATCTTCAACAACGTCCCCGAGAGAGCGAGCTGGCGCAGAGGCACGACGCCCGTGAGCAGCACGATGAACAGGAACACGCCGGCGATGCTCCAGAAAACGACCGGCCATTCGGGCGCTGGCCAACCCCAGAGGAACAGCGCTCCGCCGATCGCGAGCACCCAGCCCCACCACGCGCGTCCCGCCGCGGCGAGGCCGAGGAACAGGACGAGCAGGCCGAGCGCGATCAGGGCGAGTTGAAGGAAGTGCATGCGGGGTCCTTGGGAAAGCTGGACGGACACCTTCTTAATGGAAGGCGAGGGCGGCTGCACGCTCGGGTCGGGTTCACGGGCCGCATTCTCACCTTGTCGAGCGCGCGGTTCACCAGCCAAGTGCTCCGCAGTCGCCTGGACAAGCCCTCGGGCGCGGGGGACACTCGCGAATCCATGAAAATCTTCATCACCGGCGCGAGCGGCTTCATCGGTTCGGCCGTCGCGGAGGCTTTCGCGCGCAACGGGCACGAGGTCTGGGGCCTGGTGCGCACGGCCGCCAAGGCTCGGGCCCTGGCGGAGCGTGAAATCGAGCCGATCGTGGGTTCGATGGACGACTCGAGTCTGTTCCTCGAGCGGGCGGGCCTGTGCGACGTGCTCGTGCACTGCGCCGCGGAGTATTCGGCGCGCACCATGGAGCTCGACAAGCGCGTGATCGATGAATTGACCACCACCGCCACGCGCGCCCAGGCTCCGCGGCTGTTCCTGTACACCAGCGGGGTGTGGATCTACGGCAACCGCGGCGAGGAGCGCGTCACCGAAGCGAGCCCGATCCAACCGCCGCGGATCGCCGCGATCCGCGCCGAGCACGAGCGCCTGGTGCTCGCCGCCGATCGCGGAGCGCTGCGCACGATGGTCATCCGGCCCGGTTGCGTGTACGGCGGGAGCGGCAGCCTCACTTCGTATTGGTTCGAGAGCGCCATGAAGCAGGGCGCGGCGCTGGTGGTCGGCGATGGAGCGAATCGATGGGCGATGGTCCATCGCGAGGATCTCGCCGAGCTCTACCTGCGCGCCGCGGAGTCCTCGCACCGGGCCGAGATTTTCAACGCGGTGGATCGCAGCCGGTTCACGCAGCTCGAGTGCGCGCGCGCCGCGAGTCACGCGGCGGGAGCGGGGGGCAAGGTCACGCACATGAGCGAGGTCGAGTCGCAGGCGGCCTACCGCGCGATGGCCGAATGCCTGGCCTTCGACCAGCACGTCGACGCGAGCAAGGCCGTGCGTATGCTCGGCTGGCAGCCGCGCCACGGCGGCTTCGTCGACGGAGTCGCGCGCTATTTCACGGCCTGGAAAGCGTCGCAGGGTCGCTGAGGCGGGAAGGAGCTCACGGTGGCCGACACTCCGAGCATTTTTCGCATCACTCTGCAGGTCTCGAACCTCAAAGCCGCGAGCGAGTTCTATTCGACCTTGCTCGACTCGAAGGCTCGCGACATACGCGGCAGTCGCACGTATTTCGACTGCGGAGCAGTGATCCTCGCGCTGATCGACCCGAGCGCGGGCGGCGAGCCGGCGAGGCCGATGCCGGACCAGGTCTATTTCGCGGTGAAGGATCTCGACACCGTGCACGGGCGTGCGCGCGATCTGCGCTGCCTGTCGAAGGACGACGTGCACGGCAAGCCGGGAGGCCTGATCGTGATCCGTCCCTGGGGTGAGCGTTCGTTCTATTGCGAAGATCCCTTCGGCAACCAGCTGTGCTTCGTCGACCAGAACACGATCTTCACCGGGAAATAGTGGGAGAATCAGCGATGACCGCGAGTCCGCGTTGTATCGACGTCAGCCATGAGGTCGAGCATGGAATGGTCACGTACAAGGGCTTGCCAGGTCCGATCATCTGCGATTACCTGAGTCGCGAAGCTTCGCGAGCGCGCTACAGCGCGGGCACGGAATTCCAGATCGGCAAGATCGAGATGGTGGCGAACACGGGAACGTACGTGGACAGCCCGTTCCATCGCTACGCGCACGGCAAGGACCTCGCCGCGCTCGAGCTGCGCTCGCTCGCCAACCTCGATTGCCTCGTTGCGCGAATCCCGATGGGCGGGGAGCGAGCGATCGACAAGCTGCCGTTCAAGCCGGACGAAGTGCGCGGGCGGGCCGTGCTGTTGCACACCGGTTGGGACAGGCACTGGCGCACGGATCAGTACGCGGAGAAGCATCCTTTCGTTACCGGCGAGCTCGCGGAATGGTTGGTCAAGGCGGGGGCGGTCCTGGTCGGGATCGATTCGTTCAACATCGACAACATCGACACCGGCGAGCGTCCCGTGCACACCATCCTGCTCGGCAAGGACATCCCGATCGTCGAGCACCTGCGCGGATTGCAAAGCCTGCCCGAGCGCGGCTCGCGCTTCTTCGCCGTGCCCCCGAAAGTCAAAGGATTCGGTACCTTTCCCGTCCGCGCCTTCGCCCTCGCGTAGACCCCACGGAGCGCGCGCCGAGACTAGAATTTCCGGCACGAGGAATTCCCATGACGAAAACAGCACCGATCACTTCCAACCTGTATCCGACTCTTTCCTACGACGACGCGCCGGCTGCGATCGAATGGCTGTGCAAGGCTTTTGGATTCCAGAAGCGACTGGTCGTCCCCGACGGCAAGGGCGGCGTGGCCCACTCCGAGTTGAGCATGGGGCCTGGGGTGATCATGGTCAGCACGTCCAAGCCGGAGGAAGGCCGCGCGAGTCCGCGCAATGGTCCGACGGTCGGTGGAGGAATCTGCGTGCGCGTCGACGAACCTGATGCTTGCCTCGCGCGCGCGAAGGCGGCTGGTGCCAAGATCACGCGCGACATCCAGGACGAGGAATACGGCTCGCGCGGCTTCTCGGCCAAGGACCCGGAGGGCCACGACTGGTATTTTGGCACGTATCTCCCGGGAAGCTACTGGGAGTCCTGATCGGTCGGCGACGCAGCGCTCACTGTGCCGCGACGATCTTCAAGATCACGGTCACGCCCTCGCTCTCGAGCTTGAGCATGCCGGGCGCGGCGAAAGCGCGGCCTGACTGACCGTTGCCGAGATCGAGGCCCTGGTCGTCGAGCTTCCAGATTCCCGCGAGAGTCTGGAACTGCGGCTGCTCGCCGCCGATCACCAGCGCCGCGCCGGTGTAGGTGCCGTCGTCGGCAAAGTGGTAGTAGATCTTCCAGTACGACGCGGCAGCCTCGCCCTCGATCGCGGTCGACTCGAACAGCCCGCGCAGATTTTCCGGTCGCGCGGCTTCCCAGACGATTGCCGCGGGAGCCTGCTCGACGACGCGAGCCTTGGTGTCGAGCACGTTCGGCGTGATGCAGCCCGGGGCGGCGAGCAGGAACGCGAAAAACAAGAACCGCTGCACGCTACTCGCCTTCCTTCGCGGGTCCGAGCAGGCGTGCGCGCAAAGCGATCCAGATCTTCACTTCGTCCTCGACCTTGATCACGCCGAGCTGGCTCGGCGGGACCACGGCGTAATCGCTCATTTTGATCTTGGTCTCGCCTTCGATCACGACGCGCTTGCTCGCGTCGACGGAAACTTTCACGGGCAGCGTGATGTCCTGGCTCACGCCGCGGATCGAAAGTTTTCCGGTGGCCTTGCCGCTGATCGTCATCGCCTTCGCGTCGACCTGGTCCGCGGTGAACCCAGTCCACTGGAATTCGAGCGTCTTGAACTGCTCGGAGCCCAGGCTCTTGTGCATGTCCTTGTCGCGGTCGGCGAGCCCGGTGTCGAGCGAGCTCGATTCGGCGCTGATCGTTCCCAGCGGCTTGTCGGCGGGCTTCGAAAGGTTCACGCTGAAATTGCCGTCGACTTTCGAAGTCAAACCGCTGAAATCGTGCAGCGTGCTCTTCGCATCGAAGCCGACGCGCGACAGCGTGGGCACTATCGCGAAGCGCTGGCGCTGATCGAAAGCGAAGGCCGCGGAGGGCGGCTGGAATCCGAGGAAGCCTTTTTTCGGCGGAGCGACCGGCGCCGCGGGCTCTGGCGCGGGCGGCGTGGGCTCGACCGCGGGCGGCGTCGCTTCGATGGGCGCGGGATCCGGGATCACGATCTCGGGAATCGGCACGGCGAGCTTGGCCGAGGCGAGGGCGTCCGCCTGGGCCTTGATCGCCGCGGCGAGCGCGGCATCGTTCGCCGCCGCGCTGGCTTGCATCGTCTTCAGTTTCGTCTCCAGCGCATCGATGCGCGCCGCGAGCGCTTTCTCACGCTGGCTCGCGGAGGACTCGAGGGCGTCGTGCAGTTCCTGGAATCGCGCTCCGAGACTCTCGTTGAAAGCCGCGACATCGACGCCGATCACGCCGACGTCCGCGCGCAGGAGCTCGATCGGATCGGGACCGCGCTGGGCCGCCTCTTCCTCCGCCGCGATCGTGACGTGGACGCGTTGCTTGACGATCGCCAGGGCCGCGAGGGATCCGCCGACCAGGCCCAGGATCGCGAGGACACCGATACCAGCCAGCAGCTTGGATGCCATGGCGCGATTTCGCCACATGCGCGACGGCAGTGCAAATGCTCTAGCCGCGCACGCGCTCGGTCACCGTCCGCGGTCCGCGCCACGCGACCCACACGATCAGCGCGATCGCGACCGCGGCCAGGCCGAGCGAAAGTCCCCACCACAGACCCTGCAGCCCATATCCGCCGTCGAACGCGATCCATGCGGCGAAGGGCAGGGCCAGGGCGTAATACCCGAGCAGATTGATCAGCGCACCCGGCAGCGTGCGACCCATGCCGCGCAGGATGCCGCTGCCGACCACCTGCAAGCCGTCGAAGAGCTGGAAGGCGGCGGCGATCGGCAGCACGCTCGCTGCCAGCGACAGGACGGCCGCGTCCTCGGTGTAGAGCTGCGGCAGGAGATTGCGTCCGACGAGGAAGATCAGCGCGCACACCGCCATGACCCCGGCGCCCATGCAGAAGGCGACGCGCGAAGCCCGTTGCGCGGCTTCCGGCTCGCCGGCTCCGAGCAGATTGCCGACGCGCGTCGAGGTGCCGAGCGAGATCCCCAGCGGGATCATGAACGAGAGCGAGGCCAGGTTGAGCACGATCGTGTGGGCCGCGAGCTCCACGTCGCCCAGCTTGCCGGCCCACAGGCTCACGATCTGGAAAGCCCAGACTTCCAGGCCGATCTGCAGCGCGACCGGCGATCCGATGCGCACGATTTTCGCGAGCCCTTCCACGCGGATGGCTTCGCGCGTCCAGGGCGTCCACGCTCCGCGCGCCAGGCTGCCCTGCACGACGATCCACAAGAGCATCAGGAACATCGCGATCTGCGTCACGCCCGTCGCGATGCCCGCGCCGACCACGCCGAGCTTCGGCATGCCCGCGTAGCCGAAGATCAGGATCCAGTTCAGGCTGGCGTTGACCGCGTTGGCGAGAATCGCGACCCACATCGCCGGCCGCATGATTCCGCGGCCCTGGAGATACTGGCGCAGCGCATTGAAGGCTAGCAGGAAGGGCAGACCGGGCAGCTGGGAAAGGGCATAGCGCTCCGCTTCCTGCGCGAGCGCGGCTTTCTGGCCGAAGTAGACCAGCGCTTCCTCGGTGAAGAACCACGAGCATCCCAGCGGAATGCTCGCGAGCAGGGCGATCACGATTCCGCGCTGCAGCGCGATCGCCGCGCCCCTGCCATCGCCGGCTCCGTGCGCCTGGCTGACGAAGGGATCGATGCCGAACACCAGGCCCATGCCGAGCAGGTAGGTGCCGATGACCCACAGCCTGCCGAGCGACGAAGCATTGAGCGCCTCGACGCTGACGTGGCCCAGCATCATGTTGTCCACGACGCCGAGCATCATCGTGGAGAGCTGCGTGATCACGACCGGCGCCGACAGCAAGGCGATCGCGCGAAGTTCCCTGGCGTTGGTGGTCATCGTTGCGCCCGCCTGCCGGTCGGGGCGCAGATGCTAACCGCGTCGCAAGCCCGCTGATCGTCTCGAAGGTTCAGACCGTCGTGCGCGACGACGGGGCTCGAGCTCGAGGTCGATATCAAGAAGGCTCGCGCCCCTGCCTCGCGAATCGCCCGAGCGGGTGATCCGGGAAGCGCGGGCGCGAGCCTTGCGCTCAGGGTCGCCTACTGGATCGTCAGCTGATCGCGCACGGCGAAGAGCTTGCCGCTCTTCATCCGTCCGGTGACCGCGATCTCGACCGTCTGGCCGCTCGCATAGTTCGCCAGGCCGAGTTGCGAGGCGATCATCGCGCGGCTGAAGCGCAGGCGCAGGTCCTTGACCCCGTCGTGCGCGGTGGCGTTGCACTCACCATAGTGCTGGGCCAGGATCGAGCCGAAATCGTTGTTCCCGATGCTCGAGGGCGCGATCGAGGTGGTCGGATCGGTGCGGACCCACAGGCGCAGCGAGCTCGGAATCACGTCCTTCACCTTGAAGGAGAGCGAGCCGAGCAGCAGCACGTCGACGGTGCCGGTCTGCGCCGGCGAGTACATGTTCGGGCACAGGCCCGGCGCGAAATCGAGGTTGGCGCGGGCCAGGGGACCGCCCGAGGGCGAGAGCAGGGTGATCGTCTGCATCCCTGAGGATTGCAGGCCGGTGCAGTCCGTCGTCAGCCAGGTGCGCTGGATGATCTGCTCCGGAGTCCCCGGGCCGTTCTGCGGGATGATCACGTCGGTGAAGCTGACCACGGGAGCCGGATCGCAGTTGTCCACCGCGGTCGCCGTGCCGGTCGAAGCGGGATCGGTCGGATCGCCCCAGATGCCGACCACGTCGCCCGGAATCGTGATCACGGGCGGAGTCGAATCCTGCACGGTGACGCGGAAGACCTTGACGGTGGTCTGGCCGCCGGAGGAAACGCGCTCCGCGACGATGCAGGTGCGCGAGCAGACCCCCGTCATGTCGAGCTGGAAGATCGGTGTCGCCGAGGTCGGGTCAGGGAAGGTCGCGAAGGGGCACTCCTCGAACCACAGGAAGGTCACCGGCGTGCCGTCGGGGTCGAAGGACGCGCTTCCATCGAGCTGCACGCTGGTCACCGCCGAGCCGGGCGAGAAGACGTTGTTGCAGTCGACCACGTAGTCGTCTCCGGAGTTGCCACCGGTGAAGACGACCGGAGGAGACTGGGCGTAGGAGAC
>Ga0193706_1000367_pt1 | contig 27488 bp, 27 predicted proteins | sample U3c1metaG_FD_160130 | JGI IMG/M metagenome (GOLD analysis project Ga0193706, IMG submission 160130) | Soil microbial communities from a riparian zone of the East river system, Colorado, United States - U3c1 | ecosystem: Environmental > Terrestrial > Soil > Riparian zone | place: USA: East River... | reverse complement strand
TGGCCGGGGCGATCGCCCGTTCGAGGATCTTCGAAGACGGGCCCGAGTCAAACGACGAAGTCCTTGCCAGCCTCGAGTTCAACGGCGGCTCGGTCGGTGGCCAGGGCCTCGGCGCCTTCAACGCCTACGGGGTCTCGATCCGCATCGAGGGCGGCGCCCAGGACGGCGTCGGCAAGGCGATGCTGGGCGGCTCGATCGCGATCCTCAAGGGCAAGGGAGCCAAAGGCAAGCGCCTCAACGGCTCCGTCGGCAAGTCCTTCGCCTACGGTGCCCAGCGCGGCCGCCTCTACGTCCAGGGCTCAGCCGACTCGCGCTTCTGCATCCGCCTCTCCGGCGCCGACGTCGTCCTCGCCGGCGAACCGGAACAGGCCATCGACGACAGCCGCGGCTGTGTCGTCGACCGCGCCAATGCCAAGGGCTTCGCCTTCGAGTACATGACCTCGGGCCGCGCCGTCGTCCTCGGCGACCTCGGGCCCTGGGCCTGCGCCGGCATGACCGGCGGCCGCGTCTACGTCCGCCACAATGCCTTCGGCATCGACCGCGACGCCATCACGCGCCGCCTCGGCGAGGGCGCCAAAGTCCAGCTCAAGGACCTCGACGCCGAGGGCCTGATCGACATCGACGACCTGATCAGCCATTACGCCAAGGAACTCCGCGCGACCGGCCAGGACGACGAGGCCGACCGCGTGCTCAACCTGGCCGCCGACGCCACGAGCAATTTCCTCATGATCGTCCCCCACAAGGTCCAGGCGGACCCGAGCATCTCGACCGAGTGATCTGAGGCTGGGAGGGAGGGCCGGGTGGTCCCTCCCGCTCAACTTTTTTGAGATTCGCCTTCGGCCGTCCGAGATTCACGGAAGCAAAAAAGTACAAGCCGCTTGGAGGGACCACCCGGCCCTCCCTCCACGAGCATCCGCTCGGGATCGAGATGTTCGTCCCTGCTGAGAGGTTCCGAACTTCGGAACCTCTCAGGCGAGACGAAACTGCTGCAAAGGATCTGCTTTGCGCATCTGCTGAGCAGGCTTCCGCTTCGTGAGCGGGGGTTGGGTGGCCCCTGAAGCGTCTTGTACTTTTTTGCTGAGGCCAATCGCGGCTAGGGCGGAGCGCGATCCACAAAAAAGTTAAGCGAAAGGGGCCACCCAACCCCCGCTACCGCTCCGTCCCGGTCAGCAGATCCGCAATCGTCCGCACCTCTTGCAGCAGCCCGTCGAGCATGCGCTCGGTGGAGCTGTGGATGCGGAACTCGGCGGCTTGGCGATCGGCCTCTACCTGGTCGATGCGCTGCTCGAGGGTGCGGGTGCGGGCGTCGATCTTGCGGACCGAGCGTTCTAGTTTCTTCTCCGTCTTGCGGACGCGTTTCTTGACGTAGAGGCGGGTTTCCTCGCGGATGCTGTCGAGTTCGCGGCGGACGTCGGTGTTGATCGGCTCACCCTGCTCGGCGAGCATCTCTTCGACGCCGCGGCGGACTCGCTCGATCTCCTCGTGCAGCTCGGCACGGGCGCGGTCGGCAGCGGCGGAGATCCCCGGAGCCGCGGAGGGCAGCGAGGGGTCAACCGGGTTCGGGGCGGCGTTCACTGCGGCCATCCTAGGGACGGGGGTGGCCGGAAATCGAGGTCAGCCCTGCAGCACGTAAAGGGCGAAGCGGCCGATCGCCAGCTGATCGCCGTCTCGCAGCGGCGCCCACTCGACGGTCTCGCCGTTGAGGAAGACGCCATTGAGGCTGCGATCGTCGAGGACGCGCAGCGCCTTGCCCGGTTCGGCGACGACGAGGGCGTGGCGGCGGGAGACGCTGGGATCGTCGAGGCGCAGGTCGGCGGTGGGGCTGCGGCCGATCCGGGTCCAGCCGCGTTCGATCGAAAAGATGTGGATCTCGCCGCCGTCTCCCTCGCGGGCCAGGCAATAGCCAGGCGCGGCCTGCTGCTCGCGCGCCTGCCTGAGCCAGCTGGGCGGCGCGGCGCCGGTGGGGGCGAGGAATTCGCTGGTTGCCTGGCCGTGATCCTGAAGCGGCTCGAAGATCGAGTCGCGGCGAAACTGAGAGCCGCCGCAGCGCCGGCAATCGGGAAGCTTGTCGGTCTCCTCCATCGTCAGCTGAGAGCCGCAGACGAGGCAAAAAAAGGTCCCCTCGCCGGGGGTTGTTCCGGTCTCGTAGAGGTCGTCGAGCGGGGCGCTGCCGAGCGTGTCGAAGATGCTGGCCTCCATTTCGTGCGGCTTGGAACGATCCTAGCGCCGGCTCGGCCTCCCGTCACTCAATTTTGCCTATGTGGTCGTGGGGTGGTGGGCGGCGACTAGAATCGCGCCGCGATGGGTCCGATAAGCGCCGAAGCCGAGATCGACGTCCCGCGCGAGCGGGTCTTCGAGGCGATCGGCGACCTCGCCATCCGCCCCTCCTTCACCGATCATTTTCTCTCCGACTTCCACCTGACCCGGACCGAGTCGACCGGGGTCGGCGCGGGCGCCAGGTTCAGGGTCCAGGCGCCGCTGCGCTCGGTCTGGATGGACACGGCGATCGTCGCCCTCGAGGCGCCCTACCGGATCGTCGAGCGCGGCCTCGGCGGGCGCGTCAACCGAATCGCCACCAACACCGTTTGGGAGCTGACCGAGGGGCCCGGCTCGCTGACGGTGGTGCGGGTGTCCCACTGGACCGAGCCGTCGAACCCGATCGACCGCGGCTTGGAGATCCTCTCGGCCGGCTCGGTATGGCAGGAGCGCAGCTGGCGCGAGGCGATGAAGCGGCTCCGCGAGGGCCTCGAGTCGGGCCTCGTGGAGGGCGACCGGATCGCCATCGCCGGAGGCAACAGATACGCGACCGGCATCCCTTAATAGACTCTCGCCGCCGATGTCCCCGAACCGCAGACTCGTTCCCTTGCTGCTCGCCGCCCTGGCTTTCGCCGTCCTCGCGGTCGGCGTCTCCGCCTGCGGCTACGAGAGCCACGAGAAAGAGGTGGTCGAGGGCGAGCCGGTGGAGCTGGGCGAGCTTTCCTTCAACGTCACCTTCTCGCGCTACCTGAACCCGGCCGACAACGAGGACTCCGCCTACCTGGTCGGGCAGAAGCCGCCCCCCGAGGGCTCCACCTACTTCGGCGTCTTCTTCGAGGTCCAGAACGAAAGCGACGAGCCGCAGACGCTGCCCTCGACGCTGACGATCGTCGACGCCGACCACAACACCTACGAGGTGCTGCCGAGCGAAAGCCTCTACGCGCTCGAGTTCGGCGGCGAAGTCGAATCGCAGGAACAGGTCCCGGTGCTCGACTCGACCGCCGACCTGGGCGCAATCGAGGGGGCCGTCGCGATCTTCCTGTTGCCGGCCGAGGCCTCCGACGCCCGCCCGCTAACCCTGGAGATCCCCGGGGCCGATGGCGAGGACGGCGAGGTAACGCTCGACCTGTAGTTGCGGCTCCGCGCGGCTCAGAGGCCGGCGGAGAGGACCTGGGCCGCGGCCGGCGCGGCGACATCGCCGCCGGCGGCTTCGGCCTCGATCAGCAGCACCCCGATCGCCAGCCGCGGCTTCTCGGCCGGGGCGAAGGCCGCGAACCAGGCGTCCTTGACCTGGATCGGGTTGTCCTCTTCCTCCTGGCCGGGCTTCGGCCCCAGCTCGGCGGTGCCGGTCTTGCCGGCCACCTGCGCCTCGGGGATCGCGCCGGCGGTGCCGGTCCCTCCGGTGACGACGCCGATCATCAGGTCGGTCATGTCCGCGGCCAGCCTCTCCGACATCACCCGTTCCGGCTCGGCGCTGGGCCGCAGCTTCTTGTTGGCGACGATCGAGGTTGGCTGCCGGATCCCGCCGTTGGCGATCGTCTGCGCCACGCTCGCCATCTGCAGCGGCGTCGCCAGGACCTCGCCCTGGCCGATCGCCGAGACGCCGAGGTCGATTTCCTCGCCGATCTCGGTCGGGATCGTCGATTCCGCCAGTTCGGCTTCGCGAACGAATTTCGGTGCGTAGAGGGTCGGTGGCGAGTTGAAGCCGAAGCTTTCCGCCGCTTCGACCAGTTCGTCGTTGCCGATCTTCGGGCCGAGCGGGGCGAAGTCGGCATTGCAGGACTCGGCGAAGGCTTCGGGAAGGGTGCCGCCGCAGAACTCGCCGTTGGCGTTGTAGATGAAGCGGCCGCCGACGTTGACCCCGTCGACGACTTCGAATTCGTCGTCGAGGTCGAGGACGCCCTTCTCCAGGGCGGCGACGGTGGTGATCAGCTTGAAGGTGGAACCGGGTGGCCGTGGGGCGGAGAAGGCCTGTCCGGCGAGGGCGCGGACGTTGCCGTCGCGGGTGTCGAGCACCGCGATGCCGCCGGAGCGGCCGGCCAGGGCAGAGACGGCGGCTTCCTGCAGCTCGGGCTCGATCGTCGTCTTCACCGGCGCTCCCGCCTGTGGCTTGCCCTGGGCGATCACCCGGACCGAGGTGCCGGCCTCGTCGATCGCCAGCAGCGATCCCCCCGGCCTGCCGGCGAGGCGGGCGTTGAACGCCCGCTCCAGCCCGCTGATGCCGACCGGCGTGTCGGCGGCGAAGCCCTGGCGTGCCAGCCGCGGCAGGTCCTCTTCACCGGCGGTGCCGACTTCGCCGGTGACGTCGATGGCGGCGCTGCCGAGCGGGTGTTCGCGTTCCTCGGCCGGGCCCTCGGCCAGCGCGGTCCCGTCGGCGGCCAGGATCGGCGCCCGGGGCGCCAGCTCGATCTGGCTCTCGAGGTGCTCGCCGTCGCGCAGGCCGGGGAAGACGAGGCTTTGATCCCAGGCGACGCCACCGTCGGAGTAGGGGATCTCGACCTCCTCCTCGAAGCGGCCGAAGGCGACCGTGGCGGCGGCGACCGGCACCGGCACCACGGTCTCCCCGTCCCGGGAGGAGGGGTCATGCGCCGAGCCTGGCTCGAGCGAGAGCAGGGTCGCCACTTGATCGGCGTCGCGGTAGGCGATCACGAAGTCGTTGATCTCGATCGCGGCCTGCGAGGCCGGGTTCAGCTCCTTGTACATGGCGGCGAAGTCGTTCTCTCCCCAGGCCTCCGCGAAGCGGCCGGCCGCATCCTTCTCGGGGGAGCCGGGGGCGCCGGCGGAGGCACCGACGACGAAGGCGACGATCGCGACGATCGCAAGGGGGAGCGTGCGGGTGACAAGACGGCGCCGGCGTTCCACCTCGGGTGACATCTGGCTCACCGAGTGAAAGGTAATCGAGCGGTCCCCCGCATGCTTCTATTCAGTGGTGACTGTTCTGGATTGGGCCATCGTGGCTTTCACCATCGCGCTCGGCTTGTGGGGCTACAGGCAGGGCTTGATCGTGGGCGCGATGACCCTCGTCGGCTTCGGGGCGGGCGCCTTTGCCGGCAGCAGGCTCGGGCCGCTGGTGCTCTCCCAGGGCTCGGAGTCCCCGTACGCGCCGCTCTGCGCGGCGCTGGGCGCGCTGCTGGCCGGGGCGCTGGTCGCGGTCGCGGTCGAGAGCATGGCGCTGGGCCTGCGGGCCAGGGTGATTCGCCGCCCGGCCCTGCACCTGGCCGACGGCGCCGGCGGCGCGGCGCTGATCGCCGCGGTGGCGCTGGGCATGGCCTGGGTCTTCGGCGCGGTCGCCCTGCACGCGCCGGGGGCCGAGCGCCTGCGCACCGACGTCCAGGAGTCGCTGATCCTCCGCAGCCTCAACGAAGTTCTGCCTCCCTCGGGCCCCGTCCTCAATGCCCTCGACCGGGTCGACCCGGCGCCGTCGGTGACCGGCCCGGCGCCGCCGGTGGCGCGGCCCGACCACGCGATCGCCACCGACCCCGACGTGCTGAACGCCGGCCCGGCGGTCGTGCGGGTGCTCGGCACCGCCTGTGGCCTCGGCGTCGAGGGCTCGGGCTGGGCGGTGCAGCCGGGTGTGATCGTCACCAACGCCCACGTCGTCGCCGGCTCGGAGGACACCACCGTCACCACCCAGGGCGGGGTGGAGCTTGACGCGACGCCGGTCTACTACGGCCCGGATGACGACCTGGCGCTGCTGCGGGTGGGCTCCAACCTGCCGACCCTGCCGATTTCCGAGCGGCGCGAGCCGGGGGCCGACGCCGCCGTGCTGGCTACCCCGAGAACGGCCCCTACGCGGTCGCCCCCGCCCGGCTCGGCGAGACCCGTCCCACGATCAGCCAGGACTCCTACGGCAACGGCCCGGTCGATCGCACGATCGTGGCCCTGCGCGGCTCGGTCCGCAGCGGCAACTCGGGTGGGCCGCTGGTGGACGCCGACGGCCAGGTGGTCGGCACCGTCTTCGCCGCCACCACCGCCGGCCCGCGGGGCGGGTTCGCGATCCCGGCGGAGGAGGTCCGCGAGGCTCTGGCCCAAGCGGGGGCTTCGGTTTCCACCGGTCCCTGCACCGGCTGAGGCCGGAAGGCCCATCGCTTACGTTCAGTAAGCTCGGTCCTCGTGGAACCGGTCCCCTCGACTCAGGCCGCCGCCGCACCCGGCTCGGTCTGCCCGCACTTCCATGCCGCGATCGAGTTGATCGGCAAGCGCTGGACCGGTGCGATCGTCTGCGCCCTGACCGAGCGGCCGATGCGCTTCGGGGAGCTCGGCAAGGCCATCCCCGGCCTCTCCGACCGCCTGCTCTCCCAGCGGCTGCGCGAGCTGGAGGAGGAAGGGCTGGTGGAGCGGGAGGTCGAAGCCGGCACCCCGGTGCGGGTGACCTACTCGCTGACGCCGATCGGCGAGCAGCTCGGCCCGGCGATCGGCGAGCTGCGCTCTTGGGCAAAGCAGTGGAAAAACACCGGGTGACGCGCCACCCGAGGCGATAACTAGCCTGGGCTTTGTGGACTTGCCCGGCCCCTATCCCGTCGGTCGCTACGCCCAGAAACTGCAGGGGTGGATGCGCGAACGAGCGCGGGTGCAGCTGATCGGCGAGGTGACCGGGGTCGGCCGCAGCAAGGTCCAGACCTACTTCGAGTTGCGCGACGGCCAGGGCGCGGTCCCCTGCGCGATCTGGCTCAACGACCTGGAGAAGGCCGGCTTGCCGGAGGGGGCGCTGCGCGACGGCGCCGAACTGGTGATCTCCGGCGGGCCCGACTACTACCCCGGTGGCGGCCAGGCCTCGCCCAGCTTCAGCTTTCGCGCCACCCATGTGCGCCTGGCCGGCGAGGGCGACCTGCTGGCCCGGCTGGAGGCGCTGCGCAAGCAGTTGCAGGCTGAGGGCCTGTTCGAGCTGCAGAAGAAACTGGCGCGGCCGCTGCTGCCGAAGACGATCGGGGTGGTGACGGCGGAATCGGGCGCCGCCCGCCGCGACCTTCTGGCCGGCCTGCGGCGGCGCGCCTGGGGCGGGACCGTGGTCTGGGCCTTCGCGCCGGTTCAGGACCGCCACGCGGCGCCGGCGATCGCCGCGGCGATCCAGGGGCTGGCGGCGCGGCCCGAGGTCGAGGCGATCGTCGTTTGCCGCGGCGGCGGCAGCCTCGCCGACCTCTGGGCCTTCTGCGACGAGACGCTCTGCCGCACGGTGGCGATGCTGCGCGTGCCGGTCGTCAGTGCGATCGGCCACGAGCGCGACTCGACCCTGATCGACGACGTCGCCGCGGTCTCCTGCTCGACCCCGACCCACGCCGCCGAGGCGGCGGTGCCGCTCGATCGTGGCGCCGCGCGCCGCGAGCTGGAGCGTGCCACGGCCTCGTTGCGGCGAGTGGGAGAGGGGGCGATCGGCACTCGCGCCCGGCACCTGGCGGCGCTGGCCCGCGGCCCGGCGCGGGCGCTGCAGCGCGAGCGCAGCGGCCTCAACCAGAAGATCCGTGAGATCCGCGCCTCTTCCGAACGTGGCCTTGCCCACCGAAGCGGCTTCCAGCGGCGGATCGCCGGCATCGTCCTCGACCGGGCGCGGCGCCGCGGGATCGAGCGCACCGCCGCCGCGGTTGCCACCGAGGGCCGGCGCGGGCCGGCGATCGAGCGCTCGGCGGCGAGGGCGCTTGAGCGGCGACGTGAGGCGCTGCGGCGGGCCGCGGTGACGCTGCGCGCCCATGACCCCGAGCGGACGCTGGAGCGCGGCTACGCGCTGGCCGAGACCGCCGCCGGGGAGCCGGTCGGCACGGCGGAGGGCGCTGTCGCCGCCGCGGAGGTAAGACTGCGGTTCGCGGACGGACGCGTGCAAGCGAGGATCGAGGGGGACGTTGAGCGAGAAACCGGATAGCTACGAGGTCGCGGTGGAGCGGCTGGAGGAGATCATCGACCGGCTCGACTCGGGCCAGGCCGGCCTGCGCGAGACCCTCGACCTCTGCCGCGAAGGGCGCGAGCTGGTCGGCTACTGCGCGGCGGAGCTGGAGGCTGTGGGGGAGGGGTTGAAGGAGCTGAAGCTGGATGAGCTGGCGGCGAAGCTCGAGGTTTCGTCGGAGACTTAGCGGCCCGGCGGGGAGCGGGGGTGGGGCTTCGCTTAACTTTTTTGAGGGACGTTTGCGGCCGTCCGATTTTGCTCTCAGCAAAAAAGTACAAGACGCTTCGCCCCACCCCCGCTCCCCGCCGGCGTGCTTAGTCCGACAAAGAGCTGGGTGGGCCGGAGCAGAGGTTTCCTAGGGCGGGGCAGCCTCGGCAGAGGGGCCAGGTGCGGTCGGGTTCGGGGGCGGCGGGGAATTCGCCGGCGCCGATGCGGGAGATGGCGGTGGCGAGGCGCTTGCGGCCGGCGTCCATCGCCGCTGAGTCGAGGATGGAGATGGCCGGCTCTTCGGGGCGCTCGAGGAAGACGTAGGCGACCTCTACCTCCGGCGCTGCCAGCGCTTCCGCCACCGCCAGGGCGTAGATCGAGCGCTGGGTCTCGTAGCGGTCGGCGTGCTCGGCCGGTTTGGAGCCGTCGAGGCGGTCGGTCTTGTAGTCGACGACCAGCGGCGGCTCCCCGTCGCGCTCGACCAGCAGGTCGATCGAGCCGCGCAGCACGGTGTCGCCGACGCCGAGCAGGATCGGGACCTCGGCCCGCACCCGCGTCGCCCCGGCGCCGACCCGCTGGCGCAGGGCGGAGCCGAGCCAGCCCCGCACCGGCTCCAGGAGGGCAGCCGGGTCGGCCCGCTCCGGGTCGAGGCCGGCGGCAGCGGCGTGGCGGCGCGCCAGCTCCTCCGAGGGCTCGCTCCAGCCGTTTGCCTGGCTCCACTCCAGCAGCGCGTGCACGGCGGCCCCCTGGGCGGTCCGCTCTTCCCGCCCGCCAGGGGCCATCTCCCACCCGCCCCCATCGGCGGTCGTACTTTCAGTCGCTATGCGGAGGGAACTGCGACCGCGCTCGCCGAGGCCCAGCACCCGCTCCATGTAGAAGCGGTAGGAGCACTCCTCGTAGGCGGATATCGCGGTGTAGGAGAGGGGGCGGCTGGGGACGACGGGCGGGCGGCGTTCGACCAGCGGCGGCGGGCCCTCGCCGAGCGGGCGGTCGGCCGCCGCGTCGCGCCGGGCCGCCCGCAGCTCCGCCGCGCGCTCGGGCGAGGGGAGGTTGACGCGCACCGCGATCTCCGACGGCCCGAAAGCGGCGTCGAGCCCGGGGCGGGCTTCGGGCGCCGGCACGGCAACGAGGGAGTCGGCGTCGCGAGCGGCCCCGAGCGCCTCGACCAGGCGCTCGACGACCGGGGTCGAGGGCTTTGTCTGCCGCCCTGCCTCGGGCTTGACGACGCCGCTGAGGATCAGCCGCCGGCGGGCGCGGGTGGCGGCGACGTGGAACAGCCGCAGGCCCTCCTCGGCGTCGCGCGCCTTCGACTCCTCGCAGAGGCCGGCGTAGTCGTAGAGGTTGATCGCGCCGCTGCCGAGCCGGCGCAGCTGCATCCCCACCCTCGGCGGCCGCTCGCGGCCCAGGGTCAGCAACGGCGGCCGCGCCCCGGCCAGCAGGCTGCGCGAGAGGTCGGGGACGGCGACGACGTCGAACTCCAGCCCCTTGGCGTTGTGGACGGTCATGATCCGCACCCCGTCGTGGCCCTCGGCGGCGGTCGCGGCCTGGGCCTCGGCATCGCTCTCGGCGCGGGCCGCGAGGAAGTCGAGCAGGCCACGCAGATCGCGGCCCTCGCGGCCCTCGAACTCGGCTGCCAGCCGCATCAGCTTGCGGACGTTGGCGAAGCGCGCCTCGCCGGCCGGGCGCATCAGCACCGCCAGGTCGTAGCCCGTCTCGGTCGTCGCCGCCTCGATCAGGCCGGCCAGGGTGAGCCGCGGCCCGCGCTCGCGCAGGCTCGCGATCGTCGCCACGAAGCCACGCAGGAGGTCGATCTCGGAGTCCGGGATCTGCGTCAGCCGCTCGGGCTCGTCCAGCTCCGCCTCGCCGGTGCCGACCGCGTGCTCCAGCGCCGGCCAGACGTGGCGCCGCCGGCCGGCCGCGGCTCGCAGCAGCCAGAGCGTGTCCGGGGCGGCGCCGCAGGCGGGAGAGGCGAGGGCGCCGAAGAGGGCCTGGTCGTCGAGCGGGTTGGCGATCGTCGCCAGCAGCGCGCAGACGTCGGAGACCTGCTGCTGGGACCAGTAGCCGCGCCCGCCGACGACGTAGGGGCGCAGGCCGGCCCGCTCCAGCGAGTCCTCGTAGGCGTCGAGGTGGGTGAAGGCGCGCAGCAGCACGACTATCTCGCTGCGGTCGACCCCGGCGTCGGCCAGCTCGCGCAGGCGCTCGGCGACAGCGCGCGCCTCGGCCAGGCAGTTGAGCGGGGTGCGCCCGTCGATCGCCGGCTCCAGCTCGATCTCCTCCGCGTCCCAGCCGTCGCGCCCGGTCAGCAGCAGCTCGACCGGAGGCCCGCCCTCGGCTGCGTCCTCGGCCGGGGGCGCCCCGACCCGCAGGGGGCGGTAGGAGCCGCCGAGCAGAGCCGCGCCGAAGAGGTTGACGGCACCGATCAGCTCTGGCCGCGAGCGGAAGTTGCCGCTCAGCGCCATCAGCTCGGCGTCCGGCCGCTGTTCGGCCAGGTCGCGCTGGGCGCGGAAGACGTCGAGGTCGGCGTGGCGGAAGCCGTAGATCGACTGGAACTCGTCGCCGACCACGACCAGCTCGCTGCGCGGCCCCCGCAGCGCCTCGATCAGCCGCAGCTGCAGGCGGTTGGTGTCCTGGAACTCGTCGACCAGCAGGTGGCTGAAGCGGGCCCGGTAGGCCTCGCCGATCTCCGCCCGCTCGAGCAGCCGCGCGGCGAGGATCTGCAGGTCCTCGAAGTCGATCCCGGCGCGGCGGGCCTTGGCCGCCTCGAAGCGGGTGGAGAACAGCCCCAGCAGCTCGGCCAGGTGGCGGTAGGCCTCGCCTCCCTCGCCGGCCTCGGCGACGGCGGCGATCGCCGCGTCGATCGCATCGCGGTAGGGCGCGATCGGCTTCGCCTTGCTATCGGTGCGCAGCGCCCACAGCTCTTCGAGGCCCGGCGGCGGCCCCGGCTCGCCCAGGCGCGCCAGCGCCCGCTCGACCAGCTCGCGCTTGGGATCGCTCTCGCGCATCTCCTCCAGCGCCTCCCCGGCCGCTTCGATCGCCCTGGCGATCGCCTCGACCGGGCCGTTCGACGGCGGCTCCGGCAGCCGCGGCTCCGCCTCGCCGCGACTGCGCAGCTCCGCGTGCACCCCCGTCACGACCCCCCGCAACCCGTCGACGTCGAACGCCGCCACCAGCCCCTCCCGCGACTCCAGGGCGGGCGACTCGGGGGCGAGGAAGTCGCGCAGGGCTTCGTCGAAGGCTTCGCGGGCGGCTCGGGCTGACTCGGGGGCGTCGAGGACGCGGAAGCCGGGGTCGATCCCGGCCGCCACCGGGTGCCCCGCCAGGAGGCGGTTGCAGAAGCCGTGGATCGTCATCACCCAGGCGCCGCCGATCGCGGCCAGCAGCTCCGCCGCGCGCTCGGAGCCCCCCTGTGCCCGCCGGGCCAGCTCGGCCCGGATCCGCTGGCGCAGCTCGGCGGCGGCCTTGTCGGTGAAGGTGAAGGCGAGGATCGCGTCGGGGGAGACGCCCTTGTCGCAGACGAGCCGGCAGTAGCGGTCGACCATCACCCCGGTCTTGCCGGTGCCGGCGCCGGCCTCGAGCAGGACGTCGCGGCCGCTGACGGAGATCGCCGCCGCCTGCTCGGGGGTCGGAGCGCGATCGCTCATCGCTCCTCCACTTCCTGGTCCTCCTCGTGCTCGGGGGCGCGGTCGCGGCGGCAGATCGGCGCGAAGGTGCAGAAGGGCGGGCAGGCGTCGTGCCCGCGCAGGCCGCGGCGCGGGCCGGGGTCGCGGCGGATCTCGCCGGCGCGCATGCGGGCGACGATCGCGCCGGCGCGCCGGCGCGAGTCGGCGAGCAGCTCCTCCAGGCCCTCGGCATCGACCAGGTCGCGGTCGTAGAGCCCGTAGCCGCCTAGGTCCGCCGCTGCCGCTTCGGCCACGACCCCTCGCGGGCGCCGCACCGAGGTGCCCCGCAACGGGTGGTAGAGGCCGCCGACCGGCTCCGCCCCCCAGTGCGCGGCGACCGCCAGCAGGTAGAGCGGCAGTTGCAGCTTCGCCTGCTCCTCGAACTTCTCCAGCGCCGTCACCGAGCCGGAGAGCTTGTAGTCGATCACCACGGCGCGGCCGTCGGCGGCCCGGTCGACCCGGTCAATCGCCCCGTGCAGGCCCCAGCCGCCCAGCTCCAGCGCCGGCCGCTCGCTGTCCTCGTGCTCGCCGAAGGCGGCCTCCAGCAGCCAGGGCTCGAAGCCGCCGGTCTCCCGCTCGGCCTCCTCGGCGAGGAATCGCTCCAGCAGGCGTTCGACCCGGCGCACCATCGCCCGCTCGGCCGGGTGGGAGCCGAGCTCCCGCTCGGCGACGATCGCCGCGACCAGCTCGCGGCCGCGGCTGGCCCAGGCCGGGAGGGAGCGGGGACGTGGCAGCGGGTCGCCACCGGGCCGCTCCTTGTAGAGGCGGTCGAGGGCGGCGTGCATCAGCCCGCCCTGGACCAGCGGGTCGGGCGGGGGGTCGAGCGGCTGCGGGTCGAGCTCGTGGCTGACGAACCAGCGATAGGAGCAGAGGTCGAACCCCTCCAGGGTCGTGCCGCCGTAGGCGCCCACCGCCGCCAGGGACTTGACCACGGCCGGGTTCCGCAGCGGCCCGGGCGCCCGCGAGGCGGCCTCGGCGGCGCGGGCGGAGTCGATTCGGCTCGCCACCCTGCCCGCCAGCTCGCCGCCCACTCCGACCGCGGCGAGCAGGGCTGCGGGGTCGGCGTCCGGCCCATGGGCGGCAACGGCTCGGGCCAGCTCGCCCTCGGAGGGCGCCTCGGCGAGCGGGTGGACGACCTGGGCGAGGTCACGGCTTCGCGTGATCCCCTCCTCGACGGGGTCCGGCGCCGTGCCGTCGGGCGGCGGCGCCAGCAGCGCCCGCACGTCGTCGAGCAGCGGCGAGCGCGACTCGGCGCCGCCGTTCTCGTCGCTGTCGCGGTAGGAGAGGAAGAGCCGCCGCCGCGGCAGCGAGAGGCAGACGCCGAACAGGTAGCGCTCCTCCGCCTCGCTGTCGCGCCGCGGGTCGAGGCCCAGCGAGTCGCGCTGGGTTTCGGAGAGGAAGGGGTCGCCGCCGCGGTCGCGGCGTGGGAACTCGCCGTCCTGGAGCGAGCCGACGAAGACATGGTCGAAGCGGCCGGCGCGCAGGCGGTAGGGGCTGGCGATTCGCACCCGTCCCTCGACCGGCCCGCTCCAGACGCGGAATTCGAGGCCCGCCACCGTCTCCGCAAGCTCGGCGGGCCCCGGCGCCAGGGGGCCGAGTTCCGCTAGATCGCCGAGCGCCTCGGCGATGGCCCCCGCGGCCCGCAGCTCCAGCCCCTCGCCGGGGCCGAGCGCCGGCCCGTCGCCCTCGCCGCGCAGCGGCCGCGAGGCCATCGTCGCCGCCAGCCTGCCGACCTCGGCCGAGAGCGCCGCCGCCGAGCGCGCCGCGGCCTCACGCAGCCGCACCAGGTCCCGCGGTGGCTCGCCCTCCTCGCCCTGCCACAGTGCCAGCGCCGTCTCGGCGTCCTCGACCCGGCGCCGCCGCAGCGAGCGCTCCAGCCAGTCGACTCGTCCCTGGGAGAAGCTCGATGGCCCCCGCAGGTAGCGCAGCAGGTCGCTGGCCCGGCCGCCGCCGAACTCGGCCTCCAGCAGTGCCACCAGGGCGCCACCGACCGCGGTGCCGGCGACCGGCAGCTCCGCCTCCAGCGCCGTCGCGATCCCGTTTGCCTCCAGCGCGGCCGCGATCCCCGCCCCGCGCCGTGCCGGGTCGCGCAGGGCGATCGCCAGCCGCGCCGGGTCGGCGCCCGCGGCGACCAGCTTCGAGGCCTCGGCGGCGATCGCCTCTGCCTCGCCGCGGACGCCGGCCGAGCGCAGCAGGAGCAAGTCCCCGTTCGGCTCCAGCGGTACGGCTTCCGCGGTGCCGAAGCCGCGGGCGAGGTGGAAGAGCAGGGCGCTCTCGGTGTTGGCCGGATCGGCTTCGACCTCGGTCTCCTCGACCGCGCCGATTCGCTCGCGCAGCTCGCCGAGCAGGCGCGAGCGCGCTGCCAGCGCCGCGTTATCCCGCTCGAAGGGCAGGGCAACGGTCACCTCGGTCAGCGTGGCCAGGGCCGCGACCAGCTCGAACTGGTTCGGGGTGAGGTCGTCGAGGCCGTAGAGGAAGACCGGGCAGTCGCCCCAGAAGGAGCCGTCGCGGCGCAGCAGCTCGATCGCCTGGCGGGCAATCCCGTGGGAATCGATCCGGCCGGTCCGCTCGCGCGCCTCCGTGTAGCCGGCGAAAAGGCTGGCGAGGTCGCTCAGGTAGGCGGAGCCCTCCAGCGTCGCGGCGCTTGCCTCGACCGCAGCGGGCTCGACCCCGGCCGCTTGCAGCTCGTCCAGCAGGCGGGCAAAGGCGCGGGCGAAGCCGGGCCGAGCAGCCGAGCGCCGCAGCGGGCCGAGGCGTCCAAGGCGAGCGTCGACGGCGACGGAGATGGCCCGCAGCCGCTGCGCGGGGGAGAGCTCGGCCCCCGGCGGCACGCCGCCCGCCGTGGCGACGGTGTGGAACAGCGCTCCGAAGGTCATCGCCGCCCCGCCTAGCGCGGCGCCCTCGGCGCAGAGCTCTCGCTCGAAGGAGAAGACGTCGTCGACGGTGGGCACGACCAGGACCGGGTCGCGCTCCAGAGCAGCGACGAACCGCTGCCGGACGAGTCCGGCACGGCCAGAGTTCGGGGGTCCGTGGATCAGCTTCAGCGGCATATCGGCAAGCGACCCAGCATAGGTCGGCTCCCGGCGCAGCCGGAGCAGGCCCCAGACCGCGCCGCAAAGCCGCAAAGCGGGGATTTCCTATCCCGTTTTGCCGTCTACCGCCCTCTTTAAATTGCGAACCAGCCTATGTCCCTCTGTTTCGTAGATCCCGCCGACGCAGTCCGCGCCATCGCCGACTCGATCGGGCGCGAGGCTCGCCGCCAGCTTCTTGGCGAGGCCGTCCGCGCCTGGGTCGACGAGATTCCCGACACCGAGCTCGAGGTCCACTACGCCAAGGCGATCTCCGAGCTCGACGAACACGACCTCTCGATGCTCGCCGCCTGGCACGGCTCCCTCGAGGTCGGCCACCCGGTCCCCAACCGCGACTTCCTGATGGGCGCCTTCGGCTCGCTCGGCGAGAACCGCCGCGAGGCCCTCAAGCTCGCCGCCGGCTTTCGCGGCGAGGAGGCCGTCGACGCCGGGGTAACCGAGGAGGACGCGCTGGAGCTGGTCCTGGGCTTGCTCTCCCCGCCCCGCCTGATGGCCCTCGCCGTCGAGGCGCTCGAGCTGTACGTCTGGGACCGAGCCGGCTCCGACAACTAAGCGAGAGCGGTTCGTCTGATGGTTGGAAGCCACACAGTTAAGTAACACTCCTACCTGGAGTTGCATCTGTGTGTTTTGGCGCGTCGCAGAGTGTGTAATGAGTGCGGAAGCCCAATCGCCAAAATACGCGCACGTTTCTTGACAGCTTCAGCCACGTTCTCTACTCTCTCAGGAGACCCGCAGGGAGCGGGTTGAAGGCAAAAAACAGCTTGACAGGGACGGCGGACCAATACCAATTGGCCCGCGATTTTTAGAAAGAGGGTCCAAGTCCAGCGTAAGACCCCGAAAGCAGGCAAAGGCGATCCAATCGAGGAGCCAACGATCAACATCTATTCAGGAATAGCTGGTTTCGCAGTGTCCAGTACGAGTCCTGCTTGCTACGGGATGAGTTAGAAACCGACTTAAGAAGCGCCCAGCTCATCGTCTGGATGTAGCTGGAAGGGGTCAACCTCTACCGTCGCGTCAGCTCATGTGGGGCTAAGCCGTAGGCGAACGGAGAGAGGATGCTTGGTTACCGACCCATTCTTTATGAAGTTGCTTGTCAGCCCAGGGGAAGCACGTTGTGAGCAAGACTCGCGCGCGCTCAAAAAAAGGCGACATCCACGTCAGCCGGTCTGGTTCAACTGGGGCAGAAGCGGATAGCGCGGCGCGGCGAGCGACAGAGTTTCTGGACAGCCTTCTGCCTGAAACGGATAAACCGAGCGGGACCAACTTCAGCGATAGACAGTTAAAGCGCGCGACCCTGCATGATGTTCGCAACACCCAAAAGCGCGCGGTCGCCGTATTCGACGGCATAGAAAAGACGCTCGAGGCCGACAGTGAGAACCGCGATAGATGGGAAGCCCAGGACGAGCACCTGACTAAGCAGCGGGAATCAGATGAACGCGCCCGGGAGAATCATGAGGTTCGCGAGAACATTCGACTCGCACTGGAAATAGGCGAGCGGCAAACGGCGAGCCGGGATACGTCGCGAGAACGCCATTTGTTCATGGCTCTGACCACGATCAGCGTGTTCGCGACGATCGCCCTTGCTCTGATCAGCACGCTTAATGCCGAGCCGCTGCTCTACGGCGGCTCTCTCCTCGGCTTCCTTCTCTCGGGCGGTGGCGTCTACCGTCTTCGCGCGCTGACTTCCCAGAGCAGTGACGAAGAGGACGACGGGGCCGGCGCGGAAGAGCCAGAAAACGCTGTTTGGGGCGGGCTGGGGATCGAAGATCAGACGGCGGAGGAGCAGGGATAGCGCCTAGGCCAGCGCCGCGCGGATCTCGCCGATCGCCTGATCGTTGTCGCGGAAGTGGACCGCGGTCATGCCCGCCTCGCGGGCGCCCTCGCAGTTGTGCGGCAGGTCGTCGACGAAGAGGCAGGCCTCGGCCGGCAGCCCGAGCCGCTCCAGGGTCATCTCGTAGATCCGCGCTTCCGGCTTGCGAACGCCGACGAAGCCGGAGTCGACCACGGTCTCGAAGATCTCGTCGACCGGCAGCATCGAGCGCCAGACCGGCTCCCACTCGCGCACGTTGTTGGTCAGCATCGCCATCCGCTTCCCAGCCGCCTTCAGCTCCCGCATCAGCTCGATCATCGGCTGGTTGGGGTTGAGCGCCTCGAAGTAGGTCTCCCGGAAGCGGTGCAGGGCGGGCCGGTGGCCGAGCAGCGGCTCCAGCCCGTCGCCCAGCCGCGCCAGGAAGTCGACCTCGGCCATCTCACCCCGCTCCAGCGCGTAGAGCGGGTTTTCGCCGTCCTCCTCGGTCACCGCCCGCATCGCCTTGCCGAGGTCCTCGGGGGAGATCCCGATCTCGTCCTGGACCGCCACGAAGGAGGTCAGCAACGGCGTCGTCAGGACGCCGCCGAAGTCGGAGACGACCGCCTCTATCTCAGCCAACGGGCCGCGCCACCTCGTAGGTGCCCAGTCCCTCGCGCCCCTCTACGGACCAGCGGAAGAAGGCGATCTCGGCGCTCAGCCCCGGTCGCTCGACCGAGGCGGAGCTGATCAGCGTGCCGGCGCCCCGCAGCGGTTGTCCGTCCTCGCCGTCCGGCCACAGCTCCAGGGTGGCGCGGCGCTGGACCCCGTCCTCTCCGTACTCGGTCGAGATCAGCGCTTCCTCGAAGCTGACCGGCGCCGCGTCGGGATCGCAGAGAACCGCCGCGACCTCCTCCTCGCCGTGCTCGCTGGCTCCGGCGGGCAGGGCCGAGGTGAGCGCCAGCAGCCCGCCGTCGGAGAAGACGATGCCGATCGACCGCCGCAGGATCTGGCCTGAGTCGCTCATCGGCCGGGAGCCTATTGGCGCGAAAAGGAGTCGTGCGGCGTGGCGGCTAGATTGCGGCGATGAGCGCCCCGAAGATCCGTGACGCAGACCCCGGGCTGGACGCCGCGGCCTGCGCGGCGATCTACGCGCCGCACGTCGAGGCGGGCCCCGTCTCCTTCGAGGAGCGGGCGCCGGGCGCCGCGCAGATGGCGGCTCGGATCGAGCGGGTCGCCGCCACCCATCCGTGGCTCGTCGCCGAGGTCGAGGGAGAGGTGGTCGGCTACGCCTACGCCTGCCCGTACATGGAGCGCCCGGCCTACCGCTGGGCCGCCTCGGTCTCCGCCTACGTCGCCGCCGGGCATCGCGGCGAGGGCCTGGGCCGTGGCCTCTACGAGGAGTTGTTCGAGCGCCTGCGCCAGCAGCGCTTCCAGGTCGCCTGCGCCGGCATCACCTTGCCCAACGAGGCCAGCATCGCCCTGCACCAGCGCCTTGGCTTCACCCGCATCGGCACTAGCCCCCGCATCGGCTGGAAGGCCGGCGCCTGGCGCGACGTCAGCTGGTGGCAGCTGGAGCTGGCTCCGGTGGGCGCCGGGCAACCGGCGGAGCCGCTGTCACCGGGCCCGCCGGCCGCTCCCGGCTACCATTGAGCGATGCCTGAAGAGCAAGCAGCCACGCCCGAGGAGCATTCCGAAGTCCTCACCGAAGAGGACGTGTTCGAGGCCCTCGAAGAGGTGATCGACCCCGAGCTCGGCCTCGATTTCGTCTCGCTCGGCCTCGTCTACGGCGTCGAGATCGAGAAAGAAGACGTCTACGTCACCTTCACGCTGACCACCCCGGCCTGCCCGATCGGCCCCCAGGTCTCAGAACAAATGAAGGAGTTCGTCGGCGATCTCCCCGGCGTCAGCGCGGTGCACCCGAAGATGGTCTTCGACCCCGCCTGGTCACCGGAAATGATGACCGACGACGCCAAGTTCGCCCTCGGCTTCTAGGCACGGTGCGCGGTCAGAGGCGGGCGATCGCGGTGGGCCATGCGGCGAGCCTGGATTTGACCTGACCGTGGACGGGGCCTGAGCGGTGGCGGTTGTGCTGGCGAAGCTGTTGCTGGCTCCCCTCTGTGTGGTTGCCGTGTCGCTCGCCGGCCGCAAGTGGGGAGTCGCCGTCGCCGGCATCCTTGGCGGGCTGCCCGTCGTCGCCGGCCCGATCCTCGTCGTACTCACGCTTGTCCACGGTCCCTCATTCGGGGCGGAGGCGGCCGCCGGAACGCTGCTCGGCTTGGCGGCGCTCACGCTCTTCGTCGTCGTCTACGGAAAGGCATCGGAGCGAGTCGGTCCCGTGCTGAGCCTGCTCGCCGGCTGGGCTGCGTTCCTCCTGGGCGTCGCGTTATTGCAGCTGTTCGACGTGCCGCTGGGAGTCTCATTGGTCTTCGTCGCTGTCTGCTTCGCGGCAGGCCTGGCCTTGCTCCCAGCGCCCACGGCAGCGCCGACGGTCGTCACGGCCCCGCCCTGGTGGGACCTGCCTGCGCGGGCGCTTGCGGCCCTGGCGTTGGTAGTCGCGCTCACCGCCGTCTCAGGCGCCCTCGGGCCCAGCCTTAGCGGGCTTCTGGCGCCGTTTCCGATCATTACCAGCGTGCTGGCGGTGTTCACCCACGCCCACGATGGCATCGGTCAGGTCGGGGTGCTGCTGCGGAACTTCCTCGTCGGCTTCTATGGCTTCGCCGCCTTTTGCTTCGTGCTCGCCTTTGGCCTGGACTCGCTCGGCGGCCCAGCGGCGTTCTCTGCTGCGCTGATAGCAGCGCTCGGGGTGCAGGCGGCGATTTTCGCAGCGCAATCCCGCCGCCTGCGGCCACAGGCGGCTGAGGGTTAGATCGCAGCGGGGTTACCCGGCATCGCGCGCTTACCTCGCTTTCGGCATCACTTTCGGCATCAGGTGGCCGTAGCGGTCGAGCGTGTTGCGAGTGGCTAGTCGACTACTCGTCGACCCGCGGCAGCTGACGCTCGGCGCTTGGGTCGGTGGGCTCGCCCGGGACCTCTTCGGCCGTGGCCTCGAAGTCGTAGTCCCTGCTCCCGCGGGCGGGCCCTCGCCCGGGATCTCCGCCCGGCATGCCCACGACCACGAAGCGGCCGACGGTGAAGCGGCGCAGCAGGCTCCTGGCGACCGCCCGGGTCGGCGGGATCAGCAGCAGCAGGCCGACGATGTCGGTAAGGAAGCCGGGGGTCAGCAACAGGGTGCCACCGATCACGATCAGGACCCCGTCGGCGACCTCCTTGCCGGGGAAGCGCCGTTCGGCCAGGGCCTGGTTGAAGCGCCGCCAGACGCCGCGGCCCTGGTGGCGCAACAGCAGCGAGCCGAGCACGGCGTCGGCCAGCAGCAGGGCCAGCGTCGGCCAGATCCCGATCGCGTCGCCAACCTGGATGATCACGTAGAGCTCCGCGATCGGGACGACGATGAAGAAGAAGATCACCAGCAGGGCCACGGCTCAAGCGTAGAGGGCGCGCCCCACCAAGGTTGAGGACTTGACGGGGCTAGGGGACCGCTAAGTGCTCAGGCAACCGCCGCCGCGCCGGCCGCCTGCTCCAGCTCCGCCAGCGACTCGGCGATCCCGTCGGCGATCGCTTCGACGTCCTCCATCGAGTCGTAGTCGGCGAGCAGGCCGAAGCCGACTTTGCCGTTGTAGCTCATGATCGCCACCGCGAGGGCATGGTTCTGCGGCAGGAAGGCGACCGGGAAGACCTCCTCCAGTTCCCGCCCCAGCACGTAGAGCGGCAGCTGCGGCCCCGGCACGTTGGTGACGATCAGGTTGAAGAGGCGGGTGGAGAAGTTGATCCGCGAGGCCTGCGCCAGCAGGGTCGGCGGCGCGAAGTCGTTGAAGCGGGAGATCACCTCGGCGCCGAGCGCCTGTTTGGAGCGCTTCAGGCCCTCCATCTCCTCGCTGATCACCCGCAGCCGTCGCACCGGGTCCTCGACGTAGACCGGCAGCGGCCCCCGCATCAGGGCGATCCGGTTGCCGAGGTTGCCGCGCTCGTCCTCGTTGCGGATCGAGACCGGGACCAGCGCCCTCAGCTCCAGGCCCTCGGTGCGGATGCCGCGGCGCTGCAGCCAACTGCGCACCGAGCCGGCGACGACGGCGAGGACGACGTCGTTGACGGTGCCTCCCAGCGCGTCCTTGATCCGCTTGAAGGCGGCCAGCTCCGAGCGCGCCCAGACGTAGCGCCGGTGCGGGCCGATCGGCTGGTTCAGCGGCACGTCGGGCGCCGGGTCGGCGAAGGCGCTGACGATCTCGCTCAGCCCCTCCAGCGCCTCGACCGCCTTGCGCGCGGTCGTCTCCGGGTTGCGGACCGCCTCGACCGCCCGCTCGGCGAGCTTGATCGGCGCGGCGACGATGTCGCTGACGCCACGGGCTACCAGCTCGGTGGTTCCCGGTTCCGGCTGGGGGACCCAGTCCTCTTCCGCCGCGGCGGGCTCCGCCGCCCGCTCGAGGTCGAAGAGGACGGTGCCGATGTCGACGCCGGAGACGCCGTCGACCATCGCGTGGTGGGTCTTGGTCAGGATCGCGAAGCGGTCGCGCTCCAGGCCCTGCGCGAGCCACAGCTCCCAAAGCGGCTTGGAGCGGTCGAGCTGCTGGGAGAAGACGCGCCCGGCCAGCCGCTTCAGCTGCGCTTCGCCGCCCGGCTCGGGCAGCGCGGTGTGGCGGATGTGGTAGGTCAGGTTGAAGTTGACGTCGTCCGCCCACAGGGGCCGCCCGGCCTCCAGCGGCGGCACCACGAGTTTCTGGCGGAAGCGCGGCACCTGGCTGAGGCGGCCGCGAACGTGCTCGACCAGGTCGACGTATTTGGGCGGCGGCCCCTCGAAGATCAGGATCGCGCCGACGTGCATATGGCTGGTCGAGCTCTCGTTGGACAGGAACGAGGCGTCGACCGCGGTCAGTCGGTCGAGGTGGCGGCCGTCGGTGCTCATCCCGCAAGGCTAGCTTCGCCGCGCCGCCGAGGCCGCCCCGCTGTCGTGGCCGCAACCCCGCCACCGCTACCCTGCAGTCATGGCAGCACCCGCCACCGCCGCCCCCAAGCGCGTCCTGCTCGCCGCCCCACGTGGCTACTGCGCCGGCGTCGACCGCGCCGTGCAGACGGTCGAGCGCGCCCTGGAGCTGCACGGGGCGCCCGTCTACGTGCGCAAGGAGATCGTCCACAACAAGCACGTCGTCGAGGAGCTCTCCAAGCGCGGCGCGATCTTCGTCGAGGAGGAGACCGAGGTTCCGGAGGGCGCGATGGTGGTCTTCTCCGCCCACGGCGTCGCCCCGGCCGTCCACGACAACGCCGCCGCCCGCGGCCTGCGCACGATCGACGCCACCTGTCCCCTGGTGACCAAGGTCCACGTCTCCGCCCGCCGCTTCGCCGCCCAGGGCTACACGATCGTGATGATCGGCCACGACGGGCACGAGGAGGTCGAAGGGACGACCGGCGAGGCGCCCGACAGCATCGTCCTGATCGAAACCGCCGACGAGGTCGACTCGCTGCAGGTCCCCGACCCCGGCAAAGTCGCCTTCATCACCCAGACCACGCTCTCGGTCGACGAGACGGCGGAGGTCATCGCCGCCCTGCGGGCCAAGTTCCCGGCAATCGTCAGCTCCAAGTCCGACGACATCTGTTACGCGACGACCAACCGCCAGATCGCGGTCAAGCAGCTGGCCCGCGAGTGCGACCTGGTCCTGGTGATCGGCTCGACCAACTCCTCCAACTCCAACCGCCTGGTCGAAGTCGCGCGCGAACACGGCGCCGCCTCCCACCTGATCGACAACCACACCCAGGTCGAAGAGCAGTGGCTGGAGGGGGTCGAGACCGTCGGCATCACCTCCGGCGCCAGCGCCCCCGAGGAGCTGGTCGAGAGCCTCGTCGGCTTCTTCCGCGAGCGCGGCGCCGACGACGTCTCCGAGTTGCGCACCGTCCACGAGGACGTCCGCTTCATGCTGCCGAAGGAGATCCGCGAGGAGCTCGCCGCCCGCGCCTAGGCCCGGGCGGCTCGCCAGCGCTCAGTCGCGAGGGGCGTAGCGGTTGTGCAGCATCAGGTCGTTGCCGTCGGGGTCGGTGAAGAGCGCCATGTGGCAGACGCCGGTGTCGAAGGTGTCGGCGGTGAACTCGACGCCTTTGGCTTCCAGCTCCGCCCGGGAGGCGGCGACGTCGTCGACGTGCAGCGCCGGGTGGGCGTTTTTCTGTGGCGCGAACTCCATCCCCATTTTGGCCGGCTCCCAGATGCCGAAGCAGGTGTCGCCGACCCAGAACTCGTAGTCGGACTTCTCGTCCGGGCGTAGGCCGAGCGTCTCGACGTAGAACTTTCGGGACCTGTCCGCGTCGGTTGAAGGTATCCCTACGAAGTCGAGCTTGGTGATCATCAATCGTCCTTCCGTGGTTGGCCTAGCTGGCGATCCTACGTTCGCACACCGGGCCGGTGTGCCGCCAAAGAGGGGACTAGGGCATGCCGGCGGCGAAGCTCACCGACCAGACCCGTAGGCCGGGGGTGGGGCGGAGGGTGATCGCGTGCGTCTCGTGGCTGGGGTGCGCGGCGAGCGGATAGAGGCCGGGCTGGGGGGTGGCGATCGTGCCGGCCGGCTGGCCGTCCAATTCGATCGTGATCGAGCCGGCGCCCTCGACCGTCGCGTAGGCGCCGCCGGCCGCGTACTCGAGCGCCAGCTCCTCGCCGTCCTCGCCGGCGACCCAGGGCCGCTCCCAGGAGCCGCCGGGGAAGGCCTCGGGCGCCGGCGCCATCACCCGGGCGCCGGGGGCGTCGGTGGGGCGCAGCGGCGCCATCGGCTCGGGCAGCGCCTGTAGCGCGTCGCCCTCCCGCAGCTCTTCCTGGATCGCGATCTCCGTCCCCAGGTATTCCCCCTCGCCGAAGTGGTCACAGGCGCGGGCGCCGCCGAGGCTCCAGAGAAAGAGGCTGGGCCAGCCCTCGCAGCCGTAGGCGGCCCAAAGCTCGTGTTCGGCGTCGATCGCGACCGGGAACTCGACCCCGAGCGCGGCCAGGCCGGTGGCTACCGCGGCCTCGTCGGCCCCGAACGGGAAGCGGGGAGAGTGCACGCCGATCACGCTCAGGCCCGCCGCGCGGTAACGGCGCGACCACTCGCTCAGGTAGGGGAGGGTCCGCACGCTGTTGAGCTGGGCGAAGTCGAAGAAGTGGACCAGCGCCGGCCCGCCCGCGGTCAGAGCGGGCATCGACTCCGGCTCCGCGCCGATCCAGGAGGCCCCCTCGGGGAGGTCGGGGGCGGCGATGTTGTCGCGTCCGGGAAGCACCCCCGGACGTTATCCTGGGCCGCCTTGGCTGAGCTTGGCGCCTTTCTGCTGCCGGCAGCGCCGCTTCTGGCGCTCCTCGTCTGCCTGCTGTTCGGCCGCTATCCCGGCTGCGAGGCGATCGTCCGTCTCTCCGAGCGGCTCGCCTCGCGCTCTCGCGCCCGGCGGGCCGGCGGTGGGCGTCGCCAGGCGCGGCTGTGCCCCGACTCCTTCGCTCCCGGCGGCGGGCTCCTGCTCGCCCTCTCGCTGTCCGGCCGCGGCCCACCCGCGTAGCGCTCCCTTCCCCTTCCCGCGCCCCGCGCCGCCGCCGACACGGTTGGCCAGCGCTGCCGCGAGCGCGCACACGATCGATAGGAGATTGACCTGATGAGACACGTAAAGAAGGCAGTTCCGGCGCTGGTCGCGCTCGTTGCCGCGGTCGGCCTTGCCGCCTGCGGCAGCAACGACAGCGACAGCAGCGAGGCGGTCAGCGGTCAGTTCGAGCTGGTGTCTGGTGCTCCCTCCGCCTATGGGGGCCTGGTTGGCGAGGCGACCTTGACCCGGGCCGACGGAGGCACCACCGCTTCGCTTGCCGTGACCGGCCTGGAGCCGCGCACGGCCTACGTCGCCCACCTCCACGCCGGCGGCTGCGACCAGGCCGACCCGGGTGGGCCGCATTTCCAGTTCGACCCCAACGGCTCCGAGGAGCCGCCGAACGAGATCCACCTCGAGTTCAGCTCGGACGCCAATGGGGCCGGCAAGGCCAAGGCGTCCAGCAAGCGGGAAGTGCCGGAGGGGGAGGCCGGCTCGATCGTCATCCATGAAGCTGGCGAGGAGCACATGAGTGCCGCCCACTCCGATGGCACCGGGGCCGAAGCCATCCTGGTCCACGAAGGCCACCACCACGAGGACGAACCCCGCCAGCCCGAGAAGATCGCCTGCGCTGAGCTCGAAGGCGCCAGCGCATCCAGGCCCAGCGACGCCCCCGAAAGCGCCAGCATGGGCGGCAGGGTCCCGACCGTCCTGATCCGCGACGGCGAGCCGGTCGGCGGCATCCAGGAGCTCGAATACGACGCCGGCGACCAGATCCGCTTCGAGGTCACCTCCGACGTCGCCGACGAGGTCCACGTCCACGGCTACGACCTGATGGAGGAGGTGCCGGCGGGCGGCACCGTCAGCTTCGACTTCCCGGCTGAGATCGAAGGCATCTTCGAGGTGGAGCTCGAGGGTCGCAGGGAGCAGATCGCGGAGCTGCGGGTCAACCCGTGAGCCTGCTGCCGTTCGCGCACGCGCTGGCCGCCAAGCAGGACCTGCCGGTCCCGGCCTGGCTGTTTGCCTGGGGAGCGTCGATCGTCCTGATCGTCTCCTTCTTCGCGCTCGCGGCCGGCTGGCGCAAGCCCCGTTTCGAGGAGGCGCACTGGCGCCCTCTCGGAGCGGGGCTGTCCCGCGCTCTCTGCGGCCGGCCGATGCAGGCTCTCTACGGCGCCCTCGGCGTCTTCCTGCTCGGCGTCGCGATCTACTCCGGCCTGCGCGGCACCGAAGCGCCCGATCGCAACTTTGCGCTCACCTTCTTCTTCGTCACCGCCTGGCTTGGCTTCGCCTTCTTCTCCGCCCTGCTGGGGGACGTCTTCCGGCCCTTCAACCCCTGGCGCGCGGTCGGCCGCGCGGCGGGGGCCGGGTTCCGGGCCATCGCCGGCGAGCGCCCGGCCCATCTCGCCTACCCGCGGGCCCTCGGTCGCTGGCCGGCGGCGATCGGGCTGTTGGCGGTCGTCTGGCTGGAGGTCGTCTACGGCTCCAGCGGCGGCGTCGCGATCGGCCTGGATCCCGAGACCGCCGCCGCCGCCGCCTTCGCCTACAGCGCCTACACCCTCGCGATGATGGCCCTGTTCGGAGTCGAGGAGTGGTGCGAGCGGGGGGAGGTGTTCTCGGTCTACTTCGGGATGTTTTCCCAGCTCGGCTGGTTCGGGGTCGAGGACGGCAAGCTCGGACGGCGACGGCCCCTCGCGGCGGCCACCCATTGGGCGACGCTACCCGGCTCGGCCGCGGTGGTGATCGCCTCGATCGCGACGACCAGCTTCGACGGCGCCAGCGAGGGCGCCTTCAAGTCGGCGATCGAGAGCACCTTCCACTGGTTCGCCGACCGCGGCATCGGCCTCACCGCTTCACTGCGCCTCGCCGACACGCTCTTCATGCTGGCCTGCTTCGCCGGCGTCGCCCTCGTCTACCTGCTCGGGGTGCGGGGGATGCGGACGATCCGCGGCGCCCCGTCGCTGGCGACGCTGCGGGTCGGTTTCGCCCACACGCTGATCCCGATCGCGCTGGCCTACCTCGTCGCCCACTACTTCAGCCTCTTCGTCTTCCAGGAGCAGGCCCAGTTCACCTATCTCCTCTCCGACCCGCTCGGCACCGCCAGCACCGACCTCTTCGGCACCGCCTCCGGCGGCATCGATTTCACCGTCCTCAGCGCCACCGCCACTTGGTACGTCCAGGTCGGCGCCCTGGTCGTCGGCCACGTGCTCGGCTTGACCCTGGCCCACGACCGCGCCCTCGTCTACTGGCCTGACTACGGCCAGGCGGCGCGCTCCCAGTACTGGATGCTGGCGGTGATGGTCGCCTTCACCTGCTTCGGCCTCTACCTGCTCTCGGTGGCGAACGGGTGAGGGGAAGCCACCTATCCTGACCTCGATGCTGCCGCTGGCTCACGTCGGCCACTACCTCTGGACCCTCTACCTCTTGCCGATCCTCTTCGTCGTGATCGGCATCGTCAAGACCACGCTCTCCGAAAGACGCCGTAAGGGCTCGGACGACTAGAGAATCTCGGCGAGCCGCTGTTCGAGACGGGCCGAGATCTCGTCCCGCACCGGCCCCTCGGCCAGCCGTTCGACCAGCGACTCGAGGAAGCCTTCGATGATCAGCGACTTGGCGCCGGCCGGGTCGAGGCCGCGCGAGGTCAGGTAGAAGAGCTGGTCGCGGTCGATCTGGGCGATCGCCGCGGCATGGGTGCAGCGGACGTCGTCGGCAAGGATCTCCAGGCCCGGGATCGCGTCGGCGTGGGCATCGGTCGAGAGCAGCAGGTTGCGGCTCTCCTGGAAGGCGTCGGTCTGCTGGGCGCCCGGGTCGACCTTGATCATGCCGCGCCAAACCGCGGTCGCGCCGGCCGCAAGGACGCCACGGAAGGCGAGGTCGGAGTTGGTGTTCGGCGCTGCGTGCTCCTGGATCGTGTCGAAGTCGAGGTGCTGCCCGGGCCCGCCGGCGTAGCCTCCGGTGACGCGGGCCTCGGAGCCGGGCCCGGCCAGCTTGGTCTCCATCCGCACCTTGCCGCGGGCCGAGCCGAAGCCGAGGGCGGCCCAGTC
>Ga0193706_1000366_pt1 | contig 27514 bp, 21 predicted proteins | sample U3c1metaG_FD_160130 | JGI IMG/M metagenome (GOLD analysis project Ga0193706, IMG submission 160130) | Soil microbial communities from a riparian zone of the East river system, Colorado, United States - U3c1 | ecosystem: Environmental > Terrestrial > Soil > Riparian zone | place: USA: East River... | reverse complement strand
GCCCTTGCCGGGTAGGATTCGGACCTACTGGGCCACTATGAAGGGTTTCGGGTTCTGTCTATTGCAGTTTCCCTCCTCCCTTCCCAGGCTTCGCCTGGCGCAAGGAACGTCTCTACCGCCTTCGCCGGGGGGTTTCCTGGAGTTGGAGCTTCTGGGCTCTTCCACTCACCAGCCACAGCCCGGCCGCAATCAGGGCGAAGCCGATCCCTTCCTCCCAGCCGAACTGTTCGCCCAGGAAGGCGGCGGCTAGGGCGGAGGCCACCAGGGGCTGGAGGGTGCTGTAGGCGGCTACCAGGGCGGGGGAGGAGCGGCGGACCGCCCAGGTGCTGGCGGCGTAGGCGAAGACGGTGGGGAAGATGATGATGTAGGCCACCCCAAGCCAGGCGCCGGTCCCCACCTTGGAGGGATCGAGGGCTGCCAGCGCCGGAATCGCTATGGGGAGGATGCCGACGGCTCCGAAGAAGAAGGAGGCCGCGATCACCGTCCGCCAGGGGACGCGGGTCAGGATCGGCCTTTGCAGTACCAGGAACAGGGCGTAGCAGAGGCCGTTGACGAGGATCAGGGAGTTGCCGAGGGCGGCCGCGTGGCCGGTGGAGAAGCGGAAGGGGTTCACCAGCACCAGGGCGCCTACGACGGAGAGGATGATCCCCGCCAGCCGGTTCAGGGTGATCCTCTCGACCCCCATCACCGCGGCCGCCGCGATCGCGAACACCGGGATCGAGGTCATCAGGATCGAGGCGTTGGTCGCCGTCGTGAACTTGAGGCCGGTGATGAACAGCGCTTGGTTGGCGAAGACGCCGAGCCCGCCGAGCAGCGCCAGCATGGGGAGGTCGCGCCGGGCGGGGATGAAGCGGTCCCGCCGCCAGGCGAGCGCCATCAGGATCGGCGTCGCCAGCCCTACCCGGATCGCCGCCAGCGCCAGCGGCGCGAGGTCGGCGAGCACGGCCTTGGCCACCACGTGGAAGCCGCCGAAGGCCGCCTGGACCAGGATCAGCGTCAGGTGCACCCGCCAGACCGGGGCCGGCCCCGGCGCCGGCGGCGCGGCGGCCGAGGATTCGGGGCAGAGGCGGACGTCGGGTTCGGCGGGTTCGTTCATCGGGAGGACTCGCAGGCGCGGGGGGAAGGATACCCCTTTGCGCCCGCCCCGCCGAACCATTAGAATGGCGCTTGTGACGGGCATCACAAGGTGCCCGCCGGCTCCTCTCGAAAGCGCCAGACCCCCTATGACCGAAACCACGACCGAGACCACGCCCGGGATCAGCATCCGTCCCCTCGACGAGATGGACATCAGCGACATCGTCGCCATCGACGAGAAGATCGGCGGCAAGTACCGTCCGGAAGTTTGGGAGCGCCAGATCGGTTATTACCTGCGGCGGGACCCCGAGGCCTCGGTCGTCGCCGAGATCGACGGCAAGGTCGCCGGGTTCATGCTCGGCGAGGTCCGTTCCGGCGAGTTCGGGCTCGAGGAGCCGACGGGATGGATCGAGGTCCTGGGGGTCGATCCCGACCATCAGGGCAAGTCGATCGGCCGCCGCTTGGCCGAGGCGATCCTGGAGCACTTCCGGCAGCGCGGCGCCCACAGCGTCCGCACGCTGGTCGACGAGGAGAAGCAGGCGGACATCCGCCGCTTCTTCGGCTCCCTGGGGTTCGAGCCGTCGACCCTGAGACCGTTCGTCAAGAGCCTGTAGAGATCTGGTTTGGGGACTTGTAGGGGAGAGATCGTATGAGCATGAAGACCACCACCCTGCCGAAGCAATATCACGAGGCCGTCCTGCGCTGGCGCGACGTCTTCCTGCCGGACTATAAATTCCTGATCGAGAACTGGGACAAGCACTTCCCCAACGACCAGACTTTCGAGCTCTGCGCCTACCGCGAGATGGGGATGTGCACCGAGGTCGAGTGCGGCGACATGAAGGGGAAGCCGAAGGCCACGAAGGCTTCGGAGCTCCAGCCCGAGCAGGCCCATCATCTCTTCGGCGCCATCCGCGCCCAGGCCTCCACCGAGTTCGGCTCGATCCAGCAGCACCGCCTGACGCTGGCCCGCGCCCAGGAGGAGGAGGAGCAGTTCTGGGTCCTCCGCATGATGGCCGAGGAGCTGCGCCACGGCTACCAGATGCTGCATCTGCTCGCAGAGGACGACTGGAGCTCGGTCTCCAAGGACTCCACCTCGGACGTGATCGACGACATCCTGTCGATGAACACCGGCTCCCACGTCCTGGGCGCCTTCAACATCGACTTCGACTCGTTCGCCGACAACATCGTCTTCTGCGCCCTGATCGACCGGGTCGGCAAGTACCAGCTCCAGATGCAGAAGATCTCGGCCTACCAGCCGATGGCGGAGAGCATGCCCCAGATGCTGCGCGAGGAGGCGTTCCACCTCGCCGCCGGGGTGGTGCCGATGCGCCGCTGGGCGACCGCCGCCGCCAAGGGGGAGTCCTTCGTCAGCATGGAGGTTCTCCAGAAGACGCTGAACAAGTGGATTCCGCGCGGCCTCGAGATGTTCGGTGACGAGCGGGGGGGCGGCTCGAACGTGCGCATGGGGCTGAAGCCGATGAAGAACGCCGAGGCTCAGCAGGCGTACTACAAGGAGGTCGAGAAGCTGGTGCGCGACCTGAACCTCCGCTATCTGCGCGCCCGCGTCGAGAACCTCAACCATGGCGATTCCGAGGCCTACCTCAACCGCATCCTCGCCGGCGAGACGGTCGAGGGGGTGCGCCGGGAGGATCTCGTCCACATGCCGCACGCCGAGTTCTTCCGCCGCCGCGGCGTCCCGGCCTTCCGCAGGGTCGGCTCCCAGGGGGAGACCTTCACCTCGCTCCCGGAGTACCTCAAGCACCTGTCGCGCAACCTCCCCGAGTCCTACCTCGCGAGCCGCGACTACAAGGATTACGTGGAGGCGCTCACCCAGGTGTCGACAGGGGCGCTCACGATCGAGGCCGCCACCGGCCGCATGCCGGCCCTGCGCCGCATCGCCGGCGCCTGCCCGTGCTCGAAGTCGGTGCGCTGGGTGGTCGACGAGCCCACGGTGGTCGGGGTTTCCGAACCGGTGATCCAGCCGGTATCCTGATACTTATCCAGCCCGCAATGCATCCTCGAGGGAGGCTCTGAGATGAGTGCGTTCAACCGCCTGCTGGTCACAGGCCTCCCCGCGGTGCCGAAGCCGCTCGTCGGCCGGGTGGCGTCCCGCTACGTCGCCGGCGAGAGCCTGGACGACGCCATCCGCGTCGTCCGCAAGCTCAACGAGCAGGGGGCCATGGCGACCCTCGACGTCCTCGGTGAGGAGGTGAGCGAGCGCGGCAAGGCGACCGCCGCCGTCGAGGAGTATCTGCGGGTCTTCGCGGCGATCGACCGCGAGAAGGTCGACTCCAACATCTCGATCAAGCTCACCCTCCTGGGGCTCAAGATCGACGAGGGGTTCTGCCGCGACAACGTCGCGCGCATCGTCGAGACCGCCAAGAGCTTCGGCAACTTCGTCCGCATCGACATGGAGGACTACACGACGACGGACGCGACGCTCCGCATCTACCGCGAGCTGCAGGCGCGGTACGGCAACGTCGGAGTCGTCCTCCAGGCCTACATGCGCCGCACCCTGCGCGACATCGAGGAGCTGCCGGACCAGGGGGCGAACATCCGCCTCTGCAAGGGGATCTACGTCGAGCCGCGCAAGATCGCCTGGAAGGGGCACGAGACGGTGCGGCACAACTACGTCCAGGCGCTCGACAAGCTGATCTCGCGCGGCGTCTACGTCGGCATCGCCACTCACGACGAGTTCCTCGCCTGCGCCGCCTCCGCCCTGATCGACAGGCACGGCCTGAAGCCCGATCAGTACGAGTTCCAGATGCTCCTGGGAGTGGACGAGGAGCTGCGCCGCATCCTCATCGCCGCGGGGCACCGGCTGCGCGTCTACGTCCCTTACGGCCCGGATTGGTACCCCTACTCGATCCGCCGCCTGCGCGAGAACCCCGAGGTAGCCCGCCACGTGCTGAAGGCGATGATGTCGGGGAAGTAAGCCTGCGTTTGACGCCTCTACCCCCTGGTGATACGCTTTTCGACTACTTGACCGGATCTTCTGGACCTCTCGCCGCCGAACCCATGGACGAACGGCACCGCTCTGACTCTCGCGACATCCTCCAGTCCCGCGGAGGCGACTCCGACACGGACGACATCGATCTCTCGCCGATTCACGAGAGCGGGATGACGCAGACGTACGAGGGGGCGACCCGCGAGCGGGGGGAGTACGCCAAGGCCCAGCTCGAGACCGAGGCGGACATAATCCTCATCGCGCACCCCGAGAGCCAGCGCCTCGGCTCGCGCTTCCGCCTCTCCCCCGGCACCACCCTGGAGATCGGCCGTTCCGCCGCGGTGGGCATCAGCCTGCCCGAGGTGATGTCGATCTCCCGCAAGCACGCGCGGCTGCGCTACCTGGGGCCGGTGGTGTCGATCGAGGACCTGGGGAGCACCAATGGCACGTACATCAACGGCCAGCCGATCCATGGCCGCACCGTGCTGCGCAGTGGCGACCGCTTCCAAACCGCGGCGGTGCACTTCAAGTTCCTCCACGAGCAGGACGTCGAGAGCGCCTACCACCTGGCGATTTACGAGCTGGTGGCCAAGGACGGCCTGACCGAGATCTTCAACAAGCGCAAGTTCGAGGAGGAGCTGCAGCGCGAGCTCGCCCGCGCCGCGCGCCACCAGCGGCCGCTGTCGCTGATCATCTTCGACCTCGATGAGTTCAAGGCGATCAACGACACCTACGGCCACCTCTGCGGCGACTTCATCCTCAAGCAGATCGCCTCGCTCGCCCGCGACCTCGTGCGCCCCGAGCAGGTGCTCGCCCGGGTGGGCGGGGACGAGTTCGTGATCCTCGCCCCCGAGACCGGCAGCGAAGGGGCCGAGTCCCTCGCCTCCAAGCTGCGCGACAAGATCGCCGGCTACGAGCACCGTTACGGCGACATCCGCATCAATGTCGGCTGCTCCGTCGGGGTCGCCGAGCTGAGCCGCGAGATGACCACCCCGCAGGACCTCTACCAAGCCGCCGACGAGGCCCTTCTGCTCTCCAAGCGGAACGGGCGCAACCGGGTGGCGGTCTACTCCGCGCCGCAAGGTTAGAAGGATACAGACGGATCCCGGGCCTCCCTGGTCTGCCGACCGCGAATCCGCGAAGCCGTTTTCCCCTGGAGACGATCCCTTGAAGCGATTTCTGGTTGTTCTGGCGCTGCTCGCGCTCGCTCCCGCTCTGCGCGCCGAGGAGACCCTCGGCGATCAGCACCTCGGCTACTACCGTTATCCCGCGATCCACGGCGACACCCTCGTCTTCGCCGCCGAAGGGGACCTCTGGCGGGTGGACCGCCGGGGCGGGGTGGCGTCCCGGTTGACCACCCATCCGGCGGAGGAGTCCAATCCCGCGATCTCGCCGGATGGCCGGACTCTCGCCTTCTCGGCGGCCTACGAGGGGCCGACCGAGGTCTACACCATGCCGATCGACGGCGGGCTGCCGGTGCGCCGGACCTTCGAAGGGGCGGAGAGAGGGGGAGCCCTGGTGGCGGGCTGGACGCCGGGCGGCGAGATCCTCTACGCCACCACGATCGCCTCGGGGCTGCCGAGCACCCAGCTCGCGCGGCTCGATCCGGCCACCGGCCGGCGCGCCCTGCTCCCCCTGGCGCAGGCGAGCGAGGGGTGTTATGACGGCGAGACCCTCTTCTTCACCCGCTTCGCCTTCCAGGGGAGCCACACCAAGCGCTACCGAGGCGGCACGGCCCAGAGCCTCTGGCGCTTTGATGGGACCGCCGAGGCCGCGCCGCTCACCTCCGACTTTCCCGGCACCAGCCGGTCGCCGATGGTCTGGCAGGGGCGGGTCTACTTCGTCTCGGACCGCGACGGCACGATGAACCTCTGGTCGATGGACGAGACAGGGGGGACCTTAAGCCAGCACACCTTTCACCGGGGGTGGGACGTGACCTCGCCCGACCTCTCCGAGGGCCGGATCGTCTATCAGCTCGGGGCCGACCTGCGGATCTTCGACGTCGCGGCCAACCAGGACGCGCCGCTTCCGATCCGCCTGGTCTCGGATTTCGATCAGATGCGGGAGACCTGGGTGAAGAAGCCGATGGACTTCCTGACCGCGAGCCGGCTCTCGCCCACCGGCGACCGGCTGGTGCTGACCGCCCGCGGGCAGGTGTTCGTGGTGCCGGTGAAGGAGGGGCGGATCGTCGAGGTGACCCGCAAGCCGGGCGTGCGCTATCGCGAGGCGCGGTTCCTGCCGGACGGCAAGAGCGTCTTCGCCCTGTCGGACGAGACCGGCGAGGTCGAGTTCTGGAAGTTCCCGGCGAACGGCGTCGGCAAGCCCGAGCCACTCACCTCCGAAGGCAAGGTGCTGCGCTGGGAAGGGGAGGCCTCGCCCGACGGGCGGTGGATCGCCCATCACGACAAGGACCAGCAGCTCTGGCTGCTCGACCTCAAGACCCGCAAGCAGACGCGCCTCGCCACCTCGACCTCCCCTTACGGCGGATTCCAGGACCTCTCCTGGTCCCCCGACAGCGGCTGGCTCTCCTGGTCGGTGGCCGGATCCAACTCGTTCAACCGGATCTACCTCTACCAAGCCGCGACCGGCAAGACCGTGCCGCTGACCTCCGACCGCTTCAACAGCACGAGCCCCGCCTGGAGCCGGGACGGCAAGTGGATCTACTTCCTCTCCGACCGCAGCCTGCGCACCCTCGTCCGCTCCCCCTGGGGAGCGCGCCAGCCGGACCCCTATCTCACGGCGACCACCGGGATCTTCGGCGTCGCTCTGAAGAAGGACACCCGTTCCCCCTTCCAGCCCCCCGACGAGCTCCATCCGGCGAAGGACAAAGACGATAAGGACGATGGCGACGAGGCGGCGCAGCCCGAGTCCGGCAAGAAGGCCGATGACAAAGACAAGGATAAAGACAAAGACCAGGACCCGGGGAAGAAGCCGCCCAAGGTGGAGATCGACCTCGACGGCCTCGCGGGCCGGCTCTACGAGGTTCCCGTGCCGCCCGGCAACTACGAGTCGCTGACCGCGGGCGAGGATCGTCTCTACTGGCTCTCCGTCCTGCCCGGGGTCGAGGACGACATGACATCGCTCGAGACGGTGCCGTTCGATCCCGAGAAGACCGACCCCAAGACGGTGCTCGCCGACGTCGAGGAGTACGACCTCTCGGCCGACGGCAAGAAGCTGATGATCCGCAAGGAAGAGGGCTTCTACGTCCTCGACGCCGGGGACGCGACCGGGGAAGACGAGCTGGCGGAGAAGGATCTCGCCAAGGCCAGGGTAGACCTCGCGGGCTGGACGTTCCCGTTCAACCCCCGCGAGCAGTGGCAGCAGATGTTCCGCGAGGCCTGGCGGCTGGAGCGCGACTACTTCTACGATCCCAAGATGCATGGGGTCGACTGGCCGGCGATGCTCGAGAAGTACCGCCCCTTGAGCCTGCGGGTGACCAGCCGGAGCGAGCTCGACGACCTGCTGGGGCAGATGGTGAGCGAGCTGTCGGCCCTGCACACCTTCGTCCGCAGCGAGCAGCGGAAGGGGGACGAGGACATCGAGGTGGCCTCGCTCGGCGCCGCGCTCTCCCGCGACGAGACGGCGGGGGGGTGGCGGGTCGATCACCTCTACCGCTCGGACCCTGACCTGCCGTCCGCGGCCGGGCCGCTCCAGGCGCGGGGAGTGCGGGTTGATGAGGGGGACGTGATCGAGTCGATCAACGGCACTCCCACCCTCTCGGTCATGGATCTGGGGACCCTGCTGCGCAACCAGGCCGGCCAGCAGGTGCTGCTGCGGGTCAAGGACGCCAGGACCAAAAAGAGCCGCGACGTCGTGGTGATGCCGGTCAGCCCGGAGGACGATGCCGACCTGCGCTACGGCGACTGGGAGACCTCGCGGCGGCTCGCCGTCGAGGAGAAGGGGAAGCGCGAGATCGGCTACGTCCACCTGCGGGCCATGGGCGGCGAGGACTATACGAGCTGGGCGCGCGATTTCTACCCGGTCTTCGACCGCCCCGGACTGATCGTCGACGTGCGCAACAACCGCGGCGGCAACATCGAGAGCTGGATCCTCGCCAAGCTGCTGCGCAAGGCGTGGTTCTGGTGGCAGCCGCGGCAGGGTGAGCCCTACCCGAACATGCCCTACGCCTTCCGCGGCCACCTGGTGGTGCTGATCAACGAGTCGACCGCCTCGGACGGCGAGGCTTTCGCGGAGGGGGTCCGGCGGCTGAAGCTCGGCCGGGTGATCGGCACCCGCACCTGGGGCGGCGAGATCTGGCTCACCGCGAGCAACATCCTGGTCGACAAGGGAGTCGCCACGGCGGCCGAGTTCGGCGTCTACGGTCCGGAAGGGAGCTGGATGATCGAGGGGCACGGCGTCGATCCCGACGAGGTGGTGGACAACCTGCCGCGCGCCACCTTCGACGGCCAGGACGCTCAGCTCGACGCCGCCATCCGCTATCTCCAGGAGAAGATCAAGGCCGAGCCCGTGCCCGTGCCCAAGGCGCCGGCCTATCCGGACAAGTCGCTGGTCTATCCGAAGGAAAAGTAGGTTTTTCGATGTCTTACGAGATGTTCACCCACGACTGGGCCGTGTCCTGTGGCGAGCAGGTCAACGCGAATGAGGATTACCGCAAGGCGGCCCGGAGCTGGCAGTGGCCCCTGGTGCTGATCATGACGGCGGTGCCAGGGTTGAGCCTCCCGGAGCGGTCGGTCTACCTCGATCTGTTCGAGGGGGGCTGCCGCGAGGCGCGAACCGCGACGCCGGCCGACGTCGAGAGCGTTCCCTACGTCATCAGCGCCGATCCGAAGACCTGGAAACGGATGCTGGAGCGCGAGCTCGAGCCGATCTTCGCGCTGATGCGTGGCAAGCTCAAGCTGGTCAAGGGGAGCCTGGTCTCGCTGCTCCCCTACGTCGCCGCCGCCAAGGAGATGGTCCTCTCGGCAGCTTGTGTCGAGACCCGCTATCCCGAAGGAGTGTAGAGGACGGTGTGAGCCCGGCCGTCAATCGGGTTCCGCAAGATTTTGCAGCAAGCTCTTGAGGGAGAGAAACAGGGGAGGGAGGTCTTCCGCGATCCGCTTCCAGACCTCTTCGAGGTCTACGCCTTCATATTGATGGATCAGCACGTCCCGGAACCCGGCCAGCCGTTTCCAGGGAACTTCAGGAGCTTGATCACGAATGGATTGGGGCACCCGCTTGGCGGCTTCGCCCATCACCTCGAAGCTGCGCAGCACGGCATCCTGCGTCTTGGGATCGGCCAGGAACTCGTCGTGGCCCCCCTCGGTGTATCCAAAGATGCGTTCAGCGCGTTCGAACATCTGGACGATGTAGAGCCGGTCGTCCTTCAAAGAGGTACCGCCTCGGACAGGATACGGTCGCGGATATACCAGTGGAGAGCGTTCTCCGTCAGGATGTCCACCTTGCGCCCGAGCAGGGCTTCGAGATCGAGGACGAGCCCCGCCGGGAACCATGCCGAGGTTTTCGAGCCGGGTCGGACGAGGAAGTCGATATCGCTGTCCGGCCGCGCTTCTCCCCGGGCGACGGAGCCGAACACGCGGACCTGATCGGCGCCATGCCGTTTGGCGATTTCCAGGATCTCTTCCCGCTTGCCTTGAAGGATTTCCTCGATGTCCATCTCCCCCCCGGGCCTCTAGTTTACCGCCGTCTACTCGATCCCGAGCTGAGTCATCCGCTGCAGCAGCCCTTTCTTCGAGACTTCCAGGCGTTCGACCATGGCTTCGAGGCTCCCTCCGCAGAGCTGGCGCGCGGCCAGGATCTCTTCCCGGTCGAGGTCCGACGCCTTGCGGATCGACGGGAACTTTTCGATCAGGAGATAGAGCGACGGCCGGGAGATGCCGAGGCGCTCGGCGGCCAGCTTGACCTCCCAGCGGGTGGCCCGCAGGGTCTCGGTCAGCTCGGCCTCGGTGACCTCGGCCGGGGAACGGTACTCCGCCGCCTCGGCGCGGCGGCGCGGCGGCGCGGGCTCAGGGTGGAGCGCGGCTTCGGGAGCGGTCGCCGGCAGCGACAGCGGCGCGGCCTCGCGCAGCAGGCGCTCCACCTGGGGGCCGATCTCGACGGTGTCGGAGGCGCGGCTGGCGATGACCATCTGCCGCACCGTGTTGTGGAGCTGGCGGATGTTGCCGGGCCAGGAGTGGCGGGCGAGGCGGGCGACGACCGAGGCTGGCATCCAGAGCGGAGCGCCATCCGCGGGCGGCGCCAGGCGGTGCTCCTCGCCGGTCCCCCGCAGCTCCTCGGCCAGGTAATGGCAGAAGAGCCGTCCGAAATCGTCCCGGCGCTCCCGCAGCGGCGGGATCACCAGTTCATAGCCGGCGAGCCGGTGGAGCAGGGGAGCGCGGAAGCGGCCAGCCTCGATCGCACCCTCCAGATCGGCGTCGGTCGCCGCGATCAGCCGCACGTCCACCCTCTGCGTTCCGGCCCCGCCGATCCGCTGCAGCTCCCCGGTCTCGATCACCCGCAGCAGCATCACCTGCACCTCGGGCGGGGCCTCGCCGATCTCGTCGAGGAACAGCGTGCCGCCGTGGGCGCGGTGGAAGTAGCCGGGCTGGTCCCGGATCGAGCCGGTGAAGGAGCCCTTGACCGCTCCGAACAGCTCCGAGCTGGCGAGCGACGCCGGGATCGCGCCCATGTTCACCGACAGGCAGGGACCGTCGCGGCGCGGGCTGGCCTGGTGGATGGCGCGGGCGACGAGCTCCTTGCCGGTGCCGGTCTCGCCCCGCAGCAGCACGGGCACGTCGAGGTCGGCCACCCGGCGGATCTCGTGCCGCACGCGCAGCAGCCCCTCGCTCTCCCCGATCAGGCCGAAGCTGTCGGGAACGCGGGAGGGTGGTTGGGCCGGGACCGTGTGCAGCAGCAGGACCACCCGGTCGGCCAGCTCGATGACGACTCCCCGTTCGACCTCGCTCGCCGGGAAAGCGCACCCCTCCCTGGCCACCGGCACGCCGTCCGCCACCAGCCGCGTGCGGCTCCCTTCGATGGCGACGCCGATCGTCCCGTTCTCCTCCCGCGTGATCCGGAGGGGCGAACGGCTGAGGCCACGGTCCAGCAGCGGCCGGGTGTCGCCCTGAGGGGGCATCTCGAAGCCGGGCTCGAGACGGGAGAGAGGGACGTGCCGGCCCGCGAGCAGTCCGCTGAGGACCGCCCGCTCGCCGACTCGCCGGAGATCGGGGTGATAGAGGATCGTCAGCGCGGGATAGCGAGACCGCGCGCGTCTGCGGCGCTCGCTGGCGGAGAGCTCATCCCAAAGCGGCTGCTCGACCGTGAATCCGGACGTGGCATCGGACATTTGATCAATGTAACCACGGGCTGGCGATTCGCGCAAGGAACAAAAAAAGGGCTCCCCGCGGTGGGACCCGCTGGGGAGCCTGCTTGGAGGGCACGTCAATACCCTTCTACATAGCAGGGTCCATGCCAGCAGCAAGGTTTCGATAAGTCATTGAAAAACATAGGTTTTCTGTCGGGCGAGGAACCCGCTGGCGGGCCTGTCAGCTCTGTCGGCAGCGTCAGTGGCGGACCGGTCCCTTCTTCCTGGGCGGCCGGAGGCTCTCGATCAGAGTGCGGGCGCGTTCGACCTGCGCCGGGTCCCGGGTGGTCGTCAGGAGGGGCTCCAGGATGGCGATCGCCCCCTTGACGTTCCCCTGGTTGGCCAGCTCGATGGCCTGGTTGTAGCGCTCGACGAAGGCGTTGAAGTCGAGGGCGCGCTGGATCTCGTCGATCCGCCGCTCCAACTGGTCGCGCCGCGTGGCTCGGCTGGTCTTCGCCTTCACCTGCCGGAGGAGGTTGAGCGCCTCGGCGAACTTCTGCTCGTCGATCAGCTTCTCGGCCCGCCGGTGATCCTCGTCGAGCAGGGCCTCGCGGGCGCTCTCGATCTGCTCGGGGGTGCCTTGCGGGACGAGCACGCGCTCGATCAACTCCTCGGCCTTCCGGGTCTGGCCGGTACGCGCGTAGGCCACCGCCAGATTGTGGGCGACGTCGATCCGCGAGGGGAGCAGGCGATGGGCCGTCTCCAGGGCCTGGATCGCCTCGGCCGGCAGCTCCTCCTCGGCTTGGTAGGTGTAGCCGAGCCGCGCCCAGGCTTCGCCGAAATCGGGCCGCAGCGCGACCGCCCGGGTCAGGGCGGCGCGCGCCCTTCGCAGCGAGCCGGCGCCGGGATCGTCGATCAGGTTCCTGCCGTAGAGATACTGCACGAGGAAGTCGTCCGGCGCGAGCCGCGCGGCCTTCTCGTAGTAGGTCCGGGCCTCGGTCGGGTGATCGGCCCGCTCCGCAAGGAGGCCGAGGCCGGCGAACGAGGGGCCGTGATCCGGCTGGATGGCGAGGGCCGCGCGGAAGTGCTCCTCGGCGGCGGGGCGACGGTCATCGCCGAGGTCGGCGAGCAGATCCCCCAGGCGATAGAGCACGTCGGCCCGGGCCATCGGCTTCACCTCCATGGCGAGGTTCGCCTCCGGCCGGATGGGGGCGCGGGTGAAATCGAACAGGCGCTTCTGCACGTACGTGCGCAACTCGCGCTCGAGGATGGCGGGATCGCTGCCGAAGGTCTTGGCGAAGAGCTGGTCCGGCGGCGTGCCGGCCTGCGCGAGCCGGAGATACTCCGATGCCTGCCGGCGGCGCTCCGGGCTGCCGGAGATCAGATAGTGGACCAGGGCCCAGGACTCGGCGTAGAACGCCCCGCGCCGCGACGTCTCGTTGTACTCCGGCGAGCGGTCGTCCACCGCGAACAGGGTGGCCAGCGGGATCAGGGAGTGCTGCCGCAGCCAGAGGACGTGCTCGGGGATCGGCAGCCCGATCCGGGCCTCGTTTCTGGCGACCAGGAACGTGCTGTAGTACTCGGCGAGCCCCTCATGAAGCCAGACCGGCAGGACCGCGTAGTTGTTGTGCATCACGTAGTGGATGTACTCGTGGTAGATGATCCCCCGCTCGTCGCCGTGCTGGTTGCCGTTGATCGCCACGTAATTGGCGAACTGCCGGAAGAGGAAATAGCCGCCGGAGTCGAGGGGGCGGCCGTTGTAGGTCCGATCGTACGGTTGGAACGAAACGGCGTCGCGAAAAACGAAGATATAGGTAGGAGTTGGCGAGCTCAGCGTCAGCCCGGGGGAAAGCTGGGAAAGGGCGTCGCGCAGCCGTTCGAGGTCGGCGCCGATGCCGCGGGTCTTCGCCTCGCCGGCATTGCTGAACAGTGTGAAACTCGCCGTGCGGACCGTGATCCATTCCTCTTTCGGTCCGGGCAGCGCCAGGGCCGGCAGGCCGAGGGCCAGGAAAAGGAACATGATTCCGGCGACATGAGAGGTGAAGCGCTTCATCGCCAGGAAAATCTTAACACTCTCCTCAATATGCTCCCTCAGTCCGCTTTCCGTGGATCTCCCCGCTCGCTCGCCGGCACGTGCCAGGAGACGAGATAGGTCCGCTCCCGTTTCTCGAACCGGAGGTCCCGCCATTCGAACAGGCGGGCGAGCTGCCTCAGGATGCTCTTCCCCCCGTAGGTCTCGCCGTCGCGGTCCCGCGGTTCATTTCCGAGCTCGTTCTCGACCTCGAAGTGGAGCTCCCGGCGCACGCGGTCGAGGGTGATCCGCAGCGCCGGGATCGAGCCCGGCCGGCCGTGGCGGATGGCGTTGATCAGCACCTCGCCGAGGAAGAAGCCGAAGCCGCCGCGCACCGGGCAGGTGAACCAGTACTCCTCGGGCCAGTCGATCTCGAGCGTGAAGACCGGCGCCCGGGGGTCGGGGCGCTGCGAGAGCACGCCGTTGTCCCAGTGCAGGCGGGTGCGCAGGTCGGCGTCGCCTGTCGCGAGCGCGAAGATCCCCTGGAGCCGCTCGATCGTGACCCGCGCCTGCGAGGCCTCGATCGAGCTGTCGGGGGGCAGTGGCGGCTCGGCCTGCCAGTGATCCAGCAGCCAGGCCGTGGTGCGCAGCCGCCGGTCGACGTAATCGGCGAGCCAGGAGGCGAGCTCCGGGCGCGAGGCCGCGCCGTCGGCCGCCCGCAGGCTGTAGGCGAGCACGCGGATCAGGGTGTCGACGCCGTGGGAGAGCAGGCCGGCGAGCTTGCGCCGCTCGTCCTGGCGGGTGCCGCCGATCAGGTCCTCGGTGAGCAGCGCGAGGTCGGCCTCCGGCTCGACGAGAAAGAGGATGCCGAGGCGGTGGCGCTCGTCGGCGTGCAGGGCCTCGATCGGCGCGGTGACCGCCACCGAGCGGACGATCGCGTAGCGCTCCTCCTCCTCGCCATCCTCGCCGCGCACCCGCAGGGGGAGGCCGTAGGCCCGGCGCGGCTCGGGGCTGGCGACCTGCATGCGCTCGTAGTGGGCGCGGGCCCGCGGATCGGCAGAGACCATGTCGCCGATCCGCGAGCCGGCCCGCACCCCGAGCTTCTCGGCCGCCTGGTTGCCGTAGACGACCTCGTCCGTGTTCGGGTCCACCACCACCAGCGGCACCTGCATCGTGCTGAGCAGGTTCTGCTTCTCCTGGAAGGCGGCCTCGGCCCTCCCCTGCGCTTCTTCGGCCCGGCGGCGGTTGAGCTCGAACCCCCAGAGCAGGGCGACCAGCATCACCGCCGAGAGCAGCACCGGGATCAGCGGCAGGTGCGACTGGGTCTTGGGAAAGAGCACCACCAGCCACGTCGCCGCCGCCACCTGGAAGGCGGCGACCGCCCCCCGCCCCTCGACCACCCCATGCAGGACGTAGGGGACGCTCTCGGCACCCCCCGCCTCGCCGGAGGGCAGGGCGGCGAGCGCCGCGGCCGCCCGGCGGAGCTCCGCCGGCTGCCGCGGGGAGAAGGCGTTGCCGATATCCGCCCACGGGCGGCTCCGCACCGGCGGCTGGGCGAGATGGACGACGCCCGCGATCATCGGCGGATCGATCCGGCGGGCGAACTCCTCCCAGTCGATGGCGAACGAGAGATCCGCGCCGACGATCCCACGCCCGCCGAGGGCGGGATCGCGCAGGGGGGCGGTGATGGTGGCGACCAGCCCCTGGCCGCCGAGGTCGAGATAGAGGCCGGAGTAGAAGGTCTGGCTCTCCGGGCCGGCGAAGTCGAACCGGAAGTAGAACTCGTTGGAGACGAACGTCGGCCGCTCGGGCGAGCCGCCGAGCTCGCGCCCCTCCGCGAGGACGGCCCGGCGGCTCTGCGCCGGGTCGGCCGGCTGAGGGAGGGAGATCAGGGTGCCGTCCTCGGAGATGGCGTAGAGCCGCACCACCCGGGGAGGGCGGCTGCCGGGCAGAGCGGGCAGAGGGTGGGCGGCGAGGAGCCGGGGCAGATCCTCGCTCAGCGCCAGGAGATGGGGAGCCGCGGCGGCCAGGAACCGGTCCGAGGGACCCGCTTCGAGGGTGCTCCGGCGGGTGACGGCAAACCAGCGGCCATCGAGCTCGAGAAAGCTCTGGGTGCGCAGGGAGAACGGCCCGGCCGCCGGCTCGCCCAGATCCGCCGGCGTATGGAGCGCGGGGGGGGCCGGGGTCTCCGGACGGCGGAGAGGGCTCGCCAGGAGATCCCGGATCGGCGCGAAGAACGGCGGCACCGAGCGGGTGTCCTGCCACTCCGCGACCTCGCCGTAGAGGCGGGCCTTCCCGGGGTCCGAGATCCGCTCGCGATAGCGCCGCAGCTCCAGGTTGAGCCAGGCCGTGGCGCCGGGCGTCTCAGTGGGGCGGGCCGGAGTCTTCCCCTGAACGAGCTGGAAGATGGCGTCCGACCGGCTCTGTCCGATCCGTTCCTGCCACTCCCGCCGGATCGACAGCGCGGCGAGGATCACCAGCACGGCGAACAGGAAGACGCCGAGATAGAGCAGGCGCGAGCCCCACCGGCGGGCGGGGGATTCCGGATCAGAGGTCGCGGGGCGTTCTTTCAAGGGCCTTATTGTAGAGCGTGCCGCCGTAGCTGGAGGCAGATCGTCGTAACGGTACGATGGACCGTCGTAGCCGGAGGCAGACCGTCGTACCGTTACGACGGACTGTCGTGGCTGGAGGCAGACCGCCGTACCGATACGACGGACCGCCGTAGCCGGAGGCAGACTGTCGTACCGTTACGACGGACCGCCGTAGCCGGAGGCAGACTGTCGTACCGTTACGACGGACCGTCGCAGCCGGAGGCAGACCGTCGTACCGTTACGACGGACCGTCGCAGCCGGAGGCAGACCGCCGTACCGATACGACGAACCGCCGTAGCCGGAGGCAGACTGTCGTACCGATACGACGGACCGCCGTAGCTGGAGGCAGACCGCCATACCGATACGACGGACCGCCGTAGCCGGAGGCAGACCGCCGTACCGATACGGCGGACCGTCGTAGCTGGAGGCAGACCGTCGTACCGTTACGACGGACCGTCATAGCCGGAGGCAGACCGCCGTACCGATACGACGGACCGTCGTAGCCGGAGGCAGAGCGTCGTAAGGGGAATCGGTATAGTAGCCGCCATGACCTGGGTCGGAGCCACCGGCTTCACACGACGCCCCCTGGTGGTCGTTGAGGATCACCTGCACCACGTCTCCGAACTGCTGGATGTCCTGGCGGAGGAGGACGGCGTTCTCGATCAGATGACGGTGGTCTGCCTGGACCGTCCCGGACCGGACACCACTCAGATCACCGCGTCGTGGCTGGAGAGGTATCCGGGCCTTCAGGTCGCCACGAGACTGGTGGATGACCTTTCCACGCCGCGGCGGATTCCCCTCGATCCGGCCGTCTTCGAAGGCGCCCACCGCTTCTGCAAGGCGGTGGCGGGGATGCTCCGTCCCGGCGGGCTGCTGCTCCAGGACATCCAGCTCGCCACCTTGGGCTTCATCCCTCCCGACCGCTGGTGGGAGTCGATCTACCTCGCCAACACCGTGCGCGGGATGTTCGCCGGCAGCCCGCCCGCCTGCCGTTTCCTCTCCAACAAGCGGGGATATGAGGCCACCTTCGGTCGCGATCTCCTCGACGCCGGCTTCGATCCCCGCGACGTGATGGACAAGAGCGATCTGCCGGGCATGGTCGTGCCGGTCGTCCGCTCCTACCTCGGCCGTGCCTTTCCGCTGGTCCTCCAGATGGCGGACGCGCCGGACGCCGCCGTGGCGAAGACCGAGGAGGACCGCCGCGAGATCGAGGGCGAGCTCGACCTGGCGGTCTGGAGCGGCGAGCCAAACGTCGAGATCGGCGGCCGGCTGCTCTCGCGGGTCGGACTCAAGACAGGCAGCCAGGAGGCGGTGACCTGGCTCGAGCTGGTCGAGGATCGTCTGAACGGTGGGGAGGGGCTACCCGTGGTGGACGTCGGAACCCGGCTCGCGCCCGAGGGGGCCGGCCGCGCCGAGATCACCAATCTCGCGGCCCGGCACATCCACGGCCTGCGAAGCCGCCTGAAGGACGGCGGGGCCATCGTGACCGCCCATCACGCCTACCGCCTGTCCGACGGGCTGCGGGTGGGGCGGGTGGTGGCGCGGGAGCGGTGACGGTCAGGACCTCGGAGGATCCTTCGCTTCCAGGAGTTTGACGTCCGCGAGATCCTTTGGGCGTCCAGCAGCTTTCTTATTGCGAAGGAGGGCCTCCCAGCCGAGGAACGGGACTTCGAGGCCAAAGACTTGTCCGACGGTCTTGGACTGCCAAGCCTCGTCGAATTCCACCCCGTCGATTTCGGTGAGGAGATCGATCCGACGTGGGGGGAGTCCGATCTGGTAGACCGTTCCGGGTTTCGCCAAGTCCTCCACCCGCAGATCGGATGCTTCCAAGGGGGCCCCGAACTCGACGAGAGCGTGGAAAACCTTCCGGGAATTTTCAGGGTCTGGACGTACCCAGATATCGAAATCTCCCGTGGCCCGCGGCACACCATGGGCCGCCATGGCGTGGGCACCCACGACGAGGAAGACCGCTTCCATGGATTGAAGGGCGGCCAGCATGTCCCGGAAATCGTTGTTCAGCGCTCGGCTCTCCGGCGGATCACTCGGATGGGGGTCTTCTCCCGAGGGTAGTCCGGAATCGGCTGGCCGGAGGAGGCCCAGGCGTCTACGGCGAGCGGCCACATCATTTCGAGCCGTTCAGTGAGGGTCGTGGTGGCGCTGAGATCGTCGTTGGGCTCTTCTCCCAGCCGGTAGACACGGATCGGCCAGGATCTCCGAGCGGCTGCCCGTGCTTTCCGCTCACGATCTTCAATGGATTCGCCCATATCCGGATTATAACCTCCCTCCACCTCCCCTCCCGCCCCCACCATCCCGAAGGTTGCGGAATAGTCTCACCGCCGGCCGCCCTCTAACCTCCCTCCAGAACGGAAGGAGGTAAACTCGTGGCGAACCCACTCTTCGCTCGCAAACCCCTGAGCATGCTCCTGGCGGAGCTCAAGGGGGAAAACCGGCTCCGGCGCGTGCTCGGGCCCGTGCAGCTCACCAGCCTCGGCATCGGAGCGGTGATCGGCACCGGTATCTTCGTCACCACCGGGGCCGTCGCCAAACAGACCGCGGGTCCCGCGCTGATGCTCTCCTACGCGGTGGCCGGGATCGTCTGCGTGTTCGCGGCCCTGTGCTATGCCGAGTTCGCTTCCATGGTCCCGGTCGCCGGGTCGGCCTATACCTATGCCTATGCGACGCTGGGCGAGCTCTTCGCCTGGATCATCGGCTGGGACCTGATCCTCGAATACGCGGTGAGCTCCGCCACGGTCGCGGACGGGTGGTCCGGCTATTTCCAGAGCGTTCTCAACGTCTTCGGCTGGAAGCTCCCGCACGCCATCTCCGGACCGGTGGTCAATTACGACCCCCAGCTCGGCAAACTGGTCGCCACCGGATCGCTGATCAATCTGCCGGCGGCCTTGATCGTCGTCCTGGTCACGGCCGTGCTGGTGATCGGGATTCGCGAGAGCGCCAACATCAACACGACCCTGGTGGCCATCAAGGTCGGCGCGGTGGTCTTCGTGATCGCCGTCGGAGCTTTTTATATCAACCGCGCCAACTGGCACCCCTTCGCGCCCTACGGCCTGACCGGGCTCCAGCTCTTCGGCCATACTCTCCTCGGCCAGAGCGATGCCGGCGGCAGACCTCTCGGGGTGCTCGCCGGCGCCGCCCTGGCCTTTTTTTCCTACATCGGCTTCGACTCGGTCTCCACCCACTCGGAGGAGGCGAGGAATCCGCAGAGGGACGTGCCCATCGGTATCCTGGTCTCCCTGGTGCTCTGCACGCTGCTTTACATCGCCGTCGTCGCCGTGCTGACCGGCATGGTCCCCTACGGCGAGCTCGACATCAACGCCCCGGTCTCCGACGCCTTCGGCCGCGTGGGGCTGCGCTGGGCGCAGTTCCTGATCGCCGCGGCGGGGATCGCCGGCATCACCTCCGTGCTGCTGGTGACCATGCTCAGCCAGGCGCGCGTCCTGCTCGCCATCGCCCGCGACGGCCTGCTCCCCCCAGACTTCTTCGCCGCGGTCCACGAGCGCTTCCGCACGCCGTGGAAGTCGACGATCGTGACCGGCCTGTTCGTCGCCTCGCTCGCCGCGTTCCTGCCGATCAGCGTGCTGCTGTTCCTGGTCAACATGGGGACGCTGCTCGCCTTCGTGATCGTCTGCGCGGCGGTGCTGATCATGCGGCGCACGCACCCGGAGGCCGAGCGGCCGTTCCGCGTCCCCTTCGTGCCGCTGGTGCCGATCCTGGGGATCGCGAGCTGCCTGCTGCTGATGTTCTCGCTCCCCTCCGAGAACTGGCTGCGCCTTTTCGTCTGGCTCGGGATCGGTCTTGTGATCTACTTCGCCTACGGCCGGCGGCACAGCAACCTGGCGCGCCTGCGAGCCCAGGGCGATGAACCTGACGAGGAGGTGAAGACGGCATGAGCTCCAGCTCCCTGCGCAATCTCATCCGCGGCTTCTCGCGCACCTTCTGGGTGGCGAACACCCTGGAGCTGTTCGAGCGCTTCGCCTTCTACGGCTCGAAGGCGGTGCTCACCATCTATCTCGCCCAGCGCGTGGGGTTGGGACCCGAGGCCGCCGGCTCGCTCGCCGGCGTCTTCTCGGGCGTCCTCTACTTCCTGCCGGTCCTCGCCGGCACTGTGGTCGACCGCTACGGCTTCAAGCGCAGCCTCGCGGCCTGTTTCTCGATCTTCTGTGTCGGCTACTTCCTGATCGGCCTCGCCGGCCTGAATTTCGGGCAGTCGATCGTCGCCGCCATCGGCAAGGGGCCGTACATCTTCGCCGTGCTGATGCTGACCGCCGTGGGCGGCTCGCTGATCAAGCCGAGCATCGTGGGGACGGTGGCGCGGACGTCGGCGCCCGAGGCCAAATCGCTCGGATATTCGATCTATTACACGCTGGTCAACATCGGCGGCGGGCTGGGGCCGATCCTGGCGCTCGGCGTGCGCGAGAACCTGGGCATCGAGTACGTCCTGATCATGTCGTCGGTGACCTCGTTCTTCCTCCTGCTGGGCACCCTGCTGTTCTTCCGCGAGCCCGAGCGCGCCGCGGACGAGGCGGCGCCCACCTCCTTCGCCAAGGTGCTGCGCGACATGCTGACGGTGTTCCGCGACGCGCGGTTCCTCGGTTTTCTCGCCGTCTTCTCGGGCTTCTGGATCATGTTCTGGCAGATCTTCTACTCGCTGCCGTTCTATCTCACGGAAGCCCTCCACTTCGAGCGCTTCGAGCTGATCGAAACGGTCGACGCCTGGACGCTGATCCTGCTCACCGTGCCGATCAGCGCGCTGGTGCGGCGCTGGCGGCCGATCCGGGCGATGACGATAGGGTTCGCCGTGGCCTCGGCGTCCTGGGTGCTGATCGCCCTGTATCCGTCACCGCGGACGGTCGTCATCGCGATGTTCGTCTTCGCGTGCGGCGAGGGGATGCAGGCGCCGCGTTTCTACGAGTACGTGGCCGACCTCGCGCCGCGCGAGCAGGTGGGCACCTTCATGGGCTTCGCCTTCCTGCCGGTGGCGATCGGCTCGTTCGTGGGCGGCCCGCTCGGCGGGCATCTGGTGCAGCGCTTCGTGCGCGAATCGAGTCACCCGGAACAGATGTGGTGGGTGGTCGCCGGCATCGGCTTCGGCACCACGGTCCTGATGGTGCTGTACGACCGCTTCGTGGCTACTCCGCGTACATCCTGATCACCCGCTCGATCGCCCGCGCGCAGACGTCACAGAAAGATTTCGGGTTGCGGCTGAACATGATGCAGTCCACCTCGGGGCGGTAGAGCCCTTTCGCCTCGTAGGCCGCGCCGCGGAAGGCGCCCACTTTGCCGAAGTACTTCTCGGCGTGAAGCATGGGGGTGGTCTTCTCGCGGACCTCCTGGAAGAGGGCCTCCATCCGCTCCTCGGGCGCGTTTTTTTCCCGCAGCTCCCGCCGGATCTTCTCGTAGGAAAGCACGAGCTTGTCGTAGGCCTCCTGGTTCCAGGGGGTGGGGACCGGCGTGCCGGCGGCCACGAGCTCCCCCCACTTGGGATGTTGCGGATCGAGGAGCGCCGTCACGTTCGGCTCCCAGGGCTCGGTGCCCGGCGGGTTGAAATTCTCGTAGGAGACCTGCGAGGTGTAGTACTCGTCCCCGAGGCCGGCGAAGGAGTGGCCGAACTCGTGGACGACCAGGTAGGCGGACTCGGCGCTGTCCACGGCGGTGGTATTCCAGAGGTTGAAGATGCCGCCGCCGCCGTACTTGCGGCTGTTGGAGAGCAGGATCAGGGCGTCGTAGGGCGCCTGCGCCGCGGCCTCGCGAATCGCCTCGTCGGCGAAGGAGAGCATGTAGCGCTCGGAATCGAAGGCATTGTAGGCGAGGCCGAGCGGGCTCTTGCGCCAGGTGCCGGTGCGCGGGTCGGTGACGCCGGAGGCGGTGGCGGGCAGATCGATCGCCCGCACGTTGAAGTCGCTCCGGTGGCTCTTGTAGGGCTCGGTCGCGAACAGGGCGCCGGTCAGCCGGCGGACGTCGGCGTGGAACTTCTCCATCTCCTTGTCGGTATAGCCGTCGCCGAGCACCAGGAGATCGACTTTCACCGCCGGCGGACCGCTCTCGAAGACCGCCCAGACCTTTCCGGCGGCCGAGACCGGCGAGCGGTCGACGAAGCGGCTCGCCGGATCGACGACGGTCGAGAAGATCTCGCGGAAGGCGCCGTCGGCGCCGCGCTTCTTGAGCACGAGCTGGACCTTCCCTTTGGGCTCGGGGAAGCGCATCGACTCCTGGAACGACCGCCAAGTGCCGGCGGACGCCTCGCCCGTGGTCTCCCATTCGCCGTAGATGCTGGAGAAGCCGCGCGACCAGACCGCCTGGTTGGTGGCGGGATCGATCACCTCGAACAGGTACTTGCCGAGGTTGGTGCCGTCCAGCAGGTGGATGCGGCTGCCGGGCCAGTCCCCCTCCAGGCGGAGGCCGCCGAGGCTGACGTGCTCCTCCTTGGCGGTGCCGCCGTGGAAATAATCGAAGCGCAGGGTGCGGCCGGTGAACTGGGAATCGAAACTGGACAGGGTGGCGGCGGCGAGGGCAAGGGCGAGCCCGAGGAGAATTCTTACCATGGGCGGATCTTAGTTTCGATCGGGTAGAGTGGAAAGAGCGATGCCGATTCCACCGTTATCCGGCGCCAGCCGCACCTTCCGCGCCGACCGCGGCGACGCCCGGGAGCGGCTCGACCACGTCCTGCGGCGCCACTTGGCCGACCGGCCGGACGTCACCCGCGCCCGTCTCCAGGCCTGGATCGCGGAGGGGCGGGTGCGGGTCAATGGCCACCCGGCTGCGAAGCCGTCGAGCCGGCTGGCCCTGGGCGACCGGGTCGAGGTCCCCCTGCCGCCGCTCCCCGAGCGGCGGCAGGTGACGGCCCAGGAGATGCCTCTCGCCGTGCTGTTCGAGGACGAGCATCTCCTCGCCCTCGACAAGCCGCCCGGCCTCGTCGTCCATCCGGCGGCCGGCCATCGCGACGGGACTCTGATCAACGCGCTGATGTGGCGCGCCCGTGACTGGGAGGAGGGGCGGCGGCCCGGGCTGGTCAACCGGCTCGACCGCGGGACGTCGGGCGTGCTGCTGGTCGCCAAGACGCCGGAGATCCACGCCGCCCTGAGGCGGAGGCTCCGGCGTCCCGACGCCGAAAAGGAATATCTCGCCGTGGTCTACGGGTCGCCCCCCTTCTCTCTCGGGCGGATCGAGCTCAAGATCCTCCGCGACCCCGACGACCGCAAGCGGCGAATGGCCTCGAAATCGGAAGGGAAGGACAGCCTGACCCTCTATCGGCGGATCGGCGAGGCCTCCGGCCTGACGCTGCTGAGCTGCCGGCTGCTCACCGGGCGCACCCATCAGATCCGCGTTCACCTCGCGTCCCAGGGGTGGCCGATCGTGGGCGACCCGCTCTATGGAGAGCCGCGCTGGAAGGGGATCGCGGATCCCGCGGTCGCCGCGATTTGCAAGGATTTTCCCCGGCAGGCCCTCCACGCCTTCCGGCTGTCGTTCCTCCATCCGGCGACCGGCGCGCCGCTCGAGATCGTCGCGCCGGTGCCGGAGGACATGGCGGCCCTGCTCGCCGCGGCGGGACTCCAGCAGCCGCTCAAGGCGTCGTGAGCTGCGACGCGGGCACGACCTCCTTGGCAAGCCCGGGGGCGGACCATCGCAACTGGGCGAGCGCGCCGCCGATGTTCTCGTAGAACTCCATCTTGATGTCGTAGGCTTGGCCGGCGGTCAGGAAGAGCGTGTTGCTGTTCTCCGTCGGCGGATGATCGGTCCAGTTGTCGATCAGCAGGACGCCGTTGATCCAGAGCCGCACGCCGTCGTCGCTCTGGGTGTAGAAGGTGTGCGTGCCGGTCACCTTGGGCGTGACCTTGCCCGTCCAGCGAACGCTGAAGTTGTTGGTGCCGATGCCTGCCGCCGGGCTGCCGGTGTCCCAGTCGAAGTTGATGGTGGGATCGACCCGGGTGACCAGGGTGCCGGTGAGAGTCATGCCGTTGAAGTAACTGGCGGCGAGCCCCGGCGTGGACGGATTCGGAGGCGGCGGGGGCGGAGTGCCGCCGCCGCTCGGGAAGAGCTGCGATGCCGGCACGACCTCCTTGGCAATCCCTGGGGCCGACCAGGAGAGCCGGGCGACCGCGCCGTTGCTGTGCTCGTAGAACTCCATCTTCAGGTCGTATCGCTGGCCGGCGGTGAGGTTGATCGTGCCGCTGTTCTCGGTGGGGCCGTGATCGGTCCAGTTGTCGATCAGCAGGACGCCGTTGACCCAGAGGCGCACGCCGTCGTCGCTGAGCGTGTAGAACGTCTGTGTGCCGCTCACCTTGGGCGTGACCTGGCCGGTCCAGCGGACGCTGAAGTTGTTGATGCCGATGCCCGGCGCGGGGCTGCCGTCCCCCCAGTCGAAGTCGACGTTGGGATCGGTCCGGGTGACCGGGGTGCCGGTGAGGTCCACGCTGTTGAAGTAGCTGGCAGAGAGCCCGTTCGTGCGGGGGGGAGGGGGGGGCGGCGGCGGAGGAGTGGCGCCGCTCGGGAAGAGCTGCGTCGTGGGCACGACCTCCTTGGCGACCCCGGAAGCCGACCAGAGCAGCCGGGCGACCGCGCCGTTGCTGTGCTCGTAGTACTCCATCTTGAGGTCGTATCGCTGGCCGGCGGTGAGGTTGATCGTGCCGCTGTTCTCGGTGGGTGCGTGATCGGTCCAGTTGTCGATCAGCAGGACGCCGTTGACCCAGAGACGCACGCCGTCGTCGCTGAGCGTGTAGAACGTCTGCGCGCCGCTCACCTTGGGCGTCACCTGGCCAGTCCAGCGGGCGCTGAAGTTGTTGATGCCGATAGCCGGCGCGGGGCTGCCGTCCCCCCAGTCGAAGTCGATCGTGGGATCGACGCGGGTGACCGTGGTCCCGGTGAGGTCCACGTTGCTGAAGTAGGTCGCGCTGAGGCCGTTCGTCCCGCCGCTGGCAATGCGGAAGGTCGCCGTGTAGGTGGTGTTGCTCGCCGGGGTGTTGATCGAATGCGTGGCGGTGCCGCCGTCCGACCAGGAGACGAACTCGTAGGTGACGCCGCCGACCGTCTGGGGGGAGACGACCCCCAGCGTGCGGGTGAGCCCCACGACCGCCACGACGGAGGTGGGGGCGGTCACCGGCTGGCCGTCGAGCGTCACTTGCAGGCCGCTGGGGCTGGTGGCGAGCGAGAGGGTGACCTTGCGCGGCACCACGTCCACGTAGGTCGTGCTGGTCAGGCCCCCCGAGTCCTTGACGGTGAGGTGGATGCGGTACCAGACGTTGGCCGAGGTCTCGCCGACGCGCGGGATGGTGAACGTGCCCCCCGTGGCGCCGCTGGTCGCCGGGATGAACGGGTGGAGGTGGGTATCGTGGTGGAAGTCCACCTGCCAGGTGAAGGCGCTCGCCGGCAGGCTGCCGTCCTCGGGATCGGTACCGGTGCCGCTATAGGTGATCGTGTCCCCCGCGCTATAGAGGGTGTTGTTGGCGGGGGCGGTGATGGTGGCGGCGGGAGTGCTGTTGGAGGTCACCGTCAGGGTCGCCGTGCTGCTGGTGGCGCTGCCGAAGCTGTTGGTGACCACCACGTCGAAGACCGCGCCGTTGTCGGCGAGTTGGGCCGAGGCCAGGGTGTAGCTCGCCGCCGTCGCGCCGGCGATGTTGCCGCCGTTGCGCCGCCACTGATAGCTCAGGGGGGCGGTCCCGGAGGCGGCGACGGTGAAGGTGGCGGACTGCCCCACCGCGACGGTCCGGCTGGCCGGCTGCGTGGCGATGCCGGGCGCCTGGCTGCCGGTATAGAAGACGCGGTAGACCGCGCCCGCGTCCCGGGCCAGGTAGTAGAGGCTGCCGTCGCCGGCCACCCGCAGGTCGACCTCGCCGGGGACGTTGGTGGCGAACGCGAGGGCGGTGTTGGTGGCCGGGTCATACCGTCGGATCCAGCCGTTGCAATAGTCGCCGAAGAAGTAGGTCCCCGTGTAGCTGGATGGGAACTGCGGGGTGGCTGGATTGTAGAAGGCGCCTCCCGTGATGGCGCAGCCTTCCGTCGTGGTGCTGGGACCATGGGCGTACCAGAAGAGGGGGCCGCGGAATCGCGTATCGCTGGTCGGCCCCTCGGTGGCCGGCCAGCCGTAGTTGGAGCCGGCGATGCCGTCGTCGATCTCCTCCCAGGTGCTCAGGCCGACGTCGTTGATGAACATCCGGCTGCTGCCCGGCTTGAAGGAGAAGGTGAACGGGTTGCGCAGGCCGAGCGCCCAGATCGCCCGGTTGCTCCCCGAGGCCGTGCCATAGAAGGGGTTGTCGGTGGGGATCGAGCCGTCCCTGTTGATGCGCAGGATCTTGCCCAGGAGGTTCCCCAGGGTTTGGGCGTTCGCGGAGTTCCCGTTCTCGCCGACGGCGACGTAGAGCTTGCCGTCCGGCCCGAAGTGCAGGGCGCCGCCATTGTGGATCTCGGCATCCAGGGTATTCAGATCGAGGAGGACCGTCTCGCTGCCCGCTACCGCCGTATCGCCGGAGGCGGTGAAGCGGCTCACCCGGTTGTGGAACGTCGGGCTGGTCGCCGTGTAATAGACGTAGACGTATGGGCTCGTCGGGAAATCAGGATCGAAGGTGACCCCCAGCAGGCCTCGCTCGCCGTTCGAGCTGACGGTGACCGTCAGAAAAGGAGTCGGCAGCAGGGAGCCGTTCTTGATCACGCGGAGCTTTCCCCCTTGCTCGGCCACGAACAGCCGGCCGTCCGGCGCGAAGGCCATGGCCGTGGGGCTGGCGAGGCCGCTGGCGACCTGGGTTTCGGCGAATCCGGTGGGGAGGGTGGCGGCGGCGAGGGGGAGGGTGAAGAGGGACAGGACGGCAACCAGCCGGAAAGCCGGTGAGCGTAGGAACATGCGGGTGGGCTCCTCGTAGAGTGGCAAGCCCGCGGACGGGGCTCGCCTCGTTCCAATCAGCTCGAAAGAACAGTGACGCACGAATGCCCCATGGCGTTCGAATCCAAAGTCTGTCTGAGACCGCTCTCCGTTGCAAGCCGCTCAGGGCCCGACCGGCTCGGCCCTCGTCACGAAGTACTCGGTCTCCCCGAAGCAGTCGGTCGGGATCCCCTTGTGTTGCTCGTAGTGAAGCCGCACACGCTGGCCGAGGCTCTTGTTGATCTGGGCGGCGACGGTGTCGTCCCGCACCGAGAAGTTGAAGATCTGCGGCAGGGTGCCGGGCAGGTTCACCATCGCGATTTCCCCTTCCCAGGTCTTGCAGATCCACCCTTTGCGGGAGAACTTCTGCACGTACCCCGCCCGCTCGCCCTCGGAGTAATTGATGTGCAGGGCGCTCCAGACATAGAAGGCGAATAGCAGGATCGCGAGAATGAGAAGCAGGAGGAGAATGAGCCCCAGCTTGCGTCCTCTCTTGCGGGGTGGTGTCGCGGTCGAGACGGTTTCAGCCATGGCGGTCTCCTTGAAGGGGCAGGGGTACCCCCCTTATGCAGGGATCATTCCACGAAAACGGAAAATCCGCCCCTCACCACCGTAACCTCATTCTTGGGCAATCTCTCCACCGTTCCGTAGAGACGCCCCTTGCGCCAGGCGAAGCCTGGGAAGGGAGGAGGGAAACTGCAATAGACAGAACCCGAAACCCTTCATAGTGGCCCAGTAGGTCCGAATCCTACCCGGCAAGGGCTAGCCACCCACCGGAAGCGAG
>Ga0193706_1000365_pt1 | contig 27570 bp, 27 predicted proteins | sample U3c1metaG_FD_160130 | JGI IMG/M metagenome (GOLD analysis project Ga0193706, IMG submission 160130) | Soil microbial communities from a riparian zone of the East river system, Colorado, United States - U3c1 | ecosystem: Environmental > Terrestrial > Soil > Riparian zone | place: USA: East River... | reverse complement strand
CGATCACCTTCGTCCTCTACTGCCTGGTCGGGATCACCGATTATTTCGACGGCTACCTCGCCCGCGCCCAGGGCACCGTCTCGCGCCTCGGAATCTTCCTCGATCCGATCGCCGACAAGATCATGGTCGTCGGCGTGATCGCGATGCTGGTCTCGACCCGCCAGCCGCATGCCGAGCCGGTGATCCACGGCTTTCACATCATTCCGGCTTTGATCATCCTGCTCCGTGAGATCGCCGTCTCGGGCCTTCGCGAATTCCTCGCCACGCTCCAGGTCTCGATCCCGGTCAGCAAGCTCGCCAAGTGGAAGACGGCGCTCCAGTTCATCGCATTGGGCGCGCTCATCCTCGCCGGCGCCGTCCCGCAATTCCCCTGGGTCCACCAGCTCGGCCTGTTCAGCCTCTGGGCCGCCGCCTCGCTCACCCTGATCACCGGCTGGGACTATCTGCGCGTCGGCCTGAAGCACATGGACTGAAGGAGCTGGAGATAGCCGAGGTCGACCTCCTCTATTTCGGAAGCCTTCGCGAGGCGCTGGGCCGCGATGGCGAGCGGGTCGATCCGCCCAGCCACGTCCTCACCGTCGCCGATCTCGTCCGCTGGATGGCCGAGCGCGGCGAGCCCTATGCCTCTGCGCTCGGCGGCGACGTGAGAGGCGCGGTCCAAGGGCACATGGCCGCGTCGGGCGACAGCGTCTTCGGCGCCCGGGAGGTCGCCTTGTTCCCGCCGCCCGGAGTCATCGCATGATCGACGTCCGGGTCCAGGCCGCCGATTTCGATCCCGGCCGACAGCTCGGCCGCCTCGAGGCGCTCGGCAACGCCGCGGTGGCGAGCTTCGTCGCGATCGCCGAATGCGGCGAGGAAGGCCTCCTGGTCGAGCATTTCCCCGCTCTGGCGAAGAACGAGCTGGCCGCGATCGCCGCCGAGGCGGATTCGCGCTGGCCGCTCGCCGGACTGATCCTGATCCATCGCCACGGCCGCTTCTCCGCGGGCGACCGCCTCGCCTTCGTTGCGGTAGCGGCCCCCGCCCGGGCCGCCGCCCTGGAGGCCTGCGCCTTCCTGGTCGAGGCCCTGGCCACTCGGGCGCCTTTCTGGCGCAAGGCGTTACCTGTCGACGGCGCCGGCGGACCCTAAGGATGGACCTTCCCGACATTGCCAGCCCGGCTTTCAAGCGCGATCCCTTCCCGGTCCTCGCGCGGATGCGGGCCGAATGCCCGGTGGCGCGGCTTCCGGCCGGCGGCGAAATGGCGCCGTGGCTGGTCACGCGCCACGCCGACGTCGTCGCTTTCCTCAAGGACGAGCGCTTCGCCAAGGATTGGGAGAATGTGCCCGGCGCGCGCCTGCCCTGGACTCCGGCTTTCGCCCGTCCGCTCACCCGCAACATGCTCGATCGCGACGAGCCGGATCACCGCCGACTGCGCGGACTGATCCAGAAAGCCTTCACGGCCGAGGTGGTCGAGGGGATTCGGCCGCGCATTCAGGCCTTGAGCTCGGAGCTGCTCGATCAGGCCGGCCGCGGCGGAAAGGTGGATCTCGTTCGCGCCTACGCCTTGCCGATCCCGACCATCATCATCTCCGAAATGCTGGGAGTGCCGGCGGGCGACCGCGCCCGCTTCCAGCGCTGGACCGGTATCATCGTCGCCGCGGACGCGTCGCAATGGGCCATCGTCCGGGCCGTGCCGGCGATCTGGCGCTTCATCCGCTACCTGCGCCGGCTGATCGCCGGCAAGCGCCGCCGGCCCGCGGACGACCTGCTGAGCGCGCTGATCCTGGCAAGCGACGGCGACGACCGATTGAGCGAGGACGAGCTGCTCGCAATGGCCTTTCTGCTCATCGTCGCCGGCCATGAAACGACCGTGAACCTGATCAGCGGCGGGATCCTCACTCTGCTCCAGCACCCCGGGGAGGCGGAGCGGCTCCTCGCCGAGCCCGGCCTGATCGAGCCGGCCGTCGAGGAGCTGCTTCGCTACTCCGGGCCCTTGATGACGGCCACGGTGCGCTTCGCCCGCCACGATCTCGATCTCGCCGGAACCCGGATTCCGGGCGGCGGCCTCGTCTATGCGAGCCTGGCCTCGGCCAATCGCGACGAGGCGGCGTGGGAGCATCCCGACCGGCTGGACCTGAAGCGGACCCCCAACCGGCACGTCGCCTTCGGCGACGGTTCCCATTTCTGCGCCGGGGCCGCGCTCGCCCGCGCCGAGGCTCGGATCGCCATCCTCGAGTTCCTCAGGCGTTTTCCTGGGGCACGCGTGAGCGGACCGCTGGAGTGGAAGCCCGGAATCGTCCTTCGCGGGCTGAAGGCGCTGCCGCTGGACCTTCGCGGCGCTTGATCCTTATCCACCGCCGCCGCCGCTCTCTCCCGCCGAAAGCTCTATATTCGGCGCGGGGCCAGATCGGGCGCGACCGTCCGGCCTCCGGCGATGACCACCAGGATCCAGCCGGTCGTCACCGGCGCGAAAGAGTAGAGGATGACCATGGGGATCCCGGCCAGGATCAGCACCATCGATGCCAGCGCGTAGAAATCGCGGCTCGTGATGATCGTGAAGAACCTGAGCACGGCCGGCATCAGTCGCCCGGGGAGGCGATTCAGATAGTCGAACTTGACGAGGTCGAGGCTGAACGGCCCTTCGCTCCGTGACGACCGCCACGCGATCATCCCCAGCCCGAGCGCGAACATCGAGAATCCCCAGGCGAAAAGGGGAAGAGCGTGCTGGTGGCCGCTCCAGCTGAGATTCACTGCCAGACCGGTAATGAACAGGAAATTGGTGGCGACATCCACCACGGTGTCGAGGACGGCTCCGGCGGGCGAGCTGCGGAAGGTGGCGCGCGCGATCTCGCCGTCGACTCCGTCGAACATCGAGGCCGCCTGATAGAGCAATCCGCCGGCGATCAGCCCCATCGTTCCGCCCGACATCAACGCGACGATCATGAGCGCCGCGAGGGCCGCGGTTACCGCCGTGGCGTGAACCGGCCGCACGCCACGCGCCAGCAGCAGCAGCGCCGAGATGCGCCGCGAAACCGGCCTGTTCAGCCAGCGCGAGACCGGGCCGTCCGCCGCCTTGACGGTGCGCCGCAGGATTTCGGCCGAAGCTCCGGGCGAATCGAGACGGATGATGGCGGGTTCGAACGCATCGGCTTCATTGTCCTTCGGGCCCGGCAACAGACTCGCCGGAACAATCCGATTGCCCTGCAGGTGCAGGATGTCCTGCTCTTCGGTCGCCACCCGCGCGGGCGTGTCGGCCGTCATTTCTATCCGCATCGAGCCGGCAAGTCGGTCGACGTCCTCGGCGGCGGCGGCGCTCAGTCGCTCGCCCGCGGGAAGCAGCAGGCGGGTTTCCGCGAAGCCGGCATCGGCCAGTTCGCGAACGATTCTGCCCGCGGCGGCAACGCCGGCGACCCGGCGGCTTGCGGCGCGAGCGCTGTCGAAGTTCACCACAGCCGTCTTCGCCGCTTGTCCCGCGCTCATCAACCACCCACGTCGTTGCAGTCTGTCTGGTAGACGGGCGGAGCGGTCCAAGTCGAGCCGTGAAAAGCGGCGCGCGCTCTTATTCGCATCCGGCCGCCCGCGGCCGCTCGGGCCGGCCTAGAGCATCGTGCGGAAAAGTGGGAACCGGTTTTCCGCTTAGACGATGCGGCAACAGGGATTTAGAGCAGGCGGCGCGATTCAGAAATCGCGTCGGATGCTCTAGCGATATTTCAGCTTCACGACAGTGCGCGTGCCCGAGCGCGGCACGGAGAGGCGCACCCGCGAGAAGTTCGGCATTCCGAGGAAGGTCGGCGGATTGTTGGAGAAGCCGAAGCCCTCCGACGGAAGCCCCAGCGAGGTGCGGTCGAAGCTCCGGTCGGCGTCGGCGTCGTGATAGACGGCGAGGGCATAGGTGCCGGGCCGCGGCACATGGATGCAGACCTCGGTTCTGCCCTGCCGCGCCGGAACCCGGCCGACATAGAGCGAGCCGCGCTTGGCGAGGAACTTCCTGCGCACGTCGGTATAAAGAGTGACGGCGATCAGCCCGCGGCTCGATCTGACGTTGTCGACTCCGACCAGCAGCCGGGTGGAGCTGGCCGGGCCGGTACAGGCGGGTGCCGCTGAAGATTGGACGGTGGCGGCCGCCGCCATTGCGAGCGCCGCGGATAAGAAGGGGGTGAACACGATTCCTCCACTCATGGACAGGCCGGCGCGAGCGCGCCGTGCGAATCGCCAATAGCATGGAAACGCTGGAGATGTTCGCCGGGTTTCGAGTCGACTCCGGCGGCCGGCCCGTTTGCGAAGCGCCGCGGCTTTGCCTCTAACGCGATCCCACGCGCCTGCTCGGTAGCGACGAGGCGGGAAACGGTCTACACGGGGGCCATGGGGGAGCCCGCGCAGTTCGATTTCATCATGATCAAGCCGTCGCATTATGACGATGACGGCTATCCGATCGTCTGGTGGAAGGCGCTGATCCCCTCCAACTCGCTCGCCGCCCTCAATGGAATCGCCCGCGACTGCGCCGAGCGCGGCATCTTCGGGCCGGACGTCTCGCTCAATCTGTTCCCGATCGACGAGACCAACACCTATGTGGACCCGGCCGCGATCGTCCGCCGGATCCGCCGCCGCGGCTCAACGGCGCTGATCGGCCTCGTCGGGGTGCAGTCCAACCAGTACGACCGGGCGCTCGACCTCGCCCGCCAGTTCCGGGCCGCCGGCCTGCCGGTCGTCATCGGCGGCTTCCATGTCTCGGGCTGCCTCTCGATGCTGAAGGAGATGCCGGCCGAGCTCCAGGAAGCGATCGACATGGGCTGCACGCTCTTCGCGGGCGAATGCGAGGAGCAGAGGCTGGACGGGCTTCTTCTCGACGCCTTCAACGGCGAATTGAAGCCGATCTACAACTACCTCGCGGACCTGCCCAGTCTCGCCGATGCGCCGGTTCCGATGCTGCCCGCCGACGTGCTCAAGGGCTACATACAGGGCTGGACGAGCATGGACCTGGGCCGCGGCTGCCCGTTCCAGTGCAGCTTCTGCACCATCATCAACGTCCAGGGCAGGAAGAGCCGGTTCCGGACCGCCGACGACCTCGAGGCGATCGTCCGCGAGAATGTCGCCCAGGGGGTGAAGGCGATCTTCATCACCGACGACAATCTCGCCCGCAACCGCCACTGGGAGGAGTTTTTCGACCGGCTGATCCATCTTCGCGAGAGCGAAGGCCTGAAGCTCAACCTCACCATCCAGGTCGATACGCTTTGCCACCGGATCCCGAATTTCATCGACAAGGCGAAGCGCGCGGGCACCATGCGGGCGTTCATCGGCCTGGAGAATATCAATCCGGACAATCTGCTCGCCGCCAACAAGCGCCAGAACAAGATCACCGAATATCGCCACATGATCCAGCAGTGGCACGAGCGCGGGGTCTTCGTCTTCGCCGGCTACATCATCGGATTCCCCGGCGACACCAGGGAATCGATCCTCCGCGACATCGAGATCATCAAGCGCGAGCTTCCGATCGACGTTCTCGAATTCTTCGTCCTGACGCCGCTGCCCGGCTCCCAGGACCATAAGGAAATGCTCGAGGCGGGCGCCTGGATGGATCCCGACCTCAACAAATATAATCTGCACCACCGCGTCACCCATCACCAGCGGATGAGCGACGACGAGTGGGACCAGGCCTATCACGAGGCCTGGAAAGCCTATTTCACCTGGGAGCATATGGAGACGGTCGCTCGCCGCCACGCTCGGCTCCCCGCCAACCGGCCGAAGAAGGCGCTCCAATATCTGAACGAATTCAAGATGATCTACGAAATCGAAAGCCTTCACGCGCTCGAAGGCGGAATCGTGCGCCGAAGGCATCGCCGCTCGCGCCGGTCGAGCTTCCGCCGCGAGCCGGTCTGGACCTTCTATCCCCGCTACGCGATCGAGACGGCGGTCAAGATGTTCCGCTTCGTTCGGCAATTTCGAAAGGAGAAAGCGCTGATCGGGCGGATCCTCGCCGATCCGGCGCGCTTCGAATATGAGGATGTGGCGGTCCGGCCGATTTCCACCGACGAGCTCGAAACCTTGGGCCTGTTCCAGGAAACCGCCGGCGGCGCCGCGGCCGTGGCCAAGATGCTGAAGCAGGATTTGGTGATCGAGGAAGCGCGGATGGCGCGTCAGCCGGTGGCCGCGGGCGGCCAGGCGGGCTGAGCATCGTGCGGAATTCCGCAAGAACGATGCGGCAACAAAAGCTGCCCGGCTAACTCGTCGCCAGGCCCCAGACCGGCGGCTCGCCCGCGATCGCGGCAAGCTTTTCCTCCTCGCGGAACATGTAGTCGCGGGTGAGCGGAGTCGCCTCGCGCCGGCGAAGATACTGGATCTGATAGACCCCCATGGCGGCGTCGCGGAACAGGGTCATCGATGCGGCGAGATAGAATTGCCAGAGCCGATAGAAGCGCTCGTCGTACATGGCGACGATCTTGTCCTTGTTGGACCTGTAGCGATCGTACCATTGCCGGATCGTGTGGACGTAATGGAGACGCCAGGTCTCGCAGTCGGCCATGATCAGCTTTTCCTGCTCGCTCGCGCCGACGATCTCCGACAGCGCGGGCAGATAGCCGCCCGGGAAGATATATTTCTGCATGAACTTGTCGGTGGTGCCTGGGCCTCCGAGCCGCGCCATGGTGTGGACCACAGCCACGCCGTCGTCGGCGAGAAGCTCGCGGATCTTGCGGAAATAGGTCCGGAAGAAGGGCTGGCCGACATGCTCCATCATCCCGACCGAGGCGATCCGGTCGAAACGGCCGGTGACGTCGCGATAGTCGATCAGCTCGAACTTGACCCGGTCGGATACGCCCGCCTCCTCGGCGCGGCGCCGAGCGACGTCGAGCTGCTCCCGCGAAAGCGTGATTCCGAGCACGTCGACGTCGGCGACCCGGTTGAGATAGAGCGCGAGTCCGCCCCAGCCGCAGCCGATGTCGAGCACCTTGAGGCCCGGACGAAGCTGGAGCTTGGCGGCGACATGGGTCTTCTTGTCGAGCTGTGCCTGCTCGATCCCGTTGGCCGTGTCGCGGAAATAGCCGCAGCTGTACTGAAGGTCGGCGTCGAGGAAGAGCCGGTAGAAATCGTTGCCGACGTCGTAATGATGGGCGACGTTCTGCCGCGACTGCTTGCGCCAGTTCAGCTGGGCGAGCCGATGGCGGAGCTTGCCGCCCTTCTTCAGGAACTTGTTCGATCCGGCGCTGTCCTCCCACTTGTGGCTGCCGCGGATGATATTGATGAGGTCGAGGATATCGCCGTCCTCGATCACCAGCCGGCCGTCCATATAGGTCTCGGCAGCGCCCAGGCCGGGATCCCGGATGATGTCGCCGGCGACCCTGCCGTCGGTCATGCGCACAGTGACCGGCCTGAATTCGGGGTCGGGGCGGCCGTATCGGTAGGTCTTGCCCTTATGGTCGATCACCGTGAGCTCGCCCCGGCTCACATATCCGGTCAACGCCTTGTCGAGCAGCCACATGCCTTCACCCCCGTCTTATTCCGCTTGTCCTCGACATGCACCGGAAGGCCATGCAAAGTTCAAGTCCGAATATTCGATGGAGGCTCAACCGATGCGGATGGAAATATGTGGCTGCTGAACAAGATGCTGCGCAAAGTCATCAGGAGGGGGGAGCTCTGCGTCGTCGATCATGACGGCAAGGAATATCTTTACGGCGCGCCGGAGCTCGGCCTGAAACCGATCAGGGTCCGGCTCGCCGACAGGGGCGCAGCGATGCATATCGCCAGGGCGCCGCGGGTCGGCGCCGGCGAAGCCTATATGGACGGGCGCCTGGTCATGGAGGAAGGCGACGTCCGCGACCTCATCCTCCTCTTCCGCTACAATGCGCCGTTCGAGCAGCAGGGGCCGCTCGAGCCCATTGGTCCGCTCCGCAAGGCGCTGGACTATGCCTCGGCCCGTCTCGACCAGATCAACTGGAAGAGCCGCTCCCGGCACAATGCCGAGCATACCTACAATCTGACCCGGCGGCTCTTCGAGCTCTTCCTCGACGAGGATCGCCAATATACCTGCGCTTACTACCGCGATCCTGCCAACAGCCTGGAGCAGGCCCAGCTCGACAAGAAGGCGCATCTCGCCGCGAAGCTCTATTTGAAGCCGGGCATGAAGGTGCTCGACATAGGCTGCGGTTGGGGCGGCTTCGCATTGTATATGCACCGGCATTACGACGTCGACGTGCTCGGCATTGCCCTGGCGCCGGACCAGATCGAGTTCTGCAACGAGCGCGCGGCCGAGCTCGGGGTGCAGGATCGGGTCAAGTTCAAGCTGATGGACTATCGCGACCTCGAGGGTCCGTTCGACCGGATCAGCAATATCGGCTTGATCGAGCATCTCGGAACGCCGCATTATCCCGGCTTCTACGCCAAGTGCCGCGAGCTCCTGGCCGAGGACGGGGTGATGCTTTCTCATTGCTGCGGCCGGATCGGCGGTCCGGGAGTCACCGACAAATGGACCCGCAAATATATTTTTCCGGGCGGCTACATTCCCGCTTTGTCGGAGCTGGTCACCCAGGCGGAAAAGCACCGGCTGATCGTGACCGACGTCGAAGCGATCAGGTACCATTACGCCACCACCCTGCGGGAATGGTATGACCGCACCAACGCGGCCCAGAAGGAGATCACCGACCTCTACGACGAGCGCTTCTTCCGGATGTGGCAATTCTATCTGGCCGCGGCCGAGGCGGCATTCCAATATGGCGCCATGGTCAACTGGCAGGTCCAGTACGTGAAGCGCCGCGATGCAATCCCGATCACGCGCGAGTTCATGTTCGAGGAGGAGGAGCGGCTCCGGGCGAGCGACGAAGCCCCCCGCTGGCGCCTGGCGGGTTAGGGTCCGAGACGAGCCGAGAACCTCATCCTCCCTGTCGCCGCAGGCGATGGGGAGGGGGACCACCCGAAGGGTGGTGGAGGGGCAATCAAGCAGTCAGCCCCTCCACCGCGTTCCGCGGCCCCCCTCCCCATGCGCTGCGCGCACAGGGAGGACTAGGAGTTCAAACGCTTCAGCTCTTCCTCGGCCAGCGCGTGGGCGCGCGGATCGTCGACGTCCATCCACCAGCGTCCGGTTACGTCGAGCGCCAGCGCCCGGCCTTCGTCGGCGAGCTTCTGAACGCCTTCCGAAAGGCTGCCCTGGCCGCCCGCATCGATGCTTGCGCGGATCGCCGCCGGGAGTGCCGGGCCGGCGCGAAACAGGCCTGTGTCGATGGCGTCCCAGCGCTCGATCGACTTGCCGATCCGGGCGATCCGCCCTTCCGCGCCAAGCGCCACCTTGGTCGCGTCGTCCATGTCGATCAGTGGGCTTTCGCTTTCCCGGTCCACCGCCAGGATCAGCTCCCTGGGCTCCCGGGCGAGCAAGGCGGCGACGATCGCCGGCTCGAACAGATGGTCGGACATCGCCAGCAGGAAGTCGTCCTCGAGACGGTCGGCGGCCGCGAGGACCGAGAACCCGTTCGGCCGCCTCCAGTCGGCGTTCCGAATCGTTTCGATCGTCAGTCCTTGCCTGTCCGCCAGCCCGGCCAGGAAGTCCTCGAGGGGCTCGGCGCGATAGCCGGTGACCACCAGGAAACGGCTCGCCCCGCCCTCGGCCGCGGCCCGGACCACCCGCTCGATCAGGGGCGTGCCGGCGACCGGGGCGAGCGGCTTGGACTCGGCCAGCGCGCGCAGCCGGCTCCCTTCTCCCGCCGCGATGACCAGGCACCGCGTCATTTTGCGCTTTCCATGCCGGGCGGATAGAACGAAGGACCGGTCGTTACGAGCCCGCATCGCGATCCGGTCGTCAAAGGGATTGGAATGGCATCGACACCAGCCGGCGGAAAGCGCGCCGGGGACCCCGAAGCAAGGGTCCTCGCCCATCCCGACGAGATCGCCGATCCGCTGAACCTCTATATCTACCACCCGCTCGCCCGCCGTCTCGCCCGCCTGCTTCGGCCGACGGGAATCTCGCCCAACGCGGTGTCGGCGTTCAGCGGCCTGACCGTCGTCGCCGCCACTTTCTGCTATGTCGGGCTCAGCCCGCCGCTCTCCGTGCTGCTGGGTTTCGCGCTGCATTTGTCCTGGCACGTCATCGACGGCGCCGACGGCGCGCTCGCCAGGCTGACGGGCCGAGCCTCTCCGATGGGTGAGCTGGTCGACGGCGTCGCGGATTATGTCAGCCACATCTTTCTGTACACGGTCATGGCGGCCATCCTCCTCGCTCCGTGGCTGGGGCTATGGGCCTATCTCGTCGTCGCGCTCTCCGGAGCGTCCCGGATCGCGCAATCCAGTCATTCGGAAAGCCAGCGGCGGACCTACGTCTGGCGAGTCTATGGAATACCCTGGCTGAAGCAGGCCCAGGCGTCCGGCGACGAATTGTTCGAGCCCCAAGGCCTGGTCGCGAGGATCTCGGTCGCCTGCGCCCGCCTCTATATCGGGCTGGCGTCGGCGACGAACCCGCATTCCAGCGAGCTGGACGAGGCCTTTGTCCGCTCGGCCGGCGACGAATCGGAGGCCGCTCGCCTTCGAAGGCTCTATTTGTCCTCTTCGCGCGGGTCTCTGGTCTATCAGCGTCTGCTCGGCGCCAATCCGCGTACCATCCTGCTCGGGATGAGCATGGCGCTCGGCTCGCCGATCTGGTTCTTCATCGTCGAGATCACCCTCCTGAACATCCTGCTTGCGCTCTCGATCGCGCAACAGCGCCGCTGCAACCGGATCGTCGTGTCGCGCCTCGTGGCGGCAGACCCGTCCGGCCATGGGTCCTGACCCTCAGGCCGCCGCCGCGCCCGCCGCGCCGGGGGGGCTGGCCTGGCCGCGCCCGCGGCTGATCGACCTCTATCTGGTTCGGGGCCTGATCGGGCCGTTCCTCCTGATCCTCGCCGGGGCCTGCGTCGCGATGATGCTCGAGCGCGCCCTGCGGCTCATCCAGGAGATGGCCGCGGCCGGCGCCCACGTCTCCTATTTCTTCCCGATGCTCGCTCAGCTTCTGCCTTATTATCTGAACCTGGCGCTGCCCGCCGCCTTCATGGCCGCTTTGGTCCTGCTCATCTCCAGGCTGGACGAAAGGCTCGAGCTCGAAACCCTTCTCGCAAGCGGCCTCTCGCTCGGCCGGATCGCCGCGCCGCTGGTCGCCGCGGGCCTGGTCGTCGCCGCCGCCGGCATCGCCGCCAACGGATTCCTCGAGCCTTTGGGCCGCTACAATTACCGCTCGATGCGGATCGCCGCGGTCAATGCCGGCCGAATCCGCGATCTCCAGCCCAAGGCCTTCTATCTCCCCGCCGAGGGAGTCGCGCTCACCGTCGACGCCCAGTCGGGCGGCGAATCCCGGGGCCTGTTCCTTCGCCAGCGCGGCGGGCCGGACCGGGAGCTGATCCTGACCGCGACCGAAGGCCGGATCGGTCTCACCCAGGGCGCCCGGGAGGTCGACGTCCGCTTCGGCCCGGGCCTCTATTTCCTCCACCGCCTCGAAGGCGGCGCGCCCCGCCCGCTCGTCGTTCGCCACCATGGAATGGCCTTCCGCGAATCCCTCCTGATCGACGATGCGCTCTGGGATCGCGGCTGGGACCAGGCCGAACTGACCCTCACCGAGCTTGCCGCCGCCCGCTCCGCCGGAACCGCGCGGATCCCGGCGCGCAAGATCGACGCTGAATTGTACAGCCGGCTCGCCCGGTCGCTGACCCTTCCGCTCATCCCCTTGCTCGTGCTTCCGCTCTGCGTCGCCGCCAAGAGGGGGAAACGAGGCCTCGGCGTTGCGGTCGCGGCCGCCATTCTGCTGGCCTTCCACCACGGCCTCAATTTCGCGCGCAATCTCGGCAATGACGGTTCGGCCGATCCCCGGCTGTCGGTCGGGCTGATCAGCTTCCTGTTCGCGGCCCTGGTGCTCGCAATCTTCGTTTCGGGCCGCCATCTGCCGAGCCACGGCCCGATCCTCGCCGCCCGCGCCTGGCTTCACCGCCGCCGCTCCGCGCTTCCGGCGAATGTCCGCGCGCCTCTGCTCCGCGCGCCGGGCCGGACCATTTCCTTCTACGTCGCCTGGCAGTTCGCCAAATGGAGCCTCGCCATCGCCGCGGCGATCGTCCTGCTCCTCCAGATGGTCGACATATTCGACCGCGGCGACGCCTTCGTCGAGCGCGGCATGGGCCTGTCCGACATGGGCTATTATGCCCTGCTCCGGCTGCCCGCCATCCTCCAGCAGTCCATCCCGATCGCGGCCCTCGCCGGCGGCATGATCGCCTTCCTCAACCTCTCCCGGTCTCAGGAGATGGTGGCGATCCGCTCGGCGGGGATCTCGCAATATCGCCTGCTTCTGATGGTCCTCCCCGCCGCCGCTCTGCTCTCGCTGGCAATCTACGTGCTCGCCGACCGGGTCGCTCCGCGCACCGAGGTGGCCTTGACGAGCTGGTGGCGGTCGACCGCGCCGAAGGCCGGCAGCGATCCGGCGCCCGAGCGCTGGTTCCGGATCGGCGGCGACATCGTCGAGGCCGCCTCCGCCTCGCCAGACGGAAGCCGGCTCCTTGGCCTCACCATCTACCGCCGCGACCCGAACGGCCTTCTCACCGAGCGCCTGGCCGCCCGCTCGGCCACGATCGGGGAGGGCGGCTGGACCCTTCGCGACGTCGCCGGCACCCGGATCGGCCGCGGCGGCGCCACGCCGTTCGAGGCGGATCGTCTCGCCTGGCCGACGCCCCTTCGCGGCGCCGACGTTCGAAGCTTCTTCGCCGCCTCGCCCTACATCTCCGCCGACGCCGCGCGCCGATCGCTCCAGGCCGGCGCTCCGGTAGGGCAGGGGGATTCCTTCTTCAGGACCCGGCTCCAGCGCATGTTCGCCGAGCCGCTGGCCCCGATCCTCCTGCTTCTGCTCGCTCTGCCTCTGGCCTTCTCGGCGCAGCGCACCGGCCCGTCCTGGATCGCGCTCGCTTATGCCGCGGGCGGCGGCCTCGCTTACATCGTGCTCGACGGAGTCCTCACCGTCACCGCGCAGCTTGGGATGATCCCGTCCGCCATCGGCGCCTGGACGGTCCCGGTCCTGTTCGGCCTTATTGGGCTGACCGTGCTTCTCTACTCGGAACGCTAACCGGGCTGATCGAGCGCACGGCCTCCAGCCTTTCCCGCAGGAAGGCGTAGATCCGCGCGGCGCGGTCGTCCCAGCTCAGCCCCTCGGCGAGCAGGCGTGCATTCTCGCCGAGGTCGCGCGCGAAGGCGGGGTCGCCGAGCAGCCGGTCGAGCCCGGCCGCCGCCGCTTCCGGATCGTCCGGCGGGACGAGCAGCGCATTCTTCCCGTCCTCGAGCAATTCCGCCGTGTCGGGCGAGATGGGCGCGAGGATCGGCCGTCCCGCCGCCAGATAAGCGAAGAGCTTCATCGGGAGCACGCAATTGCTGAAATCGCGCAGGGGCGCGGCGGCCGGCGGGATCGCCAATATGTCGGCGGCGTAGAGCCAGGGCGCGAGCGCCCCGGGCGCCTGCCAGGGCTCGACCCGCACGTTGGCGATCCGCGCCGCCTTCTGCTCGACCGGCCCGTCGCCTTCCGATCCGACCAGAACGACCGTCGCGTCCGGCCGCCGCCCGGCCAAAGCGAGCAGGCTGTCCAGCCCCTTCTCGCCGTTGATCCGCCCGGCATAGAGAAGGATCGGCCGGTCGGCGGGCAGGCCGAGCCTTCGCCGGGCATCCGCCTTGCCGAGCCTCGGCAGCATTCGCTTCGGGTCGGCGCCGTTATGCGCGACCAGCAATTGCTGCGCCGGGATTCCGGCCCGCCTGTAGCTCGTCGCCGCATATTCGGAATGGAGGATGAAGCCGAGGCTGTGCCTCCGCCCCGCCGTGCCGCGGACGGTCGGCCGCAACCACGGCCAGTCGTCGGGCCAGGGCCGATAATGGTCGGTCGCGAAGGGGAGGGGGGAATAGCGCCCGAAGGCGAGCATGGCCGGGATCCGCGAATAAAGCAGGTCGGCACCCTTGAGCGCCTCATCCCTGAACACCTGGCGGAGCCAAAGCGCGCTCGGCACGAAAAGCTCGCTCGCCCATCTAGCCCGGCGCTGGACCACCCGGAATTCGCCCTCCACCTCGAAATAGTCGCGAAGGTCCGCCGCGCTCACATCCGGATCGCCCGCGAGGCGCGGCATCAGCAGGGTGACGTCGACCCCGCGCCGCGCCAGCGCCGCCGCCGTGTTGACGCTCTGCTCCCGGCAGGCATCCCGGCCCGGGCGCGACCACAGAAGGGGATAGACGAGGCGCAGGCTTGTTCTCCCGCCCGCTGTCCGCGCGGGCTCTCCTTCGTCCCGCACGCCGCCGCCCGGCACAAGAGCCTTCTTTGCATCGGGCCGGCCGCCCCATAAGGATCGGCGCGATGCACCCGTTCCCGCCCTGCCGCTCATGACCGCGAGCCGAGAAGCCTCCCGGATCATCCTTCGCGGCGGTGGATCGACCGCGGCGGGATTCGCCGTCCGCCTCGGGGCGCGCCTGCTCTTCCTGTTCGCGGCAGGCCAATTGTTCGGGGCCGCTCTGTTCGGCGCCTTCGCTCTCGCCGTCGCCATGGTCGAGCTCGGAGTGACGATCGGCAATCTCGGCACCAAGCGCACGCTCTTCCATTATCTCGACCATCACGACGAGGAGGGCCGCCCCGCTGCCCATGTCGTCCTCGACGCCGCCTTGCTCATCCTCCTCGTCAGCACCCTGATCGCGGGCCTTATCGTCGCCGCCGCCTTGCTGATCCCCCGCTCCGATCTGCCCGAGAACACCGCGACCGCGATGGTCGTTCTCGCCCCGATGGTCGCCGGCCAGGCTCTGATCGACCTCTTCTCGGCGACCACCCGCTGGAAGCATCTGATCCGCTACGAGGTGCTCGGCCGAAGCCTGGTGGAGCCCTATGCCGGGATCGCCGGAACCATCGCCGCCTGGGTGCTCGGCTTCAGGGAGGAAGGGCTCCTGATCGGCTATTGGACCGGAACTCTGTCGGCGCTAGCTTTCACCTTCTTCGGCGCCCGCCGGGCGATCCTCGGCTTCCGTCTTCGCTCCTACCGTCCACCCTGGGCCGGCCTCGCCGCGATGCTGAGAAGCGCCCGGGCCAACACCCTCAACGATTTCCTCAACTCGCTCTACGGCCAGCTCGATCTCTATCTAGTCGGAATCCTGCTGGGGGAGCATGGCGCCGGAATCTACGGAATGGCGCGCCAGGTGCGCACGCCCGTCCGCCAGGTCCGTCAGAGCTTGGACGGGATGCTCACCCCGATCGTGTCGCGCACTTTGGCGGCGGTCGGGCCGGTCGACACCGGCCGGGCGCTCGCCTCGGCGGCCCGCCTGATCCTCGCCATCCAGCTCCCGATCCTCATCGCCCTGGCCGCGCTCGGCATTCCGATGCTCGATGCGATCGGGCCGGGATTCGTTCTCGGCTATTGGGCCCTGGTCCTGCTCGCCGCCGCGGAATCGATCCAGGGCGCGTTCAGCACCGGCGATCTCCTCTTCGTCTATCGCCGCCCCCGCCTGGGCCTGGTCATCACGGCGACCAGCATCGCCGTCGGGATCGCCGCCGGCCTGGTCTTCATCCCGCTCTGGGGCGTGACCGGCGCAGCTCTCTCCGTTTTGGTCAGCATCGCGCTCCGCGCTTTCCACCGCCGCTACGCGCTCAGCGCCGAGTTCGGAGTCAGGGTCCCGCTCGCCTACAGCGCCGCGCCTTTCGGAGCCGCGATCCTCGGAGCCGTCGCGGCCATGTTCGCGGCCTGGCTCGCCGGCGCATCGCAATGGCTCCTCTACGGGGGCGCGGTCACGGCCGGCCTCGCCGTCTGCGGATTGGCCTTGCTGCTATGGATCAGGGCGACCGGAAGCAGCCTCGCTCTGGAGGGCTTCGTCGCCGCACCGGCACGAAATCGAGGCTGATCGCGGCTTAACCCTCTTTACGCGGCACCGTGGCCGCCGGCGGGCGTTGAGCCGCAATGCCGCGCTTCTTCTTCCACCTCGCCGATTCCGCCACCCGCCTGACCGACGAGGAGGGGATGGAGCTTCCCGATGCCGAAGCGGCCTGGTTCCAGGCCGTTCGAAGTGCCCGCGAGCTGATCCAGGCCGATCTCTGCCTAGGCCTCTCCTGGAAGGATCGCCTCGTCTATATCGAGGACGAGGCCGGCGCCCCGGTCCAGCAAATCCCCTTCGCCGAGCTAGCCAACTACGTCGCCTGACCCATCGCTACGCGCCCCCTCCCCCCTTTGTGGGGGAGGGTTGCGCAGCCTTGGCGAGCCTCTTGGCGAGCTTAGGCGAAGCTGGGAGAGGGGTTCGGCGCTCGAAGAGCGCCCGGCTCTGCAAGAGCCGCCGTTTCGGCCACGAATGCGGCTTAGCTATTCCTTCCGGAACAGATTCTTCACCGGCCCGCGCCGCGGCGGAGCGGTCATGGTCTGGAGCTCGGCCGGGTGGAGCTCGTTCTCGAACTCGCAGCCCGCTTCGTCACCTTTCACCCACACCACATGGCTTCTCTTGGCCTCGAACCCGGGCAGCTTCAGCCACACTTCGGATCCCTCCTCGAGCGGCGTCGCGCTATGCACCTTGAAGCCGCCGGGCGAGAGGTCGAGGACCTTCACCGCCAATGTGCTCGCGCCCTCTTCGCGCAGGGCGGCCGCAAGGTTGACGATTCGCCGTTCGGCCTTTCGTCCGTCGCTGATCGGCAGCTTCGAAAGTTCGGCATTGATGAACAAGGTGGCGTTTCCCGCAAGCTTTGGTGAGCGGGCAGATTAGGGCCTGACGGCTAACATTTGGTTAGGACCTGCGCGAGCTCGCTCACCGCACCCGCACCAGCGCGATCGAGACCCGGTACGGCCGGCCGTACCAGCGCCAGCGATCGAGGCTCGAGGCGAAGCTTTTCGGCCGCGCCCAGGCGACCGGAAGCCGTACGATCGTCGCGGCCATGGCCTTCCAGAAATTGCTTCCCCGCGCCCGAAGCTCCTCCTTGTAGGTGGGGCCGGCGAGCTCCTCCGCGAGCAGCGCCCTGCTTCGCCCGAACGCCGCCGCGAGCGCTCCCGGCGAGGGCCGGTACCCGGAATCGCCGGGATCGGCATGATAGGGAAAGGAGCTCGGAACGGTCGCGAGGATCAGCCCGCCCGGCCCGGCAATCTCCTCGCAGGCCGAAGCCATCGCCTCCCGGTCCCTGACATGCTCGAGCAGGTTCGCCGCCAGGACGCATTTGAACCCGCGCGCCTTGAGCGCTGCCTTCACCTCGGGATCGAGCACGTCCCCGGCCACGTCGACGCCCTCGCCGGCCTTCAGGTCGCTGTGCACGATTTCGATCCCCGCACGTCGCAGCGGCTCGAAAAGGTCGCGCTCGACATAAGGCTGCTCGATCCGGCGGAACGCCGAGGTAGAGGAACCGAGGTTCAGCAACGGCGACACGGATTTCCGATCGAGGAGGATCTGGCACAGCCGCCTGGCCTCGACTTCGAGCACTGCCGCCTGTCTCCCCTTACCGGCAGCTCGTCAGCGCCCGATATACTCGTCTATCACCCTCTCCAGCAGGGTCAGCGGGACGTTGCCGCCGAGCACCAGGGCGTCGTCGAACGTCCTCAGGTCGAATCGGCTTCCGAGCGCGGCCTGCGCCTTCTCGCGAAGCCTCACGATCTCGCTATGGCCGACCTTGTAGCCGCAGGCCTGGCCGGGCCAGGAGCAATAGCGGTCGACCTCGCCCTGCACCTCCTCGACGGTCGATCCGTTGGTCGTCGCGAACCACTGGATGGCATGCTCGCGGGTCCATTTCTTGGCGTGGAGTCCGGTGTCGACGACCAGCCGGCAGGCTCGGAAGGCGAGCGACTGGAGATAGCCGAGCTGGCCGAGCGGATCGCCCTCATAGACCCCGAGCTCGTCGGCGAGCTGCTCGGCATAGAGTGCCCAGCCCTCGGAATAAGCGTTGAAGGCGAGCAGCGAGCGGACGAGCGGAAGCTTGTACGTATATTCGCCCTGCCAGATGTGGCCCGGAATCCCCTCGTGGTAGGTGAGCGTCGGAAGCCCGAAGCGCGGCCAGATGCTCGTGTCGCGCAGGTTGATATAATATTGGCCGGGCACCTTGCCGTCGATCGTGCCGGCCGCCGCATAGCCGCCCGGAGCGCCCGCCTCGATCTCGGGCGGCACCCTTTTGATGATCAGATTGCCCGGCACCAAAGTCGCGAAGGCGCGCGGAAGCCGGGTCCTGACGTCGGCGACCCGGTCGTTCAGATAAGCGAGGATCTGCGCCCGGCCCGCGTCATTGTTCGGGTAGAGGTTCTTCGGATCCGATCCGAGCGCGGTCATCCGCTCGCCGACCGTTCCGCGCGTCAGTCCCTGCGCCCGAAGCAGGGGATCCATCCGCGCCTCGAGCGCGCGGAGCTGGTCGAGGCCCATCTGGTGGACCTCGTCCGGAGTCCGGCTGCTCGTCGTCGCCGCTCGAAGCGCCCAGGCATAATAAGCCTCGCCGTCCGGCAGCTTCCATGCCCCGGCGTCCATCGTCGCGCGGGCCCGGTGGCGGGTCAGCTCGGCGATCTGCCGGTCCAGGGCCGGCGCCACCTGCGCGTTGACGATCGTCGTGGCCCGCCGTGCCCAGTCGCCCGGGATGCCCGCGGTCCGGCGCGCCAGCGACTGGACCAGCACCCATTCGCCGACCGGCTGCGCCCGCGCGCTCTTCATCTGGCGAAGCGCCTTGTCGAGCAGGAAGGCGGGCGCGACGACTCCGACCCCGGAATCATGGCGAAGCCGCTCGGTCTCCCCGTCGAGCGCTCCGGCATAGAGGGTCAGCCGCTCGAGATAGGCTTCGGCATCGGCCGCGCTCTCGATCTGGTGATTGGAATCGAGGAAGTCCGGTATCTCGACGAACGCGCCCATATTCTGGGTCACGACATAGGGCGAGTTGCGGTACGACCATTGCTGGCTCAGCGTCACGACGTCGCCATAGGGGAAGCGGAAACCCTCGGCGGCGAGCGCATGCGCCGTCTCGACCACGCCCAGGTCGATATCCTCGGGCCGGTTGCCCCGCGCTGCCGCCAACTCGCGAACCCGCTTCAGCCGCGCCGAGGCGAGGGCCGCATGGCGGCCGCGTCCGAGCAGGCCGCGGTCGGTCAGCGTGGATTTGAGGCCCGAGCGCCCGTCCTTGTCGAGCCCGAGCGCCGACGCATTCTCGGGATATTCGGCGAGCAGCTCCTCGGCGATGCTCGCGAGCAACCTCTCCATCGCCGCGGCGTCGGGCCCGCCCGACGCGGATTGCACGGCGCCGGTCGAACGGCAGCCTGGAAGCGTGAGTGCGAGAGCGGCTCCGGCGCCGGTCAGGAAATGGCGTCTGTCCAGCTCGTTCATCGCTCGATCTCCAGATATTTCGCAGGCGACTTAGTCGCGACGGGCCATCGTCCGCAATCCTCATCCTCGCCCGGATCGCGACTTGACGGACTTCGGTTATTTCTGTAAAAACAGAAATCGATGAACATCAGCCAGTTCCCCGAGATCGAAGCCTTCATCTTCCACTGGGGAGAGATGGGTACCCATTGGGGGGTCAACCGCTCGGTCGCGCAGATCCACGCTCTGCTCTACCTCTCGGACCGGCCTCTCCACGCCGAGGAGATCAGCGAAAGCCTCAAGCTCGCCCGCTCGAACGTCTCGACCGCCGTGAAGGAGCTCCAGGCCTACGGGATCGTCCGGCGCGCCCACGTCGCCGGCGACCGCCGCGACCATTTCGTCGCTGAGATCGATCTGTGGGACATGCTGATGCGGATCAGCGCCGAGCGCAAAAGGCGCGAGATCGATCCCACCATCGCCTTCCTCGCCGAGCTGAAGCAGCGGATCGAGCTTCGCGACGATTTTCCCGACCATATCCGCCAGCGCATCGGCCGCATGCACGAGTTCATCTCGACCCTGACCGGCTGGTACGACCAGGTGCGCCGGCTTCCCAAGCCCACCCTGGTCGCCCTCATGAAGATGGGTGCCAGGGTCGCCCGCTTCGTCGGCGGCAAGACTCCCAAAACCTGACCCGAAAGGAACGCGACCATGCTCCATTCTCTTCGCTTAGGGCTTTCGGAATTTACAGAAATCGCAGAAATCACAGGAGGAAGAAATGGTTGAAACTGCTTACGCTCTCTATCTGCTCATTTCGCTCGGGATGACGATCTGGGTCGCCCACACCCTTCACAGCCACGGCGAGGTCTTCCTGGTCGAATGCTTCGGCCATAATCAGAGGCTTGCACGGTCGACCAACGACCTTCTCGTCGTCGGCTTCTACCTGATCAACATCGGCTGGATCCTTCTGACCCTCGAATATGGGCGGGAGCCGGCGACCTGGACCGAGGTGATCAAGTTCGTCAGCTCGAAGGTCGGGCTCGTCGTGGTCGTTCTCGGCGGCATGCATTTCTTCAACATGCACGCCATCGCCCGCTTCGGCCGCAAGGTTTCCGACTGGCTGAACGAGGGGCGGGTCCAGCCCGCATGATCCACGCATTGGCCGTCCGGTTCTCCGCTCATCGCGGGGAGCGGGACGGAGGAGCAAGACGATGTCCGACACCCTGGGCCGGGGATGGCTGGCCGCGATCTGCGCCGCCAGCCTGGTACCCGCCATCCCGTTCGTGCCGTGGCTCCCATTGGCTCTGGCCATTTTCGTGGCCGCCTTCTTCGTCGCCGCGGCCCACGTGTTGCTGTTTGGTGCACCGCTTTTTTACCTCCTCAGCCGGCGGGGACCGCCCGGCGTGGCCGCGGCGCTGATCGGCGGCCTCGCCGTCGGGGCGCTCCCGAGCCTGATCCTGATATTCTTCATGGACCCGTCCTCGGGCGCTCTTCTCGGCGATCCGGCCATGCTCGAAGGCATCGAAGAGCGGTCGGGATATTTCATCATGCCGCTCGTCTTCGGCATTTCCGGCCTCGCCGGAGGCCTCGCTTTCTGGATCGTCGCGCTTCGCGGCGCGGAGGGTTAGGGCGTATCGACATTCAACACTTGGGCCCCTCTCCCCCCTGCGGGAGAGGGTTGCGCAGCCTTAGCGAGCCACTGGGCGAGCTTAGGCGAAGCTGGGTGAGGGGTCTGGCGCTCGAAGAGCGCCCGGCTCGGCATCGAGCCGACCGTTCGCGGACTCCTCTCCCTGCCTTCCTCACAAGGGGGGAGAGATCGAGCCCTGATTCGATACGGCCTAGGGCAGGGGCTGCTGCAGCTTCAGCATTTCCTCGACCCAGGCCGGCACCAGCTCGCCGGCCCGGCCGATCCGGCTTTCGTGGAAGTAAGTGCTTCCGAGCGACGGCTCGAGGTTCATCTCGAGCGTTTGGGCGCCGGTGTAGCGCGCGGTCTGGACGAACCCCGCGGCCGGATAGACCGCGCCGGACGTCCCGATCGACACGAAGAGGTCCGCGTCCATCAGCGCCCGGTCGATCGCGTCCATGCCGTACGGCATCTCGCCGAACCAGACGATGTCGGGGCGAAGCCGGCCCGCCTCTCCGCAGGCGGGGCAGGCGGGGCCGTCGCCCAGATCGCCCTCCCAACGAGTCCTCGCGTCGCAGGCGCGGCACCAGGCGGAGGCGAGCTCGCCATGCATGTGCAGCACGCGGCGCGCCCCGGCCCGCTCGTGCAGATCGTCGACATTCTGGGTGACGATCAGCAGTTCGCCAGCCCATTCCGCGTCGAGCCGCGCCAGCGCGCGATGGGCGGCGTTCGGCTCGACCTCCCGCAGCCGCGCCCGTCTTTGGTCGTAGAAGGTCTGGACCAGCGCCGGATCGCGCCGGAACGCCTCGGGCGTCGCGACGTCCTCGACCCGATGCCCCTCCCAAAGCCCGTCCGGCCCCCGGAAGGTGGCGAGCCCGCTCTCCGCCGATATGCCGGCGCCGGTGAGGATGACGATGTTCCTAACCTCTCGCACGCGCCTTCCGCTTGTTTTCGCTCTTGAGACGGCTCTCGTCCCGGGCACGGCCTGTAAGGCTGAGTGAGATCGGGGTCCCAGAACCAATGCGGCGATAGTAGCGGATGTTTTGTTCGAGCACCTGGGCTTCCTTTTCCCAAGCGCCGGTTGGCCCAAGCGCTGACAGATCGAAGTCCTTCGCAAGTAGGGCGGAGATGATCTCAGGATAGCGGCGATTGTAGAAATCCCATGTCGTTAGCGTTTTCGCCCGCACAGACGGGTCGGGATGGGAGCGCATGTGCGTGTAGAGATCACGGAGAAAGCGAACGGCTTCGGGCATGTTTGGGGCCATGTCGCTCACTGCCCAATCGTTGAATGGAAGTCCGTCGGCTGCATAGGGCTTAAGGACCTCAAGCTGGCGGCAGAGGTAGACGAACGAGAAGTTCGCGCTGAACTCCTCCAACCGAAAGAAGCGATTGTAGGGCTGACAGGAGCGGTGCATCGCAAGGCCGGTCAACGGCAGCCCCTTCTCGGCGAGATAGGCGTCAATGAGCGCCCGGCCGAAAAAACACTCCACGTGATCGAGTCGATAGTGATTGAAGTCGCCAGCCACGAGGACGGCTCGAAACCACACGTCCTGTCCGATCAACCGGTGATGGAGGTCTTCGGCGAACTCCGTGAGATACCAAACAAGATATCGACGGTCGTCGTCGGTGGTAACCTCGTCCGGATTGTACGTAAGGATGGTGTCAGAGAACACGATGGTCTTGAAGTTGGGGTGTTTGTGAACGTTCAACTTGTCGAGAATCGCATAAACACGAGCGACCTTTCGCGGCTCAGAGAGCGTCATCTCGCGAAATCCGAGGATATCGATGTAGAGTAAAAACCGGTTCGGTCCCTCGGTTGGCTCCGCCATTCTCCCCTCCGTTCAGCACAAGTTTGTGAACCGAATGCACGTCTTCCATCCGGCCCAGTTGCCAGCGAAGGCCGCGACGGCGTTCGCCGCGAGCACGGCCATAATAGCGAAATACGCCGCGCGTCCGGTAAGGTCGGTCGGCACGCTCCGCCCATTTTCATCGCGTGGAGATTTGAGAAAGGCGACGACAATCAAGGCAAGGAAAAACAGATTGTAGGCTGCCATACCGAGAAGGGCGTCGCTGTAGCGCACTGTGCCTCCTAGACGAGCGACCCTTGCAGTTGCAAATTCTGGAACTTCGGCCTTCGAAGCTCGGATATCAGTTCTCTCCCGTGAAGAGTTCGGCACCCCAAACGCGGCAATCGGTCATGGATGCACTTATACAATGCGAGGGATTCCGAGGTTGAAATCATTCCGGGGTCAGGCCCGCCACTCGATAGAACATCTGTTCGAGCAGTTGTGCCGAGTAGCCCCACGACTGGCGAGCTAGGTCCTCATCGGGCGCATACTGCCCGAGCCTGAGCCACGTGCCCCACGGCTCTTCCACACCCTCTAGATGTTTGAGGCGTTCGATGCCGATCTCGACGAAGCCCCACCATTCCAGATTGCCCCGTAAGGCACGCTCGATCTCGACGGCGAGTTCGAGGTGAGCCGATGGGGTGTTCGCGGCATTCTCCGATCGGATGATGTCGATGTAGGTGCTGACGTAGACCTTCGCTTCACCCCTGTCGGAGGGGAAGCACCCGCTCTCACATCCGACGCTTTCATAGGGTCCGGCTGGATGGTTGATCGCCAGTAGGAGCGACTCGAAATCCTCCCAACCCCGTATCTCGGGGATGGCTTTCACGGCGGCACTGTCGCCCTTGGTTGGTCGGTAGCCATGGTTGGTGCCGTCCTCCCGCTGGACCCCCGGATAAGGCACGGGCGGCCCCCACTCCTGCTCGATGTAGATATGGCAGCCAGGTCGCTCGTATAGAACCGTAGATGGGTCACGTTTGATGAAAACGGGAGCGGCCTTCGCCCACGCAAGCTTCAACTGTTCGGGGCTTAGCCCTGGAGCGGTCATTTCTCGTTTTGGCCCCTTGGAAGCATCAAGCGCACCTCGACTCGAAGATCGCTGGAAGCCGGCACATGGACATCCGCCCCGCACCCGTGCATCTTGCGGTTATAAAAGAATTGCAGGGAAGTAAAGGTTGGCACATTAAGGGGAGGAAACCATGCGCTATCAGCGAGTTATATTGACCATCTGTCTTGCGTTCTCGGCCCTCCCCGCGTTTGGTCAGCAACCAATAACCATCAGAAGCACTCCGATCAATCTCTACACGCAGTGCTTCAACGATGCGATTACCAACAACCGCGTATATAAAACAGGTACGAACATTCAGTTCAAGTGCTGGGGTGATGTAGGTCAACGATTCTACGAGGAGCTTGGTCGCTATGGCTTCACAACGGTAGAGAGAGACTGGGGCAACGGGAAGTATAGGGTTCGTTTTACGACTGCCAACGAAAGCGATAACTGCTGGCAAAAGGTTGAGATGGCAGATGGCAGTGCAACCAGTGACTACGGCTGCAACCTGTATTTCTCGGCAGGTGCGTTTCTAAATATGTAGAGGGCGTCGCCACTTCTCTCTGTTCAGGCCTCTCCCCGGCCCCACGATTCTGTGACGGTCAAAAACAATTCCAGGGACACGATACTTAATTCCCCTGCCCATCGGATCACTCGCCAACGAAGTTCGGACTCAGCGCCGGGTGCGGCTGTGTCATGATCCTCGCGATTGAGCGGCCGCGGTAAGCATTGGTCAATCGCACGCTGATAGAGAGACGCCCGGGCGGGAGGACCGGGCTTCACGGCGATGAACGATAGCGGCCACAGCGTAGCGGCGACGGGGACGGCGCCTTCCCGCTCGACGCGTTTCGCGCCGGGGCCGGCGCGATGAACGACCTGGCCTTTCACGCCGGGGCCGGGCGCACTCTGCGCCGGGTCGAGACCGCGCCGCTGCAGTCGCTCCCGGCGTCCTGGAACCATGGCTGGGACGATCTCGCCGCGCACGCATCGGTCCCGAACAGCTTCTCGGAACGCTGGTTCGTCGAGGCTTCGGTGCGCAATCTCGAGCCGCCGCCCGGTGCGCGTATGCACTCGGTGTGGCGGGGCGAGGAGATGATCGGCCTGATGCCGATCGCGGCCGCCGGCCGTTACGGCCGCCTGCACGTGCGGCACATGCAGAATTGGCGCCACCATCATTGCTTCCTCGGAACGCCGCTCGTCCGGGCCGGCGCGGAGGAGGATTTCTGGGAGACCTTGCTCGGCGGGCTCGATTCCGATCCCTCGATGCCCGGCTTCCTCCACGTCACCGCTTTGGTCGCAGGCGGCCCGGTCCTCGGGGCGCTTCAGTCGGTCCGCCGGGCGCCGGTGGTGCATCGGCTGACCCGCGCCATGCTTTCGAGCGATCTCAGCCCTGGCGACTATTACCGGGCCCACACCCGCAAGAAGAAAAGGCAGGAGCTTGAGCGCCGTCTCCGGCGCCTGGCCGATCTCGGCTCGGTCGCTCATCGCCGGCTCGGCGACGGCGACGACGTCGAAGCCTGGTGCGCCGAATTCCTCGCGCTCGAAGCCTCCGGCTGGAAGGGCCGGGCCGGAAGCGCGCTCGGAGCCGATCCCGGCACGGCTGCCTTCTTCCGCGATGCCGTCCGCGGCGCGCGCGACGCGGGCAAGCTCCATTTCCTCCGGATCGATCTCGACGAACGGCCGATCGCGATGCTGATCGCCTTCCTGTCGCCGCCCGGGTCGCTCTCCTTCAAGATCGCCTTCGACGAAACCTATGCCGCTTTCTCTCCCGGCGTTCAGATCCAGGTCGACAATCTCCAGATCCTGGGGCGCGGCGACGTGGAATGGATGGACAGCTGCTCGAGCGGCGATTGCGCGATGATCAACAGCCTGTGGGCCGAGCGGCGCGATATCGTCCGGGTCACCGTGCCGCTCGCCGGCGCGCGCCGGAAGACCATGTTCTATCTCTGCCGAACGGCGGAAAGGGCCGCCGAGACCTTTCGGCGCACCCGCGCCGGCCCACGCTCCGCGCCGGACATGCCGGGGATCGGGCAATGACCGATCCTGCGTTCGGCCGCGATTCGCTCGACCTGCTCGAGGTCCATTACCCTTCGGCGCCGGTGGCTCTTCCCCATCGCCTGGCCGATCATCCCCTGCTTGGGATCGAGGCTCTGGCGTCGCTCGCCGGCCGCATGGATCCCGATCACATGCGGTCCAACCTCGGCGACGTTCCGATCGAGGTCGATCCGGAGGGCGTTCACCGGGCCACGCCCGACGCCGCCGACACGATCCGCGCGATCAGCGGGAACGGCTCGTGGATGGTGCTCCGGCACATCCAGTCGGTCCCCGAATATGGCGCCCTCGTCGATTCCATCGCCGCCGAGCTGGCGCCGATCGTCGCTCCGGCGACGGGCCGGATGCTCAACGTCGACGGACTCGTCTTCGTTGCGTCTCCCGGAGCGGTCACGCCCTTCCATTTCGATGCCGAGCACAATGTCCTGATGCAGATCAGGGGAAGCAAGACGATCTCCATCTTTCCCGCATTCGATGAGTCGGTGGCCAGCGAGCAATGTCATGAGAGCCTTCACCTCAACGGCCACATGAACCTGCCGTGGCGGGAGGAGATGGGGGCCATCGGTCGGGATTTCCGTCTGTCCCCGGGCGACTCGGTGTCGCTTCCGTTCAAGGCGCCCCACTGGGTGAAGAACGGCCCGGAAATCTCGATATCTTTGTCGGTCACCTGGCAGTCCGAATGGAGCTATTCCGAGGCCGATGCGCGGATGATGAACATCGCGCTTCGCCGGTGGGGAATGAAGCCGCGCGTATTGCGGCCTTATCCGGCGCGCAACCTTGCCAAGTCGCTTGCGTGGCGCGCGATCAGGCGGGTCCGAGGGGGCTAAACCTGCCAGCCGCCCCCCAAGGCGAGGAAGACCGAGATCAGGTTCGTCGAAAGCTGCGCCTCGGATTGGGCAAGCGCGGCTTCGGTCTGCGAAAGCGATCGTTCGGCATCCAGAACGATCTGAAAGCTTTCGCGGCCGGCGCGATACCGGAGGCGCGCCACCCGGGCCGCTTCCATGCTGTTGGCCCGGGCCCGGCGGAGCGTCGCGACCCGGTCGAGCTCGTTGGCGTAGCGGGTGAGGGCGCTCTCCGTTTCCTGCAAGGCGCCGAGCCAGGTTCCGTCGAATCGGGCGAGCGCCGCCTGCGCTCCCGCTTCGGCTTGAGCGATCCGGCTTCGCGCCACCGCGGTGTTTGGGAAGGTCCAGCTGATCAGCGGACCCAGCCCGAAGCGGAATCCCGAGCCCGAGGCCAGGCCGCCTAGCGAATTGGCCGTTGAGCCCGCCGACAGACCCAGGCTGATGTCGGGGTAAAGCTCGGCCGTGGCGACGCCGATCCGCGCGGTGGCCGCCGCGAGCTCGCGTTCGGCCCGTCTTATGTCCGGCCGCCTGGCCAGGAGCGAAGCGCCGTTTCCAACGGGGATGGGCTGCGACAAGGCCGGCGGGGTGCTGCACGCCGCTACGACCGGCGGGAACTCGGCCGGCGGGCGGCCGGTGAGCACCGACAGCCGATAGAGGGCGGCTCGGCGCTCGCCCTCCAGGGTCGGCAATTGGGCTCGGGTCAGCTCCATCAGCGAACCGGCCTGAGCGGTGTCGAGCGCTGTGCCGCGTCCGCCGGCCACCAGTCGGCGGGTGAGATCGAAAGTCTGCTCCTGGATTCGAACGCTCTCTCGCGCGACCTCGAGCTGGCGGCCGAAATTGCATGCATCGGAATAAGCGCGGGCGGTTTCCGCGGCGACGGTGATCCGGCTGACGTCGAAGGCCGCCTGGACCGATTCGACATCGGCTCGGCTCGCTTC
>Ga0193706_1000364_pt1 | contig 27625 bp, 17 predicted proteins | sample U3c1metaG_FD_160130 | JGI IMG/M metagenome (GOLD analysis project Ga0193706, IMG submission 160130) | Soil microbial communities from a riparian zone of the East river system, Colorado, United States - U3c1 | ecosystem: Environmental > Terrestrial > Soil > Riparian zone | place: USA: East River... | reverse complement strand
TCGAAGGCGACCGGCGCGAGCGGCAGGAATCGCTTTCCCGGCAGCAGCGACGGCCCGAGCAGCATCACGGGCAGCAGCAGGAGCCAGGCCAAGGCGCGCCAGAATTCCGACCGATTGCCACCGGCGCCGGACGGAACGGATTGAGCCGGGCCCATCGGCCTCTTGTTGTCCCTCGCCCGGGCGCGCGACGCAACATCGCCTTCACTACTATGTGGCGATGCGACACCGCCAGCGCTTGGCCTTCCTTGCTCTCGCCTTCCTGTCCGCCTGCTCCTCGGACCGCGAGGGGCTCGCGCCGCCGCCGATCGCGCCGTACGCGCTGCCCGCGCCGGCAGCGGAATCCGCGCGCCTGTGCAGCGACGTGTCCTGGCTCGCCGACGACGCGCGCAAGGGCCGGCGGGCGGGGACCGACGACGCGAAGCTGGTCGCGAAGTGGCTCGCCGAGCGCCTGTCCAGCCTCGGATTGGATCCCGCCGGCCCCGACGGCTACCTCCAGGCCTTCGACGTGCCCCTGGCCGCCGCGGCCGGCGAGACGTCCCTGGTGCGCGTCGCGACCGACACCGGCAGCCGGATGGTCAGCGAGTTCAAGATGGTCCTGCCGCTGTTCTGCTCGGAAGGTGCGACCGCCGAAGGACCGCTGTGCTTCCGCGGCTACGGCATCAAGAGCCTCGATCAGGAATGGGACGACTTCGCCAGCGGCGACGTGAAGGGCGCGATCGTCGTGATCCTTCGCGGAACTCCGCCGGCGAGCGAGCTCCTGCCCGCCAAGCCCGCGGCCGAAGGTGAGGTCGAGCACACGGCGAGCTTCGAAGGCGCGGGCGCGATCTTCATGAAGGTCATGAACGCCAAGCAGCACGGCGCGGCGGGCGTGATCCTGCTGCAGGAAGCCGGCGCGAGCGAGCCGTTGCCCTTCGACGCAAGCCAGGCCGCGCGCGCCCACATCCCGGCACTTTCCGCGCCGCGCTCGGTGTTCGAGTCCCTGGTGGGGGAGGAAACCGCCCGCGCCTTGTTCGAGCGCGCCGATCACCGCGCTCACGGCGATTTCGGCGCACCCGATCCCGCGCTGCAGGTGCGCATGGTCGCCGACGTGCGCCGCGATCGCGGCACGGCCTACAACGTCCTCGCCAAGCTGCCCGGAACGGATGCGGCGCGCACGGTGGTGATCGGCGCGCACTACGACCACCTGGGTCTCGGCGGAGAGGGTTCGCTCGCGCCTGGAAAGACCGGTGAGATCCACAACGGCGCCGACGACAACGCGAGCGGGACCGCGACCGTGCTCGAGATGGCGCGGATTCTTTCCCGCAGCCCGCGGCCCGCGGGTGACGTGATCTTCGCCCTGTGGTCGGGCGAAGAGCTCGGCCTGCTCGGCAGCGAGCACTGGGTCGAGCACCCGACGCAGCCGCTGGCGCAGGTGCGCGCCAACTTGAACCTCGACATGGTCGGCCGCGCGCGCGCACCGGGCGACACGAAGACCAAGCCCAACTTGATCGTGCTCGGCGCGGGGACCTCGCCAGCCTTCGAAGCCTGGCTCGCGCCCGCGGCCTCGGCGGTCGGGCTCACCGTGCAGGTCAACCGCTCCGGCTACGGCGAGGGCGGCAGCGACCACATGTCGTTCATGAACCAGAAGGTTCCGGTGCTGCACTTCTTCACCGGAACCCACGTCGATTATCACAAGCCCGGCGACGACAGCGACAAGGTCGATTGCGATGGGATGGCGCGCATCGCTGCTCTCGGCATCGACCTGGTCTCGCGCATGCAGGCGGAGTCGAGTCTCGCCTGGAACGAGAGCGAGCCTCAGGTGAAGGGCGAGAAGCGGCCCGTTCCGGCTCCGTCCAACCGCGGATTCAGCGTCTGGTTCGGCAGCGTTCCGAGCTACGCCTTCGAAGGCCCCGGCGTGCTGCTGACCGGAACGTCACCCGGAAGTCCGGCGGAAAAAGCGGGCCTGCTCGCCGGCGACGTGCTGCTGCAGGTCGGCAGCGTGCACATCGACACGATCCACGACTTCGTCTACGCGCTGCGGATCTACAAGCCCGGCGACGTCGTCGTCACGCGCTTCACGCGCGGCGGGATCGAGCAATCGGTGCGCATCCCCCTGGCGAACAAGGGCGCGCAGTGATCACTTCCACTGCGCGATGAACAGATTGGTCTCGTGCGCGACCTTGCCGCCGCGGTTCGAGGCGAAGACCAGGAACTGTCCGTCGGGCGAGAACATCGGGAAGGAATCGAAGTCGTCGTAGGTCGTGATGCGCTCGAGGTTCGTTCCATCGACGCCGACGGCGAACAGGTCGAACTTGCCCGTGCGCGGCTCGCGGTAGTTGCTGGCGAAAATGATGCGCTTGTCGTCGGGGAAGAAATACGGCGCCCAGTTCGCGCCGCCGAGACTCGTGATCTGCTTGCGTGCGCCGCCGTCGGCGTCGGAAACGTAGAGCTCCAAGGACGTCGGCCGCACGAGCCACTGGCTCAGCAGCTCGCGATAATCCGCTTCCTGCGGCGCGCGTTTTTCCGGCGAGAACTGCGTGCGGCGCCAGACCAGGCGCTTGCCGTCGTGGCTGAAGTAGGCGCCGCCGTCGTAGCCGACCTCGTGGGTGACCTGCTTGAGATCGCCGCCCTGCAGGTCGCAGGTCCACAGCTCGATGTCGCCCGAGCGCGAGGAAGTGAACACGATGCGATCGCCGAGCGGCGAGACGGTCGCTTCCGCGTCGTAGCCCCATTCATCGGTCAGTCGCCGCTCCACCCCCGTGTCGAGAGTCTTGATCCAGATGTCGTACTCCGGATGCAGCGACCAGATGTAGCCCTTGGAAGGATCGGCCTTCGGCGGACAATCGGCGTGCCACTGCTGGGTCGAGGCGAAGAGCACTTCCTTCCCGTCCGGCAGGAAATACGCGCAGGTCGTCACGCCCCGGCCGTTGGAAATCTGCGTCGGCGGCGCGCCGGAAGGATTCGTGACGAAAATCCGGTCGCAGGCGAAGGTCGGGCCATTCTTCGGGTTGTCCGCGGTGCGCTGGAAAGAAAGTCGATCGCCGCTGAAGTTCCAGTAACCCTCCGCGTTCTGACCGCCGGACGTGATCTGCCACAGGTGCGCGAAGTGCTTCTCGTCCTTGTCGATCAGCTCGTCGACGGCGACCGCGCCCTTGATCGGACAGCTCAGCTCGGGTGCCGTGGCTTGGGACGCGCAGGCTCCAAGGAAGAGCGGAGCGAGCATCGCGAGCGGGGACAGACGTTGATTCATCGTGAACTTCGGGAGCTGAGGGAGGAAGCCTGGTCGGACGATGCCGGTTCGTGGGCGGGAGTGTCCACATCGGCGCTCGATTCGCAAGCAGGCATTGCGCGATGCCGGTCAGATCCCGGAACCGGATCGAACCCGCCCTTGCACAAGGGTTGACAGCGCAGGATCCGCCACACGCCCAAGCCCGTGCCGCGCCAGAAGCCGTGCAGCTCGAGGGCCTCGCGCGCGTAGGCGCTGCACGAGGGATGGAATCGACAGGTCGCAGGCTTGAACGGCGAGATCCAACGCTGGTAAGCGCGGATCGGCGAAGCCGCGATGCGTCCAGCGAGATTCCCACGAGGCTTCACGGCGGCGTGACTCCCTCCGCGGCCTTGGCGCGCAATCGCGCGACAGCCTTGGGTCCCAGGTGCGCGAGCTCGCGGCAGGCTCCGACCAGGGTCGGCTGGACTCGCGCGGCAGGCACCAGGATGTAGTCGTGGCCCGGCGGCAGATCGTGGCGCGTCAATCGGAAGGCTTCGCGGAATATGCGCCGCACGCGATTGCGGTCGACCGCTCGCTTCCAGAATTTCTTGCCGACCGAAAGCCCGATGCGCGCCAGGGGCAGCTCGTTCGCCGCCGCGACCACCAGAAGGACATCGCCGCGCGCACGGCTGCCCTGCTTCCAAGCCCGCTCGAAATCGGACGCGCGCACCACGCGCGTCTCGCGCGGCAGATCGAGCCGCCGGGGCGTGGCCTGCCCCTTCGGCGCGGATTGAAGCGGGTCCGTGGTCATCGAATGCGTATCCTAGGCGGTTTCCTCACCCGGGCCTCGAAGCCTTTCCGCCCAGCGCGCCGCGGTGAGCCACGAACCCGATGGAATCCCCGCAATTCGCCCACTGGATCGCCGGAAGACCGCGCGCCTCCACGCGCGGTGCGCAATTCCTCCAGCTCGCGAAGGACGGCAGCGAGCTCAGCTTCGCGCGCGCCGGCATCGAGGACCTCGAGCAGGCCTGGCAGGCACTCTCGACTCCTCGCCCGCGAGCCTCGCGCTCCGAAGTCTGGGCCTTGCTGAACCACGCGCTCTTCGAGCTGCGCCGTGACGAGAATCTTCCATCCCACGTCGCGAGCTCGCTCGCCCTCGAGCCCGACGAAGCCCGCGCCTGGCTCGACGCCGATCTCTTCGCCTGCGAGGAAGCCCTCGAGATCCTGCGCGACGGCGGCGAAGGCGCGCCGCGCGGCAACGGCGTATTCGTCGCGCACTGGAGCGACGGAATCGGACGCCTGACCGCCAAATGCGCGCGTGCCCTGCTCTGTGGCGACAGCCTGCTGTTCCTCGGCGATCCGCGCCTCCCCTGGGGACCTCAGGCCCTCGCGCGAGCGCTCTTCACCGCCGGCTTGGACGACAGCGCCCTCGCCCTCTTGTGGGACGACACCTGGACGATGCGCCGCGCCGTCCTCGGCGACGCGCGCTGCACCTGGTACCGCGCCGCCGGAACTCCGCGAGACCTCCTGCTCGCGCGAGAAGCCGCTCGCCCCGGCCTCGATCTCGCTCTGTGGCCGATGGAAAATCGCAGCCTGCCACTGCCCGACGACTTCGATCCCGACCAGGCCGCCGACGCCGCGATCGAGCAGGCTTTCGGCCGCGCGGCTACACTTTCAGGTCAGGCACCGGGTCACGTCGCGCGCGTGATCTGCCCCGAGCGACGCTTCGCGGCCTTCACCGAGGCTCTGCTGGCGCGGCTCGACCCGGCCGATCTTCGCAGCGTACCCGGCCTCGAAGACGACTTCTCGAGCGATCTGGAAGCCGCCTGGAGGCTGGCCCTGGACGAGGGCACCAGCCCGATCCACGGCGAGCCTGGGGGGGACCTGCCCCTGGTCCTGACCAACGTCGATCCAAGGATGCGGCTGGCGCGCACGCGCAGGCCGCGGCCTCTGCTCTGTCTGATCCGCGCCCGAAACGCATCGGAGGCCCTGCAGCTCGCCCGCGAGCTCGATGGGCCCCCGATTCCTGCCGCCCCTTCAAGGAACGGCGGTATCGGGCCGACAGGATTCCAGGAATCCGGCGCGCCGAACGAGGCCGCCGGGAATGCGCTGGAACCCTCTGAACGCTCTCCCCAGGCCACCATGAGCTACGCAACCCAAGTCCACGAGATCCTCAAGCGCCACCAGCTGGCGGACGGCTACCCCTTCGTCTTCGATCTCGAGCGATCGCAGGGCCCCTGGCTGGTCGACGCGCGCGACGGCACGAAGTACCTGGACCTGTTCACCTGCTTCGCGAGCTGGCCGATCGGCTACAACCACCCGCGGATGTCGGAAGTCGGGTTCCGCCGCGAGCTCGACCTCGCCGCGGCGAACAATCCGGCGAATTCCGATCTGTATACGGAGTCGATGGCGCGCTTCGTCGAGGCGTTTGCGACGCGCGTCACGCCGCCGGGCTTCAAGCACCACTTCTGGATCTCGGGCGGAGCCCTCGCGGTCGAGAACGCGATGAAAGTCGCTTTCGATTGGAAAGCGGGCAAGCTCGGACGGCGCAGCTTCGAGGATGACGCGAATGACCTGGTCGTCTTGCACCTGCGCCAGGCCTTCCATGGCCGCTCGGGCTACACGATCTCGGTGACGAACACGGATCCGGTGAAGATCGGCCTGTTCCCGAAGTTCGCCTGGCCGCGCGTCCACAATCCCGCGATCGAGTTCGATCTCGACGGCGGCATCGCGAATGACATCGTGGCGAGCGAAGCGCGCGCCGAGCGCGAGATCGAAGCGGCCTTCGCGAAGCATCCGAAGAAGATCGCCTGCATCCTGCTCGAGCCGATGCAAGGCGAGGGCGGCGACAACCACTTCCGTCCGGAGTTCCTGAAGCGCCTGCGCCGTTTCGCGGACGACGAGGAAGCTCTGCTCGTGTTCGACGAAGTCCAGACCGGCTTCTTCGGAACCGGCTCGCCGTGGATGTGGCAGAAGCTCGGCGTGCGACCCGACGTGGTCGCCTTCGGCAAGAAGACTCAGGTCTGCGGGCTCTATGCCGGACCGCGCGTCGACGAAGTCACCGACAACGTGTTCACGCGCGTGAGCCGGATCAATTCGACCTGGGGCGGCAATTTGACGGACATGGTCCGTTGCCGCCAGTTCATCGACATCATTCTGGGCGAGAAGATGCACGAGAACGTTGCGGTGCAGGGCGAGCGTTTCATCGCCGGCTTGCGCCGCATCGCGAAGTCGCGCGCTTCGTTCACCAACGTGCGCGGCGTTGGATCGCTGATCGCGTTCACTCTCGAGAGTCCCGTCGCGCGCGACGAATTCCTGCTCAAGCTGCGCGAGCGCAATGTGCTCGCGTTGAAATCGGGCGCGCAAGCGATCCGATTCCGCATGCCTTTCGTCGTCGGCGCCGAGGAGATCGACTGGGCCCTCGACCGGATCGAGAGCTGCCTGCCTGCCGGCGTGCAGGGCGCGCGCTGAACGGGTAGATTCCCGGCCCATGAGCTCGGGAGCAGCCCGCGTGGGTACGTCCATTGAGAAGATCGAATGCTTGACCCTGCCGGTCAGCGCAGCGGACTTGCGCGACTTGAGCCTGCTCCTGATCGACGCAGTCGAATCCAACGCCGCGGTGAGCTTCCTCGCGCCGCTGTCCTTGGAAGCTGCCCAAGCCTTCTGGCGCAAGACGACGACCGATCCGCATCCCGCGGCAGTTTTCCTCGTCGCTCGCGACGTCGAAGGCATCGCCGGGAGCGCCCTGATCCAGCCCGCCTGGGCACCGAATCAACCCCACCGCGCCGAAGTCGTCAAGGTCCTCGTACATCGCCGCTGCCGCCAGCGGGGCATCGCCACACGCCTGATGCAGGCGATCGAAGAAGCCGCTCGCAGCGGCGGTTTCAGCCTGCTGACACTCGACGCAAAGGCCGGCGGCAACGCCGAGCGCCTGTACCGCAAGCTCGGCTGGATCCACGTCGGAACGGTCCCCGGTTTCGCCTTCGACACCGACGGCAAGACCCTGCACGACGACGTCCTCTTCTACAAGGAACTGACTACGAGCCGCTGAACTCCCACTTCGATCGTCCGCAGCGCACTACGGCTGTGTGTTTTCGCTCGGCTAGTGGCGGGGTCCGAGCGCGAGAACAGTCCTGAGAGCACAGGAATGGGTCAGTCCACGAAGGAAGCGCGCGGTTCGGCAATTGCGATAGAGTCAGGGGCCCGCACAAGTACCGTCCGCGCAGTCCCCACTTTTCCCGGCCCCTCAAACCGATCCCTGAGAACCTCGATGTACGGATTCGTCTCGCGGAGCGCGTTGGCAGTTCGGGTGACCTCCGCACTGCTATTGATGTCCGCCATGCTTTTCCAGGACATCCGCGCTCAGGGTTCGGAGGGATTGTTTGCCTTGGATTATCCATGGGGTGCTCGCCTTGTGGAACTGGACCCTCACACTGGCGTGGTAGTCAGGCAACTGAACTATTCGCAGCACCCCGTTACCGAAACGAAGCTTGCTCACGACGGGAGTAGGGTGATTGTTCTAGGGAACACAAATTGGCTGGCCGACCGTCTGATTCGCGTGCACCCCGCGGATGGGCAATCCGCGCACTTACCTTCGATTGGGGCTCCCTGGCGGATAATCTGCGTTGATTTCGACCCGGTCTCCATGACCATGCATGGAATCTGTGTCGATTGGCAAGGCGGCACAGGGCACTATTGCTGCACTCTCGATCCGGTAACTGGCGGCTTTTCGCTAGGGCCACCTCTTTCTCCTGCGGCGAATGGCCCAACCGCTCTCGCCGTAAGCCCCCAAGGGGTAACGATTCTGGCAACTGCCTCCGGCCCCAAGCTGTATCAGCTTGATATGGCCACGGGCTCCGTGATTTATCTCGGAAATATGAGCGTTCCGACCTCCGTCCCTGATGACTTGGCATTCAATGGTGCCGGTCAGTTATGGGCAACTCTCGAGGATGTCTATACCGGAGCTGATACGGGCCTCTACACCCTCGATCCCGGCAACTTTGTCGCAAGCAGGGTCCTCGCGACCTCGCGGCCGTATTTCGGACTCGCGTTTGGCAGCAAGACAGCATCGCAACCATATTGCGGAGCAAAGATCAGCTCCTTGGCATGCTCTCCGTCTCTTCATGCGGATGGGATCGCGAGTCCCGTCGCAGTGTCCGGGTTCACGATCACGGCCGACAACCTGAACAACAACCGCGCTGGGCTGTTGCTCTACTCCTCCAGTGGCCGCGCGACGATCCCGTTTCAGGGCGGACAACTGTGCATCCAGCCGCCGTTGAGCCGTTCAACTGCGGCCACGACAGGTGGGACGCCATTGCCCGCGCTGGATTGTTCGGGCACCTGGTCGATCGACTACAACGCGCTGGTCTGGAACAGGTACCACTTCGTGCAATCGGCGAAGGCCACCACGGCTCCATCGCCGTTCCTCGTCCCCGGCACGGTCGTGCAGTGCCAGTGGTGGGGCCGCGATCCGGGGTTTCCGCCTCCGAATGATTCGATGCTCAGCAACGGCCTGGAGTTCACTCTGGCGCCTTGACATGGGTGCAAGTGGCCGGCTTGCACGAGTGGAGCAGCGGAGTCGCGATCAGGTCAGGCTCTTGATCCGCAGCTGCCCGCAGGCGGCGTCGCTTTCGACGCCGCGGGACCAGCGAACGGTCGAGACCACTCGGCGTTCGGCCAGCGCGGCTTGGAAGTGCTCGACGGCGGCGAGGATCGGGCGCGAGTAGGGCGCGCCGCGGACGGGATTGAAGGGGATCAGGTTCACCGTGCAGCGTCGGCGCGCGAGGCGTTCGGCGAGACGCTCGGCGTGGCCTTCGGAATCGTTCTCGCCGGAGAGCAGCACGTACTCGTAGGTCACCTCGCGGCCCGTGACCTCGAACCAGTCGTCGCCAGCGGCGAGGATCTCTTCGATCGGCACGTCCTTCATCGCGGGGACGAGGATCGCGCGCTGCTCGTCGTCGGGCGTGTGCAGCGAGATCGCCAATTGGAAGCGCGGCTTGGTCGGCGCGATGCGGCGCAAGCGATCGGGGAAGCCGACGGTCGAGACCGTGACCTTGCGCGTGCCCATGCCCATCTCGTCGTGCACGACGTCGAGGGCCGCGGAGAGGTTCGCGTAATTCAAGAGAGGCTCGCCGATGCCCATCACCACGCTGCGCGAGAGCTCGCCGATCGCGCGGCCGCGCACGTATTGCTCGACGATTTCGTGGGCTTCGAGATTGCGGATCAGGCCGTTCTTGCCCGAGGCACAGAAGGGGCAACCGACCGGGCAGCCGACCTGGGTCGACACGCACAGGGTCGCGCCGGCTCCGCGAGTCGGATCATGTGGAGGAATGTGCACCGTCTCGACCGTCGCGTCGCGGCCGTCGTTGCGCGCGAAGGACAAAAGCAGCTTCGTCGTGCGATCGCGGGAGACCACGCGGTCGACTTCCTTGCCGGAGAGCAGCGAGACTTCGCGCGCGAGACCGTCGCGCAGAGCCTTGGGCAGCGAAGTCATCGCTTCGAAGTCGAGCACGCCCTTCTGGAGCACAGCGGCGCGCAGGATCTTCGCGTGGAAGGGGCGGCCTCCGAGGCGCTCGACGAGCGCCGACAGTTCCGGCGCGGACAGCGACAGCAGCGGAACGCGCGGGCTTTCCTCGACGCTCACGAGGACGAGCGCGCTTCGACAGCCTTGCGCAGCACCTCGGCGATCTCGGCGGCGGCTTTGCGCGCGGCTTGCAGGTTCGGAGGGTTGGCGCCGCCGACGGCCTTGTGTCCGCCGCCGCCGTAGCCTTCCATGATCTGGCCGATGTGCACGTCGGCGGGCGGGAGGTTCCAGGGGTTCTCGCCGGCGGTGACGTGGAAGCCGGCGCGCGTGGGGATCACGCCGACGGAGTAGAACACGTCGGGGTGGTGGTAGAAGGGCGCGAAGCGCTCGCGGCGGATCTGGTGGCTCGAGGCGTCGTAGAGGAGCACCTTGCCGCGTTTGTTTTCCACGGTGGGGGGGAACTGCTCCAGGGCGCGGTCGCGGTTGCGCGCGGCGCGCTGGTACACCTTCTCGAGATCAGGGCGCGATGCCACGGTTTCGAGATCGTGCTCGGTCAACGAAGCGACGATCTCGTCGATCCATTCATTGTTCGGCGCCGCGGTCAGAGCGCGCGCGATGCGCAATGCAGGGCGGTCGCCGAAAACGGCTTCCTCGACATTGTCATAACGCGCGGCGTCGATCTTGTCGGACCAGCGCGCCATTTCCTCGAAGCGCTCGGGCGGTTCGTAGCCCCAGTACTGCTTCGCGTGGGCCAGCACCAGCGGTGGGCACGACGGCGAAGTCTCGTCCCAGTGCCAGCGCTCGCTGGGCTTGTAGATCGCGCGCAGCTCGGGCGTCAGGAACGTCGTCGGATGATGGTCGAACCAGTATTCCGCCCGCGGGTGGAAGTGGAAATCGACCACTGCAAAGCGTTTGTTCTCGCTGAACGTCGTCCAATCGGTGCGCTGGTCGTAATTGATGCTCGACCAGGCCGGATCCTCGCCTCGAAGCTCGCGCAGCACGGTCGCGAGGACGGCTCCTGCGACCATGCCGTCGAAATCGCGGTGGTAGTGGATGCAAAGGCGCGGATCGAGGTTCATGGACCACCCAGGATAGCCCAGGCGGGAGCGGAGTTCCCGCGCGACTTGCGGCCTTTACCAGGATGTTCGCGAGGCGATCAATAGAGCGGCATCCTCGCTGCTCAAAGGCTTGGAGATGAAGTAGCCCTGCGCGCCTTCGCAATCCAGGCCGCGCAGATGCGCGAGCTGCTCGGCGGTCTCGACACCCTCGGCGACGACGCGCATGCCCAGGTTGTGGCCGATGGTCACGATCGTGCGCGCGATCTCGGAGTTCTCGCCGCGGCTGCCCATCGGCGACACGAAGGAGCGGTCGATCTTGAGCGTGTCGGCGGGGAAACGCTGCAAGTAGGCCAGCGAGGAATAACCCGTGCCGAAGTCGTCGATCGAGAGCTTCACGCCCAGGAGGCGCAATTCCTGGAGCATCGTGCTGACCACTTCGGGGTGCTCCATGACCACGCTTTCCGTGATCTCGAGGCGCAGGCGCGCGGGCTCGAGGCCGGTCTCGCGCAGCACTTCTCCGATCTGGGCGACGATGTCGGGCAGGGCGAGCTGGCGGCCGGAGAGGTTGACCGCCACTTCGAGCGGGTAGTCCGGGCCAAAGGCATCGCGCCAGGCGACCATCTGGCGGCAGGCTTCGACCAGGACCCAGCGGCCGATCGGCATGATCAAGCCGGTCTCCTCGGCGATCGGGATGAACTCGGCGGGGGAGACCAGGCCGCGCACGGGGTGTTGCCAGCGGGCGAGGGCTTCGACCCCGGCGATGCGACCGGTCTGCAGCGACACGATCGGCTGGTAGTGCACGCGCAGCTCGCTGCGCTCGATCGCGCGGCGCAGGTCGGCTTCCAGTTGGAGCAGGACCACGGCGCGCTCGTGCATCCCCGTGTCGAACATCGAGTAGCGCGCCTTGCCCAGCGACTTGGCCTTGTACATCGCCGTGTCGGCGTCGCGCAGGATGTCCTCGGGCTTCTCGTAGCCGGTCGCGGACAGAGCGATGCCGATGCTCGCGCTGGTGAACAATTCCTGGCCGCCGACGTTGAAGGGCATTTCCAGCTCGCGCTGGATGCGGTCGGCGACGCGCGTGGCGTCGGTGACGTCGCGGATGTCGTCGAGGAGCACCGTGAACTCGTCGCCGCCCAGGCGCGCGACCGTGTCACCGGGGCGCAGCGAGAGCTCCAGGCGCCTCGCGATCATGACCAGCAGCCGGTCGCCGGCCATGTGGCCCAGCGAGTCGTTGACCATCTTGAAGCGGTCGATGTCGAGGAAGAGCACGGCGAACAGGTAATCCTTGCGCCGGCTCGCGCGCCGCAGGGCCTGGCGCAGGCGATCGATGAACAGGGCCCGGTTGGGCAGGTTCGTGAGCGGATCGTAGAAAGCGCGGTGGGCGAGCTGCTCCTCGGCGAGCTTGCGGTGCGTCACGTCGCTCTGCGATCCGGCCATGCGCGTCGCGCGGTCGCGGCCGTCGCGCACGGCGAGGCCGCGGCAGAGCACCCAGCGCCAGCTGCCGTTCTTGTGCAGCATGCGGTATTCGTGCTCGAAATGGGCCGTCGTGCCGTCGAGGTGCGAGGCCACCGCGGCGCGCACGCGGTCGACGTCCTCGGGGTGCACGCGCTCGAACCACTCCGACGGCCGCGACGGAATCTCCTGCTCCTCGAAGCCGAGCATCGATTTCCAGCGCGGCGAGTAATACATCTTGTCCTTGACCAGATCCCAGTCCCACAGGCCGTCGTTCGCGGCGCGCGCGGCGAGGGCGTAGCACTCCTGGCTGACGCGCAATGCGTCCTCGGCGAGCACATGGCTGGTCACGTCGCGCAGTACGGTGAAGCGCACGTCTTCACCGGCCCACACGGTGCTGACCACGTTGAGCTCGACCACGACCCGGTCGCCTTCGCGCACCAGCTCGAGGACCGTGGTCTCCGGCCCGCACAGCGGCAGGCCGATCACCTGGCCGGTGAGCGCGCTCTCGCCGGGCCCGAAGAACGACTGCGCGATCGGATTGGCGTGTCGGATGCGCCCGTCGAGGCCGATCATCAGGATGCCGGAAGAGGAATGCTCGACCAGGTGCTGGAGCCGGCTGTCGGTCTCGCTCTTGGTCACGATCGTTCCCGTGTCGGGCAGGGTCGGCGAGACGATCGCGGTCACCGCGGCCTCGTCGGAGAAATCGCCGAGGATGCGCCACTCGAAGCCGCCGGAGTAGGCGACGAGCACGGGAGTAGCCAGCACGCCCGCGGAGCGCGCGAGCTGCGGGTCGGCCAGGACGTCGATCACTTCGAAGGCGGAGAAGTGGTCGGAGTTGCGCGTCAGCGCGGCCACCTGCTCCGTCGCTCGCTGGGCCGCACTCGTCGTGCCCGAAACGAACAGCCGCAGCGTGAGCAACAGGGCGGGAGAAGGGAGGGTTTCGGCCAAGGTGCTTGGGGAGAGTAGGTAGTGTCTATCAGTCGCTCCGCCGCCTTTCAATGGTAGTGCGGTTCCGGCGCCAGCCGCTCATCCCGGGTAGAGCCGCGCCGCCGTGACCCATCCGCGCACCGGCCGCCGCTGCAGCCAGATCACCTCGCCGCACTCGATGTCGCGCACGTCGAGCACGCCCAGGCCGCGCGCGATCTGGGCCAGCCAGGGCTGGTGGCCGACGAGCACCACCCGCGAGGCGAGGGCCTGCTCCGAGGCCTGGGCGATCAATTCGATTCCTTCGGGCGAGCTGGGATCGCTGCACAGGCCTTCGTGGTCCTCGGGCTCGCGCTTGCAGACCCCGCCGAGCATCTGCGAGGTTTCGCGAGCACGTCGCCAGGGCGAGGTCCACAGCTTGTCGCATCCGAATCGCATCGCTTCCAGGCGCGCGAGCTGCAGCTGGAATTCCGCTCGGCCCGCACCGGAGAGCTCGCGCTGGCTGTCGGCCTGCCCCGGCGTTGCGGGAAGCGCCCGGGCATGTCGCACCAGGGCCAGAAATGCGCTGGCGGGCGCTGGAGAGGAGGGAGAAATCAAGGTCGCGTAAAGCTCGGGCCGAAAGTGGGCAGGGGTGAGCACCGGCGCAGCGCCCGGCGCGGGCACCAGAGTATCCTCAGGCCAAATGGTCGACGCCCGCGAATCTTCCTCGAAAGGAATCGACCTCCAGGACCCGGCCCTTTATTTGAACCGGGAGCTGTCCTGGCTCGAATTCAACGCGCGCGTCCTCGAGCAGGCCCGCGACACCTCGGTTCCGCTGCTCGAGCGCCTGCGCTTCCTGTCGATCTCCTCGACCAACCTCGACGAGTTCTTCGAGATCCGCGTCGCCGGCCTGCAGCAGCAGACGGCTTTCGGCATCGCGACGGGGGAGGCGGACGGCCTGACGCCGCGCGAGACCCTGACGCGCATTTCCGAGGTGACTCACGAGCTGGTCGCCCTGCAGTACCGCGTGCTCAATCAGGAGCTGCTGCCGGCCCTGCAGGAAGCCAAGGTGCGCATCCTCGATCCGCACACCTGGACCGCGCGCCAGGCGCGTTGGATCAAGCGCTATTTCAACAGCGACGTGCTGCCCGTCTTGACGCCGGTCGGCCTCGATCCGGCCCACCCCTTCCCGCGCATCCTCAACAAGAGCCTGACGTTCATCGTCTCGGTCGCCGGCCGCGACGATTTCGGCCGCGACAGCGGCGTGGCGATCGTGCAGGTGCCGCGTTCCTTGCCGCGCTTGATCCAGCTCCCGCCGAGCGCGGGCTTCGGCCCCCACGATTTCGTGCTCTTGTCGGTGATCGTGCAGGCCCACATCCGCGAGGCGTTCGGCGGGATGGACGTCACCAGCTGTGCGGCTTTCCGGCTGACGCGCAACAGCGACCTGTGGGTCGACGAGGAAGAGTCCGACGACTTGATGCGCGCGCTGAAGGGCGAGCTGTCCAGCCGCAACTACGGCGACGCGGTGCGCCTGGAAGTCGGCGCGGAATGCACCGAGGAGATGTCGCAGTTCCTGCTCTCGACCTTCGAGCTCGACGCCAGCGCGCTATTCCGCGTCGCCGGTCCGGTCAACCTGCACCGCATCCTCGCCATCTACGATCTCTGCCAGCGTCCGGACCTCAAGTACCCGCCCTTCGCCGGCCGCGTCCAGCGCCGGCTCGAGCAGGAGCGCGACATCTTCGCCGTGATCCGCGGCGGCGATCTGCTGCTGCACCATCCCTTCGACGCCTTCACCTCGGTGCTCGAATTCCTGCGCCAGGCAGCCGCGGATCCGAACGTGCTCGCGATCAAGCAGACCCTGTACCGCACGGGCCCCGATTCGCCGATCGTCGAGACCTTGATCGAGGCCGCGCGCTCGGGCAAGGAAGTCACCGTGGTGGTCGAGCTGCGCGCGCGCTTCGACGAAGCGGCGAACATCAATCTCGCGACGCGTCTGCAGCAGGCTGGCGCGAACGTCGTGTACGGGATCGTCGGCTACAAGGCCCACGCGAAAATGCTGCTGGTCGTGCGCAAGGAAGGCCACCGCATGCGCCGCTATGTGCACCTGGGCACGGGCAATTACCACATGCGCACGTCGAAGGCCTACACGGACATCTCGCTGTTCAGCGCGGATCTCGACATGGGCGCGGACGTGCACAAGCTGTTCATGCAGCTCACGGGTCTTGGCCGCGTCGGGAGCTTGAAGAAGCTGGTTCAGGCGCCCTTCTCGCTGCAGAAGAGCTTGATCAAGTGGATCGATCGCGAGGCCTGCAACGCGCGCGATGGCAAGCCGGCGCGCATCATGGCCAAGATGAACGCCCTGGCCGAGCCCAAGGTGATCCAGGCCCTGTACCGCGCTTCGCAAGCGGGAGTTTCGATCGATCTCGTCGTGCGCGGCCTGTGTTGCCTGCGGCCCGGCGTGCCCGGCGTCTCGGACAACATCCGCGTGCGCTCGATCGTCGGCCGTCTGCTCGAGCACTCGCGCGTGTATTGCTTCCACGCCGACGGCGAGCAGCTAGTCTACTGCTCCAGCGCGGACTGGATGCAGCGCAACTTCTTCCGCCGCGTCGAGACCTGCTTCCCGATCGAGGAGGCGCGCGCCAAGGAACGCGTGGTCAGCGAAGCTCTCGAGGCCTACCTCCACGACAACACGCAATCCTGGTCGCTGTCGAGCGACGGCCGCTACCGGCGCGTGAAAGCGGGCCGCGAAAAACCGCGCTCGGCCCAGGTCGATCTCCTGGAGAAGCTCTGCGGCCTAACCAACGACCAGTTCGACGCCGGCGTCGGCCAGGATCCGCGCCTCCTCCTCCAGGTCCGCCCGGGTGAGGGCGTGGCCTTCGAGCCAATCCGTGGGAAAGATGAGCTCGACGCGCAGCTTGCGCACCCGAAGCCGAAGCGGCGGCAGCGGTCGCGGACTCCGGCTGCGGTTGAGCCGGGCAGCGAGCCGGAGCAGGACGCAGAGTTCGAGCGCAAGCGGCGCGCGTAGCGCGGGCAGATTCGCGAAGCTCGCCGGCCCGAGCTTGCGGCGGTGGCCCTGGATCAGTGCGGCGAGCAGCTCCTGATCCTGGCGGGAGAACCCCGGCATGTCGCCGTTAGCCACCAGGTAGGCGCCGTGCTTGTGGTAGCCCGACCAGTTGACCGACAAGCCGATCTCGTGCAATCGCGCGGCCCACGACAACAAGCGGCGCGCGTCGCCCGCTCCCAGATTCCAATCGGTCGCGGCGCGATCGAAGAGCAACAGCGCCGTGCGCTCGACGCGCCCCGCCTGCTCGACGTCGACCGAGTAGCGCGCCATCGCGCGCCGGATCGTCTCGTCGCGCACGTCCGCGTGGTGGATGCGGCCGAGCAGGTCGAAGAGCAGCCCTTCGCGCATCGCGCCTTGCGAAGTCTGCATGGCCTGGATCTGGAAGATCTTGAAGGCCGCGCGCAGGATCGCAAAGCCTCCGGGGAGCACGGGCGCGCGGTCCGCGGGCAGGCCGGCGAGCTCCAGGTTTTCGCTGTTGCCAGCATCGACCAGGGCGCGGCCCAATTGCTTGAGGCCGGCGTCGTCGATGCCGTGCTCGCTCCAATGATTGGCCGCCAGCACGCTCTCGATCCCGAGCACCGTGCCCGAGGAGCCGATGCAAACGTCCCAGCCCAGGTGCTTGTACGTCCGCGCGATCGGCGAGAGCTCGAGCGCGGCCGCGACCTCGGCTTTTTTCATGCGCTCGCGCGTGATCTCGCCGCCGGGGAAGAACCGCTGGCTGTAATTGACGCAGCCCATGTGCAAGCTGTCCGTGCGCAGGGCCTCGTAGCCCTCGCCCAGGATGCACTCGGTGCTTCCGCCACCGACGTCGACCACCAGACGGCGATTCGCGGTGCCGGCGGAGAGGTGCGCGACGCCGAGGTAGATCAAGCGCGCCTCTTCGCGGCCGGAGACGACTTCGATCGGATGGCCGAGCACCTCGCGCGCGCGCGACAGGAAGGCCTCGGAGTTCTTCGCCTGGCGCAGGGCGCTGGTGCCGACGGCGCGCACGCTGCCCGGCGGTTGCTCGCGCAGGCGCTGGCCGAAGCGCTCCAGGCAGGCGAGGGCGCGCTCGCTGACTTTTTCCTTCAGGCGCTTGGATTCGTCGAGGCCTTCGGCCAAGGCGACGCGCTCGCGCAGCCGGTCGAGCACCACCAGCTGCCCGTCGACGTGCTGCGCGACGACCATGTGGAAGGAGTTCGATCCCAGGTCGACGGCGGCGACGGTCTCGCGCGCGGGCGGATTGGCGCTCAGCTCGGGGGACATGTTCGGCTCGTGCGGCTCATCCACAGCCGTCGTAGCAAGACGGTGGATCGCGCACAAGACGCCGCTCGCGGTGCAACGAGGTCAGCGCGCCAGCGCGCTCGCGACCCAGAGACGCCACGCCTCGAAGCGGCGGTCCAGGTGCTCGCGGAATCGGCCGGGCTCCACCGTGCGCGTCAGGGCGCGACCTCGAGCGAAGTCGTCTCCGCGCGCCAATCCCGCGGCGCCCAGCAAGGTGGCCTCGGGCTCCGTGCAGACTTCGATCGTGCGGCCGAGCGCGTCGGCGAGCCGCTGCGCGAAGGCTTCGTCGTGCAGCGCGCCGCCGGCGACCACGCAGCGCCGGTCGTTTGTCTTCAGGTCCTCGAGAATCTCACGCACCCGGAAGCACAGGCCGAGCTCGGCGATCCGCTTCTGCGCAGGAGGACTCAGCGCGGCGGCGGCCGGCGACCAGATCGGACCGAGATCCGGCCTCCAGTGCGGCGCTCCGATCCCATTCGAGTCGACGAGCGCGTGGGCAGCGTCGGGCAGCTCCTCGAGCACGATCTGAGAGGTCTCGGCAGCGGTCGTGATCAAGCTGGACCCCGCGTTGATCGTGCCCTCCAGCGCATAGATCCGCTCGCGCGCGCCCGAGTCGGTCCCGCGGCTCAAGAGCAGCGCCGTCAAGTAACCCGGACGTCGCGTCCATTCCGTGCCGACGGGCGCGAGCACGAACGTGCCCGTTCCGAAGTTGACCAGGACTCCGTCCGATCCGCCGCCGACGGCATGCAAAGCCCCGGCCGATTGATCGGCGATGCTCGCCGCGAGGACCATCTCCCCGGCGTCGTCGTGCCGCCCGCAGCTTGGAAGCACGCGCGGCAGCATGGCGAGCGGCACGCCGAAGAACTCGCACAACCGCGGGCTCCACTCGCCGAGCCTGGGATCGAAGAGCAGGGTACGGGCAGCCATCGTCTCGTCGGTCCAGTGCGGATGCACCTTTCGGTGCTTCCACCCGAAACCCCAAGCCAACCAGGTCTCGAGCGTACCGAGGCGCACCTTGCCGGCGTGCGCGCGCCCCGCGAGCACGGGATCCTCCGCGAACAGCGCAGCGAGCTTGGGGCCGACGTAGTGCGCCGACAAGGGCAGGCCGGTGAGCTCGCCGATCCAGTTTTCCGCGTCGGCGTGACTGGAAATCCAATCCGCCCCGCGCCGATCCTGCCAGGAAATCACCGACGTCAGGGGGCGGCTTCCGCGCGCATCGGACAGATCGAACAATACGAAGCTGGAGCGCTGCGAGGCGATCGCGAGCGACTCGTCCTTGTATGGCATCACGTGCCCCAACGCGGCGGCAGCCCGAAGAACCAGCAACTCCGGATCGAACTCGCGCCACAATCCATCGCTGGTGATCGGCGGGGCATCCTGGTGAGCGAGCTGGAGCACACGACCTTCGTCATCGATGCGCGCCGCCTTGATGCGCGTCGAGCCGAGGTCGAGCGCGAGCACGCTCAAGGCGGGTCCTCGCCGGATTCCTTGCGCGCCGCGATCGTCGCGCGCAGCCAATCCAGCTCCGCCTTCTGCCGGTACAGATCGGGATAGACCTCGGGCGGCAGGCTGACGATCTGGTACTCCATGCGCAGCTCCGACTCGCCGTCCTCGGGCGGCGCGCCTGGCGCGGGGCGGCCGGCGACGGCTCGCGCACGAGTCAAGACACCCTGCTCGTCGAATTGCGCGAGCACGTCATAGGAGGGATCGATGCCCTCCATGTCGGCCGACTCGACCACGCGGTACAGACCGGATGCGAAGCGCAGCTCGCACAGCCGATCGAACTCGGCCTGGTAGAGGGGCTCGAGCTCTTCCATGCGCGCCTGGAGCTTCGCGGTGGGCAGGCCCGCGTAGAGCGCCGTGAACGCGGGGTCGTCGACCACGCCGGGCGCGCGATCGTCGATCGGGATCGCATCGACGGGCTTGGCTTCGGCCACTCCGGCGGGCAGATCCGCCGACGTGCGCTGCGCGGGATCCTGGATGCGACCCTTCGGCGACTGCGCAACCTCGCGTCCCGCCGCCGCCGGCGCTGGCGCAACTTCTGACAGGACTGCCGGAGGCAGGGGCTTGACCGAGGCTCGCCAGAACCAGAACAGCGCACAGCCGACGAGGATCACCAGGACGGGCAGCAATCGGCGCATCATCCGCAGTCTATAGCCCGCGGCCCGCGCGGCGCCCGCTCACAGTCCGCGCAGCACGAATCCCGGACCCGTGATGGGCCCGACGCGCAGCGGCCGCTGGCCGAATCGCCACTTCACGAAGATCGCGGGCGCGAGGGGGCCGCCCAGGCTCGTGGTGAGCTCGCCCTGGGCGGTGAGCGCGATCGCCGGGCCGTAGGGGAAGGTCTTCACGGGGAAGAGGAAAAGGTTGCCCGTGGAGAGATCGCAGCCGCGCAGCTCGTCGCCGCCCGAGTCGCGCGAGATGAACGCGACGGTGTTCCCGCGCAGGCTGATCTGGTCGTAGCTGTCCGCGTTGCCGTTGGAGTACACGAGCTGCGCCGACAGAGGCGTCGCGCTGTTCCAGGCGATGACCTCGCGCGGTTGACCCGAGGTCGTGCGGCGCACGAGCAGGATCCAACGATTGCCCGAGCGGGCGACGCCATCGAAATCCTTGACGTTGTTCAGCAGCGTCGAGGGCGGTCCGCCCTGGGGCGCGTAGACCACGATCCGATCCAGATTGCGGTCGAGCAACATGCGCCCGAGCGTTCCCGGCAGATCGACGGCACCCTCGGGCTTGATCGTGCCCGGCGAGGTGAAGGGCGGCAGGGCGATCCCGGAGGACTGGGTGAGATTCTGCAGCTGCACTGCAGGCCCTCCGACCGGAAGCGCCGCGCTGAACACGTCGATCTTGTCGATGCCGCCCTGCAGCGTGTCGCGCTCGCCGGCGGTGAAGACGAAGGCGGCGCCGACACGGAACGCGAACTGGCCGACCTCGTCGATCGTGTCGGTGAAGTCCGCGTTGGACGTCAGCTGCGTGGCGAAGATCGCCGATTGCCAGGGCACGCGAGCGAGGAAAGCCTCGCGCGTCAGGCCTTCGGTGCGCCAGGAGCACCTCGATCCGTCGTCGGCGACGGCGAGGAAGGGTCCGTCGAGCTGCTCGGGCAGATATCCCGCCGGCGAAATCGCCGCCGCTTGCGGCGTCGCGCGCACCAGGGCTCCTTGCGGCGAGGCCACATACACGTCGGCTGCTTGCGGCGAAGCTCCCGCGACGAAGACCGCATAGTTTCCCAGCTCGGACAGGGCGAGCTCGCCCGAGAACCACAGCGGCGGGTTGATGCCGAAGTTGAATTCGACAGCCTGCGCGGGGCCGGGGCGCGCGAAGCTCACCAGGCCGCTGGCGTGCATCGCGACTCCCCATTGCGGAGCGAGGAACAGGCTCTGGGCCCGCCAGTCGAGCGGCGCCAGCGCAGCGGTGCGGTCGGTCACGAGGCCCGAGGGGAGATCGACCTCGAGCAGATTGCCGCCGCCAGCCAACGTCGTCGCGCACAGGAGCGCGCGGCCATCGCTCGCGGTGGCGACGCGAGCGAGCAGCGGATTCTGGTCGCCAGCCGCGCCCGTGCCCGGCAGCTCGACGGCGCGGCGGAGCGTGCCGCCCGGGTCGATCCAGAAGATCCCGAAACGGCGCACGGTCGGGCCGGCGATCGTCTCGTAGAAGAACAGCGAGCCTGCTTCCGCGGGCAGGGCGATGCGGCTGGCTCCCGGGACGTCGTCGTAGCGCCAGGGCCGGCCCGCGTCCGCTCGAGTCAGCTCGGTGCGCCCGTTGACCTCGAGGGGCAGGAGCCGGACTGGTGCCGCGCGCAGAGGCAGAGGGACGCTGGCTCCGCTCGCCAAATCGCGCTGCTCGAGCGTCCCGAAGCTTCCCGCGGTGCCGTGGAACAAGACCGTGCCCTGTGCCTGGGCTCGGCCCCCGCTCAAGGCGCCGATCGAGACGAACAGAGAGAACAGGCTGGGGTGCATTCGCATGGGAGTTTCCTGCCAGAGTGAGTCTACCGGGAAGGTGCAGCGCAATCGGCGGACCGTACCGTCATGCCGGCGCGATAGCAGGTCCGAGGTCGGGCTTGGCGGACGCGTGCGCGCGGATTCCGACTGGATCTTCCGTCGGGCTGCGCACTCTGGCCCATATTCGGCGGCCTTCAATTGTCCAGAATTCAGACAATGCGATCCCCGACCCCGCCCGCGCCCGAGGCCCCTGCCGGTTTTTTTCTGCGCCGACAGCTGGCCGGTGGAGCGAGCGCCGGAGTCTGGCTGGCCGACCATGGGGGTGACCTGGCCGTGCTGCGCTTTGAGACGGCCGATTCCGGGCAGGACCTCGCCGAGCTGGCGGTCCTGGCGAGCCTGGACCATCCGGCCCTGGCTCGATTGATCGATCACGGATCCCTGCCCGGGGGCGGGCGCTACCTCGCGCGAGCCTGGATCGAGGGCGCGGATCTTCTGGAGTGGGCCGCCTCGCCCGCGGCCAGCGATGCGCGAGCGATCGGAAAGCTGATCGCCCGCCTGTGCCTTCCGCTCCAAGCCCTGCACCGAGCCGGCTTCGTCCACGCCGATCTCAAGCCGCAGAACGTGATCGTCGGACCGGACGGCCGCGTGACGCTGACCGACTTCGGATTGGCCCGCCGTTCGGGCGGTGGGCAGGACGCCGTCTCGGGCTCGGCTTTTTCGCTCGCCCCGGAAGTCCTGCACGGCGAGGCCGTCGACGTGCGCGCCGATCTGTTCGCGCTCGGAGTCTTGATCGTGCAGGTTTTTGCCGGCCTGCATGCCACGGCGCGCGATTTCTATGGACGGTTTCCCGCGCAGGAATTTTTCACCGCAGCGGGTACGTCGCCGGCCGAGCTTCCCGATTGGATCGCCGACATCGCCGCGGGTTTGGTCGAGCGCGATCCCAGCGCGCGCCCGCAGAGCGCCGCCGCGGTCGGCCGGCTTCTGTGCGCGCGTCTGGGCGAGGACGAGCTGGCTCGCGAGTTCGACGCGCAGCAGGGGCATGCGCGCTTTTCGCCGCGTCAGGGGCGCGAAGCCCTGCTCCACGGCTGGACGAAGGAGTTCGCGGCGCTGCGGAGCTGCGCCTGGGTCGGCGTCCCCGAGGGCGAGGACGCCGCGGCGCTTGCACGCGAGCTGCGCGTTTTGGCGAGCCTCGCCGGGATCCACGTGCAGGGCGAGTCGCCGCCGCGCGGCGGTACGCAGGCGGAGGTCGAGACCTGGCTGGCGCGACATCTCGTGCGCGGTCTCGATGCGCACGGCGAGCAGGACGGGAGCCAGCGCCTGTTCCTGCTGTCGATCGAGGGCCGCGATGCCAGCCAACGCCGCGCTGTCGAGTCACTTGCGCGCGGGCTCGTCGCCGGTGACGCGCTGGTGCTTGTGTCGAGCGACAAGCCGCCGGCTGCGGAGCTCGAGTGGCGCGAATTCCTGCTTCCGCTGGTGACTCTCGGCACGGTCGAGGAGTTCGTTGCCGCGTGGCTCGTGTCGGAAACGCCTGCCGCGCGCACGGCGCTTTCGCTGGCCCTGTTCGAGGCCGGTCGCGCTCGCGCCGCGGGCATCGATCGCGCGCTCGAGCGTGCCTGGACCAGCGGCCTGGTCCTGCCGAGCGGCCGGCTGCGACCGGGATCCGAGCCTTCGTCGAGCGAGCTCGGCGATCCGGGTCAAGTCGAATTGTCCCAGCTCGCGCCCGCGGAACGTGCGTTGGTGCAAAGGCTCGCCTTGACCCGCGGTCGGGCCTCGGCGGCACAGTGCCTCGCGGCCCTCGATCAGGATTCGCTTGCGCTGTGGCGCGCGCTCCAGACACTGCAGGCCCAGGGGCTGTGCGGCATCACTTCGATCGGGGGCGTTCCCCAGGTCGAGCTGCGATTCCGCGCGGATCCCGAGCGATTCGCTCTTGCCGAGCGGCGCGCCACCGCTGCGCGCATCGCGGACGAGTTTGCCGCGCGCGAGGAAGCCGCGCAGGATCCGACTTCCGCCCTGGGTTTGTTCCACTGCGCCTGGGATTACGTCGCTGGCCGCAGCAGCGCGCGCGACTTCGTGAGAGCCCTCGCGGATGCCCGCGACGCCGGCTCGCCGGAAGCGGCGATCGCCTGCGCGGAGGAGTCGCGCTGGGCACTTGGGATGGCGTTCGAGAGTCCACCGCTCGCCGAACTCGCTTTGGCCTACGCCCAGGCGGGGGAGCTCGACCACGCGCTCGAGCTCGCGCGGCCCTTGGAACTCAGCGCCGCGGCTTCCGACCAGGCGGCTGGAGAGCGCATCCACGGACGGGTGGCCCTCGCGCGCCACGAGCCCGGGCCCGCGCTGGCGCACTTCGAGCGCGCCGCGCTGCTCGATCAGGAGGACGGCGGCGAAGCCCTGCTCGCGCGCGTCCAGCTCCATGCCCAGCTCGGCCGCGACGAAGAAGTGCTCGCGTTTGCGGATCAGCTCCCGACCGGGCGCGTCGAGCCGCGCATCGCCCATGCGATCGAGGCCTACGCCGCGATGAGCTGGCTGCGCCGCGGCGAAATCGACCGCGCGCGCACCATGCTCGAAACGCAACTCGAGGACGCGCGCGCCGCGAAGGATCGACTGCGCGAAGCCGCGCTGTGCATGAATCTCGGAACGCTGGAGCGCCGCGCGGGCCTGCTCGATCGAGCCCTGGGCTACTTCGAGACCGCGGATGCCCAGGCCAGTGCGCTGTGTTCCGCGACCCAGTGCGCCCAGGTGCGCGGCGCTTTCGCGGCCCTGCTGCGCGATCTGGGCGAGCTGCGGCGCGCCGAGGAGCTGGCCTTGTCCGCGGTGGCCCTGCGCCAGCGCCTCGGCGATCATGCGGGCAGCCATGTCACGCGCGGCGTGCTGGCCTTGATCCAGGCCGAGCGCGGCCACGTGGCTCGCGCGGCGACGGAATCCGACCTCGCCGCCGAGTCGCTCGGCCGCACGGGCCGGCGCCAGGACGCGGCCCTGCTCGAAGCGACCGCGAGCGAGTGCCGCGCACGGCTGGGCCTGGCGCGCGGCGCGTCGTCCGCGAGCGAATGGGAGCGCGCCAAGGAAGGCGACCCGCGGCTGCTGCTCAGCCTGGCGCGTTCCCATGGTTACGGAGGAGATCTTCCCGGCGCCTTGGATCTCGCTCGCCGAGCCGAGGCCCTCGCCGCGAGCCTGGGGTTGGAGCCGGTGCGCATCCAGGCGCGAGACTGGCTCGTGCACGCCGAAAACCCGCGCGCCTCGCCGCGCGCGACCCTGGCCTCCGACACGCCCCTAGCGCGCCTCGACCTGGACCTGCAGCGGCTGCTGTCCAGCGAGCCCTTCGATCTCGCCGGCGCGCGTCTCGTCGCCGCAGAGCTCGAGCGCCGCGGCCGCGACGACCGCCAGGCGCGGGTCTGGATCGCGATCGCGGCGCGAGCGAGCGGCCTCGATCTTCGCCGTCAAGCAGCGGAGCGAGCCACCCAGGCCGTCGCTCGCTGCCTGCTCGGCGCGCGCGAAGGTACGGATGTTGCATTCAGGCGCAATCTTCTCGCCGTCCCCGATCCCTGGCCGGAAGACCATGTGCTCGCGCGGGCCGCCGCGTCGGAACAACAAGAGAACGAAATGGACGTCCTGCGCCTGCTCGACATCAATCACAGACTGCTGGAGCAGCCGAACCTCAATTCGCTGCTCGGCGAGATCGTCGACTGCGCCCTCGCGGTCAGCGGCGCGGAGCGCGGATTCCTGATCCTGGAAAAAGACGGCGAGCTGGAGTTCGACACCGCCCTCGATTCGCGGCGCGGCGACATTCCCGCGCCCGAGGTCGAGGTCTCGCGCACGATCCTGTCGGAAGCCTTGAGCAACATGCGGCCGCTGCGCGTCTCCAACGCCGCCGACGATCCTGCCCACGCGGGCGCGGCTTCGGTGATCGCGCTCGAGTTGCGCTCGGTCCTGTGCGCGCCGTTCCGCATCGACAAGACTGCGCGGGGCGTGATCTACGTCGACCACCGGCTCAAGAGCGGCGCGTTCACCGAGCGCGCGGAGCGCATGCTCACCCTGCTCGCCGATCAAGCCGCCCTCGCGATCGTCCAGGTGCACCGCCTGGACGAGATTCGCCGGCTGAACCGCCGCCTCAATCAAAAAGTCGCGGATACGGAGTCGGAGCTGCGCCACAGCCAGCGCGCCCTGGCCCTCGCTGGCTTGCCGATCGCGTCCAACGGTTTGATCGGACACTCGAGCGCGATGCGCGAGATCCACCGCTTGATCGAGCTGGCGAGCAAGACGAGGCTTTCGGTTCTCCTGCTCGGGCCCAGCGGCAGCGGGAAGGAGCTCGCGGCGCGCGCCCTTCATGCCCAGTCCGCGCGCGCGGAGGATCCCTTCGTCGCAGAGAACTGCGCGGCCCTGCCCCAGGCCCTGGTCGAATCGGAGCTTTTCGGCTCGCGCCGCGGCGCGTTCACCGGCGCCGAGCGCGATCGAGCCGGGTTGTTCGAGCGCGCGGACCACGGGACCTTGTTCCTCGACGAGATCGGCGAGCTGCCGCTCGAGCTGCAGGCCAAGCTGCTGCGCGTGCTCGAGACTGGCGAGGTGCGGCGCCTGGGCGGTGGGGACGTGGTGCACGTCGACTTCCGACTGGTGACCGCGACCAACCGCGATCTGGCTCGCGAAGTTCGCGAAGGCCGCTTCCGCGCGGATCTTTTCTATCGCCTCGAGGGTCTGCGCATCGAGCTGCCTTCGCTGGCGCAGCGCATCGAGGACATCCCCGAGCTGGTCGACCACTTCCTGCGCCTCCTGGCCGAGCTCGGCGCGGCCGTGCGGCGCGTCTCGAAGCCCGTCATGAAGGCTCTGTGCGCTCGACCCTGGCCCGGCAACGTGCGCGAGCTGCGCAACGAGATCGAGCGCCTGTGCCTGCTCTCCACGGGCGATCTCGACGATCCTGCGCTGGTCAGCCAGCCCGATCTCGCGCTTTCACCCCATGCTCCGGATCAGCTGGTCACCCTCGCCGATCTCGAGCGCGACGCGATCCTGCGCGCCTTGCGCACCGCGAACGGCGACAAGAACGAAGCGGCGCGCATGCTCGGGATCTCGCGCGCCAAGATCTACCAGCGCCTGAAGGAATGGGGCGTGGGCTGAAGCCCTCAGTTCTTCTTGAAGACGTCTTTCAAGGCGTCTCCGAGTCCCGGCGCGAGCTCTTCCGCGCGGTCCTTCAAGCTCTCCAGGCTCTGCTCCAGATCCTTGGCCAGGTCGCCTGAAAACCCAGGCACCTTGCCGGAGGCCGCCGCCTCGAGCAGCGCGCGCAGGATCTGCTCGGTCAGCTCGGCCAGCGTCAAGCTCTTGCCGTTGCCGACTTCCGTCAAGTGGATCTCGGGCAGGATCACGCCCGCCTTGGTGTTGCCGAGATTCCCGATCGGCGAATCGAGCGTGAAGTCGCCCTCGACGCTGGTGTTGCGGATCCACAATTCGTGGATCACGAAGCGCTTCTGCGTGCCCTGCTGATCCGCATCGGGCTTGTCCTTCCCCCCGCCGCCGCCGAGGCGTTTCAGATTCTCGAGGATCGCGCCGTAGTTGGTCTTCAGCCCGCGACCTTCCAGCCGCAGCTGGATGCCGGACAGCTCGAGGCTCGGCACTTCGACGACGTCTTTCAGCAGGCTCGCGACGCTCAAATGCATCGAGGCCTGGTCGAGCTTCAGGAAAGCCTGGTCGGAGAAGCCCGGCGGGTTCGCGATGTGGAGCTTGTCGAGGCCGAGCGTCCCCTGCATCGGGCGGATGCTGACCGACCCGGCGGTGGTCGGAACGGCGAGGGCGTAGCTGACTCCCTTCTCGACCGCGATGCGCGCACCTCGGTCGAGGTAGAAGGCCGCGGCGACGCCGAGCAGGAGAACCAGGACGAGGACGATCCCAACCAATCGGATGACGACACGCATGGTGCGCTCATTCAAGCAAGCGGCTCGCGCCGTTCAACGCAGGACTCGGGAATACCGGTTTTCGTGGCAAAAAACTTGGAATTCCGGCCGTCAGGGGCGCGTCGCGCGGTCGTGGGTATGCCGCGGCTCTCGGGTGGGGACGCGGTCGAGCGCGGGCGCGTGCCCGGCTCGAATCACCCGTTTTTCATCACGAGGATTCGATGGCTCACATGTTGTTTCCGCTCGCGGCGTGCGTTCTCGCCGCATGGACTGTCCAACCGATCACGCCGCAGACGGACAGCGGCAGCTCCTTCGTTCCGGCGCCGCTGACCGAGGAAGAGTGGGCCGAGGAGCTTCCGCTGCT
>Ga0193706_1000363_pt1 | contig 27817 bp, 26 predicted proteins | sample U3c1metaG_FD_160130 | JGI IMG/M metagenome (GOLD analysis project Ga0193706, IMG submission 160130) | Soil microbial communities from a riparian zone of the East river system, Colorado, United States - U3c1 | ecosystem: Environmental > Terrestrial > Soil > Riparian zone | place: USA: East River... | reverse complement strand
ATTCCATCCCGGCTCGAAATCGCTTTAGCCGCGCGGCTTCGAGCGGCGCGGATCGGTCCAGGCGAAGGCGCTGTCGGCGACCGCCACGTTGAAGCGCTGATTGGCGAGCTTGACCATCGTCCGGTTGTTCTGAGCGTCGATCATGGTCCAGCCCTGGAGCATCAATCCGCCCGGAGCGCTGGCGACTCGGGCGAAGGCGATGGTGATGGTGCCGAATTCGGGCCGCTTCGGATCGCGGGCGCGGACCAGGACGACCTGGCGGTCGTCGCGGACCACCGTCGCCATTCGCGAAATGTCCTGGTTCGGATTGAGCAGGACCGAAAGCGGCGAATTGGCGATCGGCCAGCTTTCGACCCTCTTCACCTCGTAATCGATCATGTTGAGCCGGCGGCCGTCGGCGACGATCAGCATCTGGACTCCGGGCTGATACTCGAACCGGATCTTGCCCGGCCGCTTCAGGGTCACCCGCCCGTTCAGGGTTCGGCCGCGGCGGTCGGTCTGGGCGAAATTAGCGGTCATCGTGCTGACCGCGCGAAGGGTTGCCGCGACCTGGTCGATCGGCTTTGCGGTCTGTGCCAGCGCCGGCGCCTGCGGCGCCAAGGCCACCGCGGTCAGCGGAAGCGCGGCAAGAGCGAGCGTCGTGATGCGCAACATGGATATTCTCCGTGACGATTGTGCGGGGGAGGTAGGGATCTCCCCTTGAATGTCCAGTGAACCCGAGCGGTTCCAGCAATTCGCCTCTCCCCCTGTGGGAGAGGGTTGCGCAGCCTTAGCGAGCCGCTTGGCGAGCTTAGGCGAAGCCGGGCGCTCTTCGAGCGCCGCCCCTCACCCAACTGCGACTAGGCGGCGAAGCCGCCAAGTCTCCGTATCCCTCTCCCACAAGGGGAGAGGGGAAGATTCAAAGCGGCCGCCCCTCCGGATCGACCAGGACCTCGCGGCGGCCGACATGGTCGGGGGCGCTGACCACGCCCTCCTTCTCCATCCGCTCGATCAGCCGCGCGGCGTTGTTGTAGCCGAGGCGAAGCTGGCGCTGGAGATAGGAGGTCGAGGCCTTCTGGCTCTCGGCGACGGTCTGGACGGCCTTTCGGTAGAGCTGGGATTCGCTGTCGTCGTCGCCGGTCGGCTGGCCTTCGAACATATAGCCGCCGTCCTCGGGCTCCTCGGTCACCGCCATGATGTAATCGGGATGGCCCTGGGCCCGCCAATGGTCGGCGACCGCACGGACCTCCTCATCCGAGACGAAAGGCCCATGGACCCGGGCGATCTGCTTGCCGCCGGGCATGTAGAGCATGTCGCCCTTGCCGAGCAGCTGCTCGGCGCCCTGCTCGCCGAGGATGGTCCGGGAATCGATCTTCGAGGTGACTGCGAAGCTGATCCGGGTCGGCAGATTGGCCTTGATCACGCCGGTGATGACGTCGACCGAGGGCCGCTGGGTCGCAAGGATCAGGTGTATTCCCGCCGCCCGCGCCTTCTGGGCGAGCCGCTGGATCAGGAACTCGACCTCCTTGCCCGCGGTCATCATCAGGTCGGCCAGCTCGTCGACGACGACTACGATCTGCGGGAGGACCTCGTACTCCAGCTCCTCATTCTCGTAGCGCGGCTGGCCGGTCTCGGGATCGTAGCCGGTCTGGACCCGCCGACCGAGCGTCTGGCCGCGCGCCTTGGCGTCACGGACCTTGGCGTTGAAGCTGGAAAGCTGCCGGACCCCGACCGAGGCCATCATCCGGTAGCGCTCCTCCATCTGCTCGACCGTCCATTTGAGCGCGCGGATCGCCTTGGCCGGCTCGGTGACGACGGGAGCGAGCAGATGCGGGATATCGTCGTAGATGCTGAGCTCGAGCATCTTGGGATCGATCAGGATCATTTTGCACTGCTCGGGCGTCAGCCGGTAGAGCAGGGACAGGATCATGCAGTTGAGCCCGACCGACTTGCCTGATCCGGTGGTGCCCGCGATCAGCAGATGCGGCATCGGCTGGAGATCGGCGATGACAGGGTCGCCGGCGATATTCTTTCCAAGAACGATCGGAAGCGATGCGACCTGGTCCTCGAACGCGTGGCTCGAGATCAGCTCGGACAAGGTCACCTGCTCGCGCTTGGCGTTGGGAAGCTCGATCCCGATCACGCTTCGGCCGGGAATCGTCGCGACCCGGGCCGAGAGCACCGACATGTTGCGCGCGATATCGTCGGCGAGCTGGATCACCCGGCTTGCCTTGATCCCGCTTGCCGGCTCGAGCTCGTACATGGTGACGACGGGGCCGGGGCGGACCTCGACGATCTCGCCCTTCACCGAGAAATCCTCGAGCACCGATTCGAGCAGGCGCGCATTGCGCTCGAGGCTGGCCTTGTCGAGATTGGCGTTGACCGGCGGCGGCGGCGGATTGAGCAGGTCGATGGTCGGAAGCGCGAAGCTGTCCCCAAGCGCAAGCGAAGCCTGGCGCTCGCGCAGCGGCCTTCGTCCCTTGTCGGGCGTCCGGGCGCGGTCGGCGATGATCGTGCGGTGCGGCTCGGCCGAGGCGATCACCGGTGCCCGCGCCGGCCTCTCCTCCGGATCGGGCAGATCCTCCTCATAATCCGCTTCCTCGCGCTCGCGCTGGCGAAGCGACTGAAGCCAATAGCGCTCCTCGGCCCGAAGCCCGAGCGCGTAATAGCAAAGCAGAAGCCCGCCGATCACGAACAGGCCGATCGCGATCCCACGCACCCAGGTCTCGACGTCGGCCCTGCCGATCATCCCGATCCCGGCCGAGGCCAGATTGGCGAAGGACAGGCCGACCGCTCCGCCCCAACCCGCGGGCAGGCCGTTGATCGCTCCGCCGACGAGCATCCCGGCGGCGATTCCGAGCAGTGTGATCCCAAGCAAAGTGAGCAGAATGGCGCGGATCCAGCGCCCGGGCCCGACTCCGCGGATGATTCGAAGGCCCATCAAGGCGATCAGGGGCACGAGCAGCCCGACCGGCGGACCCCAGACGCTGAGCAGGAAATCGGAGGTGTAGGCGCCCGGCGCCCCGAGCCAGTTGTTGACCGGGCCGGCGGCGGCCGTGTTCAGCGCCGGGTCGCTCGGCCGGTAGCTGGCGAGAGCGATGAGAAGCAGCATGGCTAGCGCGACCAAAGCCGTGCCCCAGGCGAAAGCGCCCGAGCGTCGCGCCTTGCGCTGCAGCCCGTCGCGCCATTGTCCTTTCTTCACCTGCCGCGCGCCGCGCGCTGCTGTGGCCATCAGCGTGCCCCAAATGTTCCGCGGCTCCAACATGCGCCCGCGCGGACTCCCGGGTCAAGCGTGGGCGTTGCAGCCCTGCAACGCTTGCCCTTCAATCTGAAAGGTTGAGGGTCAAAACCCGATTAGGGCGCGGCCGTGACAAGGGGAGATTTGGTTCGTGGCAAGGAGCGAGCGCAGCCAGATAGCGGGACTATCGAGCAAGCGTGCGACGCAGTCCATCGGGCGAATATCCCCTTGCCCCTTCGGGGTGGCATCATAGCGGGCGATCCGGGGCCCTTCGACGCCGCTCTGGACAGGCTGTGCAGCCGCTCACCGTGGTATCACCACGCCTTCACGGTTGCTCCTGCCGGCTCATCCCGCTGTGATGCCATCACGGCCGTGACCTAATCGGGTTTTGACCCTATGTGGGCCGGATGGATCGCGCTGACGTCATCATTTTGGGCGGCGGACTGGTCGGGCTGACCCTCTCCATCGCGCTCGATCGTCACGGCTTGTCCTCGATCGTGATCGATCCGGCCGACCCCGACAAGGTGGCCGCGCCGGCCTATGACGGCCGCACCACCGCCGTCTCGAGCTCGTCCTGGCGGATGCTCGAGACGATCGGAGTCGGCGCGAAGCTCGCCGGCGAAGGCTGTCCGATCCGAACGATCCGGGTCAGCGACGGCCTGAAGCCCGGCGGCCTGATCTTCGATCCGGGCTCCGACGAGATGGACGGCGGCGATCCGCTCGGAATGATGTTCGAGAACCGCCGGCTGCGCGCCGTTCTTCGCGAGACCGCGCTCGAGGCGAAGAAGGTGAGCCTTCTGATGCCCGCGCGCGCCGCCGAGATCGTCCGCGACGGCGCCGGAGTCCGGGTCGCGCTCGAGGACAGCCGTGTGGTGACCGCGCCTCTGCTGGTCGGCGCGGAGGGGCGCAACTCGCCGACCCGCGAGGCGGCCGGGATCGCGATGGCGCGCTGGCGCTACGATCATTCCGCGATCGTCGCGACCATCTCCCACGAGCATCATCACGAGAACATCGCCTACGAGATTTTCTATCCGTCGGGCCCGTTCGCGATCCTGCCAATGCTTCCCGGCACCCGCTCGGCGATCGTCTGGTCGGTGCCGGAGGGCGACGCGGCCGCGGTGATGGACCTTCCCGATCGCGCCATGGCCGCCGAGATCGCGAAAAGAATGGGCGGGTTCCTCGGCAAGGTGGAGATGGCCGGACCGCGCTGGACCTACCCCCTCGACTTCCATCACGCCGCCACGATCACCGGCCAGCGCCTCGCCCTTGTCGGCGACGCGGCGCACGGGATCCATCCGATCGCCGGCCAGGGCCTCAATCTCGGCTTCCGCGACGCCGCCGCGCTCGCCCAGGTCCTGGTGGAGGGCGCGCGCACGGGCATGGACCTGGGCGACGCCCAATTGCTCGACCGCTACGAAAGATGGCGAAGCCTCGACACTTTCATGGTCGCGGCCATGACCGACGGCCTCACCCGCATCTACGGCATTCCCGGCCGCGCCGCCTCCGCGGTCCGCCGCTTCGGAATGGGCCTGATCGGCCGCATTGGCCCGCTGCGCGATCAATTGATGGCCGAAGCGAGGGGGGAGAGCGGGGATCTGCCGCTGCTTCTGCGCGGGCTGCCGATCTAGACCGGCACTTGCGCCTCGACATCAACGTCAGCCTCTTCCCCTTTGCCGGCCTGTCGGACCATCAGGAACGTACCTGACCACATGTCCGCCCTTTGCCACCGGCCTTCGATCTCGTCGCCGCCCGGCTGGATCGTGCCTTCGTACAGGATCACGACGCTTTCTGGTTCGAGCTGATCGTATACCTTGGTGAATGTCACGCCGTTCCGCCGCGGTGCCCGTCGATCACGGCATGCAGTATGTCGCCAGTTCCATTGGGGTCGTCGTCCTGCTCCTTGGTCAGGCCGGTTATGATGCCCCCGACATCCCTGAGCACGGCTTCGAAATTGTTCGGCGGAAGCAGTTCGGGATAATTGAAGATGCCGATCCACCGGCCGCTGAGGTTGTGCTCTTCGCTCACTCCGCCGGCCTCCGCGCCTCCTCGACGAGGAGCACCGGAGTGCCGTCGCGAACCGGATAGGCAAGGCCCGCCGCCTCCGAGACCAGCTCCTGAGCTTCCGCATCGTAGCGCAGAGGTGTCCGGGTCAGCGGACAAACCAGCTTCGCTAGCAGCTCCTCATTCACTGCATCGTCTCCGGCCCGTCGGCGCCGCCCGGCAGCATGCGCTGGAACTGCATGAACTGGACTAGCAGGTCGCAGCGCTCGGCAATGTCGGCGGCCTCGAGCAAAGCCTGCTTCGAGCCGACGTCGAACGGGGCGATCTGGGCGATTCCGTTGACCAGCATCTCGTCGTCCAGCCTCTGAACCGCGTCCCAGTCGACCGCATAGCCCAATGCGTCGGCATAGCGGCGCGATTCGCGCTCGAGATCGGCCCGCAGGGCTATCCCGAGCGGCTCCGGCGTATCGAGATCGTCGAATCCGGCGCTGTCGGCGTCGACCTGCCGATACGGCGTCGTGACGTCGGCCTCGCGAACGATACGGAATCGGCGCACGCCCTCCAGAACGATGTTGAACCGCCCGTCGTCCAGCGCTTCTGAGCCGCTGATCCGCCCGATGCAGCCGATCTCGAACAAATCGAGCCGGCCGCTAATACGCGATTGCTCGTTCTCGAATCCGGGCAAAGGCTGCACCATTCCGATCAGATCGTCGCCGGCCAGGGCGTCGCGGACCATTTCGCGGTAGCGCGGCTCGAAAATGTGGAGCGGCAATTGCGCCCGCGGAAACAGGATCGCGCCCGCAAGCGGGAAAATCGGGATTCGGAGAGTCCCGCCCTCCATCAGGTGAAGAGGATGGCGGAGAGCCGCCGCCTCTGGGCGCCCGCCCACGGATCCTCGAGGCCGACCGCCTCGATATATTGGAGCAGCCGCTTGCGCGCCTCACCCTCGTTCCAGTCGCGGTCCCTGGCGATGATCTCGAGCAGCTGGTCGGCGGCGCGGTCGCGGTCGCCCGCCGCCATCGCCGCTGCCGCCAGATCGAGCCGCGCCGCATGATCGTCCGGATCGGCGGCGATCCGCTGCTCTAATGCCTCGGTCTCGGCCGCGGCCGGAGCGGTCTCGGCGACCGCGAGCGCGGCCCTGGCGCGGGCGATCGCCGGATGGCCGTTCAGCTTGTCGTCGAGCCCTTCGAGCGCCTGGCGCGCTTCCCCGGCCTGGCCGGCCGCGAGAAGCGACCGCGAAAGTCCGGAAATCACCTCGGGATTGTCAGGCGCCATGTCGCGAAGCTGGCGGAATATGCCCGCCGCCCGCTCGCCGTCGCCGCCGGCGAGAACCTCCTCGCCCATCTCCAGCAGGGGCTCGAGCTGTGCCTCGAGCTCCTGGGCCTCGCCGGAGACCGGCAGCTGCGCCAGTATCTGGTCGAGAGTCCTGGTCAGCTGCCCCTCGGTGCGCGCGGGGGTCAGGTCGGCGACGAGCTGGCCCTGGTAGATGGCGTAGACGGTCGGGATCGACTGCACCCTGAACTGGGCGGCGATCGCCTTGTTCTGGTCGACGTCGATCTTGACCAGCTTGACGCCCTTGGCCGCATAATCGGCCGCGACCTTCTCGAGCACCGGCCCGAGCTGCTTGCACGGGCCGCACCATTCCGCCCAGAAATCGAGGATGACGAGCGATTCCATCGAAGGCTCGACCACGTCGCGCCTGAAGCTCTCCAGCGCCTCCTTCTCGGCCGCGCTCATGCCCAAAGTCGCCACGTTTCGATTCTCCGTATCGTCCAACCGCTCCTATGTGGGATTGCGGCACGCTCTGCCAAGCCCGCGAGAAGGCCCCTTGCCGCCCCGCGGAGCCCATGCTAGCAGCCGCCGCCTTACCTCCGCCGCGCCCGTCGCGGCGCGTCTCAGAGCGGGCGTAGCTCAGGGGTAGAGCACAACCTTGCCAAGGTTGGGGTCGAGGGTTCGAATCCCTTCGCCCGCTCCAATTTCTTCACCATCGGTGGTCGAACCCTCTCCTTACTTTTGTTGGCGCTCCGCCCCAAGGGGCTGCGCGCGCGGTTCGAATCCCACTCCTCCGCCGCTCCCTCGTCATGCTGAACTTGTTTCAGCATCCAGGGACGAATAGCCACGGACCATGTCCATCCTGGCACTCCTGCTGGCTTCGGCCACGCTGGCGGCTGCGCCTGCTCCGGCCGTCGCGACTCTCACCACCCGATCCGGCATCCGCCTCGAGACCCTCGAGCCCGGTACGGGCCCGCGCCCGACGCGCAAGGACGCCGTCCGCGTCCTTTATGAAGTCCGCCTCGCCGATGGCACTCTCATCGAATCTACCGCCGAGCCCGCCGGCCTGCTCGTTTCCGGCGTGATTCCCGGGCTGACCGAGGCCCTGCTGCTGATGCGCAAGGGGGGCCGCTACCGGGTCCGGATCCCGGCCCGCCTCGCCTACGGCAAGAGCGGCAATGCCGATGGGTCGGTGCCGCCGAACGCCGATCTCGTCTTCACCGTGAAGCTTCTCGCTGTTGGCCGGCCCGCCTCCGCGCCGCGCCTATAGGGGCCGGGCGGAACGCATCCGCTTCGGCCCCGTTCTCAATCCACCTGGGCGAATGCGGCGCGGTGCCGTTCCGACGGGCGAAACGCGGGGCCGATGAGCACCATCCTCGACACGATCGACTCCAGAATGTTCGAGCCGCCGCCCGAAGCGGTCGAATTCTATTCCGACAGCCTGAAGCTGCTCCAGGAATCGGGCGTCCCGTTCATGCTGTCGGGCACCTATGCGCTCGCCTGCTTCACCGGCATCTCGCGGCCGACCAAGGATCTCGACGTCTTCTGCAAGCCGAGCGACGCCCCCAAGATCCTCTCCTTCTTCAAGAGCTGCGGCCATCGGATCGAGATGGAGGACGAGCGCTGGATCGGGAAGGTCTGGAGCGGCGACAATTTCTTCGACGTCATCTTCAACATCTCGTCGGCCAGCATCCCGATCACCGATGAATGGTTCGCCGAGCCCTACGAGGCCGAGGTCTACGGCACCCGAGTGCGGGTGACTCCGCCGACCCAGTTCATCCTCTCCAAGCTCTTCCTCCAGACCCGCTATCGCTATGACGGCGCCGACATCGTCCACGTCATCCTGCTCAAGCATAGGGAGATCGACTGGCACTGGCTGCTCGCCCAGATGGAGCTCTATTGGGAAGTGCTCCTGATCAACGTGCTCAATTTCCGCTTCGTCTACCCGACCGAGCGCCACCTCATCCCGCGCTGGCTCTACGACGAATTGCTCGAGCGGCTGAAGGCGCAGGACGACATGCCGCCCGCCCAGGTCAGGATCTGCCGCGGCCGGCTGATCAGCCCGACCGACTATGTCATCGACATCAACGAATGGGGCTTCGCCGACGTCGTCGGCCGAGGCCTCGGGGAGCGGCATGAGCGAAAGCACTGAGAGCATTACGCTCGCCGCGATCGGCGATCTCCACGTCACGGAGAGCAGTGTCCAACCGTTCCGCGACATGTTCGCGGAGATCTCGGAGAAGGCGGACGCGCTGGCCTTGTGCGGCGACCTGACCAATTTCGGCAGGGTCTCCGAGGCCGAGATCCTCGCCGAGGATCTTGCCGCTTGCACGATCCCGGTCGTCGCCGTGCTCGGCAATCATGATTTCGAGAGCGGCCACGCCGATCAGGTCTCGCGCATTCTCGAGCAGGCAGGCGTCACCATGCTCGGAGAGCAGGCGGTGGTGATCGAGGGCGTCGGATTCGCCGGCACCAAGGGCTTCATCGGCGGCTTCGGCCGCGGCGAGCTCGGCGCCTTCGGCGAGGAGGCGATCAAGACCTTCGTCGGCGAGGCGCTGGAGGAAGCCCGGATCCTCGAAAACGCCCTCCGCTCGCTTCGCACCGATCGTGCCGTCGCGGTGCTTCACTATGCCCCGATCGTCGAGACGGTGGAGGGCGAGCCGCTCGAAATCTACCCGTTCCTGGGTTGCTCGCGCCTCGCCGACGCGGTCGACCGGTTCGACAACGTCAAGGCCGTCGTCCACGGCCACGCCCATCGCGGCGCCTATTCCGGCCGGACTCCGCGCGGCATTCCCGTCTTCAACTGCGCCCAATTCGTCGTCGAGCCTGCCTTCGGGCGACCTTATGCATTATTGGAGATTTGAGCGCTCATCCTCACCCGCCGCCGCTCATCCTGAGTAGGGACTGAGCCTGGCGAAGTCCCGTATCGAAGGACCGTCCTTCGATACGCCGTTTCGACTTTGCTCGACGGCTACTCAGGATGAGCAAAAGGGGAGTGGGGCAGTTAGCCGGCCTTCTTGACCGGCGGCGCAGCCTTGGCGGGCGCAGGAGCAGGCGCGGCCCGCGCCGGCACCGGATTCCTCGGCTCGAGCAGGGCCGCGGTCTCGATCGCGTCGAGGGCGCGGCGGGCCATCACGTAGCGCCGGGCCTTGGTAATCCAGTCGCCAGCCTTGTCTCGGCCGGGAAGCCGAAGCACCTCGGCGAGAGCGACGTCGACCTGGCCTGCCTCGAGCCGGCGGGTGGCACGGCGCAACCGCTCCGCGGGCACCGGCGAGGGCGTGCCCGCCTTGCGGATGGTGATCAGGCCGCCAAGCTCGCGTTGAAGGCCGGTCCACCAGCCCTGATCGGCGCCGCCGCCGGTCAGCTGAGGGCCGATCTCCTGCAATCCGTCCTGGAGCTCCTGGAGCGTCACCGGCGAGCGCGAGGCGGTGATGATCGTCGCCACGGGTTGCCTTTGCCGCTCGCCGAAACGCTGGGCGAGCAGGCCTTCGATATAGCCGAGCGGAACCCCGCGATCGAGCGCGCGCCGAGCCGCGAAGGCGACGAGCAGCCCCTCGGCTCGGTCCGCATTGCCGACCGCCTCGCGCGACTGGGTATCGAGCGCGCCGAGCCTTTCTTCCAGCCGATTGACCCGGCGGGTGATCTCCGGATCGATGACCAGCCGCTCGGGCTCCTGGTCGCCGGGCGACGCGTCGGGCGTCGCGGGCTCCGGCTCGACCGCGACGGTCTGGACCGGCTGGGCGATGGCGGGCGGCGGTTGCGGCGCCACTCCGAGCAGCTTGGCGCCGCCGTCCCAGCGCGAGAGCAGCCAGCCCATCGCGATGAGGCCGAGCAGGAAGGCGACGAGCGGAAGCGCGACCAGCGGCAGCAGCGGACGCTTCGGCCGCGCGCCGGCGTCGAGAGGCTCAGGATCGAGGGCCATGGCGGTCAGTCTGGCACAGCTTTGCGGCAAGCTCCAGCAATGCCTCGTCGCGCGGAGAGGAGGCCACCGCGACCGAGCGCCAGCCGCTTCCGGCCGCCTGCGCCGCGGCCGCGCTGATCGCAGCGATCGCGACAGACTCCTTGCCGGCAACGAGCCGGGCCAGAAGCGCGCCGGCGCGGGGAGAATGGATGAGCAGAAGCGCGCCCTCGTCCAAGGCTTCCGACGCATGGGCGGGAAGCTCCTCGACGGCGTCGGCGGCATAGACCGGCCGCTGAACGATCTCGACCTCCGTCTCGCCAAGCCCGGCGCGGTCGCGGCCGCAGGGATGGAAGGCCCGTCGCACCTTTTCCTCCTCCATCATCCTCGCCGCGGCGGCGCCGTCGCTCGGCCCCGTCCGGACATCGGCGAAGCCCGCCTCGATCGCCGCTTCCGCGCTGGGCTCGCCGACCGCATAACAGGGAAGATGCGCGAAGGCCTCGAGCCCGGCGCCGGCATTGCGGGCGGCGTTGGCGCTGGTCAGAAGCAACGCGTCGAAGCCCTCGGGATCCGGCGCCTGCCATGGCAGCGGGCGGATGTGGAAAAGCGGCGCCAAGGTCGGATCGAGGCCCAGCTGCCGCGCCCGATCGGCGGTCGCGGACGCTCCGGGCTCCGGGCGGACGATGAGAAGCTTCAAACCGAGAAGAGCGCCCGAAGGCGCGGGCTCGCCCGGCCGAGCATCTCGCGGGCGAGCGCGCCCGGCGCTTCCTCGTCGTCCGGCGCGAACGCGGCCTCTCCGCGCTCGACCTCGCGGCCGTCCGGAGTGAGTATCTCGGCGCGGAGCAGGATGGTGCCGTCCCCCTGTCGCTCGGCCAGGGCTGCGACCGGGGATCGGCAATCGCCGTTCAAGCCGGCCAGAAGGCGCCGCTCGGCCAGGATGCAGGCGTGGGTTTTCGCATCGTCGATCTTGGCGATCAAGGCGCGCAGCCTCCGGTCGCCCGATCGGGTCTCGACCCCGATCGCGCCCTGCGCCGGGGCCGGCAGGAAATCGTCGAGCGGAACGCCGATCTCGGGATGGCCGATCCGGTCGAGCCCGGCCGCGGCGAGCAGGGTTGCGTCCGCCTCGCCCATCTGGATCTTGCGGAGCCGGGTTTCGACATTGCCGCGGATCGGCACGATGTTGAGGTCGGGGCGCCGATTGAGCAACTGCGCCCAGCGCCTCGGCGAGGAGGTCCCGACCCGGGCGCCCTTCTCCAGCTTCTTCAGGCTCTTCGCGCCGACCAGCCGGTCGCGCGTGTCGGCGCGTGGCAGGATCGCGCCGATGAACAGGGCCTCGTCGCGATACGTCTCGACGTCCTTCATCGAATGGACGGACATGTCGGTCCGCCCTTCCACCAAAGCCCGGTCGAGCTCCCGGGTCCACAGGGCCTTTCCGCCATCGTCGGCGAGCGGCCGGTCGCGCGCCATGTCGCCGCTCGTCGCGATCGGGACGATCTCGAGATGCTCGGGCCCCCAGCCATGGGCGTCGCGCAGGGCGGTCGCGACCAGCCGCGCCTGGACGAGCGCCAGCGGCGAACCGCGCGTGCCGATGCGTAAGGTGCCCATCATCGGGCGCTTGTGCTAGCGGCTTGCTTCACGTCATGGAAGCGCAATGAGCCTGATCCTCGGCATCGAATCTTCGTGCGACGAGACCGCCGCCGCGCTCGTCACCAGCGAGCGGCGGATGCTTGCGCACAAGCTGGCCGGCCAGGAAAGCGCACACAGGCCTTTTGGCGGGGTAGTGCCCGAGATCGCCGCCCGAGCCCATGTCGAGATATTGCCGAGGCTGATCGAGGACGTGCTCGCCGAGGCGGGGATCTCGCTGAGCGAGGTTGACGCCATAGCGGCAACCGCGGGCCCGGGCCTGATCGGCGGAGTGCTGGTCGGCCTGGTCACCGCCAAGGGCCTCGCCTTCGCCGCGGACAAGCCGCTGATCGCGGTCAATCATCTCGAGGGTCATGCGCTCTCGCCGATGCTGTCGCAGCCGGAGCTCGACTTCCCCTATCTGCTTCTGCTCGTCTCCGGCGGCCATTGCCAATTGCTGTCGGTCGAGGGGCTGGGCCGATATCGCCGCCTTGCCACCACGATAGACGACGCCGCCGGCGAGGCGTTCGACAAGACCGCGAAACTGCTCGGTCTCGGCTTCCCCGGCGGCCCCGCCGTCGAGAGGGCGGCCGAGAAGGGCGATCCCAAGGCGGTGAAGCTGCCTCGGCCGTTGCTCGGCTCGGACGAGCCGCATTTTTCCTTCGCGGGCCTGAAGAGCGCGGTGCTTCGCGCCCGCGACGCCGGCCAATATAAAGCCGAGGACATCGCCGCCTCGTTCCAGCAGGCCGTGGTCGATTGCCTGGTAGACCGGACCGCACGCGCTCTCGCCGCTGCGCCCGACGCCACCGCCCTCGTCGTCGCCGGTGGGGTCGCCGCCAATCGCAAGGTGCGCGAGGCACTCACCGATCTCGCCTCGGCCCACCGCCTGCCTTTCGTCGCGCCACCGCTCTGGCTGTGCACCGACAATGCGGCGATGATCGCCTGGGCCGGCGCGATGCGCTTCGAGGCCGGCCTCGCCGACACGCTCGACGCGCCCGCCCGGGCGCGCTGGCCGCTCGATCCGGACGCGGAGCGGGTGCGCGGCGCCGGGATCAAGGCATGAAGAGGATCGGGGTGATCGGCGGCGGCGCCTGGGGCACCGCTTTGGCCCAGGTGGCGGCCGAGGGCGGCGAGACATTGCTGTGGGCGCGCGAGCCGGAAGTGGTGGAATCGGTCAACCGGGCCCACGAGAACAGGCTCTTCCTGCCCAATATCGCGCTCAGCCCGGCAATCGAGGCGACCGCCGATCTCGGAGCGCTCGCCGGATGCGACGCTTTGCTCGTCGTCACGCCCGCCCAGCATATGCGCTCGGTCCTCGCCTCGGTGCCGCGCCTCTCCGTGCCGCTCATCCTCTGCGCCAAGGGCATCGAGGAATCGACGATGCGGCTGATGCACGAGGTCGCCCACGAGGCGCAGCCCGGCGCATCGATCGCCGTCCTCTCCGGCCCGACCTTCGCCCACGAGGTCGCCGCCCGACTGCCCGCCGCGGTGACTCTCGCGGTCGAGGACCAGCTCGTCGGCGAGGCCCTTCGCGCCCGTCTGGCCCGGCCCTGGTTTCGGCCCTATCTCTCCGATGACGTCACGGGCGCCGAGATAGGCGGGGCGGTCAAGAACGTGCTCGCAATCGCCTGCGGCGTGGTCGAAGGCCGAAGGCTCGGCCTCAACGCCCGCTCGGCCCTCATCTCCCGCGGTTTCGCCGAGATGACCCGCTTCGGCCTCGCCAAGGGCGCCCGGCGCGAGACACTGGCCGGCCTGTCGGGCCTCGGCGACCTCGTCCTCACCTGCTCCTCCACGAGCTCGCGCAATTTCAGCCTCGGCAAGGGGCTCGGCGAGGGCGGCTCCGCCGCCGACTTGTTGGCCGACCGCCGAACCGTGGCGGAAGGGGCGCATACCGCGCCCGTGCTCAGGCGGGCGGCCGACGCCGCGGGCGTCGACATGCCGATCGTCGCGGCCGTCTGCGCCCTGCTTGCGGGCGAGGCCAGCGTGGATGAGGTGGTCGAGCGGCTCCTGGCGCGGCCGCTGAAGGCTGAAGGCGTCTAAGCGGCACTCGTCACCCCGGCGAAGGCCGGGGTCTCAGCGAGGAAGAGTCACAGTCCTTCTCCCTGAGATCCCGGCCTTCGCCGGGACACGGAATGGGTGCGATCGCGCATCCATTCCTAGAAGTCCCGGCAAATCCCCTTGCCCTCCCAGTCGCCGTAGCGCGTGGGATCTGGGCCGTTCCGCCCGCCATCCTCCTCCTCATCGCTGCCTGGCCCCGGATCGGGCACCGGCGGGCTCTTCGACAGATAGCTTGGAGGCTTCACGTGATCGGGGCGCTTGTTGGCCAAATCCGCTTTCCGATTGAACGGGGGCGTTTGCGCGCACATGTGTCGCGCGTGAAAGCCCCCGACGCAAGCAGAGAGGAGAGCGCCGGCACCGCCTCGCGCCGGGCCGCGATGCGGCTTCTCGAGGCCGTCCTGCGCAAGGGCCTTCCACTCGAGGCCGCGCTCGACACCGCCGCGCGCGACCTCGACCGCGCCGACGACCGCGGCTTCGCCCATGCCATCGCCGCCGAGGCGCTCCGCCGCCTCGCCGATCTCGACGACCTGATCGACGGCGCTACCCGCCAGCGCCTTCCCGACGATTCGAAGGCCCGCTTCGCCTTGCGGATCGCTTTGGTCCAGGCGCTGGCCATGGATACTGCGCCCCATGCCGCCATCGCCACTGCCTTGCCTCTGGTCGAAGGCGGCCCGCGCCGTTTGGTCCACGGCGTGTTCGGCACCCTGATGCGCCAGGGCGCCTCGCTCCCCGACATCCCGTCGCTCCCGCCCGCGGTCGAGGAAAGGTGGCGCAAGGCCTGGGGCGACCCTGTCGCCTTCGCCGCTGCAAAATTGCTCGCCGCGCCGCCGCCGCTCGACCTCAGCTTCGCCGGCGATCCGCCCGTCGAAATGGAAGGGGTTAGCCTGCTTCCCGGCCATTTGCGGGTCCCGGCCCGGACCGCGGTCGCTGGCCTGACCGGCTATGGCGACGGCTCCGGCCGATGGTGGGTCCAGGATCTTGCCGCCTCGCTCCCGGCACGGCTGCTCGGGGTTGGCGAGGGCCGCACCGTGCTCGATCTCTGCGCGGCGCCGGGCGGCAAGACGATGCAGCTCGCCGCCGCGGGCTTCGCGGTCACCGCGGTCGACATGTCGAAAAGTCGTCTCGCACGACTTTCGGAGAATCTGGCGCGGACCGGGCTCGAGGCGGAAATCGTCGCCGCCGACATCCTGAAATGGCAACCGCCCGGGCCGGTCGACGCGATCCTTCTCGACGCGCCCTGCTCGGCGACGGGAATCTTCCGCCGCCACCCCGACGTTCTCCACCGGGTCCGTCCGCGCGCGATCGCCGAGCTCGCCGAGGGCCAGAGGAAGATGCTCGCCCGGGCGGCAAGCTGGCTGAAGCCGGGCGGCACTTTGGTCTATTCGGTCTGCTCGCTCGAGCGCGAGGAGGGGGAAATGGTCGCCGACGATTTCGCCGCACAGGGCGACCTGGAGCCCGATCCGGTCGGCGCCGACGAGTTGGGCGGCGGCGTCCCGGTGGTGGACGGCCGGGTCCGGATCCTGCCCGGATTCCTGATGGACGAGGGCGGCGCCGACGGCTTCTTCATCGCCCGTTTCAGGCGGTCCGATGCTCGGCCCATTTAACCGGGGATAAGTCGCCCCCTTCCTTGCTCCGCGACTCGCGCACGGTTAATGATTCCGCGTGCAGCAGCCCGTCCGTATCGCGCCCTCAATCCTCTCGGCCGATTTCGCCCGTCTCGGCGAGGAGATACGCGCGGTCGACGAGGCCGGCGCCGACTGGATCCATATCGACGTGATGGACGGCCATTTCGTCCCCAACCTCACCATCGGGCCCGCGGTCGTGAAGGCGCTCCGGCCCCACACGAGCAAGACGTTCGACGTCCATCTGATGATCTCGCCGGTCGATAATTTTCTCGATGCCTTCGCGGAAGCCGGCGCGGACGTGATCACCGTCCATCCCGAGGCGGGCCCGCATCTCCACCGAACGCTCCAGCGCATCCGCGCCTTGGGCAAGAGGGCCGGAGTGTCGCTCAATCCCGCGACGCCCGCCAAGGCGCTCGATTATGTGCTCGAGGAGGTCGATCTGGTCCTGGTGATGAGCGTCAATCCCGGCTTCGGCGGCCAGAGCTTCATCTCGAGCCAGCTCAGGAAGATCGAGGCGATCCGCAAGCGCATCGATTCATCGGGCAAGCCGATCGATCTGGAGGTGGACGGCGGCATCGATTCCGGGACCGCGCGCCGGGCCGTTGAAGCCGGGGCCGACGTCCTCGTCGCCGGGACCGCGACCTTCCGCGGCGGCGCCGGGCGCTACGCCGCCAATATCGCGGAGCTGCGCGGATGAGCCTGCTCGAGAAGATCGATCCGCTCGAAGGCGAGAAGGAGATCGAGCCGGGCAAGAGGCTGATCCGGGTCGGCGACGATCGCGGAGTCTCGCTTGCCGAGCGCCTGTCGATGCGCCTCCACCGGCTGTCGTGGCGGACGCCCTTCCACAGCTTCCGGCTGCGCGGGCGCTTCCCATTGCGCCTGCTCGCGGTTCCCAAGGATCCGATCGCCGGCGAGAAGGAGATCGGAGTGCGGATCCTGGCCGGGCGGATCGTTCATGGCGGCGCCGAGGTGGCGGTCGACAAGATCGACTATGGCGACTCGTCTTTGCCGCCCGAGCTCTCCGATTATCTGCAGAGCTTCGAATGGCTCCGCGATCTCGCCGCCGCCGCGACCCGCGAGCGGGGCGCCCGGGTCGCCGAGGCGATCACCAAGGCGTGGCTCGACGCCTTCGCCGAGCAGCTCAGCGAACGCGCCTGGCGTGCGGACCTGTGGGGCCGCCGGATCCTCTTCTGGACCGCTTACGCGCCCTACATTCTGTCGAGCCGCGACCTCGTCTACCGCTCGCTCGTCCTCAACAGCCTTGCCCGCGGCGCGCGCCATCTCGAGAAGGGCGCGGGCAAGGCCCCGCCCGGCCTCGCCCGGATCACCGCCTGGAGCGGAGTCATCGCGGCGGCGCTCGTCGTTCAGGGCGGCGCCGCGCGGCTGAGCAAGGGCGAGACCGGCCTCGCCCGGGCGCTCGCCGCCTCGCTCCACGACGATGGCGGGCTGGTCAGCCGCTCGCCGGTCGAGCAGCTCGCTTTGGTCGAACTGCTCGCCCAGCTTCGCGCCGTCTATGTCGCCGCCGCCCGCGAGATGCCCGAGACTCTCGCGGTCGCCCTCGAAGGCGCGGTCGCGGCCTTGCTCTCGGTCCTGATGGGCGACGGCGGCCTGTCGAGCTGGCAGGGCGGCAATATGGGCTCCACGCGCCGGGTCGACGCGGCGATCGAGGCGTGCGGCCTCCGTGTGCGCCCGCTCCGCCAAGCGCGCGGCTGGGGTTATCAGCGCCTCGAATCGAAGAACACGATCATCGTCTTCGACGCCGCTCCGCCGCCGCCGAGCCGCGCTCTGTCGGGCGGCTGCGCGTCGACCCTGGCCTTCGAGATGAGCGACGGCGCCGGCCGGATCGTCGTCAATTGCGGCGGCCCCGGCGCTGCGCCCGGCGCAATGCCGCCCGAGCTTGCCGCTGCCCTGCGCACCACCGCCGCTTTCTCGACCCTCAATCTCGGCGACCGCAACTCGACCGCGATCCACGACGACGGCACCCTGGGCCGCGGGGTCTCGCAGGTCGAGCTCGCCCGGGACGAGACCGCCGGGATCGTCCAGGTCGAGGCGAGCCATGACGGCTATGGCCGCCGCCTCGGGCTGATCCACCAGCGCCAGCTTACTTTGTCGGCCGACGGCCGCGAGCTTCGCGGGCAGGACGTGCTGATCCCGGGCGGCCGCAAGCGCCGAAGCGAGTCGGAGCCCTACAATGTCCGCTTCCACCTCGCCCCCGCGGTCGAGGCCGCGACCACCGCCGACGGCCAGGGCGCGCTGCTCAGGATCCGCGGCGCCACCGTCTGGCAGTTCCGCTGCCGCGGCGGCCGGCTCGCCATCGAGGACAGCCTCTGGGTCGACGGCGAAGGCCGGCATCATGGCTCGCTTCAGCTCGTCATCTCCGGCGAAACCCCGCCCGACGGCATGAGCATCGCCTGGATCTTCCGCCGGGCGAGCTGACTCCTCCCCCTCCCGGAAATCCGGGATGGGATAAGGCAGGCCCCGCTTCCTTCGCCGGGCCGTTCCTGTAAGGGCAGCGCCATGTCCGACGTGAAGATCAGCCGTGCCCTCCTCTCAGTATCCGACAAGACCGGCCTCGCCGACCTCGGCCGGGCGCTCGCCCGCCACGGCGTCGAGCTCGTCTCGACCGGCGGCACCGCGAAAGCCCTGCGCGAAGCCGGCCTCGAGGTTCGCGACGTCAGCGATCTGACCGGTTTCCCCGAGATGATGGACGGGCGGGTCAAGACTTTGCACCCGAAAGTCCATGGCGGCCTGCTCGCCGTCCGCGACGATCCCGAGCATCGCGCCGCGATGGAGGCGCACGGCATCGGCGCGATCGATCTGGTCGTCGTCAATCTCTATCCGTTCGAGGCCACCGTCGCCCGCGGCGCCGCCCGCGACGAGGTGATCGAGAATATCGACATTGGCGGCCCCTCGATGGTCCGCTCGGCCGCCAAGAACCACGCCTGGGTGGCGATCGTCACCGATCCCGCCGACTATTCCGCCCTGATCGAAGCGATGGAGGAAGGCGGCGGCATGACGTCGAGCGAGTTCCGCAAATATCTCGCCTCGAAGGCCTTCGCGGCGACGGCGTCCTACGATTCGGCCATCGCCCAATATTTCGCCTTCGCGGACCAGGGACAGATGTTCCCGGAGACTCTGCCTCTGACGATGAAGCGCGCCTCGATCCTCCGCTATGGCGAGAATCCGCACCAGCATGCGGCGCTCTATCTCCCCGCCGGGCCGCACGGGCGCGGGATAGCCCAGGCCGATCAGGTCCAGGGTAAGGAACTCTCCTACAACAATTACAACGACGCCGACGCCGCGCTCGAATTGGCCGCCGAGTTCCGCGACGGCGAACCGGCCTGCGTCATCGTCAAGCATGCCAATCCCTGCGGAGTCGCCTTAGGCGGGTCTCTGGTCGAAGCCTATCGCGCCGCCTTGGCCTGCGATCCGGTCTCGGCGTTCGGCGGCATCGTCGCGGTCAACCGCCCTCTCGACCGCGAAGCCGCCGAAGCCATCGCATCGATCTTCACCGAAGTCGTGATCGCACCCGCCGCCGACTATGAGGCGCGCGCGGTCTTTGCGGCGAAGAAGAACCTCCGCCTGCTGCTCACCGGCGAGCTTCCCGATCCGGCGCGTCCGGGCATGAACCTGAAGTCGATTGCCGGCGGCTGGCTCGTCCAGAGCCGCGATTCGGGCCGGGTCGCGGCCGACGACCTCAAGCTGGTGACCAAACGCGCGCCGACCGACGCCGAGCTTGCCGATTGCCTGTTCGCCTGGGCCGTCGCCCGCCACGTCAAATCCAACGCCATCGTTTACGCCAAGGGCGGCTCGACCGCGGGCATCGGCGCCGGCCAGATGAACCGGCTCGAATCCGCCCGGATCGCGGCCTGGAAGGCGAAGGACGCGGCGGAGAAAGCGGGCTGGACCGAGCCGCGAACGATCGGCTCCGCGGTCGCGTCCGACGCTTTCTTTCCCTTCGCCGACGGGCTTCTCGCGGCGGTCGAGGCCGGCGCCACCGCGGTGATCCAGCCCGGCGGCTCGATCCGCGACGAGGAGGTCATCGCCGCCGCTGACGAAGCCGGGCTCGCCATGCTCTTCACCGGCATGCGCCACTTCCGGCACTAGGCCGCGAGAACCCCCTTCCGGATTCCCGGGAGGGGGCAGGGGGTGGGCCCCTTTTGCATTGGACGTCTGACGCCCAAGGATCCACTCGACAAGAGCCCACCCCTCAATCCCCTCCCGGAAAACCGGAAGGGGAGGTGCTGAGCGAGGGTCCCGAAACATTCCGCGTCCAGGTCCGTTGCCCCTCCCGAACGCAGATACGGGAGCCCGCACATGAACGTCGGCGACGAGCACAGCATTTCCCCCTGGATGGAAGAGGGGCCGGCGATGGAGGCCCAACCGCTCACCGCCGACGAGAATTGCGACGTGGTCGTCATTGGCTCGGGAATTGCCGGCCTTTCCACCGCCTATGAGCTCGCCCGCTTCGGCCGCGACGTCGTCGTCATAGACCGCGGCCGCATCGGCATGGGCATGACGTCGCGGACGACCGCCCATCTCGCCACCGAGCTCGACGATTTCTACTCCGAGTTGATCAAGACCCGCGGTGAGGACGACGCTCGGCTCTTTCACGACAGCCAGGTCGCCGCGGTCAACCGGATCGAGGCGATCTGCCGCGACGAGGGCATAGACTGCGATTTCCGCCGCCTCGACGGCTATCTGATCCCGACCGAGGAAGGCCCGATCGCCGACCTTCAGGAGGAATATGACGCCTGCCGGAAGATCGGGGTTGATGTCGAATGGGCCGACAATGCCCCCATCCCGGGCGTTGAGAGCGGCCGCTGCCTCCGCTTCCCCAACCAGGGCCGATTCCATCCGATGCGCTATCTCGCCGGCCTGGCGCGGGCGATCGCCGCCCGCGGCGGTCGCATTTATTCCGACACCGTCCACGTCGCCGACGAGGAGAAGGACGGCAGGGTCGAGATCACCACCGAGCGCGGACCGGTCATCCGCGCCGGCGCCGCCGTTTTCGCCACCAACTCGCCGACCAACAACAAGGTCGCGATCCATTCGAAGCAGGTGCCCGACCGAACCTATGTGATCGCCGGCCGGGTGCCGAGGGGATCGGTCCCCGACGCCCTGGTCTGGGATACGTACGAGGCCTATCATTATGTCCGGATCCAGGAATTTAGCGACGGCGAGGACCTTCTGATCGTCGGCGGCGAGGATCATCGATCGGGCGAGGCGACCGACATGGCCGAGCGCTTCGCCCGGCTCTCCGACTGGACCCGAAAGCGCTATCCGTCGTTCGGCAAGGCCGATTACAGCTGGTCGGGCCAAGTGATGGAGCCGATGGACTTCATGCCTTTTTCGGGCCGCAACCCGGGCAACGAGAATATCTACATCCACACCGGCGATTCCGGCCAAGGCATCACCAACGGGGTCGCCGGAAGCCTGACCATCCTGCCTTTGATCATCGGCGAGGACAGCCGCTACGCCCCGATCTTCGACCCCGGCCGCAAATCGCCCACCTCGGTCGCTGCGATCGGCGAGTTCGTGCGCGGCCAGGCCGGCGCGGCGAAGAATCTGGCCGAGCATCTCGGCCCCGGCGAATTGTCCTCACTGGACGAATTGAAGCCCGGCGAAGGCGGAATCATCCGGGACGGCCTTCACAAGATCGCGGCGTATCGCGGCAAGGACGGAGCGATCGTCAGGCGCTCGGCGAACTGCACCCATCTCGGCTGCATCGTCCACTGGAACGGCTTCGAGCAATGCTGGGACTGCCCCTGCCACGGCTCCCAGTTCGCTCCCGACGGCGCGGTGCTCAACGGACCGGCGGTTCAGCCCCTCGCGGAGGTGGAAGAGTAGGGCCCTCTTCCTCCAGGGCCTCGACGTCCTTCTTGCCCATCCTGAACAGCGCCCGGTCGTCCTGGGTGAAGCCTTTCATCCAGATGATGGTTCCGAAGGTCAGCAGGATCATCGGCATTCCGACCGCGAGCTCGAGCCATTCGAGTTGCTGCGGAAGCGAAGTAAATATCCAGCCGACCAGAACCGCCACGGCCGCCGCCCAGACCAGGGCCCAGCGCCAGGCCTGGACCGGCGCTCCGAGCAGGCGGCGTAAGAGGCGCGCCTTGAGGATCGAGGCGAGGCCGAGCGCGAGCATCAGGGCCGCCGCCGGTCCGGCCGCCTGGTAGGCCGGCGGCCAGCCCCGCTCGCGCATCGCCAGGATGAAGAGGATCGAAAGCCCGCCCTGGATCAGCACCATCAGCGCCGAGATCATCAGATTCCGGTGCCGGGCGATATAGACGAGGGCCGATTCCGCGACGACCGCGGTCGCCGCCACCACCTCCGCGGCGAGCAGGAAGGCCAGCGCCCCGGTGCCGCCGACGAAGCTCGGGCCGACCACGCCCATCACCGCTTCGCCCGGTATCCCCAGGGTCAGAGCCACCGCGGCCTGGGCGGCGATGATCCAGAAACCGACCTGCCGCACCTGCGCCGCCACCGCCTTCAAATCGCCGTCGGCGAGCGCCTGGGTGATGACCGGCCCGAGGATCGGGTCGAAGCTCGTCTTCAATTTCTGGGGGAGCGAGGCGACCTGCTGAGCGACATAGTAGACTCCGACTACCGCCGGCGAGAAGAACAGGCCGAGGATCGCGATATCGAGCCGGCGCGATCCCCATTCGATCGCGTCGGCGGCCGCGAGCGGCGTGTTGCGTCGCGCCAGCAGCCACAGGGTCACCGGCTCGGGCCGCCAGCCTCTCGGGATTCCGTAGCTTTTGTAGAGCGGCCAGAGCCGCCACCATCGAAATGACGTAGGCTATGATCAGTCCGTCGCGCGACGAAACGAACCAGAGGCCGAGCGCTGCGATGCTCAGCGTCCAGGGCTCGACCAGCGCCCGGGCGGTCACCGTCGCACGGACATTGTGCCGATAGGCCAGAGCGGCGAGCGCAACGTCGGCGCCGGCGATCGCGAAGACGATCAGCGGCAAAAGCCATTCCAGCCCCCGTATCTCGCTGTTCGGGAACATGGCCTGCGGCACCATCACCAGGATCGCGGTGGCGATCCCCGAGGCGATGAAGGCGACCAGCATCCCGTCCGCCACCACGCAGACATGGGGCTTCTCCGTGGCCGACAGCTGCTGGGCAAGCCCGCGTTTCAGGCCGAGCGTGGCGATCTGCGCGGCGAACTCGACGATCAGCACCGCATAAGCGAAGCGGCCGAGCAATTCCGGTCCGTACAAACGGCCGGCGATGAACAGGAAGGGCAGGCGCGCGGCCAGCCGAAGCAGGAATCCGAAAAAGTTGGTCCGCCCACCGCGGGCAAGCGCGGCGATGTCGTCGCTGGCTTCGGCCGGTGCGCTCAATGCGCGGCGTCCGCCGGGAGCATCTGCCACGGTCCGGCCTTCGCGTCGGCGCCGACCTTCCGCCACCGCACCTGTTCGCCGTCGCGAGCAATTTCGAACATGGCGGGCGGCCTCGACCATTCACCGAGGATGAAGGTTCGCATCCCGGTGCGTCGTACGAAAGCCAGGTCGGCCAAATCGGGCGGGCCCTTCTTGCTGGAAGAGGTGGTGCGGGAGCGCATGATCGCAATTGCGCCCTCCGGCGGATCGCCGAGCTCCCCGCCCGGAACCAGGGCGCGGATCTCGATCACGACCACCTCGCCCGACGCGTTGCGGCCGAATGCCAGCAGCTTGTCCGCCGCTTGGCCGCCGCCCACGCGCTGGCCGCTGGTCATTGCGGCGAAGCCGCGCATCTCGAGCAACATCCCGCCGTCATCGGCCTGAGCCGCGGCGGAGGATTGCCAGGCCAGGGACGCGATCAGAGCTGCCGCCACCGCCAGGGACAGTCTCTTCAGCATTGTCGCATCCCCCTCAATGCGCTGCGCCCCAGTTAGGGCCGGTGCCGATATCGACCCCGAGCGGAACCGTCAGCTTCACCGCGGGCTCGGCCGCATGCTCCATGACGTCGCGAATCACGGCGCCGGCACGGTCGGCCTCGTCCTCGGGAACTTCGAACACCAGCTCGTCATGGACCTGCATCAGCATCCGCACGCGGCCGAGCCCCTCGCGCTCGAGCCTCGGGCACATCCGCACCATCGCCCGCTTGATGATGTCCGCGCTGGTGCCCTGGATCGGCGCGTTGACCGCGGCCCGCTCCGCGCCCTGACGTTCGCCCTGATTCTTGGCCTTGATCGAGGGGAAGTGGGTCTTTCGCCCGAACAGGGTGGTGGTGAAGCCGGTCTCGCGGACGCTCGACAGAGTGTCGGCGATATAATTGCTGATTCCCGGGAAGCGTTCGAAATAGCGGTCGATGATCGCCTGCGCCTCGTCGGCGGTCACGCCCAGGCGTCCGGCCAGCCCCCAGCGCGAGATTCCGTAAAGGATCGCGAAGTTGATCGTCTTGGCGCTCGCCCGAGTGTCGCGATCGACCGTCCCGAACAATTCCTGCGCCGTCATGTTGTGGATGTCGGCGCCTTCCGAGAAGGCCTGCTTCAATTGCGGAACGTCGGCCATGTGCGCGGCGAGCCTGAGCTCGATCTGGCTGTAATCGGCGGCGAGCATCACATAGCCCGACTCGGCGACGAAGGCGTCGCGGATCCGCCGCCCGATCTCGGTCCGGATCGGGATGTTCTGGAGATTGGGGTCGGTCGAGGAAAGGCGCCCGGTCTGGGCGCCCGACAGGCTGTAGCTGGTATGGACCCGGCCGGTCTCCTTGTTGATCTGCTGCTGGAGAGCGTCCGTATAGGTCGATTTCAATTTGCTGAGCTGCCGCCAGTCGAGCACCAGCCTGGCGATCGGAACGCCTTCCCTGGCAAGCCGCTCGAGCTCGGTGACGTCGGTCGACCAGGTGCCGGACTTGCCCTTGCGGCCGCCTTTCAGGCCCATCTGCCCGAACAATATCTCGCCGAGCTGCTGCGGGCTCCCGATCGTGAATCGGCAGCCGGCCTCGCCGCAGATAGTCTCCTCGAGCGCCGCGATCTGCTCGGAAAACTCCTTCGATAGGCCGGTCAGCGCCTCACGGTCGACCTTGACCCCCTCGCGTTCCATCCGAGCCACCACCGGGACGAGCGGCCGGTCGACCGTCTCATAGACCCGCGAGACCCGCTCGTGCGCCAGCCGGGTCTTGAAGCGGGTCCACAGCCGCAGGGTCACGTCGGCATCCTCGGCGGCATATTCGGTCGCCCGGTCGAGCGGCACCTTGTCGAAGCTGATCGCCTTCTGGCCGGTCCCGCACAATTCCTTGAAGGTGAGGCATTGATGGTCGAGATGCTTCTTCGCCAGATCGTCCATCGAATGGCTGTTGAGCCCGCCCGCATCGAGATCGAAGCTCATCACCAGGCTGTCGTCGACCGGCGTTACCTTGATCCCGCGCCGGTCAAACACGATCCAGTCGAACTTGAAATTATGGCCGATCTTGAGGACCGACGAATCCTCGAGCAGGGGCTGAAGCTTCGCCTTGACCAGCGCCCACGGCAGCTGGTCGGGCCGCTCGCTGAGCAGATCGTGGCCGCCATGCCCCAATGGGACGTAGCAGGCCTTGCCGCATTCGGTGGCCATGCTGAGCCCGACCAGCTTCGCGGTGACGCAGTCGAACCCGTCGGTCTCGGTGTCGAGCGCGAAAAAACCGTTCTTCCGAGCCTCCGCGATCCAGCGGTCGAGATCCTCCTCGCGGGTCACCGTCTCGTAGAGCGAGCGGTCGATCTTCGGCTCGGGCCGGACCTCGGCCTGGACCGGCACCGGCATTGCCGATGCCTGACCCTGCCCGCCTAGCCGGGTGAGCAGGGTGCGGAATCCGTGATGCTCTAGGAATTCGCGCAATGGCTCCTCGGGAATTCCCGTCAGCGCGAGGTCGTCGAGCGGATCCTGCAAGGGGGCGTCGCAGATCAGCCTGACCAGCTCGCGCGACAGCCGCGCCTTGTCGGCATGCTCGATCAGATTGTCGCGCATCTTCGAAGGCTTCATCTCGGGCGCGGCGGCGAGCACCGATTCGAGGTCGCCAAATTCCTGGATCAGCTTCGAGGCGGTCTTGGGGCCGATGCCGGGAACCCCGGGAATGTTGTCGACGCTGTCGCCCATCAGGGCCAGCACATCGCCCAGCTGGCCAGGCGGAACGCCGAACTTCTCGATCACCTGCTCCGTCCCGATGCGCCGGTCGCGCATCGTATCGAGCATGTCGAGGCCGCCTCTGCCGTCCACCGCCGGCTCGATCAGTTGCATCAGATCCTTGTCCGAGGATACGATGGTGACCTGCCAGCCCTGTTCGAGCGCGGCTTTCGAGTAGCAGGCGATGATGTCGTCCGCCTCGAGGCCGTCCAGCTCGATACAGGGGATGGAGAAAGCGCGGGTGGCGTCGCGGATCAGCGGGAATTGCGGCACGAGCTCGGGCGGCGGCGGCGGCCGGTTCGCCTTATACTGATCGTACATCTGATTGCGGAACGTGCTCTCCGACGCGTCCAGGATCACGGCGAGGTGGGTGGGCCCATCCTCCTTGTTGAGGTCGCCGGCCAGCTTCCAGAGCATGGTCGTGTAGCCGTAGACCGCGCCGACATTGAGCCCGAACTTGTTGGTCAGGCCCGGAAGGACGTGGAAGGCGCGGAATATGTAGCTGGAACCGTCGACGAGATAGAGATGAGGCATGGCGGACTTTTAGGGGGATGGGCCGCAGAATGCGAGGCGGCATCTCCGCTGCCGCACGGATGCCGGTAAGGCGGGGTTCAACTACCTCTGCTATCTGCACTTTCGATGAATCGTCCAGTCCCTCTCCTGGCCGCTCTGGCGCTGAGCCTTACTGCGGGCGTCGCTCCGGCCGCTCCGGGCACCGTCGCTCCGGCCGTTCCGGCGCCGCGCGCTTTCGCACCGACCCGCTTTACGGTGCAGGTGATTGGAAGCGGCCCCGACGTCATCCTCATCCCGGGACTCGCCGGCTCGCGCGACGTGTGGCGCGGAAGCGCGAACGGCGTTCCCGGCTATCGCTACCATCTCGTCCAGGTCGCCGGTTTCGCCGGCACTCAGGCCCGCGGCAATGCGCGAGGCCCGGTCGTCGCGCCCCTCGCCGAGGAAATCGCCCGCTACATTTCCGCGAACCGGCTCAATCGCCCGGCTCTGGTCGGCCATTCGATGGGCGGAACGGTCGCGATGATGGTCGCCGCCCGCTACCCCTCGCGCGTCGGCAAGGTGATGGTCGTCGACATGCTTCCCCAGCCGGCCGGCCTGCTCGGCGGCTCGGCGAACGAGATGCGCGGCCTCGCCGACGCCTTGCGCGATCTCTCCAGCACGGCCGAGGGCCGCGGCCTGGTCGAGGGCGCGATTCGAATGTTCGGCGGCCCGGAGGCGGCCAACCGAAGCGATGCCGATGTCGTTGCGCGTGCCACCCACGAGCTCGCAGTCACCGATCTGACCCGCGAGCTGCCGCGCATCGCCGCGCCGATGACCGTGGTCTACGCGGTGATCGACCCCTCCCGCCAGGTTTCCACCGACCGAACCTACCGCGCCGCCTACGCTCCGCGCCGAGGCACCAGGCTGGTGCGCATCGACGACAGCGGCCACATGATCATGGCCGACCAGCCCGCGAAATTCCGCGCCGAGCTGCGCGGCTTCCTCGCCAACTGATCCCCGCACTCATTAGCGGCGCAAAAACCAGAGGCGCAGAGCCTAGCGATTGTTCCTGAAGACAACGATCTCGATCTCTCGGATCCTCACCTGGTTCTCAACCCTCGGATTCAAAACATTGGTACTGACCGTCACGAGCAATGCGTCTTTGTCATTCGCCCTGTCCGGCTCCAGGGGGAATTGGGCAGTCACGCATCTGGTGCCCGGCAGATCGGCGCAAGACCGAATGGCCACATATTGAATGAATCCCAACGGTAGCCTCGCCAGGACTTGGTCATGGTTGCCGCATATCGAGACGTTCGGTTTGCTGGAGTCAGCACATGAAATTTTGACATCTCTACCGGGCGCCTTCGCAAGATTCAGGGCCTTTGCGGCGAAGGAAGCCTCCCAGTCTTTGACGTCGTGGCCGTCATAGCCTGCCCAGAAAAAGTGATTCCCCAAGTCGTGACCCACGACGGGAGGAATGACAGCTCCCGCGCGGCCGCACTTCGATTCCAGGTCGGAATCAGTGCCATTAACCCCCCCGCCC
>Ga0193706_1000362_pt1 | contig 27884 bp, 25 predicted proteins | sample U3c1metaG_FD_160130 | JGI IMG/M metagenome (GOLD analysis project Ga0193706, IMG submission 160130) | Soil microbial communities from a riparian zone of the East river system, Colorado, United States - U3c1 | ecosystem: Environmental > Terrestrial > Soil > Riparian zone | place: USA: East River... | reverse complement strand
CGAGGTGCCGGCCTCGCTGATCGTCAGCTGCATCGGCTACTCGACGCCGCCGATCGCCGGGGTGCCGTACGATGAGCGCGGCGGCAAATTCCTCAACAGCGACGGGCGGATTGCCGACCGGCTTTACTGCGTCGGCTGGGCGCGGCGCGGGCCGACCGGGACGATCGGCACCAACCGGCCCGACGGTTATGAAGTGGCCGAAGCGATTGCCGCCGCGATGCCGGCGGGAAGCAGCGGCGGCCGGGCGGGTAGCGTAGCGCTCCAGCGCCTGCTAACCGAGCGCGGCATTCGCACCACCAGCTTCGACGACTGGCGCCGCATCGAAACCGCCGAAACCGCCGCCGCGCGCGACGGCAGCCCGCGCGAAAAAATGGTCCGGGTCGATGATTGGCTGGCGGCGCTGGGCGATTGAGCGGAGCGCTTGCGCCCGCGCCAAGCCCAACCTATGAAGCCCGCGCTCCTGCACCGGCCCCACGGGTCCGGTCCCGGTCGGGGAGTAGCTCAGCCTGGTAGAGCACTGCCTTCGGGAGGCAGGGGCCGGAGGTTCGAATCCTCTCTCCCCGACCAGCTTTCAAATCACATGTCCGCGGGACATGGAGATTTGACAGCTCCGCCGGCTGGAAGCTTGATCCTGCAATAATTCTTAAAGACACTATTCGTATCGTGTGGGGATGTCTTACGTCGTGACCTTAGCCGTCGGCGGCCTGTTGATCGTCAACTGCTGGACGATCCTGCGCTTCTGGCAAGATAAGCAGCGCGCCCAGGCTGGCGAGCGGCGCATATCAGAGGCAGATCTTCTTGGGCTCGCGTTAATCGGCGGATCGCCCGGAGCACTACTCGCGCGACGCCTGTTCCGACATAAGACTCGCAAGGAGCCGTTTACGACACATTTGCTGCTGATCGTCGCACTTCAATTGGGGGCGTTGATCGGGCTTGGCATTGCCGGGGCCACCTAGCTCGCGAACGCCGGATCGAGCCGATGCGCTTTCCTCAGCAGCGCCGGCCAGGCCAGCAAATTCGCCGCCATCGTCAGTCCCGCCGCGCCTTGTTCGGCGGCGACTTCGGGCGAGCCCTGGGGCGGGTTGTTGAGGTTGTCGCCGGCCGACAGTGCATAGACTTGCGCCTGGCACGCGCGCTCGAGGAAATAGAGTTTGACGAACGCCTCGCCGACATTGCGGCCGACGCTCATCGTGCCGTGGTTGCGCAATAGCATCGCCGATTTGCTGCCGAGGTCGGCGACGATCCGCTCGCGCTCGTCGAGGTCGACCGCGACGCCTTCATAATCGTGGAAGGCGAGGTCGCCGCGGACCAACATTGCGGTCTGGGTCAGCGGCAACAGGCCCTCGGAATGCGCCGCCACCGCCTGGCCGAACGGGGTGTGGAGATGCATCACCGCATGGGCATCCTCGCGCGCCATGTGCACCGCCGAATGGATCGTGAAGCCGGCCGGGTTGGTGATGAAGGGCGTCGGATCGACCGGATTACCGTGGATGTCGACCTTGACCAGCGACGAGGCGGTGACCTCCTCGAACATCAGATTATATGGATTGAGCAAGAAATGATGATCGGGGCCGGGGATTCGCGCCGACAAATGGGTGAAGATGAGGTCGTCCCAGCCGTAATAAGCGACCAGCCGGTAGGCGGCGGCAAGGTCGACGCGGATTGCCCATTCCTCGTCGCTGACCTGGCCCTTGAGGGACGGGATGTCGACCGCCGCGATCGGCTTCGCGTCGCCCATCCCGCGGTTGATGCTGTCGGCGCGGTTCATGCGTGGGCCTCCTGGCGGTCGGGGTGGGCGGCGGCGAACGGCGCCAGCGCATTGGCATTTTCATCGACCCGGCGAAGCGTCGGATAACCGGCGATGGTCACGGCAAAGCGCCGCGCGTTGTAAAGCTGCGGGACGAGGCAGACATCGGCGAGGGTCACGGTATCGCCGAACAGGAAGTCGCCGGCGCTGGTCCGCGCCATCGCTTCCAGGGCCTCGAGCCCTTCGGCGACCCAATGGCGGTACCAGGCGTCGTGGACGTCCTGCGGCTGGCCGAGCTCGCGCGACAGATATTTGAGCACGCGCAAATTGTTGAGCGGATGGATGTCGCAGGCGACGGTCAGCGCCATCGCCCGGACCTGCGCAACGCCTGCCGGGTCGCGCGGCAGCAATGGCGGATCGGGATGGGTTGCGTCGAGATAGCCGATGATCGCCAGGCTCTGGGTCAGGCGGTGATCGTCGATCTCGAGCATCGGCACGAAGCCCTGCGGGTTGAGCGCGCGATAGGCGGCGTCGGCCTGCTCGCCCTCGGCGAGATTGACCGATCGGCGCTGATAGTCGACGCCTTTGAGATTGAGCGCGATGCGCACGCGGTAGGCCGCCGACGAGCGGTAGTAATCGTGAAGCAGGACGGCGGTCATGATGGGCGGAAGCTTAAGCCCCGCCCAGAAACGGTGCAATGACGTCGGGTGGGACTCGAATCGGCCGCCCGCTGGCTTTGTCGATGATCGCCCATTGGGTCTTCGCCCGGACGCACACTTTGCCGTCGGCGCCGAGGAATTCCATGTGCCGGTCGAATCGCGCTCCCTTGGGTGCCTCGCCGACCCACGTCCGCGCGACGATCCGGTCGCCGGCGAAAGCGGCGCGCAAATAGTCGATTTCGTGCCGCACCACGACCCAGATATAGGCATCGACATGCGCGGCATCGGCGACCACGCCCCAATGCGCCACCGCGACCTGCTGGATCCACTGCACCCACACCGCATTGTTGACGTGGCCGAGCTCGTCGATGTCGGATTCGGTGGCGGTGATGGCCTGTTCGAAGACCGGCCTCATCCCTCGCCCATCTGGGTCAGGATGAAGGCGTAGGCCTCGGCGCCTTCGCGCAAGGCATTCCATCGTCCCGATTTGCCGCCGTGGCCGGCGCCCATGTTGATCTTGAGCAGCAGGAGATTGTCGTCGGTCTTCACCTCGCGCAGCTTGGCCGCCCACTTGGCCGGCTCCCAATAGGTCACGCGCGGGTCGTTGAGGCCGCCGGTGATCAACATCGGCGGATAGCCTTGGCACTTGACCTGGTCGTAGGGCGAGTAGCTGCGGATCAGCTCGAACGCGGCCTTGTCGGTGATCGGATTGCCCCATTCGGGCCATTCGCCCGGCGTCAGCGGCAGCGTGTCGTCGAGCATGGTGTTGAGAACGTCGACGAACGGCACGTCGGCGACGACGGCGCCCCACAGATCGGGATCGCTGTTGGCGACCGCGCCCATCAGCTCGCCGCCTGCCGATCCGCCCTGGATCGCGATTTGGCCCGGGCCGGTGAAGCCTTCTGCGATCAGGCCCTTCGCCGCGTCGACGAAGTCGTTGAAGGTGTTGTTGCGCTGGGTCAGCTTGCCGTCGAGGAACCATTGATAGCCAAGGTCGTCGCCGCCGCGGATGTGGGCGATGGCATAAGCGTAGCCGCGGTCGAGCAGGCTCAGCCGGGCGGTGGCAAAGCTCGGCGGGACGGCATAGCCGTAGGCGCCGTAAGCGTAGAGGAACAGCGGCCCCTTGCCGTCCTTCTCAAACCCCTTTTTATAGACCAGCGACACCGGCACCTGCTTGCCGTCGCGGGCCGGCAGCATCAGCCGTTCCGTGGCATATTGCGACGCGTCGTAACCCGACGGCAGTTCCTGGACCTTGAGCGTCTCGAGGCGGTCTTCACCCGGGTGATAGTCAAAGACCGTCCCTGGCGTGACCATCGAGCTGTACGACAGGCGGTAGGTCAAAGGCGCGAATTCGGGATTGCCGCCGAATCCTGCCGAATAGCTGGCCTCGGCGAACGGGATTCTGGTTGTGCCGCCGGTCGCATAATCGCGCAGCATGAGCTGGTCGAGGCCATCGACGCGGGTGGTCAGCGCGAGATGGTCGCGAAACGCCGATAGTCCGCGCCAATAGGTCGCGTCCGATCCGGCGATGACAGTGTGCCACTCGCCGGGCTTGCCGAGCCCCGCTTCGGCAACGCGGAAATTGACGTGATCGTCGTTGGTCAGGATCCACAATTTTCCGTGCGCCGCGTCGGCCATATATTCGCGATTTGCCTTGCGCGCGGCAATCAGCACCGGTTCGGTATCGGGCCGGTCGGCGGGGACGAAGCGAATTTCGCTGCTGCTATTGTCGCCGGTGGCGAGGAAGATCAGGCTGCGGTCCTGTGAGCGCGCCACCGCGACGGAGAATCCGATGTCGTCGACTTCTTCGTAAAGCGTGACCGTCTCGTCGAGCGGCCGGCCGATGCGATGGTAACGCGCGCGATAGCTTCGCCAATTGTCATTGACCTCGGTGAACACCACACCTTGGCTGTCGCTGGTCCACACCGGCTGGCCGATGCCGACGTCGGTCACCGTCTCGACGTGCTCGCCGCTGGCGAGGTCGCGGATGTTGAGCTTGAACCGTTCCGACCCATCATCGTCGACCAAAGTCGCGGCGAGCCAGCCATCGGGGCTGACTTCCATCGCGCCCAGCCGGAAATAGTCCTTGCCCTCGGCTTCGGCCGGCTCGTCGAGGATCAACTGGTCGGCGCCTCCGCTGACGGGCCGCCGGTACCAGCTGCGATATTGCGCGCCGGGCTTGAACGCCCACCAATAGACGAAATCGCCGTCCTTGACCGGAACCGAGGAATCATCCTCCTTGATGCGGCCCTTCATCTCCTCGAACACTGTTTCGACGAGCTCGGCATGCGGCTTCATCGCCGCTTCGAAATAGGCGTTTTCCGCCGTCAAATAGGCCAGCACCTGCTTGTCCTCGACCTTCGGATAGCCGGGGTCGCGGAGCCACGCATAATCATCCTCGATCGTCACGCCATGGCGCGTGTAGCTATTGGGGCGCTTTTCAGCGCGGGGCGGGGCGGGGAGTTCGGCGGTCTTATTCATCGCGGCGACCAAGCAATTCGAAGCGGGTGCGTCCAGCGCAAAATCGCGTTAGAGGGGCGCGAACCACCTAATTGAAAGCCGATCCTCATGTCTTCCTACGCCGACCGTCTCGCCGCGCTTCGCGCCCAGCTCGCCGCCGACCGCCTCAACGGTTTCGTCGTTCCGCTGACCGACGAGCATATGAGCGAGTATGTCGGCAGCTATGCCCAAAGGCTGCAATGGCTGACCGGATTCGAAGGCTCGGCCGGGTCGGCGGTGGTGCTGCCCGAAGAGGCGGCGATCTTCGTCGATGGGCGCTACACGCTGCAGGTGCGCAGCCAGGTCAGCGCCGATCAATGGAGCTATCAGTCGGTGCCTGAGACCAGCATCGCCGACTGGCTCAAGGAGCATGCCGTCAAGGGGGCACGGATCGGCTACGACGCGTGGCTGCACAGCCGCGACTGGGTCAAGCGCGCTACCGAAGCGCTCGCCGCCAAGGGCGCGGAGCTGGTTGCGGTGGGAAAAAACCCGATCGACGCGGTGTGGGGCGACCGCCCGGCGGCGTCGGATGCCAGGCTGACCGTCCACCCCGAGAAATACGCCGGCCAGTCGGGCGCCGACAAGCGCCAGCAGATTGCCGAGTGGCTCGGCAAGCAAGGCGCCGATGCCGCGGTGCTGGCGGCGCTCGACTCGATCGCGTGGACCTTCAACGTCCGTGGCGCCGACGTATCCCACACCCCCGTCGCGCTGGCCTATGCCCTGGTCCATGCCGACGGCACCGCCGATCTGTTCGTCGCCGGAGACAAGGTTGATGCCGATGTTCGCCAGCATCTCGGCAACGGCGTCCGCCTCCACGAGCGCGCCGAATTCGAAAACGCGCTCGCCGATCTCAAGGACAAGAAGGTCGCAGTCGATCCCGAGCGCTCGGTGGCGGCGATCTTCGACGCGCTCGACAAGGCCGGGGCGACGATTGTCCAATTGCGCGATCCGACCGTGCTTCCGCGCGCGATCAAGAATGAGGTCGAGATCGCGGGGCAGCGCTCGGCTCAGGCGCGCGACGGAGTCGCCATCGCGCGATTCCTCAAATGGGTCGGCGAGGAAGCGCCCAAGGGTGGACTGGATGAACTGACAGCCTCCGACCGGCTCGAGGCGCTTCGGCGCGAGAGTGACGAGCTTCGCGATTTGTCGTTCGACACGATTTCCGGGGCCGGCCCAAACGGCGCCATCGTTCACTATCGGTCGAGCGAAAAAACCAACCGACCGCTTGAGGACGGCAGCCTTTATCTGGTCGATTCGGGCGGGCAATATGTCGGCGGGACGACCGACATCACCCGCACAGTGGCGATCGGCGCGCCAACCGACGAAATGCGCGACCGCTTTACCCGCGTGCTCAAGGGACATATCGCCATCGCCACTTCGCGCTTTCCCAAGGGCACTCGCGGAAGCCAACTCGACAGCTTCGCCCGCCGCGCGCTGTGGGACGCCGGGCTCGATTACGCGCATGGCACCGGCCACGGGGTCGGCAGCTTCCTGTCGGTCCACGAAGGGCCGCAGCGCATTTCACCCGTGGGAAGTTCGCAGGCGGGCGGCGACGAGCCGCTTGCAGCGGGCATGATCCTGTCGAACGAGCCGGGTTATTACAAAGCAGGCGAATATGGCATCCGCATCGAAAATCTGGTGTTGGTGGTCGAGCGCGAGATCAAGGGCGCGGAGAAAAAGATGCTCGGCTTCGACACGCTGACCTTTGCCCCGATCGATCGGCGATTGATTGACCGCGACTTACTGTCGGACGCGGAAATCGCGTGGCTCGACGCCTATCATGCGGACGTGGTTGAGAAAATTAGCCCGGGGCTGGAAGCGGCTGACCGTGCCTGGCTCGAAGCGGCCTGCGCCCCGCTTTGAATTAATCCTCCCCTGAACGGGGAGGGGTACCATCCGAGGGATGGTGGAGGGGGGTCATGACCTTGCTCGATGCCCCCTCCACCCCCGAGCTGCGCTCGGCGGTCCCCCTCCCCGTTCCGGGGAGGATTTTATCGCGCGCCTGGGCTTTTCGCTTTCGCAAATTTTCGCGAAGCGCCGAGGCCAGCCGTTCTTCGCGCTTTTGATCACGGTCACTCATCGTCCGAGTTCCTTGCCGCCACGCTGGCCGCGCGGCAACCCCGCCTTGACAGCGCCGAGTCGGACCCTTCATAGGCCCGCCGTCCCCGGACATGCTGCCGTAGCTCAGTGGTAGAGCGCATCCTTGGTAAGGCTGAGGTCGTGAGTTCAATCCTCACCGGCAGCACCATTTTTTCAATGGTTTAACCAGGACCTCGCGGCTTTATGCGATTGGCCGGAGGCGCCTTCACTCTTTCTTTACCCTGCGCGCCTATTCCGAAGCGGTTAGACCGAGGGGATAAGGCATGCGCAACTTTTTCAAGCTGATTCGCGACGACAAGGGCGCGACGGCAATCGAATACGGCCTGATCGCCGCCCTCATCGCCGTCGCGGCGATCGGCGCGATGCAGGGCATCGGCACCAAGTTGAGCACGACGTTCAACAACGTGTCGAACTCGCTCTAAAACAAGAGCCTGTTTGAGTATCGGGCCCCGGCGTCACCCGACGCTGGGGCCCTTTTCATTGACCAAGCGCCCCCCCGCCGCCATTCGCTCCATCGATGCGATTTTTTTCCGACAATGCCGCGCCGGCCTGCCCGGCGGTGATCGAGGCCATCGCCGCTGCCAATCGGCTCGACACGGCTTATGACGGCGATTCGTGGAGCCTGCGGCTCGATGACGCTTTCTCCGACCTGTTCGAGACGCGCGTGGCGGCCCTGTGGGTATCGAGCGGCACCGCCGCCAATTGCCTCGCGCTGGCCGCTTTGTGCCCGCCGCATGGGGCGATCCTTTGCCACCGTGACGCGCATATCGAAAATGACGAGTGCGGCGCTCCGGCGTTTTACACCCATGGCGCCAAGCTGATGCTGGTCGACGGCCCCGGCGCCAAGATCACGCCCGACGCGGTTGCCGCCGCTTGCGACCGCGTCCGCGACGACGTCCACCAGGTCCAGCCGCGCGCATTGTCGATCACCAACGCCAGTGAATATGGCCTGGTCTATCGCGCCGCCGAAGTGGCTGCGCTCGGTGAGCTGGCGCGCTCGCGGGGACTCGGATTCCACATGGACGGCGCGCGCTTCGCCAACGCCTTGGTCACGACCGGCGAAAGCCCGGCTGCCGCGACGTGGCGCGCCGGGGTCGAGGCACTGTCGTTCGGCTTCGTCAAGAATGGCGGAATGAACGCCGAGGCGCTGATTTTCTTTCGTCCCGAGTTGGCCGCCGAAACTTTGTATCGCCGCAAGCGCGCGGGCCATTTGCTGTCGAAGGGCCGCTATCTCGCGGCGCAAATTCTGGCGATGCTCGATGGGGATCTGTGGCTGACCAACGCGGCCGCTGCAAACCGCGCCGCGGCCGCCTTGGCCGAAGCTGCCGGCGACCGCCTGATCCATCCGGTCGAGGCCAATGAATTGTTCGTGCGGGTTACCGCCGACGAAGCGGCCCAATTGCGCGGGCAAGGCTTTGATTTCTACGATTGGGCGCCCGGCGAAATCCGCTTGGTCACCAGCTGGGACCAGGACATGGGCGCGGTGACCAAGCTCGCCGCCGCAATCTCCGCCCTATGAGCCAAATGGCGGACGGGCCGCTGTCGCGCGGCGCGATCATCATCTCGTTCATCATTTTCACTGGCATTTGGGGATCGACCTGGATCGTCATCCGCGACCAGTTGGGAAGCGTCGCGCCGCAATGGTCGGTTGCCTACCGCTTCCTCATCGCGACGGTGGCGATGGTAGCGGTCGCGCGCTGGCAAGGCGCGCCGCTGAAATTGCCGCGCGGCGCGGGCAAGATCGCCTTGTTGTTCGGGATCAGTCAGTTCAGTCTCAATTTCAACGCGGTCTATCTCGCCGAGCGGCACATCACCTCGGGGCTAGTGGCGACCGTGTTCGCCTTGCTGCTGATCCCCAATGCGCTGCTGGCGTGGGCGTGGCTCGGCGACCGGCCGAACCGCCGCTTCATCCTGTCGTCGATCCCCGCGATCACCGGGATCGTCCTGCTGTTCGTCCACGAAATGCGCGCCAATACGTCGGGGGCAGGAGACGTGGCGGTCGGAATCGGGCTGACGCTGGCGGGACTGTTCGGGGCCAGCTTCGCCAACGTGCTTCAGGCAACCCCGGCGGCAAAGCGTGTGCCGCTGCCGACGATGCTGGTCTATGGCATGGCGATCGGCGCTGCGCTCGACGTGCTGGTCGCGCTGGCGGTGGCCGGTGCGCCCACGTTCGATTCGCGCCCCGGCTATGTCGCCGGATTGCTCTATCTCGCCCTGGCCGCTTCGGCGCTGGCATTCAGCTTGTACATTCCCGTAGTGCGCGCGGTCGGGCCGGCGCGCGCGGCTTACTCGAGCGTGCTGGTGCCGATCATCGCGATGACCCTGTCGACCTTGTTCGAGGGGTATCGCTGGTCGCCGCTGGCGGCGCTGGGCGCGGCGCTGGCAATCGGCGGGATGGTGCTGGCGATCGGCGGGCGGTCTAAGGTGCCGGCGTTGCCACCGGACTGAGCGGCGGCACGACCATCGCCCGCTTGGCCGGCGGAAGCTCGGCGAGGTGACGCGCCTTCCAAGCCATCGCCATATGCACCCGGGTGCGCCCCGACGGATGGTCGAAGAACACCGCTTCCTCGAACGGTGTCGGCTCGATCTTGCGATATTCGGACAATTTCATCGCGGTCGAGGCGAAGCCGTCGGGCTCGCGTGCCGCATCCAGCCCGAACGCGTCGGCTTCGACCTCATGGACCCGCACGATGGTGTTGAGCAAAGGCGTGGCGAGCATCCCGGCGACCGCCGCGAGCAGCGCGAACAACGGCGTCACCGCCGGATCGCCGACATCGCGCACGCCCCAACTTTGTCCGTAGCGCGCCAGGATCCGCGGCGTCGCCCACCACAGGAACAGCAAAAAGGCGACCATCAGCAGCGACAGATAGAGGATCGTCGTCTGGACATGGCCGAGCACATAATGGCCCATCTCATGGCCCATCACCGCTTTGACCTCGGCCGGCGACGTGCGGTTGAGCAGATTGTCGTTCAAGGAAATGCGGATCGTCGGGCCAAGCCCCGAGACATTGGCCGAAATCCGCTTCGTCTGCTTCGACGCGTCGAACACATAGACATTGTCGGCGGGGATCGCGCTGGCCTTGGCCATCGCCAATATCTCGTCGCGCATCGGCCCCTGTGCCATCGGCGTGTAGGTGTTGAACAACGGCGCGACAAACACCGGCGCGACTGCGATCATCAAAGCGAGGACGACGGTCATCGCTGCGCCGCCCCACAGCCACCAGCGTCGCGGAGAACGGCGCATGACGGCGAAGATGACCACCAGAAGGATCGCCGTAACGACCACCGAAACGGCCAGCGAAATTCCCTGCTCGCCAGCCCAGGCCGCGAAGTCCTGGTTGAGCAAGCCGTACTGCTTTTCGCGCCAGTAACTGGTGTAGATCGTCCACGGCAGGGCCAGTAGCGCGCTCGCCAGGGCAAAGGGGACGGCATAGAGCGCGGTCTGGCGCGCGCGGCCGTTGGTTATCCGCGCGGACCAGCGGCTCCACGCCGCCGACCAGCCGAAATGGAGCATCGCGCCATACACCGCAACTGCGACCACCGCGCCCCACAGGATCAGCCAATAGCCGCCTTCGAAATAAGCGTCGGATTTGGCCCGCGCCGCCCCCTGCAACGTGTCGAGATAGGCGCGCGTCGCCGCCTCGACATCGAAATTCGCGGCCGCCGCCGCCGCGGTCATCATCCACTCGCTGGTCATGATCATCATCCCCTTGGAGGAAGCCTAGCGCGGCCAGTGCGGTTGCAACAGGGGTCAAGCGAAGGCGCGGGGCTTTTGTCCTAGGCGATATGGCTTTAGGCCGCGCCGATGGCCGACATTCCCGCTTCCGTTGCTCCCGCCCACAATGCCATCCGCCGGGAAGATTATTCCGCGCCCGATTGGCTGGTCCCTGAAATTTCTCTCGATTTCACGCTCGATCCGAAGCGCACTCGCGCTCGCTCAACGCTTACCGTTGTCCGCAACGGGGCGCATGACCGCCCGCTGCGGCTCGACGGCGATGAACTGACCGCGCTCGACGTGACCGTCGACGGCGGCGAGGCGCGCTGGTCGATGGATGGCGCGGCTGTGGTCGTGGAAGTGGATGGCAATTCGGCCAAAGTCGAAATTCTTGTCGAGCTCGATCCCGCCGCCAACAGCAAATTGACCGGACTCTATGCCTCGGGAGGAATTCTCTGCACTCAGTGCGAGTCCGAAGGCTTCCGCCGGATCACTTTCTTCCCCGACCGGCCCGACGTCTTGTCGCGTTACCGGGTGCGGATGACCGCTGACGCCAGCCGCTTCCCGGTTCTGCTCGCCAACGGCAATCTGATCGCCAGCGGCGCCGAAGGGGCGAGCCATTGGGCCGAGTGGGAAGATCCCTTCCCCAAGCCAAGCTATTTGTTCGCGATGGTCGCCGGCGATCTTGCCGCCAATCGCGACCATTTTACCACCATGTCGGGCCGCAAGGTCGATCTCGCCATCTGGGTGCGCGAGGCCGATCTGGCCAAGACCGCGCACGCCATGGCCAGCCTCAAGGCGGCGATGGCGTGGGACGAACGTGTCTATGGCCGCGAATATGACCTCGACCTGTTCAACATCGTCGCGGTCGATGATTTCAACTTCGGCGCGATGGAGAATAAGGGCCTCAACATCTTCAATTCGCGCTATGTGCTGGCCGACGCGGACACCGCCACCGACGGCGATTTCGACGCCATCGCCGGGGTCGTTGCGCACGAATATTTCCATAATTGGTCGGGTGACCGGGTGACCTGCCGCGACTGGTTCCAATTGTCGCTGAAGGAAGGCTTCACGGTCTTTCGCGACCAGAGCTTTTCAGCCGACCAGGGCAGCCATGCGGTCAAGCGGATCGAAGATGTCCGGCTGCTTCGCGCCGCCCAATTCCCCGAGGATTCCGGACCGCTGGCCCACCCGGTGCGCCCAGAATCCTATATCGAAATCTCCAATTTCTACACCGCCACGGTCTACAACAAGGGCGCCGAGCTGATCCGCATGTTCGCCACCGTGCTAGGTCCGGAGAAATTCCGCGCGGGCACCGATTTATACTTCGAGCGCCACGATGGCACCGCCGCGACCTGCGATGATTTCGTCACCGCGCTCGAGGACGCCAGCGGAGTCGATCTTTCGGCATTTCGCATTTGGTATTCGCAGGCGGGAACGCCGCGCGTCACGGCGCGGCTGACCCACGATGCCGCAACACGCACGGCCCGGCTCGACCTCGCCCAGTCCGTTCCGCCGACTGCGGGACAGCCGGATAAGCAGCCGATGCCGATTCCACTGCGAACGGCATTGATTGGCGCAAGCAGCGGCGCGGAAATCACCGAGGAGCGATTGATCCTGCTCGATCTGCCATCGCACTCGATCCTGTTCGAGAATATCGACGAGCCGCCTTTACTATCGATCAACCGCAATTTCTCGGCTCCCGTAATCATCGACGCCGCGCGGCGCCTGGGCGAGCTGGAGCGGCTGGCCGAATGCGATTCGGATCCGTTCGCGCGCTACGAGGCAATCCAGGATTTGATGCTCGCGGCGCTGATCTCCGCGGCGCGCGGACAGTCGATCGATACCACGCCCGTGGTCGCGGCGATCGGCAATATGTTGCGCTCCGATAGTCTCGACCCCGCATACAAAAGCGAGGCGATTCTGCTGCCGTCGGAAAGCGTGATCGGCGACCGCATGGAGCTCGTCGATCCCGACGCTATTCATGGCGCCCGCGAGCAATTGCGCGCGGCGATCGGGCGCGCGTTGTCGAGCGAGCTCGGCAGCGCCCTATTCGCCGACGGCTTCGCCGGCGATGACCTTAGCCCCGATGCGAAGGGCGGCCGACGGCTGCGCAGCATTGCCCTCGGTTTGATTGCAGCGGCCGACCCCTCCCGCGGTGCGGAACTGGCCAAGGCGCAGTTTGACGCGGCCGACAACATGACGGATCGCCAGGGCGCGCTGGCGGCGCTCGTATCCCTTGACGCAGAGCAACGCAGCACCGCGCTCGACGCATTTTACGATCGCTACCAAGGCGACGCTTTGGTGCTCGACAAATGGTTTGGGCTTCAGGCCGCGGCGCAGCGCGCCGATACCCCACAGGCGGTCGAAGCGCTCGCGCTGCACAAGGACTTCACCTTGACCAATCCCAATCGCCTGCGGGCGCTGGTCGGCAGCTTCGCGATGAACCAATGGGCGTTCCATGACGCGTCGGGGCGCGGCTACCGCTTCCTCGCCGACATGATCATCGCCGCCGACCGCATCAACCCGCAGACGGCCGCCAAGCTGGTGCCGCCGCTCGGCCGGTGGCGGCGGTTCAAGCCCAACCGCGCCGCGCTGATGCGCGCCGAACTCGAACGGATCGTCTCGGTCGCCAGTGTCAGCAAGGATGTGTTGGAACAGGTATCGAAAAGCCTGGTTTAGCAGGAAGCCTTAGCCGCCGATCCATTTGGCGGCTTCGAGCGCCACCTGGTTGGCGGCGCGGTTCAGAGCCGGGCCGACGGTTTGCGCAGTGCCATCGGCCGGAGCGCGGCCTTCGAAGCGGCGGGTTTCGACGCGGGTTCCTCCGGCTGTCGACAGCGCGCCGTCGTAGATCACGACGACATTACCTTCGGACGCATCATAGCCGAAGCGCTGCAATGTCCCGGTAACCCGCAGGCCCGGGTCGAGCGACGACTGGCGCGGGTCGAGCACGACCCGTCCGGTCGTCCGGGTGACCGTTTCCGACAGCAATTGCTGGAACAACCGGTCGGGCATGTCGACCCATTGCAGATCCTTGACATAGGCTACCGATGTCGGCCCGATCTGCGCCGGGACACGGACCGATTTCAATTCCCTGGCGACAATCGGAACGTCGATCGTGACCGCTTCGCCGGCCGCCGCCGCGCGGGTGAGCTGGGTCGAAGCCGCTGCCTCGGGCGAAAGGGTCAGCAGCACCGGCGGGACCTTGGCGCCGCCGAAGCAGCCAGCGAGGGCTAACGCTGCAAGCGGCGCGGCAAACGAGCGGGCAAGGCGCATCATCGTGTCTTTCCAGGCTTATAGTCGGGAAGCTTCTTCGGTCCGATCATACCGCCGACGCCGCCCTGGTCGAGCCGCTCGGTCACGCCTTGCAGCGATTGCGACAGATCGCGCAAATCGCGCACCAGCCGATTCGCCTCGGGCAAGGTATTCTTCGAGAAATTCTGTATTCCAGGCCGCGCGTCGCTGATCATTCCGTCGAGCGTTTCAGCGGCGCGCTGGACCGATGCGATCGCTTTGCGCATGTCCTCGGCGGCGGGCTTGCCCTGCTCATTGACCAGGCGCGTGGTGCTGTCGGCCAGAACGCCGACGCGCTGGGCGGCGACGCCGGCGTTGCGTGCCGCAATCCGCGCATCGCCGATCGCGTCGGCAAGATCCGGCGCGCGAGCGGCGAGAACGTCGGTGGTCTTTTCGATATTCTCGAGAATGTCCGAAATCGAATTCTGATTCTTGTCGCTGAGCAGCTCGCTCAAGCGCTCGGTCAGGCGCTGGATGCGGTCGATCAGTTCAGGCGCGCTGTTGAGCAGGGCGCCAAGCCCGCCCGACGACGAGGGGATCACCGGGCAGCCCTGCGGCCCGACCTGGGTCAGCGGCGGAGCGCCCTTGACCGCGCCGTCGAGCTGGATTTCGCTGACGCCGGTAAAGCCCACACCCTTGATCTGTGCGGTGGTGCCCTGGAGCACCGGCGTTTCATTGTTGACGGTGATCCGCACCCAGACGAATTCGGGCCGTTCCGGCAGCAGCGAGATTTTCTCGATCTTGCCGACCGGCACGCCCGAGAAGGTCACGCCGGTGCCCTTGTTGAGGCCGCCGACAGCCTGGGTGAAATAAATGTCGAAGCAGCGCGTGGTCTTGTTCGACAGCCCGGCCAGCCACACCGCGAAGATCAACAGCGCGGCAAGCATGCCGAGCACCACCGAGCCGACCAACACATGGTTCGAGCGCGTTTCCATCAGGCCCCGCGCCCGCGCGCCAAAAGCGTCTCAGCAAACAAATCCGATCCCCCGCTCACGCTTCACGCCTCTCACTGCTGCCCGCCGCGGCGCGTCCGCGCGGCCCGTTAAAATATTCTTGAATCCAAGGATGGTCCATAGCGAGCAATTCCGCAATCGTTCCTATCGCAATCACTTTTTGGTCGGCCAGAACCGCGACCCGGTCGCAAATCTCGTAGAGCGTGTCGAGATCATGGGTGATTAGGAACACCGTCAGGTCGAGCCGCTTTTGCAGCGATTCGATTAATTCGTCGAAATTCGCCGCGCCGATCGGATCGAGCCCGGCGGTCGGCTCGTCGAGGAACAATAACTCCGGATCGAGCGCCAATGCGCGCGCCAGCCCGGCGCGCTTGCGCATGCCGCCAGACAGCTCGGACGGGTATTTGGGACCGGCGTCGGCCGGCAGCCCGCTCATTGCGATCTTGAACGACGCGATCTCGTCGAGCAGCGGCGGCTTGAGGAACGGGAAATATTCGCGGATCGGAACCTCGACATTCTCTGCCACGGTCAGCGTCGAAAACAAGGCGCCGTTCTGAAACAGGATTCCCCAACGGCGGCGGATGTTCTTCGCCTCGTCCTCGCTACGGCCGATCATATTCTCGCCGAGCACCTCGATATCCCCGGCCTCGGGGATCTGCAGCCCGATGATCGAGCGCATCAGCACCGATTTGCCCGTGCCCGACCCGCCGACCACGCCGAGAATCTCGCCGCGGCGCACGTCGAGGTCGAGATCGCGATGGATGATCTGCTCGCCGAAGCTGTTGTCCAGCCCGCGGATCGTAATGATCGCCTCGCCGCCCTTCATCCCCAGCCCACCGAACTGAAGAACACGGCGAACACCGCGTCGATGACGATGACCAGGAAGATCGCCTGGACGACCGCGTTGGTGGTGCGGATCCCGACCTCTTCCGAATTGCCTTCGACCTGCATCCCCTGGAAACAGCCGGCCAGCGCGATGATCACCCCGAACACCGGCGCCTTGATCAGCCCGACATAGAGGTCGTACATCGGCACCACTTCGCGGATGCGCTGGATGAAGGTCAGCGGCGGGATGTCGAGAGCGATCCAGCAGAACACGCCGCCGCCGGCGATCGACATGATCATCGCGTAGAACGCCAATAGCGGCATCATGATGATGCTGGCCAGCATTCGTGGGACGACCAGGGCTTCGACCGGCGACACGCCAATCGTCCGCATCGCGTCGATTTCCTCGGTAATCTTCATCGTTCCGAGCTGCGCGGCGAACGCCGATCCCGAGCGGCCGGCGACCATGATCGCGGTCATTAGCGTACCCAGTTCGCGGATCGTCAACCGCCCGATCAGGTTGATCGTGTAGATTTCAGCGCCGAACGCCTGGAGCTGGACCGCGCCCTGCTGGCCGATCACCACGCCGATCAGGAAGCTCATCAGCCCGATGATCCCCAGGGCGCGTACGCCGACGACGTCGAATCGCTGGACCACCGCGTTGAGACGAAAACGCTTCGGCTGGCGGACGATGCTGGCAAAGCCGATCAGCGTCGCCCCGAAGAAGCCGAGCAGGCCGTAGAGAGCCTCACCGAAGTCGTAGACCGCCTGACCGATCTCATCGAGCATGCGGATCATGCCGGGGCGCTGGTCGGGGCGAATCTTGGCCGGCTTGTCGGCCTCGGCGACCTGCTCCATCAGCTTTTCGGCCTCGCGGCTGGCGCCCCTGACCTTGGCGCCGCGATCGCGCACCGAGCGATAGATCAACCAGGCACCGACGGTGTCGAGCCGCTCGACACCGGATAGATCGATGATTAGCGGATCGGGCGCTGCGGCGATCTCACGCGCGGTCGAAGCGGCGCGAGCGATCGTCAGCGACCCGGTGCAACGAAAGACGTTACCCTGTTCTTCGGTGTCGGAGGATTGCTCTGTGGCGGCCATGCGGGCGGGAGACTGCGCGAAATCCGCCCAAGCGGCAAGCCTGCGTGATCTTCGCCACTTTCTTGCCGAACTTGCACGCTCTAGTCGCAACGCAATGTTGAAAAGCGCCAGCGGTGACCCGCGCCCCCTGTTTGTCCCCGTTGGCGCCAATCCGGCGCGACTGTTCGGGCTCGATGCGGAGGCGCGCGCGCGGCGGCTGGCGTCCGAGGCGCGCCTGGAATCGGGCGTGGAGGTCGAGCCCGGGCGGCCGGCGATTCTCGCCGATCTGGCCTATGCCTGGGATCCGGCGTGGCTGGCGGCGATCGCGGCGCGGCCGGGCAGCGTTCTGACCCTAGGCGGACGTGCGGTGCTGGCCCATCTTCCCGAAGCCTACGGGGCAGCGAGGATGGTCGATGCGATGACCGCCGGGACAGCCTGGACGGCGAGTGACCTTGACGTGCTCGAGGCCGAAACCGCCCAGCTGAGCTATCACAAATTGCGCAAGCGCGATCGGCCGTTCGTGCTGCCGCTCGATGCCGCCAACCCGGAGCCGGTCGAGCGCGCCGCTTATAATGCGGCCTACAAGGGCGTCACCGATGCGCTGACCCTCTATCTATGGCGCCGGCCGGCGTTTTACCTGACTCGCTGGGCGGCGGACGCGGGCATGACCCCCAATATGGTCACTGCGGTCGGCGCGGTGTTTTGCCTTGCGGCAATCTATTTGTTCTGGATCGGCCAATATTGGCCCGGAGTTGCCGCCGCATTCACTTTCATGGTGCTCGACACGGTCGATGGAAAGCTCGCGCGGTGCACCGGTACGTCGTCCCACTGGGGCAATATCTTCGACCACGGCATCGACCTCGTCCACCCGCCGTTCTGGTGGTGGGCGTGGGCGGCGGGGCTCCGCCAATACGGCACGCCGGTCGAGCCGGTGCTGTCGTCGATGCTGCTGGTGGCCATCATCGGCGGCTATGTCGCGCAACGGCTGATCGAGGCGATATTCGTTCGCCGCTTCGGCATGCACATCCACGTCTGGCGCAAGATCGACAGCAAATTCCGCCTGGTCACGGCGCGGCGCAATCCCAACATGGCGATCCTCCTTGTGACGTTGATCTTTGGGCGGCCGGACGTCGGACTGGAGCTCGTCGCCTTGTGGACCTTGCTCTGCCTGATCTTTCACGCGGTGCGGCTGGCGCAGGCCAATGCGCGGCGCGATCGCGGCCGGCCGGTCGTGTCCTGGCTGGCGTGACCGGCTGGACAGCATTGGTCCTTGCCGGCTCGCGACCCGGCGTCGATCCGTTCGCGGCCAGCCACGGCAGTGATCTCAAAGCGCTGATCCCGGTCGGCGGCGAGCCGATGGTCCGCCGCCCGGTCCGCGCACTGCTCGCCAGCAAAGGCGTCGCCAAGGTCCGCGTTCTGACCCAGCAGACCGATAGGCTCGCCGCGGTATTGCCCGCCGATCCGCGCCTGACCGTCGAACCATCCGGCGCGACCATCGCCGCGACACTGGCTGCGATTTGCGCCGACCCTTTGACCGAATGGCCGGTTTTGGTGACGACCGCCGACCACGCCCTGCTCGATGAAACGATGATCGCCGAATTCATCAGCCGCGCCCAAGGCGCCGATCTCGCGATTGGACTGGTCGAGGCGCGGCCATTGCTCGCCCGGCTGCCGGGCGCCAAGCGCACGTGGGTTGGCTTTCGGGGCGGGCGCTATAGCGGAGCCAATCTCTTCGCGCTGGGTAGCCCACGCGCCGCTAGAGCGATCGAGCTGTGGCGATCGGTCGAGCAGGACCGCAAGAAGGGATGGCGGCTGCTCGCCGCGCTCGGCCCTCTCGGGTTGCTTGGGCTGCTCAGACTGCGCTCACTCGATCAGACGATGGTCTCGATTGGTCGCCGCCTCGCCCTCAAGCTGCGCGCGGTGGAAATGAGCGATCCGCTTGCGGCGGTGGATGTCGACAAACCGGCTGATCATAGCCTGGTCGAAGCAATTCTCGCGGAGCGCGCGCGATGACCGATCTGGCAATCTACGACATGGACCGAACCGTCACCCGGCGCGCGACCTACACACCGTTCCTGATCCATTGCGCGGTCCGCCGCGCGCCGTGGCGGTTGCTGTTCGCGCCGATCGTCGCGCTGTCTATGTTGGCCTATGTCTCGAAAATCATCACCCGCGGCCGGCTCAAGGAAATCAACCATTTCCTGTTGCTCGGGTCGTCGATTCATCCGCGCGATCTCATGCCTTTGGTCAACGAGTTCGCCAATCGGACAATTGCGCGCAACATCCGCCCCGGAGCGCTGAAGGCCATCGCGCGCGACAAGGCCGAGGGCCGGCGTGTGGTCATGGCGACCGCATCCTACCGCCTCTACGCCGCGACGATCGCCGAGCGGCTCGGCTTCGACGATACGATCGGCACCAACAGCGTCATCGGTCTCGATGAGAACGTCCGCGCAAGGATCGACGGCGAAAATTGCTATGGCGCCGTTAAGCTGCGGATGATCGAGCGCTGGCTCGAGGATCAAGGCCTGACCCGCGCCCACGTGCGATTTTACTCGGACCACGCCAGCGACATGCCGGTGTTCGACTGGTCCGACGAGCCGGTCGCGGTCAATCCGCACGACCGCCTTTTGCAGCTCGCTCGCCAACGCGGATGGCGAGTTGAGGATTGGGGTTAAATCGCGTTCAGCGCGTTGGTGAAGTCGGCGATCAAATCGTCGGCATTCTCGACCCCGATCGATATCCGGACCAGATTGTCGGTGATGCCGAGCGCCTGCTTGCGCTCGTCGGGGACCGACAAATGGGTCATCGCCGCGGGTGCGCTGGCGAGGGTTTCGGTGCCCCCCAGGCTGACCGCCAGATGCGCGATCTGAAGCGCGTCGAGGAAAGCGAACGCCTCGCGCTCGCCCCCCTTCAGATAAAGCGAGAAGGTCGACCCCGGGCCGGTGCAATGGCGATTGTAGATGTCGGCCTGGCGCGAGCCCGGCTCGAGGAAGCCAAGGTAGCCGACCGTTTCGACCTTGGGATGGTCGCGCAGGAAATCGCACACCTTGGCGGCATTTTCGCCGGCGCGATCCATGCGCAGTTCGAGAGTCTCGAGGCTCCGAAGCAGCATCCACGCGGTGTTCGGATCGCAGATCGTGCCGATGGTGTTGCGGATCATCTGGATGCGGTTGATCAGCGCCTTGCTGCCGACGATCCCGCCCGCCACCAGATCGCTGTGCCCGCCGGCATATTTGGTCAGCGAATAGACGCTGAGGTCGGCGCCCTGCGCCAGCGGCTTGGCCCACAACGGCCCGAGGAAAGTATTGTCGATCGCGATCGGCGGCCGGTCGTCAGGCTCGAATGCGGCGTCGCGCGCCGCCGCGACCGCTTCGACATCGACCAGGGCGTTGGTCGGGTTGGCCGGGCTTTCGAGAAAGATCAAAGCGACCCGGCCCCTGGCCTTGGCGGTGGCGATCACCGCGTCGATTTCTTCGCGCGTCGCGCCGGCCGGGAAGTCGAGATAGGTGATCCCCAAGCGACCGAGGATCTTGGCGATCAGGGTTTCGGTCGCGGCATAGAGCGGGCCCGAATGGACGATGACGTCGCCCGGCTGAATGAAGGTCAGCAGCAAGGTCGCAATGGCCGACATTCCGCTCGAGAAGGTCAGTGCGTCATCGGCTCCCTCCCACAGTTTCAGCCGCTCTTCGAGAATCTCCTGGTTGGGCCCGTTGAAGCGCGAATAGACCAGGCCTTCGGCGCCGCCCGGACGCTTGCCGGTGATGCCTTCGAAGAATCGCTTTCCGTGCGCAGCGGTTTCGAACACGAAGGTCGAGGTGAGAAAGATCGGCGGCTTCAGCGAACCTTCGCTCAACGCCGGATCGAAGCCATGGCCCATCATCAGGGTCGCCGGGCTCAACTTGTGGTTGCCGATGCTGGTCGCCGACGGCTTCGGCCGACGCGATGCGCTGGGTCCGCTGATAGTCTTGTCGTCCGGCACGCTCATTCTCCTGTCGGCGGCGCCATGCCCTAAGGCGCGATGCCGATCAAACTTATCTGCCGCCCGTAGCTGGCTTCGCCAAGGTGGGTGGCGCGGCGATAGCTGTAAAAGCGACCGGGGTCGGCATAGGTGTCCAATGCCACGGCCTCGACCCGCGCGATGCCGGCGGCGGCGAGGCGGGCGGCGACATAGGCTTCGAGATCGAAGTGCGGCTTGCCTTGCGGCCCGTCCGCGAAAAAACGCTCGTTGCCGGGGTCATCGGCGAGGAAGCGCTCGAAAAATTCCCCGTCGACCTCATAGGAAGCGCGCCCGATGCACGGCCCGATCGCGGCGGCGATCCGTTCGCGCCGAGCGCCGAGCCCTTTCATCGCCTCGATCGTGGCGTCGGTGACTCCCCCCAGCGCTCCGCGCCAGCCGGCGTGCGCCGCCCCGACCACGCCGGCTTCGGTATCGGCTAGGAGGACCGGGGCGCAATCGGCGGTGAGGATTCCAAGCAGCAGGCCTTTCCGGTCGGTGACCATCGCATCAGCGTGCGGACGGGCATCGTCGGGCCACGGCATTTCGGCAACCGTCGCCCTTGCCGAATGGATTTGGAACACGGTCGCGAGCGCTGCGGCGGGCATGACCGCGGCGATGGCGCGCTCGCGATTCTCGGCGATCATCTGTTTATCGTCGCCGCTGCCGAGCCCGACGTTGAGCCCCGCCAGATCCCCAAGCGAGACACCGCCCCGCCGGCCGAGGAAGCCGTGCGCCACTCCCCCAAGCGCTGCGGAGCGAACGATCTCGACGCTCACAGCGCCAGCCGCATGACGATGTCCTCATCGGCGTGGGCTCCGACCATGAAGGCGTAGCGGCCCTCCTCGACGAAGCCATAGCGGGCGTAGAAAGCGCGCGCCCGGGCGTTGTCGACGAACACCGAAAGATAGAGGTCATCGCCGCCGCGCGCCCGCGCCGTGTCGAGCACCCAGCGCATCAATTCGCTCGCCAGGCCGCTGCCATGCCAGTCCGCAAGCAAATAGAATTGGCGCAGCTCGATGGCCTTGCCGCGCGGCTCGAACGGCAGTTTCGGCGGGCCGATCTTGGCGTAAGCGATTGTCTTGCCGTCGACCTCGCCGATTCGAATGGCGAAGGCCGGATCGGCAAGCTCCTGCGCCCAACTGTCACTGCTGTGGGTGGCGAGGAAGGCGGCGAGATTTTCGGCGGTGTAGAGGTGGCCAAAGGTTTCGACGAAGCTGCGCCGGCCAAGTTCGGCCAAAGCCTCGGCGTCGTTCGGACCGGCGTTGCGAAACTCGGGAATCACGAAGCGAATCCGGCCGGCGCGGGCCAGTCGCGATGCCGGATTGCCATCACCTTGAACAAGCTGCCCAGCGCAGCGGAATCGCACAAACGCGCCCGCGCCGCCATGATTTCGCCGGCGCGCTGAGGGACGGCCTTACCCAGGGCAGCGGCGCGCTGGCCGATGCCCAGCGCATCGAGCCATCTGCCTTGCTCGACCGGCCCATCGATCGCGATCCCGGTTCCTTCGGTCGCTGCGGCTAGCGCTTCGAAGTCGACATGAGCGGTCAAATCCTGCTCGCCAGGGTTGACCAGCACCTCGGCGAAGCGGTGGCCGCGCACCGCCTGGAGAGTCTCGCCTGGGGCGGAGCGCGGGTGGCCATAATCGACGATCAGCGCGACACCGCCGCGCGAGGCGATTTGAGAAGCAATTTCCTGCGCGACCGCCGCGCGCTCCGGCGATTCCTCCCGAATTGAGCCGTTGGCGGTGAACGCGAACGCATCGCCGTCGAGCATCACTCGCCGCTCCTCATCGCCAATCCATTGATGGATCGGCAGGGCGTCGAAGAACTCGTTGGCGACCAAGAGCAGCGGGCCGCCTGGCGGAATGGTCGCGAGAGATTGGTGCCATTGAGCGTGCGGGTGCTTTTGCCGTTGCAACTCGCTCAGCACCGGGCTGGTTTCGACGAAATGCACATCGGGCTGGAGTCCGGCTCGGGCCATGACATGCAGCGCATCGGCGGCCAGCGTTCCGCGTCCCGGCCCTAGCTCGACGTAGGGGGGATTGTCGGGCCGGCCGGCGCGGTGCCAGCAATCGGCCAGCGCGGCGCCAACCATTTCGCCGAACATCTGGCTGACTTCAGGCGCGGTGGTGAAATCGCCGGCTATTCCGAGCGGGTCGCGAGTCGCATAATAATGCGCGTTGGCCTGGCCCATGAAGGCATCGACCCCGATCGGTCCGGCGGCGCGAATGAGCTCGCGCAGCCGCTCGGCGAGGCGCGTCGTCAGGCGACGCTCTCCGTGCCGGCGATCGGCTCGACTCGCTGTCGCCGCCGCTCGGCCGTCATCATCAAATACAGCCCGCCGAGGATCATCGGCAGCGACAGCCACTGGCCCATGTGAAGCCCGGTCATCTGGGTGAAGGCCGACAATTGCACATCGGGTTCGCGGACGAATTCGATGCCGAAGCGGAAGATGCCGTAGAAAAATATGAATGCCCCAACCAGCTTGCCAGGCTGGTAGCGCGACTGGGTTTTCCAGAACATTATCCACAGAATCGCGAATAGCAGCAGGCCTTCGAGCCCGGCTTCGTACAGCTGGCTCGGGTGGCGCGGCTCGCCGAGCATGGTCACGCCGCCGATGAGTTCGGGGAAACGGATCGCCCAAGGCGCGCTGCTTGGCGCCCCCCACAACTCAGCGTTCACGAAATTAGCAAGGCGGCCGAAAAACAGGCCGAACGGGACGCAGCAGGCAACATAGTCATGGACCCGGAGCCATTGCAGCCCCTGCTTGCGCGACAGATAGAGGATCGCCAGCGTGGTGCCGATGACCCCACCGTGGAACGACATGCCGCCGTCCCACAGCTTCAAGATGTCGAGCGGGTGTTCGAGATAATAGCCGAGGTTGTAAAACAACACATAGCCGATCCGCCCCCCGAGGATGATCCCGAGGCTGGCGTAGAACACCAGATCGTCGGCATGGCGCCGCGCCATCGGCGCGCCGGGCTGGTTGAGCAGCTTCAGCAGATAGGCATAGCCGATGAAGATCCCGGCGAGATAAGCGAGGCTGTACCAGCGCAACTGGAAGAAGCCGAGATCGAGCGCGACCGGCGACAGATGCAAGTCGGTCCAGGCGATTCCCTGCGAATGGGCGGCCATTGCGGCAATCGATAAAGTGAAGATGGACAAAGACTTCCCCCTCAGGCTTGAGCGCCTCATAAGGTGGGCCGGACAAAAGGCAAAGGAGTGGTGATGCGGACAGCGCTCGACCGGAAGTTCGACGACATGCTCGCCAGGGTGATCGGGCCGGGCGGTCGGCTGGTGATCGAGCGCGACGCCCAAGGTCGCGCGATCGTTGCCAATTTTCCGGCGACATTTCCCGAATTCTTCCACACATTTTGCGCGCTCAACGGCGCGGTCGAGGCGATCGTCGCCGGCTCCGAGCGCCTTACCTTCGCCGATCTCGAGCATTGGTCGAATGACCTCGCGTCGGCGTTGGTGCGGCGCGGCGTGCGCAAGGGCGACCGCGTCGGCATCGCCATGCGCAATTGCCCGGCGTGGGTGGTCGGCTACATGGCGGCGTTGAAGGCTGGGGCGATCGCAACCTTGCTCAACGGCTGGTGGCAAAGCCACGAACTCGATCATGCACTCAAGCTGACCGAGCCGACGCTGATCATCGCCGATGCGCCGCGCGCCAAGCGAATCGCCGCGGTGAGCGCGGAGTGGGAGCTGGTGTCGCTCGACATCGACCTGAATCTGCCCGAAGCGCTCGCTCCTCTGCTCGGCGAGGCAAGTGGGCCGGTAGATCTGCCCGCGATCTTCCCCGAGGACGAGGCGACGATACTGTTCACGTCGGGCTCCACCGGCGAGGCCAAGGGCGCTTTGTCGACCCATCGCGCCGTCACCACCGGGGTTTATGCTTATGCATCGGGGCTGATCACCCTTCTCGGCCTGTTGACTGAGGAAGGGCGCCCGCCGACGCATCCGCCGAAAACATTGCTGAGCGTCCCGCTGTTTCATGTCACCGGCGAGGTTCCAGTGCTGCTCAACAGCTTCGTCATCGGCCGCGGGATGGTGATGATGCCCAAATGGGATGCAGCCGAAGCGCTTCGGCTGATCGACGCCGAGAATATCACCTACTTCGTCGGCGTGCCGACAATGAGCCTCGAGCTGATGAACCATCCCGACCGCGACAAACATGATCTTTCGACATTGACCGACATCACCGCCGGCGGGGCGGCTCGCCCGGTCGAACATGTCAAGCGGCTGGAAAAGAGCTTCCCCGCGGCAAAGCCGGCATTGGGGTATGGATTGACCGAGACCAATGCCGTCGGATGCGGCAATTTCTGGTCGAATTACGCCGAAAAGCCGGCCTCGACTGGCCGGGCGCAACCGCCATTCGTCGAGCTTGTCATTCTTGGCGCCGCAGATACGCATTTGCCCTCTGGCGAGCGAGGCGAAGTCGCGATCCGCTCGGCCGCCAACATCATGGGTTACTGGCGCAACCCCGAAGCGACCGCGGCGGCTTTCACCGCAGACGGATATTTCCGCACGGGCGACATCGGCTATCTCGACGAGGATGGATATTTGTTCATCGTCGACCGCAAGAAGGACATCATCATCCGCGGCGGCGAGAACATCTCGAGCCAGGAGGTCGAAGCGGCCTGCTACGCCTGCCCGGCGGTGGCCGAAGCGGCGGTGTTCGCCGCGCCCGATGAGCGGCTGGGCGAAGTCCCGGTCGCCATCCTCCACCTGCGCGAAGGCAGCGACCTCGATGCTGGCGGGTTGAAGGCTTTCCTTGAAACCCGCCTCGCCGCGTTCAAGATTCCGGCGCGGATGATCTTCAGCGCCGACCCGTTGCCGCGTCTCGGCACCGGCAAGATCGACCGCGTCGCATTGAAAGCGCAGTACGCGCATTGAAGCTCGCAATGCCGAGGATCGATCGCCGCGCCTTGCTCATCGGGGGCGGTGCCAGCGTCGGGTTGGTGGTGGCGTTCGCCTTGTGGCCGCGCGAATTCGCCAGCAGCCTGCACGTCCGCCCCGGCGAAGGCCTGTTCGATCATTATCTCAAGGTCGGGTCCGACGGACGCGTCACGGTAGTCGTACCGCAAGTCGAGACCGGGCAGGGGGTATGGACCGCGCTTCCGCAAATCCTCGCCGACGAACTTGGCGCGGCGTGGGAAAATGTCGCGGTCGAACCAGCGCCGTCCGCTTCGGTTTATGCCAATTCGCTCGCCGAGGAAGAGGGGTGGCTGCAAGGCATCGGATCGTGGCGCAAGCATCGGCTGGTGGCCGACGGCGCGTTGCGAATCACCGCAGGGTCGACCTCGATCGGCGCTTTCGAACTGCCGTTGCGGCAAGCAGGAGCAGCGGCGCGAGAGCTCCTCGCCCAGGCAGCGGCCGATCGATGGGACGTCGTGGCCGCCGAATGTGACAGCGTGAATGGATTCATCGTCCACGAAGGCAAACGCTTTGGCTTCGGCGAACTGGCCCTGGAGGCATCGCACCTGACTCCGCCGGTCGAACTCACCCTCCGCCCGATCGGCACCGGCAAATTAGTTGGCCAGCCGCTGCCGCGCGTCGACCTTCCGGCCAAGAGCGATGGCAGCGCCCGCTTCGCCGCTGACGTGCGCTTGCCCGACATGGTGTTTGCGTCCGTGCGCCTGGCTCCCACCGGAGGCCGGCTGACCGGCTTTTCGCGCTCCGCAGCCCTGCGCATCCCCGGCCTGATGCGGATCATTGTCCGCAATGGCTGGCTGGCAATTGTCGCGCAAAATTGGTGGGCGGCCGAGCGAGCGATGCTCGCGGCCTCGCCGAAATTCACCGGGCCGACCAGCGCGGACAGCGCAGCGATCCACAACATCCTCGAACAATCGCTCGACCACGGCGACTCCAGACTCATGTTCGAACGTGGCGATTATGCCGGCGCGGTCCGTAATTCCCGTCCCCTGACCGCCGATTACGCCATCGCCCCGGCCCAGCATGTCGGCCTCGAAACCCGCACCGCGACCGCCCGCTTCAGTGGCGATCGGCTGGAGGTGTGGGCGCCGACCCAGGCGCCCGAGCTGGCCCGTCAGGCGGCGATCCGGGCGGCGGGAGCGGCCGCGCGCCACACGACGCTTTATCCGATGCCGGTCGGTGATGGCGGCGGTCGGGCGCTCGAAGCCGAGGCGATTCCGATCGCGGTCGAATTGGCGCGCGAGCTCGGCCGACCGGTTCAGCTGACTTATTCGGCGAAGGTCGAGCGGAATCACGCCCCGTTGCGCAGCCCTTTGGTGGCGCGGATGGCGGCGCTGCCCGGAGACGGCGGGACGATCGCCGCGTGGAGCGCGCGGATCGCCTGTGCCGACGGCATGCGCGATGCGCTCGCCCGACTTGGCGGGTGGGAGGCAGGAACGCGGCGTCCTGGCCTGACCGGAGCAATCCCCCCTTACGCCATCAGCAACGTCCAGATCGATTCGGTGGCGGCCGATCTGCCGATCGCTTGCGGCTATATGCGCGGCGGGACCGAAGCCCTGACCACCTTTCTCACCGAAAGCTTCATCGATGAACTGGCGCGCGCCGCCGGGGCGGAACCGCTCGCTTTCCGCATGGGTATGCTCGGCGGGAATTTGCGCCTCGCCCATGCCATTTCGACCGCGGCGGGGATCGGCGGGTGGGACGGCGGCGGCGAGGGCAGCAGCCTCGGCCTCGCCGCTTGCTCGGCATTTGGTTCGCACATCGGTTTGCTCACAGAGGCCAGCATCGGCGACGACCAACGGATCAAGGTTACCCGGCTGGTGGCCGCGGTCGATTGCGGGCGGATCGTCAATCCTTCGCTGGTCCGCCAGCAGATAGAGGGCGGGCTTCTCGTTGCGCTCGGGTTGGCGACACGCGATCAACCCGAATTCGTCGCGGGTCTGCCCGTTGCGCGCAACCTCCGCCTGCCAGGCATCGCCGCAGTGCCGGCGATCGAAGTCGAGCTGATCCCCAGCCGCCAGCCGCCCGGCGGGGTCAGCGGGCTTGGCGCCGCGGTGCTCGCCCCGGCGGTCGCCAACGCG